>OFEY01000103.1_pt1 | contig 88000 bp, 70 predicted proteins | sample 1521251 | NCBI WGS metagenome assembly OFEY01 (sample SAMEA3504100, study PRJEB24116) | mouse gut metagenome | biome: mouse gut; feature: mouse-associated habitat; material: faeces | place: Denmark | collected 2011
CACCCGTGCCTACCGCCGTGCCGCCGCTAATGCGGCTTAAACGTGCCTGATACCTCCCACCGGGCTTCTAAAACCCAAAACCTAAAACCTAACGCTTGACATCTGTTAGATAACCCGGGATTTGTGTCGGGGTCAGGCGCGGCGGAAACGATTCGGCACGCTATTTGTTATTATACTGTAGGGCAGTCTGCGGACTGTCCTACAGTTTGCGTTTGGGCATGTAATGCAAACTTGTATTGGTAAAACAGATCAGAACAAATTGACTGGACATACCAAAACAAATTGTAAATCATACCAGGATAAATTGACTGAACATATCAAAACAAGACATATTATGGCAAAAGGTAAAATCGGGGTTACGACCGAAAATATCTTCCCCGTTATCAAAAAGTTTCTGTACAGTGACCATGAGATTTTCTTGCGTGAGCTCGTCTCGAACGCTATCGACGCCACGCAGAAATTGAAGACCCTCGCTTCGTTCGGCGAGTTCAAGGGTGAGCTCGGAGACCTCAAAGTAAGTGTCAAGGTTGACAAAGAGGCCGGCACACTGACAGTCTCTGACCATGGTATCGGTATGGATGCCGACGACATCGAGAAATATATCAACCAGATCGCATTCTCAGGCGCCGAGGAGTTCCTTGAGAAATACAAGGACACAGCCAACTCCATCATCGGCCACTTCGGACTTGGTTTCTACTCGGCATTCATGGTGTCGAAGAAGGTTGTCATCCGCTCTCTTTCATACAAGGAGGGTGCAAAGGCCGTGGAATGGATCTGCGACGGCAGTCCGGAGTTCGAGATGCAGGAGACCGACAAGGCTACCCGCGGAACTGACATCATTCTCTATATCGATGATGACAACAAGGAATTCCTTGAGCAGACCCGCATCGACGCTCTCCTTAAGAAGTATTGCCGGTTCCTGCCCGTGCCCGTGGTGAGCGGCAAGGTTCAGGAATGGAAGGATGGCAAGTATGTCGATACCGACAAGGATAATGTTGTAAACGCTACCGAACCCCTCTGGACCCGCAAGCCCACCGAGCTTACCGACAAGGATTATCTTGAGTTCTACCATGAGCTGCGTCCCGGCGAGGAGGACCCGATGTTCTGGATTCATCTGAATGTGGACTATCCCTTCAACCTGACGGGTATCCTCTACTTCCCCAAAATCAAGAACAACATCGACATCCGCCAGAACCGCATACAGCTCTATTGCAATCAGGTGTATGTGACCGACCAGGTGGAGGGTGTAGTGCCCGAGTTCATGATGCTCATGCAGGGTGTGATTGACTCACCCGACATTCCGCTGAACGTGAGCCGAAGCTATCTTCAGGCCGACCAGCAGGTCAAGAAGATTTCAAGCTACATCTCGAAGAAGGTAGCCGAGAAACTTGACCGCATGTTCAAGGATGACCGCAAGGCATTCGAACAGAAATGGAACGACATCGAGGTCTTCATCAAGTATGGTATGCTGACCGACGAGAAATTCTACGAATCGTCGAAGAAATTCTTCCTGCTCCGCGATGTCAACGACAATTACTACACGCTCGACGAATACCGCACTCTTGTCGAGTCATCTCAGACCGACCGCGAGGATACCGTGATATACCTCTACGCCACCGACAAGACCGCCCAGTACGCCTATGTACAGGCAGCCGAGGAAAAGGGATACAACGTTCTGCTGCTTGACGGACAGCTCGACCAGCACCTCATCCACATGCTTGAGAGCAAGCTGGAGAAGACCCGCTTTGTGCGTGTCGATTCAGACACTCCGGAACGTCTGATTGCCAAGAGCGACAGCAACAATGCCAATCTCTCGCCGCTTGAGGCCGACATTCTGACCGGCATGTTCCGTAGCCAGATGCCCGAAATCAAGGAGACAAACTTCATTGTGGAGTACACCGCCCTCGGCAAGGATGACGCACCCGCGACCATCACGCAGAACGAGATGATGCGACGCATGAAGGAGATGGCGGCCATGCAGCCGGGCATGAACTTCTACGGCTCGATGCCGAGCATGTACGCGCTTGTGGTCAACACCGAGCAGCCCGCAGTGAAGAAGATTGTCGAAGAGGGCAAGACAGCTCTTGAGACAGACCTTGTGCCGGTACGTGCCGAAATCGAGACCTTGAACAACGATATCGAGGCCCTGCGCAAGGAGATGAACGACAAGAAAGAGGAATCGGAAAAGACACCGCTCAAGACTCAGATTGAAGAGAAAGAGAAGGCTGTCGAGGATAAGCGCACCGAGGAGGAGAAGCTGGTCAAAGACTACGCGTCCACACAGCCCGTCTTGAAGCAGATCATCGACCTCGCCCTGTTACAGAGCGGCCTGCTCAAAGGGGAAGACCTCTCTGCCTTCATCCGCCGTTCCATCAGCCTGCTGTAACAAAACAGCACGATGACGGTACCGACATCCAGACGGTACCACAATAATAAATACGGCAGCTCCACACCCGGACAAATCAAGCATCTGCCCCGGTGTGGAGCTACTTTTTTATTTCAGGGGAAGCGAATAAATCCCGGTTTGTCGGTTTGTCTCTGTAGGGACATCGCTTCGCGATGTTTGGGTTATACACGTTTAATGTACTGAAAACATGATTGTTCTCAATCAACATGCCAAAGGCATGTCCCTACAAAGTCGATACCGATAAACCGGGATTTGAAACTTGGGTTGGGGCAGATTGTTTATAAGTATGAGGGGACGGCTTTGGCTGTCTCGGCTTATTTGAGTAATTTTGTAAGTTGTTTCGCCTCTTCGCTGAGGCTGCAAAAAATAAAAGATAGAAATTCCTTTTGTGGTCATGCAGAAATTCACTAAAATAGTCGCTACTGTTTCTGACAAACGGTGCGACATCGAGTTTATAAAGTCTCTCGCTGAGGCTGGTGTCAATGTTGTAAGAATGAACTCCGCTCATCTTGATTATGAGGGATTCAGCAAGATAATCGGCAACGTCCGCGCTGCCTCCGACTCCATCGCCGTAATGATGGACACCAAGGGTCCCGAAATACGTACCACTGTCACCTCCGACGGCGAACCTGTGAAGTTCCGCACCGGTCAGGCCGTGAAAATCACTGGAAATCCTGATGGTCTCACCTCTTGCGAGGAAATCTGCCTGAACTATCCCGCCATAAGCCGCGTGCTGAAGCCGGGTAACCGTATGCTTATTGACGACGGCGAAGTGGAGTTTTTTGTCAAGGATGTAGATGGCGACATCATAACCGCCGTCGCAGCCAACGACGGCAAGCTCGGCTCGCGCAAGAGCGTTAACCTGCCGGGTGTCAGCATAGACCTTCCGGCTGTTACGGAACGTGACCGCCGCAATATCGGCTATGGCGTGGAACTCGGCGTGGATTTCATCGCTCATTCGTTCGTCCGCTCTGCTGCCGATGTCAAAGAGGTTCAGGACATCCTCGACTCGCTCGGCGCCGACACCAAAATCATCTCCAAAATAGAGAATCAGGAGGGTATCGACAATTTCGACTCCATCCTTGAAGCATCGTATGGTATCATGGTGGCGCGTGGCGACCTCGGTATCGAGGTGCCGGCCGAACGCATTCCGGGCATTCAGGCCATGATGATCAACAAGTGCATCACCGCCCACAAGCCGGTGATTGTGGCCACTCAGATGCTCCACACCATGATTGAGCATCCGCGCCCCACCCGTGCGGAGATTTCCGACGTGGCCAACGCTGTCTACCAGCGTGCCGACGCAATGATGCTGTCGGGCGAGACTGCCTATGGCAAGTATCCTGTCGAGGCCGTGCGCACCATGACGAGTGTGGCCAAGGAGGTGGAGTCGTCGCTCCGCAGCAATATGGATGTTCCGCCGCTTGTTGACCGCGATATAACCTCTTTTCTGGCTCACGAGGCTGTGATGTCGGAAAACAAGGTCAATACCAAGGCCATCTTCACCGATGCCTACCGTGGTGTTTCGGCGCGGTTCATCGCCTCTTTCCGTGGTAACAACCCGACATTCGCCATCTGCCATAACCGCAGTGTGATGCGCTGGCTGGCCCTCAGCTACGGTGTGACGGCATACTGCCAGGAGCCTGACGGTAACTTCAAACCAGGCCACTCGGTAGAGGCTGTACGCAAGATTGTAGGCGATGACCACATCGGCCTCAATGACCGCATAGCCTACCTGACCGGCAACAGCAGCGGCGCCCGCGCCCTCGAAATCCTCACCCCCGCCGAAATCTTCGAGGAAGATAAGTAAGACTTCGTTTCATAAAAAAATAGCGGCTGCTGGAGTCGCTATTTTTTTATGAAACGAGGCCTAAGACAGTCATGATTGCTTGTCAGTCGGCGAGGCGGATGATGCGCTGGTCGGAGAGACTGCGCGTCTTTGTGTCGGAGTTGGCAAACTCGCTCTCCTGCTCGGGGAGTGTGGTGTAGTAGGGCACGAGGAATTTCAAGAAACTCTCCTCGACCTCGCGGTTCGGATAGTCGAGTTCAATCTCTTCGTATTCACTGTCATAGTGCGATATAGAGAGGTAGCCAGACTGATATAGCAGCACGACCGGGTCTCCGGTCATAACACCGGCCGACGCCAACGCCTGTTTTCCGATCCGGAATCCGGAGATCCTGCGCAGCTGCATCGGGTGCTTCTCAAGCACCCGCACGAGAAAAGTGGGTGTGCCACTCTGAAACCAGTAATTGTCGAACTGGTTGGCCGCGAACACGTTCATCAGGCTGAACGGATTGTAGACATCTACGTTGTTGTATGCGAAATGGTAGCCGTCATACCATTCCTTCAATTGCGACATGGTCTGTCCGTCACTGAGGCCGTTGACCTGTGCGAGGGTGTGTATGCCCACCTTGAAGTCGCGCTCCAGTTCTTCGGAGGTTATGCCGCATATCCCGGCGTAGTCGTTCTGGAATGTTATGTCGCGCAGGTTGTTGAGGTCGGAGAAAATAGATACCTTGCTGAAGCGCGCCACGCCGGTGAGCATGGCGAACTCAATGTAGCTGTCCATCGACTTCAGGTTGCCGTAGAATGCTTTAAGAGTGCTACGGAAGTTATCGGCCAGCTCTTCATTGCCAATGGCATTTAGCAATGGCTTGTCATATTCGTCAATCAGAATGACGGTACGCCGCCCTGTGGTCTGGGCTGCCGCGCGAATCACCTGACCAAAACGGAAACTTAGAGATGCGCATTCCGGTACTTCCACGCCGAATTGGTGCTCCCATTCTACGAGCCAAAGGCTGAGGAATATTTCAAGAGACTCCACAGTATCGAATTTGTCGGCGTTCAGGTCAAGATGAAGCACCGGATGTGGTTCCCAGTCATCGGTTAGCGAGTCGAGCGCCAGGCCCTTAAAGAGCTCGCGTCTGCCGAGATAATAAGACTCGATGGTGGAGAGGAGCAGGCTCTTGCCGAACCGTCGGGGGCGCGACAGAAAGTAATATTTACCCGTGGATATGAGTCGATGCACATAAGATGTCTTGTCGACATAGAGATATCCTCCCTCGCGTATCGCCGCAAAAGACTGTATCCCGACGGGATAACGGATCTGCCCTGCTATCTGAACTCCAATTTCTTCCATAGCACAAAGATATAAAACTTTCATCAATCCGCCAAACAAACGATTATTCTGACCTTAATTAGAGGAACAACGACAAGCATCTCCCCACATATTTTAGCCTTGTCAAAAATCACAGTACATTGTGATTTTTGACCAATAAGGCCACTTGCATCATTATGAATAGTCTAAAATCACAATATATTGTGATTTTAGTGAGAAATCTTGAATAAATAGTACCCGCGAAAGATGTCGAATAGATGCTTGGCCTTAGATAGAACATAATCAAGCGGTGCAACTTCCGGGGAGGTTGCACCGCTTTGATGTTGGGGTGTTGGGGGCCGAGGGGATTATTCGGTCATGTCGGGGACGGGGCCGTATTGGTTGGCGGGGCCTGAGTCCTTGCAGTACCATATGAGGAGGACGATGGCACCTACGAGCGGGATGAGCGAGATGAGTACCCACCAGCCTGACTTGTCTACGTCGTGCAGACGACGGACAGATACTCCGAGGCTCGGAAGAAGAAGAACGAGGCTGATGAAGCCCTGGACAAGCGAGGTGACGGTTGTTCCTGCACCGAAGATGCCGAGCACTAAGCCGATGGCAAAACCGAGAATCGCGGTGAAGAGAACATACCACCAGAATTCCGAACGGGAGGCACGGCCTGAGAAGTTGCAGTAGTTCTGCGCGAGGGCTTTATTGATAGCCTCGCCAAATGTAACTTGTCTCTGATACATGTTGAAGTAGGGTATTGAGGTTAATAAATTGAGCCCGCCGATGCTTCTGCACGGCGGGCTCGGACTGTGCTTTATGTCATGTCAGCCATCTGACGGCTGACAGCGGATTCACGCGTTCATGTCAACGTGCTCGACATCGATGATGTCCTCAGGGCTGTCGGTGACATGGAGAGCTGCAAGCTCCTCCTTGTTAGCCACGACGAGCTTCTGATATTCACGAAGACCGGTACCGGCAGGAATCAGGTGACCGCAGATAACGTTCTCCTTCATGCCTTCGAGCGTGTCGGACTTGCCGTTGATGGCTGCCTCGTTGAGCACCTTGGTGGTCTCCTGGAACGATGCGGCCGACATGAAGCTCGATGTCTGGAGGGCGGCACGTGTGATACCCTGGAGAATCTGACGCGAAGTCGCGGGGATTGCGTCGCGCACTACCATGGTGCGGAGGTCCTTGCGCTTGAGCGAGGAGTTCTCGTCGCGGAGCTTGCGCTGGGTGATGATCATACCGGCACGGTAAATCTGGCTGTCACCGGCATCGGTGATGTACTTCTTGCCCCAGATGCTGTCGTTCTCATCCATGAAGTCGCGCTTGTCAACAATCTGCTGCTCCAGGAAACGTGTGTCACCCGGATCGATGATGTTGACCTTGCGCATCATCTGGCGGACGATAACCTCAAAGTGCTTGTCGTTGATCTTCACACCCTGCATACGGTACACATCCTGCACCTCGTTCACGATATACTCCTGAACGGCGGTCGGACCCATGATGTTGAGGATATCCTCGGGAGTGATGGCACCGTCGGAAAGCGGAGTACCGGCACGCACGTAGTCATTCTCCTGAACAAGAATCTGCTTGGAGAGGGGCACGAGGTACTTCTTCTCCTGGCCGAGCTTGCTTGTTACGGAAATCTCACGGTTACCACGCTTGATCTTACCGATCATGACCTCACCGTCAATCTCAGAAACGACAGCGGGGTTCGACGGGTTGCGGGCCTCGAAGAGCTCGGTCACACGGGGAAGACCACCGGTGATGTCACCCGCACTGTTGCTTGCGCGCGGAATCTTCACGAACACCTCACCCGGAGTGAGCTTGTCACCCTCGTTGATGAGCAGGTGAGCGCCCACAGGCAGAGAGTATGTGCGGATAAGCTCGCCATCGGCACCGTAGAGGTGGGCCGAAGGAACCTTTGTACGGTCTTTCGACTCGATGATAATCTTCTCGTGGAGGTTGGTACCCTCTTCCGACTCAACGCGGTAGGTCACACCCTCCTCGACATTCTCGAAGCGCACAGTACCACCCTCCTCGGCCACGATGACGGCGTTGAAGGGGTCCCACTCGCAAATCATGGTACCGGCCTCGACGGTCTGGCCATCCTTGCAGTAGAGACGTGAACCGTAGGGGATGTTGGCGTTCATCAGAACGATGCCCGACTTGGGCTCGACGATACGCATCTCAGCCATACGGCCCACTACGATATCCACTCCATCCTTGTCCTTGACGGTACGGAGCTCCTCGATTTCGAGGCGACCATCATGACGGGTGGTGACATCCTTCTTGGCGGCGACGTTACCGGCGACACCACCGACGTGGAACGTACGGAGTGTAAGCTGGGTACCCGGCTCACCGATTGATTGTGCAGCGATCACACCGACAGCCTCGCCCTTCTGCACCATGCGGTGGGTGGAGAGGTTGCGGCCATAACACTTGGCGCAGACACCCTTCTTCGACTCGCAGGTGAGTACCGAACGGATCTCGACTGACTCTATGGGAGACTTCTCGATACGGTCGGCAGCTGCCTCGGTGATTTCCTCACCGGCATGGACAATGATGTCCTCCGGATTATAGGGGTCAACGACATCGTGAACAGAAACGCGTCCGAGGATACGTTCTGACAGCGAAGCGACAACCTCCTCGTTGTTCTTGATCTCTGTGCAGACGAGGCCACGGAGAGTACCGCAGTCCTCCTCGTTGATGATCACGTCGTGAGCCACATCGACAAGACGACGTGTCAGATAACCGGCGTCGGCGGTCTTAAGCGCGGTATCCGCAAGACCCTTACGCGCACCGTGGGTGGAGATGAAGTACTCAAGCACCGACAGACCCTCCTTGAAGTTCGCAAGAATCGGGTTCTCGATGATCTGACCACCCTCTGCACCGGCTTTCTGCGGCTTGGCCATAAGACCACGCATACCGGAGAGCTGACGGATCTGGTCCTTAGAACCACGGGCACCTGAGTCAAGCATCATGTAGACAGAGTTGAAGCCCTGCTGGTCCTCCTCCATCTGCTTCATCAGCGTCGATGCCAGACGGTCGTTGACATGTGTCCAGATATCGATGACCTGGTTGTATCGGTCGTTACCGGTGATGAAACCCATCGAGTAGTTGTTGAGCACCTCCTCGACCTGCGCGTGACCTTCGGCCACGTACTCGGCCTTCTCCTTCGGGATGATGACGTCACCGAGGTTGAAGCTCAGACCGCCGCGGAATGCCATGCGGTAACCGAGGTTCTTGATGTCGTCGAGGAACTGTGCCGAACGGGTTACACCGCAAGTCTTGATGACGTTGCTGATGATGCCGCGGAGCGACTTCTTCGAGATAATCTCGTTTACATATCCGATCTCCTTGGGAACGTACTGGTTGAAGAGCACGCGGCCCACAGAGGTATTTTCTTTCAGTACTTTCACACGCTCGCCGTTGACTACATCCTCTACAAGGATAGTCACAGGCGCGTGGAGAGTGACACGACCCTCGTTGTATGCGATCTCAGCCTCCTCGGGACCGTAGAAAATGGTTCCCTCACCCTTGTCGCCCTTGCGGAGCTTGGTGATGTAGTAAAGACCGAGTACCATGTCCTGCGAAGGCACGGTGATAGGTGCGCCGTTTGCAGGGTTGAGGATGTTGTGCGCACCGAGCATGAGCATCTGGGCCTCAAGAATGGCCTCGTTGCTGAGGGGCAGGTGCACGGCCATCTGGTCACCGTCGAAGTCGGCGTTGAAGGCTGTACATGCGAGCGGGTGGAGCTGGATTGCCTTACCCTCGATCATGCGGGGCTGGAATGCCTGGATACCGAGACGGTGAAGCGTCGGGGCACGGTTGAGCAGCACCGGATGTCCCTTCATGACATGCTCAAGGATATCCCATACCACAGCCTCCTTGCGGTCAACAATCTTCTTGGCGCTCTTGACGGTCTTCACGATACCGCGCTCAATGAGCTTACGGATGATGAACGGCTTATAGAGCTCGGCTGCCATGAGCTTGGGGATACCGCACTCGTGCATCTTCAGCTCAGGACCTACGACGATAACCGAACGCGCGGAATAGTCCACACGCTTACCGAGAAGGTTCTGACGGAAACGACCCTGCTTACCCTTGAGAGAGTCAGACAGAGACTTGAGCGGACGGTTCACGTCGCTCTTCACGGCCGAAGACTTGCGGCTGTTGTCGAGCAGCGAGTCAACCGCCTCCTGGAGAAGACGCTTCTCGTTGCGGAGAATCACCTCGGGAGCCTGGATCTCGATGAGACGTTTCAGACGGTTGTTACGTATGATGACACGACGGTAGAGGTCGTTGAGGTCGGAAGTGGCGAAACGGCCGCCATCCAGAGGCACGAGAGGACGAAGTTCAGGCGGGATGACAGGAACGGCCTTGAGCACCATCCACTCGGGACGGTTACGGTTGGCCGAAGCGATGAACGAGTTCACGACCTGAAGACGCTTCAGGGCCTCGGTCTTGCGCTGCTGCGAACCGTCGGTGTTGGCGCGTTCGCGGAGCTCTGCGGCGAGAGTCACGAGGTCGATGTTCTGAAGGAGTTCATAAATCGCCTCGGCACCCATACGTGCCACAAACTTATTGGGGTCGGAGTCCTCAAGATACTCGTTGCCTTCGGGCAGAGCCTCGAGAACCTTCATGTACTGTTCCTCAGTCAGGAGCTCAAGACGCTCCAGCTTGCGGGGCTTGCCCGGCTCAACCTCAACCTCGACATCGGTGGGGTTGATGACCACGTAACGCTCGTAGTAGATGATATCCTCCAGCTTCTTCGAAGGAATACCGAGCAGGTAGCCGATCTTGTTGGGGAGAGAGCGGAAGTACCAGATGTGAGCCACGGGCACGACGAGCTCGATGTGCCCCATACGCTCGCGACGCACCTTCTTCTCGGTAACTTCCACACCACAGCGGTCGCAGACGATGCCTTTGTAGCGGATGCGCTTGTACTTACCGCAATGGCACTCGTAGTCCTTGACCGGACCGAAGATCTTCTCGCAGAAGAGACCGTCGCGCTCCGGCTTGTAGGTACGGTAGTTGATGGTCTCGGGCTTGAGGACCTCGCCGCTTGACTTCTCCTTGATTTCCTCGGGCGAAGCCAGACCGATGGTGATCTTCGTGAAGTTGCTTTTAATCTTATTGTCTTTTCTAAAAGCCATATGATTGGTTCCTTGATTAATCCGGGAAATGCCGCCGGGTGTTCCGGCGGCAGTCCCCGAAAGGATTTTTCTTGATTTGAAGTTAATCGAGCGTGATGCTCAGACCGAGACCGCGGAGCTCGTGGAGAAGCACGTTGAGTGACTCGGGGATGCCGGGGTTAGGCATTGAGTCGCCCTTGACGATAGCCTCATAAGCCTTGCTACGGCCAACAACGTCGTCAGACTTGATGGTCAGAATCTCCTGAAGGATGTGCGCCGCGCCGAATGCCTCAAGCGCCCAGACCTCCATCTCTCCGAAACGCTGTCCACCGAACTGCGCCTTACCACCGAGCGGCTGCTGTGTGATGAGCGAGTAGGGACCGATGGAACGTGCGTGCATCTTGTCCTCGACCATGTGACCGAGCTTAAGCATGTAGATCACACCAACGGTTGCGGGCTGGTCGAAACGGTCACCTGTACCACCGTCGTAGAGGTAAGTCTTACCGTAGCGGGGAAGACCGGCCTTGTCAGTCCATTCGTTCAGGTCGTCGAGCGAGGCACCGTCGAAAATCGGAGTGGCGAACTTCTCGCCGAGCTCACGACCGGCCCAACCGAGAACAGTCTCGAAAATCTGACCGAGGTTCATACGCGAAGGCACACCCAGCGGGTTCAGCACGATATCTACCGGAGTACCATCCTCAAGGAACGGCATATCCTCCTGACGTACCACACGCGACACGATACCCTTGTTACCGTGGCGACCTGCCATCTTGTCACCCACACCGATCTTACGCTTCTTGGCGATGTAGACCTTGGCCATCTGCATGATGCCCGAGGGGAGCTCGTCACCGATGGTGAGGTCGAGTTTCTTGCGGCGCAGCTCGCTGTCAATCTCCTTCGACTTGCGCATGTAGTTGGTGATAAGCTCACCCACCATGCGGTTCACGCGCTCGTCGGCAGTCCAGTTCGAGATGTGAACTGTCTCGTAGTCGATGTTGCCGAAGTTCACGTTGTCGAAAGTGCGGCCCTTCGAAACGATGTCGGAACCGATATAGTCTTTCACGCCCTCCGAAACCTGATCCTTGAGAAGGGTCTCCATCTTGCGGACCATGATTTCCTTGAGAGCATCCTGACGCTCCTGATATTCAGCCTCCATCTGCTCGATTTCGGCGTTTACGGTGTTCTTGGCACCTTTCTTCTTGACAGCTTTCGAGAAGAGGTTGCGGCCTATCACGACACCCTTGAGCGAGGGAGAAGCCTTGAGCGAGGCATCCTTCACGTCACCGGCACGGTCACCGAAGATGGCGCGGAGAAGTTTCTCCTCGGGAGTCGGGTCAGACTCACCCTTGGGGGTAATCTTACCGATCATGATGTCGCCCGGCACAACATAGGCACCTACGCGGATGATACCCTGCTCGTCGAGGTCCTTGGTAGCGTCCTCGCTCACGTTGGGGATATCGGAGGTAAGTTCCTCCATACCGCGCTTTGTCTCGCGCACGTCGAGAGTGTACTCGTCGACGTGAACCGAAGTAAGGATGTCCTCGCGAACCATGCGCTCGTTGAGCACAATGGCGTCCTCATAGTTGTAACCCTTCCAGGGCATGAAGGCCACCTTCAGGTTGCGGCCGAGAGCGAGCTCACCCTTCTCGGTAGAATAACCCTCGGTGAGGATGTCGCCCTTCTCCACACGCTGTCCCTTGTTGCAGATGGGACGGAGGTCGATAGTTGTACCCTGGTTCGTGCGACGGAACTTGGGCAGTTTGTATTCCTTGACCGCAGACTCGAACTGAACGAATTCCTCGTCTTCAGTACGGTCGTAGCGGATACGTATCACTGTAGCGTCAACATACTCGATCACACCGGCACCTTCGGCCATGACCTGGGTACGCGAGTCGCGGATAAGCTGACCCTCGATACCTGTGCCGACGATAGGAGCCTCGCTGCGGAGCAGAGGAACTGCCTGGCGCATCATGTTCGATCCCATCAGCGCACGGTTAGCGTCGTCATGCTCAAGGAACGGTATGAGCGATGCTGCGATAGATGCAATCTGGATCGGAGCCACATCCATGAGCTGGAGCTCGTTGGGGGCAACGATCGGGAAGTCGGCGTCGAGACGAGCCTTGACGCGGGGATTGATGAACGAGCCGTCGTCGTTGACAGGCGCGTTACCCTGCGCGATCATCTGACCCTCCTCGATTTCGGCGGTGAGATAGACAACGTCGTCGTTGTTGAGGTCAACCACACCATTCTCCACCTTGCGGTAAGGAGTCTCGATGAAGCCGAGGTTGTTGATCTTCGCGTAAACGCAAAGAGAAGAAATCAGACCGATGTTCGGGCCTTCAGGGGTCTCGATAGGACAGAGACGGCCGTAGTGGGTGTAGTGAACGTCTCGAACCTCGAAGCCTGCACGCTCACGCGACAGACCGCCGGGACCAAGGGCCGACATACGGCGCTTGTGGGTAATCTCGGCCAGAGGGTTTGTCTGGTCCATGAACTGCGACAGCGCGTTCGTACCGAAGAACGTGTTGATCACAGCCGAGATAGTCTTGGCATTGATCAGGTCAATGGGCTTGAACACCTCGTTGTCGCGGACGTTCATCTTCTCACGGATAGAACGTGAGATACGAGCGAGACCGACACCGAACTGGTTGTAAAGCTGCTCACCTACCGTGCGGACGCGACGGTTGCTGAGGTGGTCGATATCATCGACCTCAGCCTTTGAGTTGATAAGCTCGATCAGATACTTGATGATGGCGATGATGTCCTCACGTGTAAGCACCTTGACATCCATCGGGGTGTCGAGATTGAGCTTCTTGTTGATACGGTAGCGGCCCACCTCGCCGAGGTCATAACGCTTTTCGCTGAAGAAAAGGCTCTGGATAACCTCGCGAGCGGATGCAGCGTCCGGTGGATCGGCGTTGCGCAGCTGCCTGTAGATGTATGTAACGGCCTCCTGCTCCGAGTTGGCGGAGTCTTTCTGGAGAGTGTTGAAGATAATGCTGTAGTCGATGGCGCTGACATTCTCCTTCTCAAGAAGGATAGACTTCACGCCGCTTTCGAGAATCGCATCGATGTTATCCTCTGTAACCTCGCTGCCACGCTCGACAACGAGAGAGTTACGCTCGATACTTGTCACCTCACCCGTATCCGGGTCAACGAAGTCCTCAAGGTTGCTGACCATCACGCGGCCGGCGAGCTTGCGGCCGATAACCTTCTGGAGGTTCGTGCGGTTCACCTTGATTTCCTCGGCGAGGTCGAAGATCTCGATGATATCCTTGTCAGTCTCGAAACCGATCGCACGGAGAAGCGTAGTGACAGGGAGCTTCTTCTTACGGTCGATGTAGGCGTACATGACATTGTTGATGTCGGTAGCGAACTCAATCCAGCTACCGCGGAACGGGATGATACGCGCCGAGTAGAGCTTCGTACCATTTGCATGCACACTGTTACCGAAGAACACACCGGGTGAACGATGGAGCTGCGAAACGACGACGCGCTCAGCACCATTGATGATGAACGTACCCTGGTCGGTCATGTAAGGGATAGGACCGAGGAACACGTTATCGATGGTCGTGTCGAAATCCTCGTGATCCGGGTCAGTGCAATAAAGCTTAAGTTTGGCTTTGAGAGGTACGCTGTAAGTGAGACCACGCGTCAGACACTCCTCGATCGAGTATCTCGGCGGATCGATATAATAGTCAAGAAACTCCAACACGAAGTTGTTGCGGGTGTCTGCGATAGGGAAATTCTCTGCAAACACCTTGTACAGTCCTTGGTTCTTGCGCTGTTCGGGAGGCGTGTCGAGCTGAAGAAAATCCCTGAACGATTTCAGCTGAACCTCGAGGAAGTCAGGAAAAGGAAGAGGGTTCTTGATCGACGCGAAATTCACACGCGGCTTTTCGGTTAAATTTACTGACATTTGGTGTAGTTTAAGTTTCTATGGGCTTAGCAATTTCGCTCATAAGGAGGGCAACACCGCCAACAGGGCCGGGAGCCTCCGGAAGTCACTGCGTTCACAAGACGCACTGACACATAAATAATGCCTGAAACAGCCAATGATTCCTAAAGAACCATAAAAATAGTTTCCAGGCATACCCCGCATCAGGTTATTCCACCGCAAAACCGCGGTTCATGACCATCATGCAGGATGGGGATACCGTCCGGCCTACGCCGAACGCGGGAGAGAGAAATTGGTCGGAAAGAGTAAATGCCACAAAAGGTTAAGAACACATATACGTGTTCCTAACCTATTTGCGGGATTTGAGGTATCTTATTTGAGCTCAACCTCGGCACCAGCCTCTTCGAGCTGCTTCTTGAGACCTTCAGCCTCAGCCTTGGGAAGACCTTCCTTGATGTTGCTGGGTGCACCGTCAACGAGCTCCTTAGCCTCCTTGAGGCCGAGACCTGTGAGCTCCTTAACGAGCTTCACAACAGCGAGCTTGCTTGCGCCGGCTGCCTTGAGCACTACGTCGAAGTTTGTTTTCTCCTCAGCAGCGGGAGCACCGGCTGCGGGACCGGCTGCGACAGCCACAGCTGCGGCTGCGGGCTCGATGCCGTACTCAGTCTTAAGGATCTCAGCGAGTTCGTTAACTTCCTTTACTGTAAGGTTAACAAGCTGTTCTGCAAATGCTTTCAAATCTGCCATTTTCGTATGATTTTTTTTGAATTTTTAAACTTGGGTTACGCTTCTTTCTTAGAGAGAGTCTCGAGGATGCCATGAAGCTTGTTGGCACCAGACTGGAGAGAGCTGATAACGTTCTTCGCGGGCGACTGGAGCAGAGCCACAACGTCAGCGATGAGTTCGTTCTTGCTTTTGATATTGGCGAGGGTCTCCAGCTGTTCCTCACCTACGTATACGGATTCCTCCACGAATGCGCCCTTGAGCATGGGCAGTGTGTCATTCTTGTCGCGGAACTTCTTGATGAGTTTCGCGGGGGCGTTTCCGACGTTGCTGAGAAGCAGCGTGGTCTCGCCGTGGAGAAGATCATAAAGACCCGAGTAGTCAGTCTCGCTGGCCTCGAACGCCTTCTTGAGAAGAGTGTTCTTGACGCAGAGCATCTTCACGTCAGCACCGAAACATGCGCGACGGAGGTTGCTTGTCTTCTCTGCGTTCAGACCCGAAGTCTGAGTCAGATAAACGCAGCTGTATTTCGACAGTTCTTCGCCAATCTTGGCAATGATGATAGCTTTATCTTCCTTTTTCATTTCGTAAGTCGTTTTAAAGATTATTCAGCGACCGACTTAGGCTCGACCTTAACGCCGGGGCCCATGGTGCTTGAAAGATAAATGCTCCTGATATACGTGCCTTTCGAAGTGGCGGGTTTCAGCTTGATGAGCGTATTGATGAACTCCTTGGCGTTATCGGCCATGTTCTCCACAGAGAAAGAAACCTTACCGATAGAGGCATGAATGATACCTGTCTTGTCGACCTTGAAGTCAATCTTACCCTGTTTTACTTCCTTTACAGCCTTGGCTACATCCATGGTCACTGTACCGCTCTTGGGGTTAGGCATCAGTCCGCGGGGACCGAGGATACGACCCAAGGGGCCGAGCTTACCCATGACGGAAGGCTGAGTGATGATCACGTCAACATCGGTCCAACCCTCTTTGATCTTCTGGATGTACTCATCGAGACCAACGTAGTCGGCACCGGCTTCCTTTGCGGCAGCCTCTGCATCGGCGTTGCACAGCACGAGCACCTTGACCTCCTTACCGGTTCCGTGGGGCAGTGAAACCACGCCACGTACCATCTGGTCGGCCTTGCGGGGATCGACACCGAGACGCACGTCTATGTCGAAAGAGGCGTCAAACTTCTCGAAAGAAGCCTCTTTGACCTTGGCAGCAGCCTCAGCGAGTGTATAAGCCTTCCCGGGTTCAATCTTCGACAAAGCCAACTTTTGATTTTTTGTCAGTTTTCCCATTTTTCTGAAGATTTTTAATTGTTCTCAGGGAAGTCCCCTTTGACGGTTATACCCATGCTTCTCGCAGTGCCTGCAACCATGCGCATAGCAGAGTCTAAAGTAAAACAGTTCAAATCCGGCATCTTGTCTTGAGCAATTGTCTTAACCTGATCCCATGAGATCTCAGCCACCTTCTTACGATTCGGCTGTGCGGAGCCGCTCTTAATCTTAGCGACCTCCTTGAGCTGAACAGCAACGGGGGGAGTCTTGACGATAAAGTCGAAGCTCTTGTCGGTGTAATATGTGATTACAACCGGAAGAACCTTACCGGCCTTATCCTGGGTGCGGGCATTGAATTGCTTGCAAAATTCCATGATGTTGATACCCTTAGAACCCAGCGCGGGACCTACGGGAGGAGACGGGTTTGCAGCGCCGCCCTTAATCTGTAATTTGATCTGTCCAGCAATTTCTTTTGCCATTGTTCTACTTTGTTAAATTGGTTGTTTTTTGTCGTTAGCGTAGTCATCGGGACTCGTAACACGTCCCTCCTACTCTCTCTCGACTTGGGAATTTTCCAGCTCCAAATCTGTGGGGCGGCCAAAAATCTTGACCTCCACCTTGATTTTCTTTCTGTCGGAATTAACCTCCTTGATCACGCCGCTGAATCCGGAGAACGGACCGAACGTAACCTTGACAGGTTCACCTACAAGATAAGAATCTACCGATTCAGCAACCGGTTGACGCATCTCGTCGGCAGTGCCCAGCATTCTTTTCACCTCGATTTCGCGAAGCGCCATAGGATCGCTGTTCTTGGCGCGTCCGCGCAAAAAATCAATGACATTGGAAGTGTTGCGGAGTTCGTAGATAACCTCACCTGTGAGCTTTGCCTCAACGAAGACATAACCCGGATAGAGATTGCGCTCCTTCAGCACCTTCTTGCCATTGCGCGTGGTGTAAACTTTCTGCGTGGGGATCAATACCTGCTCGACGTAAAGACCGAGATCTGTATTCTTGATGGCTGCATCAAGAACTTCCTTGACCTTGGCCTCTTTACCAGAAATGGCACGCAGAACGTACCATGACTTCTTAACTTCAGCTTCAGCCATTGAAATCCGCGTTAGATAAGTTTAAAAATTTATACTGTACACTAATTCCATCAGCAAAGAGAAGACCTTGTCGACCGCCCAAATGAAGACTGCCAATATGACGGAAGCTATCAACACCAGCACAGAGCTGTTGACCAAGGCTTTCTGAGATGGCCAGGAGACTTTATAGACGAGCTCGTCGTAGGACTCCTTGATATCTTTGAATAATTTCATTGTTTCTTGAATTGGCACGGGAAGAAAGACTCGAACTCTCGACACCTGGTTTTGGAGACCAGTGCTCTACCAACTGAGCTATTCCCGTATGTCATGGGGACCCCGGGACCGGAGTCCCCATGTATCTTGGTTGAAGAATCTAATCTTGATTAGTCGTCAATCACACCTGTGATCTGACCTGAACCTACTGTACGACCACCCTCGCGGATTGCGAAACGGAGACCGTTGTCCATAGCTACCGGAGTAATGAGCTTAACGTCGATCTCAACGTTGTCGCCGGGCATCACCATCTCAACACCTTCGGGGAGAGTGATCTCACCTGTAACGTCGAGAGTACGGATGTAGAACTGAGGACGGTATTTGTTGTGGAACGGAGTGTGACGGCCACCCTCTTCTTTCTTGAGGATATAAACCTGAGCCTTGAAGTGGTCGTGAGGCTTAACCTGTCCGGGATGGCAGATAACCATACCACGCTTGATTTCGTCCTTGTCGATACCACGGAGGAGCAGACCTACGTTATCACCAGCCTCACCCTCGTCGAGGATCTTGCGGAACATCTCGACACCGGTTACAACTGATTTCTTGTCAGCACCAAGACCGAGAATCTGAACCTCATCACCTACTTTCACGCGGCCAGCCTCAATACGGCCAGTTGCCACTGTACCACGACCTGTGATTGAGAACACGTCCTCGACAGGCATAAGGAAGGGCTTATCAACGTCACGCGGAGGCAGGGGAATCCAGTTGTCGACAGCGTCCATGAGCTCCATAACTTTCTCAACCCATGCAGGATCACCTTCGAGAGCACCGAGGGCAGAACCGCGGATAACGGGAGTGTTGTCACCGTCGTATTCATACTGAGAAAGGAGGTCGCGCATATCCATCTCAACGAGTTCGAGCATCTCCTCGTCGTCAACCTGGTCGCACTTGTTCATGAACACAACCAGACGGGGAACGTTCACCTGACGGGCGAGAAGGATGTGCTCGCGAGTCTGGGGCATCGGACCGTCAGTAGCGGCAACCACGATGATAGCACCGTCCATCTGAGCAGCACCGGTAACCATGTTCTTCACATAGTCGGCGTGTCCCGGGCAGTCTACGTGAGCATAGTGACGGTTTGCAGTCTGATACTCTACGTGAGCGGTGTTGATAGTGATACCACGCTCTTTCTCTTCGGGAGCGTTGTCGATAGAATCGAATGAACGAAGTTCGGACAGACCTTTTTCTGCGAGCACCTTAGTGATGGCAGCAGTAAGAGTAGTCTTACCGTGGTCCACGTGACCGATGGTACCGATGTTCACATGCGGTTTGGTTCTTTCGAATTTTTCTTTAGCCATAGTCTTGTGCTATTATATTGTTTTTATTAATTTTCGTCTTCTCGAAGAGAGTGTTCCGAGGAGAGGTTTGGAGCCGATGGCGGGATTTGAACCCGCGACCTCTTCCTTACCAAGGAAGTGCTCTACCCCTGAGCTACATAGGCAAATTTGAGCGGAAGACGAGGTTCGAACTCGCGACCCTTAGCTTGGAAGGCTAATGCTCTACCAACTGAGCTACTTCCGCAAAAGCCGTTTCCGGCTGGAGGTGGGTGGTGATGGATTCGAACCACCGAAGGCGTAAGCCAGCAGATTTACAGTCTGCCCCATTTGGCCACTCTGGTAACCACCCTGGTTGAGCCTCTTGTCGGATTCGAACCAACGACCCCGAGATTACAAATCACGTGCTCTGGCCAACTGAGCTAAAGAGGCGTTTGAAATCCGCTTGGCTTAGGTTGTCAGCGAATTTCGAGTGCAAAGGTATAACATTTTTTCGACCTGTGCAAACTATTTCGGCAAAAAATCGTTATTTTTTGTTTCTTTTTTTGAATCGGTTTTGGAGAGGCACCCTTATCGGTACACTTTAATTACTCCACAGTCACCGATTTAGCGAGATTTCGGGGCATATCGACATCCTTGCCCTTATTTATCGCTATATAGTATGAAAGAAGCTGGAGAGGCACCGATGTGATGATCGGAGTGAGGCATTCGGGCATCTCCGGGACCTCAAGAACATGGTCGGCGAGCTTGCTGATCTCGGTGTCTCCCTCGGTCACGATGGCCAGGATGTTGCCGCCACGGGCTTTCACCTGCTGCACGTTGCTCACAATCTTCTCGTACAAGTGGTCCTTGGGCGCGATGATGACCGAAGGCATCTCGCGGTCGATAAGAGCGATCGGGCCATGCTTCATCTCTGCGGCGGGATAACCCTCGGCATGGATGTAGGAAATCTCCTTGAGCTTGAGAGCGCCCTCAAGGGCCACGGGATAGCTGTAACCGCGTCCCAGATAGAGGAAGTTGCGTGCATATGTGAAGATAAGAGACATGCGCTCTATCTTGGCATTGAGCTCAAGCACACGCTTGACGTATGTCGGAATCTTGAGCACGGCCTTGCCGACGTCGGCTATCTGCTCCTGCGTCATGGTCTGGCGCAGCTGCGCGATTGCAAGCGACAGAAGTGTGAGAACCATCACCTGACCGGTAAAAGCCTTCGTAGAGGCCACACCGATCTCGGGTCCTACATGGATATAGCAACCGGAATAGGTCTCGCGCGGTATCGAGCTGCCCACAACGTTGCTTATGCCGAACACGAACGCTCCGGCGTTTTTGGCAATCTGTATTGCAGCGAGTGTATCGGCGGTCTCACCGCTCTGCGAAATGGCGATGACCACGTCATCCTCGTTTATGACGGGGTTCGAGTAACGGAACTCGCTCGCGTACTCCACCTCGACCGGAATGCGGCACATGTCCTGAAGCAGATACTTGCCGAGAAGGCCGGCATGCCACGATGTGCCGCACGCCACGATTATGATGCGCTTGGCATTCAGGAATTTCTCCTTGTGGTCATTCACTCCGTTGATGTTGATACGGGCACCGCGCTCCACCACACGGCCGCGTATGCAGTCGCGCAGCGTGTCGGGCTGCTCGAAAATCTCCTTGAGCATGAAGTGGGGATATCCACCCTTCTCAAGCTGGGAGATAGACATCTGGAGAGTGGTGACGTCAATCTCGGCCTCCACGTTGTCGAGGTTGGTAATCTTCAACGGCTCGTTGCGACGGATCTCGGCAATCTCGCCATCCTTGAGATATACACACTCCTTGGTATATTCCACAAAGGGAGTGGCATCTGAGGCGAGGAAGAACTCGCCGTCGCCCATACCGATAACCAGCGGGCTACTCTGGCGGGCCGCAATCAGGGTGTCAGGATTATCTTTCTCGACAACTGCTATGGCATAGGCGCCGACCACCTGCTTGAGGGCCTGACGCACGGCCGACAGAAGCGAGCACTTGTTGGTGACACGTATATACTCTATGAGCTGCGCGAGCACCTCGGTATCGGTATCCGAATGGAATTTGCAGCCATGCTGCAGCAGGGCATCCTTGAGCAGCTTGTAGTTCTCGATTGTACCGTTGTGCACAATGGCGATGTTGCCATCCTCGCTGTAGTGGGGATGAGCGTTCGTGTCGGAGGGTTCTCCGTGGGTCGCCCAGCGTGTGTGGGCTATACCGACCTTTGAGTCAAGGCACTTGTCGGCGCAGAACGCCTCAAGATTACTCACCTTACCCTTGGTCTTGAATATATTGATCTTGCCATCGTTGCCTACAAGGGCGACTCCGGCACTGTCGTATCCGCGATATTCCAGACGATGGAGTCCTTTGATAAGAATATCATAGACATTTCCTTCGCCGAGGTATCCAACTATTCCGCACATATTTAATTATTATCAGCTGCTTTAGCTTTTTTTAGCGTTTTCGGTTATGCGACACGGCAGATGCAGATTTACAACCAGGCATCGCGTCAATTAATTATAGTGTAATTAATTATCAATAAGTTAGCAGTCAAGCTGTCATTGAAAATCCATACCGGCACACGTCGCGTTACATTTTTAACGTAATTGAGACTGCAAAAGTACATAAAAAGTGGCACATACGCAAGAGTTGCCACGACATCGGGCTATTTTACCATAGGTGCGGACATAATGAAGCGCGGGGGCGCGACATGCGTCCCCGCGGATATTTCCTGTTACCGGCGGCATCATTTCACCCGCCGGCGGCATCATTTCACATTGATGTTGACAGCCTCGCCGTCACCCTGCGAGATTACACCGGTGGTGTCGCTGTCGGGAGTCTCCTCGATCATTCCGACCACGTTGGGGTCGCGGAGGTCAGCCCCCTCCCCTATCGGCAGCGGGAAGCCCTGATATTTGGCATACTCGTTCACCTTCTTCTCATTTTCCGCACCGAGCTTGGAAAGTTCGGTCTGAGCGAGATTGTTACGGAACTGGTCGAGATAAGGATAGCTTGCATAGAGATCGGCAAGCCCGGAGGTGGCCTTTATGGCATCGGCTGTGGAGTCGTTGGGCTGCGCGTTGATGGTATCGTAGTATTTCTGGGCTTCCGAGGCATATTTGCCGCAGTATTCTATCATCGACGTGTAATCAGCCTCCGAGAGAGTCTGACCTGAGGTCAATTTTTCTGCCACAGACTCGGGCGACGGAACTTTTGTGCCGCACGATGCCATGACGCACAGAAGCATCACGGCCAACATGCTCTTCAGAGAACTGAGATTCTTGTTTTCATAATATTTTCGATTTAGAGTTTGTAATCAGGTAAGAATGGCTATCCCTGGTGAGTGGCAGAACGCCGATGCTCAGAAGTTGTCGCCGAGTGGCGTCACGGCCGGCTCGCGCAGCCGGTAGAGCAGCATCTTGCGGAGCTGCGGATTGTTGTCGACAATCAACGAGAGTTCCCAGTGCTGGCCAACCTCGTCGCGGAGCATCTGCGACGTGTTGTCGACATCGGTGAGATTCCATGTGAGCAGCACGGTCTTGATCTTGAGTGCCTTCAGCTTGCGGACGAGCATCTGGTGGTCGGCATCGCCGGTTATGAGCACCACGTAGTCGAACTTCCGGAATGTGGCCAGTTCGTACGCCTCAAGCGCGAACCACACGTCCACTCCCTTTTCAAGCACTTCTGTCTGCCCGTCGCGCTCCACCTCGCGCAGATGCTTGTAATGGAACACCACATCGTTCTCTATGAGCGTGTCCTCGAACTTCCGCTCGTTATAAAGAAGGTGCTTGTCGTATGCCTCCTTCACACGGAATCGTCCGCGGAAGTAATGGGCCTCGGTAATCTGGCAGTCGGAGATGTTGAGTCCCTCCTGCATGGCAAGTTCTGAAGTGATATATTCAAAGAGTGAGCTGACACGTATGATGGACCGGTCGCGGGCCTTGAGCGCGCGATTTATCTTGGCGTAGTAGCCGCCGTCGATGAATACTCCTATTGATAGAAAGTCGAGCATAGCTTATTGGAATTTCAAGTCGTGAAGCGCGCCACGGCACAGTTTAGTGCGGGTCTGACCGCTTCATAGTTATAACCTCCTTGAAAGAAAAAGGTTCGCGGCACGATGGTGCCGCGAACCTCCGTTATGGTTGCGTATCTTATTCTCTCTTGCCTGCCGGCTATAAATTGCTTGCCGGCCGGGGATTACTTGTCGGCCAGACGGCGCAGCATCTCCGCGAGAAGCTCGTAGAACTCCTGAACGGTCTTGATGTTGGCTTTCTCGCCGGGCGAATGGATGTCCTTGAGCGTCGGGCCGAAGCTCACCATGTCGAGGTCGGGCATCTTCTCCAGGAAGAGACCGCATTCGAGGCCTGCGTGAAGAGCCTCGACCTTCGGATCCGTGCCGAAGAGCTTGCGGTAGCTCTCCTCGGCCACCTTGAGCACCGGAGAGTTGGGATTGGGTTCCCAGCCGACGTATGAGTCATCAAACTTGATATCGGCACCGATCATGCCGAAGAGCGCCGAAACGCGATCGGCAATCTCGTCGCGGCGCGAGTCGACCGAAGAACGCTGGTGGATTGTCACCTCGATGGTGTTGTCGCGGAGCATCTTGACCGAAGCGAGGTTGTCGGAGGTCTCGACAAGTCCGGGAATAGCAGCCGACATCGACTGCACACCATTGGGGCAGGCGAAGAGGGCGGCTATGAGGTTGTGCGCGAGCTGCGACTCGATAATCTCGGGCTGCGCGGCACATTCGGTCGCGCCGAATCCGAAGTCCGGATTCTCTACGGCATCATATTCTGCGTGAAGTGTTGCACAGAACTCAGCTGCATATGCGGCAAAAGCCTCGGCATCGTCACGGCTCACCACTACCACTGCCATGGCATCGCGGGGAATTGCGTTGGCGAGATTTCCTCCATCTATATAGGAGAGCTGGAGCGGAGTGCGTCGGTCAGCTTCCCAGAGGAAGCGGGCGAGCTGCTGGTTGGCGTTGGCGCGGCCAAGATTGATCTCCATGCCGGAGTGGCCACCCTTCAGGCCTGACACGCGCACCTCAAAGAACACTCCGTCGGGAGCGGGCTGCTTTGTCATGGGGATAGAGCAGATTGTGACCTTGCCGCCGGCGCATCCGATCACGAGCGAGCCCATCTCCTCTGAGTCGAGGTTGAGCAGGATATTGCCCGTTACAAATCCTTTCTGCAATCCGTTGGCACCGATCAGGCCCTGTTCCTCATCGACAGTGAGAAGAGCCTCAAGAGGACCGTGAACGAGGTCGGGATCAATAAGAGCGGCCATTGCTGTGGCGCATCCAAGACCGTTGTCGGCTCCGAGGGTTGTGCCGTTGGCGCGTACCCATTCGCCATCCACTATGGTCTCGATCGGGTCGTTCATGAAGTCATGGTTGCTCTCGGGAGTCTTCTCGGCCACCATGTCCTGATGTCCCTGGAGAATGACCGTGGGAGCGTTCTCATGACCCGGAGTGGCGGGAACACGCATCATTACGTTGCCCACCTCGTCGGTGTGAACCTCTATATCGTGACGTTTGGCCCAGTCAACAAGAAATGTCTTCATCTTGTCGAGATGGTGCGTGGGACGGGGAACCTTCGTGATTTCGTCGAAGATTTCCCAAACTAATTTCGGCTTAAGTTCTGTGATTTTCATGTGGTATGTTTTTTGAATCTTTTATAATTGGCACAGCTTTACAGCACAGCCACCCGGGCTGTTTCCGGTTACATACCTGCAGCCGGTGCCATAGCCGTGCTACTTTGCTTCGGACTTGAATTTGCGGTAGGCGGCGGCCATCTTGGTGTGATAGCCGCGACGCTTGTAACTGGCACCGTTGTACTTACGTGCGAAACCGGCCCAGTTTTTCGCTTTCAGGTCAGAGAGCATTCCTGTGTTGGTTATGAATTTGGCGAAGAGTTCGAGCTGTGAAAACTCCGACTCCGACATAATCCTCACAAATTCATTAACGTCCGAACAGCCGCACTGTTTGTAATTGAAACCGCCAATCTGGAACATTCCCCAGAAAGTCCCCATGTTGGCACCGTCGGAATTAACCTTCCGTGCGTTGACAAGCTGGGTCCATTCGCGCAGGGCGTAACCGGAGAGTCCGGCGGGAACCTTTGCGCTCTTGTCACCCTTCTTGTTCTTGGCACGCGGGGCCTGTGAACGGTACATGGAGCGGTCGAAATTTATTACAGGCACCCCGGGGGCGAAGAAACCTTTCATCTGCTTTCCGGCCTCGATGAGCACCACCGCCTTGATGGCGGCAATCTCCACACCGAGTTCCTCGGCCACGATACGGAAATCCTCGTCGGTGAGGTGGGAGTAGCGGTCGGCACGGTCGGCCTCGGGAAGAGAGTCAACCGGGAAGCCGGCCACACGCAGGCTGTCGGCCATTGAACCGGGAGCGGCCGCGACAGAATCTGCCGCAGCCTTCCCGTCAGGTCCTATTGGGGCAGACTTCACGCAAGCAACTCCTGTCCACGCTATGGCCGACAGGAGGAGTATTGCGGGAAATCTCATGATTTGGCTACTTTTTCAAGTACTCGTGCGAGGTGTTTCCAGAATTTATCTACTGTGGGGATGAGAAGTTTCTCATCGGGCGAGTGTACACCTGTCATGGTGGGGCCGAAGCTGACCATATCGAGGTTGGGGTGCTTGGTCAGGAACAGACCGCACTCCAGGCCGGCATGGATAGCCTTGATGGCGGGACGCACGCCGAAGAGCTCCTCATATGCGTCGGCCGAGATCTTCATGATGGGCGACTTCATGTTGGGAGCCCATCCGGGATAGCCGTCGCTGTGGTAAACCTTCGCACCGGCGAGCTGGAAGTGGGCTTCAACCTGACCGGCGATGTCGTTCTTGCGGCTCTCTACCGATGAACGCTGCGAGGTGGTGATGCGCACCAGGTTGTCGTCAATCATCTTGACTGCGGCAAGGTTGGTCGAGGTTTCCACCAGACCCTCGATGTCGCGGCTCATTGAGTAGACACCGTGAGGAGCGGAGTAGATTGCGCGGACAAGCGCGATCGAAGTCTCGGAATCCATGCAGTACTCCGGACGGTCGCAAGCCTCGATGCGGAAGTCCATTGCAGGCTCCACACCCTCGTACTCGCCGAGAATCTCCTCCGAATATTTCTTGAGGTAACGCTTCAGGTCCTCATGATGGCTGTCGTGGATGCCGAACACGGCGTGAGCCTCACGCGGTATCGCGTTGCGCAGGTTGCCACCCTCAATCTCGCATACGGTGATGTCCCACTTCTGTGAGCATTCCCAGATGAAGCGGGCTATGATCTTGTTGGCGTTGGCACGGCCGAGGTTGATGTCGGAACCGGAGTGACCGCCGAGCAGGCCGCTGACCGACACACGCATGTACACGAAATTCTCGGGAGTGAAGCTGCGCTGGTAAGTGAAGTCGGCCGTGGTGTCGATACCGCCGGCGCAACCTACGAAGATCTCACCGTCATCCTCAGAGTCCATGTTGATCAGGATTGAACCTGTCACCATGTCCTTGCCGAGATTCTGGGCACCTTCGAGACCGATTTCCTCGTTGACTGTGAAGAGGGCCTCAAGCGGACCGTGAACCAGATCCGGGTCAATCATGGCTGCCATTGCCGCTGCCACGCCGATACCGTTGTCAGCACCGAGAGTGGTTCCGCGTGCCTTCACCCAGTCGCCGTCGATATATGTGTCGATGGGGTCTTTCATAAAGTCATGGTTGCAGTCGCTGTTCTTCTCAGCCACCATGTCCATGTGCCCCTGAAGAATCACTGTGGGGGCGTTCTCATAGCCCGGAGTGGCGGGACGGCGCATCACGACGTTGCCCACCTTGTCGGTTTTCGCCTCGATACCGTGGTCTGCGGCGAATTTCAGGAGAAAGTCTCTGATTTGCTCCTCATGGCAGGAGGGACGTGGAATTTTGGTGACTTCGTCAAAACATTTCCAGATCAATTCCGGTTTAAGGTCTTTAACTTCCATAATCAATATTTTGTTAGATAATACATTAGCAACGCTGTCCGGACAGTTTCCGGGAAACTTCCGGGGCGCGGGACGGCGCGTCCGCTCGCGGCGGCACGTCCCTAATTGCCCCAAAGTTAACAAATAATTCGCACATTACGCCACAATTTGCGATTTTTTAGTTAAATTTGCGTTTAAATAACGGACAGCGGCTCACGGCTCACCCCCGGGAGCTGTCCTGAAATATTAAAAAAAGTGAAATTAACGCTTCTCATTACCGTATTACTGGGAATATCATTACTTTTGCTTTGCTTTTGCTTCGCGGGGCGCAAAGGCAGGTCGCACCATGCGTGCGGCCATCACGCCGCAGCGAAGAAAAAGGTGGCCTCACGGGCTGACCGACCGAACTGAAAATAACTTAACCTCATAAAATGAAAAAAACTTACACAACTCTCGCCACACTGGCCGTATCGGCTCTGCTCTGCACCGGCGTATCGTCATGTGCCGACAAGACCGAGACCAAGGCGGCTCCCGCCAAGGCCAAGACCGAGAAAGCCGCTTCAAATCTTCCCAACTACCGATATGTTGACCTCGACACCGTGCTGAGCCGCTACAACCTCGCCAAGGACTACAACGAGGAGATGCTCCGCCTGCAGACCAACGCCGAGAGCCAGATGAAGCAGCACCAGAACAAGATCCAGAACTTCGCGACCACCGTCCAGAACAAGATGCAGAACAACGGGTATCTATCCGAGGCATCTTACAAGCAGGACGAGCAGAAGATGGCCAACATGCAGAACGAGGCACAGCGCAGCATGCAGAGCCTCCAGAACAACATAGCCCAGGCTGCCGACCAGGCGCAGAAAACCATCAACGACTCCATCAACGCCTTTATCGAGTCGTACAACAAGACCCGTGGCTATGACGCCATTCTCTTCAAGGCCGCCACTCTCTACATCAACCCCGAGCTCGACATCACCGACGAGGTTGTTGAGGGTCTTAACGCACGATACAACAAGGTAAAGAAATAATCACTTCCGGCCAGCGCGGGGAGTGAGACCTCCCCCACCGGCACGGCGGAACAGACAACAGGCGCGGCCGATGAAACCCGACGCCCTCCGGAATTGTTAGATGAAATGGGAGCCTGAGTGTTCCCATTTCATGTTTGAACACCGACCCCGGCCCGACACACCGTCACGCCGGGTGTCTCTTATACATCAAGGTCATGATCGAGGATAATATAATCAATAAGGAACAGAACGAAAAGACTGTGCTTGTGGGTCTCGCCACACGTATGCAGAACGAGGTCAAGACTGCCGAATATCTTGACGAACTTGCCTTTCTTGCCGAGACGGCCGGCGCGGAGCCGGTGGCCCGGTTCACCCAGAAACTCGACTACCCCAACCCGCGTACCTATGTCGGCACGGGCAAGCTCGACGAGATCCGCGAGTATGTCGAGGAGAATGAGATCGGTCTCGTGATTTTCGACGATGAACTGTCGTCGAAACAGGTAGCCAACATCGAGAAGGAACTGAAGGTCAAGATTCTTGACCGCACGAGCCTGATTCTCGACATCTTCGCCAAGCGCGCCCAGACTGCCACCGCACGCACGCAGGTGGAGCTGGCGCAATACCAGTATCTGCTGCCGCGTCTTACCCGCATGTGGACGCACCTCGAACGCCAGCGGGGCGGTATCGGTATGCGCGGCCCGGGTGAGACGCAGATCGAGACCGACCGACGCATAATCCTCGACAAGATCTCCCGGCTCAAGGAGGAGCTTGTGGCCATCGACAAGCAGAAGGTCGTGCAGCGCAAGAACCGTGGCAAGCTCACCCGCGTGGCTCTCGTGGGCTACACCAACGTGGGCAAGTCCACGCTGATGAACCTGCTGAGCAAGAGCGACGTATTTGCCGAGAACAAGCTCTTCGCCACGCTCGACACCACGGTCCGTAAGGTCGTCATCGAGAATCTTCCCTTCCTGCTCTCCGACACGGTCGGATTCATCCGCAAGCTGCCGTCGCATCTGGTCGATTCGTTCAAGTCGACCCTCGACGAGGTGCGCGAGGCCGACGTGCTTGTGCATGTGGTCGATGTGAGCCATCCCAACTTCGAGGAGCAGATCGAGGTGGTCAACAAGACATTGGCCGACGTGTGCGGCGCTTCGGAGAAGCCGATGATCATGGTCTTCAACAAGATTGACGCATTCACCTACACGCCCAAGGACCCCGACGACCTCACCCCCATGACCCGCGAGAACATTTCGCTCGACGAGTTCCGCCGCACGTGGATGAGCCGCATGGACAACAACTGCGTGTTCATCTCGGCCAAGGAGCGCATAAACATCGACGAGCTCAAGGCTCTCCTTTACCAGAAGGCGCGCGAGATTCACACTGCGCGTTTCCCTTACAATGACTTTTTATATCAGAAATACGACGAGGAGGAATTATAATCATGAGCGACACAAGTCTTCGCCGGCGTCCGCTTGAATGGTGGGAACGCCGCAAACTGGAAAGCAACGGTTGCCGCGCGCTCGACTGGAGCGCGATCCGTCTCTGCGACGCTACCGACATATCTTCAGTGCGCAATGTGGAATTTGCGGGCGCGGTCTCGCTCGGCGCGGTCAGCGAGTCTGCCGGCTCTGTCATCGAGAACGCCCGGCTGGAGAACTGTGTGGTGGGCGACAACGCCACCATCCGCAATATCGGAATCCATATCCGCAACTGCGTGATTGGCAAGGATGCGCGTATTCTCAACACGTCGCTCATTGAGTTCGAGCCCGAGGCCATGTGTGGCGTGGGCGCGGAGGTCGATGTGCTCGACGAGACCGGCTCGCGTGCCGTGACCATCTATCCGGGTCTCTCGGCGCAGGCCGCACTGCTTATGGCCCGTGAGCCTAAGTGGCGCGAGCGTCATCTTCAGCCACTCCTGGAGGAGCATCTTGAAAGCCTCGCTCCGCGTCATGTCATCGGCGACGGCGCGGTGGTGGAAAGCTGCGGCACGCTGCGCAATGTCTGCGTGGGCCGCGAGGTACGCGTCACCGGTGCCCGCTCGCTGGCCAACGGCATGATTATCAACAATGCCGCGCCGGGTCGCTGCCTGACCTTCGTCGGTTCAGGAGTCGATGCCGAGAATTTCATAATCGAGGATGGTGTGGCCGACTCGGGTGCAATCATCCGCAACTGCTATATCGGTCAGGGCGCAGTGCTTGAGAAAGGTTTCACCGCGCACGACTCACTCTTCTTCGCCAACTGCTCGCTTGAGAACGGCGAGGCATGCGCCCTGTTTGCCGGTCCCTACACGGTGAGCATGCACAAGTCGTCGCTGCTGATCGGTTGCCAGACATCGTTCATGAACGCCGGAAGCGGCACCAACCAGAGCAACCACATGTACAAGCTCGGCCCTGTGCACTGGGGCATACTGGAGCGCGGCGTGAAGACATCATCGGCCTCTTACCTGATGTTAGGCGCGAAAATCGGTGCGTTCTCGCTGCTCATGGGTCAGCACAAGACACATCCGGACTCTTCTCAGTTCCCCTTCTCCTACCTATTCGGCGACGAGAAGGGAGCCACGGTCGTTGTGCCCGGCGTGATGCTGCGCAGCTGCGGACTTCTCCGCGACGAACAGAAATGGCCCACACGCGACCGCCGCCTGAAACGCAAGCTGCCGATGCGCGACCGCATCGTGTTTGACGTGCTCAACCCGCTGACTGTTGACAAGATGCTATCGGCCTCGGAAGTGATCGAGAAGCTGTTGGCGCGTCCGGCCGACGACGACCGCTACATACGCTACCGGGGCATGAAGTTCACACGAGCCTCGCTGGAGCGTGCGCGACACCTGTACGAGCTGGCGATATACAAGTATCTGTCGGAGCGTCTGCAAAGCGATGCCTTCCATGGTGACGACAGCGATGCAGCCCCTGCCGAATGGGTAGACATCGCCGGACTTCCGATGCGACGCGAAGACCTGCGCCGCGCCATGGAAGCTAAGTCGATAGCCGAGATGGAGAAGATATTCGACGAAGCGCAGGAGAACTACAAAGAGTATGAGCGCCGATGGATTTCCGTCCGCTTCCCGGCGCGTTGGCACCGCACTGCCGAAGTGATAGCCGACTACGCCCGCGAGTTCGACCACATGGTTGAGGAAGACCGCGCCCGCTACCTCGACGACCTCGCCGCCCAAAACGAAATGCTCGCCCTCTGACCCCCAAATCGCAATCTGAACTTTCCGCGCATTTAACAATAAATGTTGCCAATATAGGAAACTTTCATTAACTTTGCATTAAGCCACAAGCATAGCCATGACTGACAGATTCGATGAAATAGGAACTCTTTTTCTCCAGCGGAGAAAAGAGCTTGGACTTACCCAAGAACAGTTGGGAGAAAAAGTCGGTGTGACCAAATCGGAAATCTCAAAGATTGAGAACGGCCGAGGTATCACATTCTCGACAATCAATAAATTATCCGAAGCATTGGGTGTGTCGGCACAAGTAGAGTTGAAACCGAAGGACCCTGTTTCATCAGATGTGATTCATTACATAGTAATGAGTCTTGGTCTGTTTGCCCGCAAATATAAGCTGACAAAAAAGGAGGCTTGCAATTACCTCTCCCGTTTCAAGGGTTTGGATTTCTCAATCAGGAATTATGAGGCTGAACATCAACTCTCGTTGCAGGAGTGTGTGGAGGATATGGCTGCAATATGTCAAAGAAATGGAGGTGCGGTATCATGATACTATACCACGGTTCAAATCAACCGATAGGCGACATTGATTTGTCACAAGGCAAGAAATTCAAAGATTTTGGACAAGGTTTCTATACCACCCACATCAAGGAACAAGCCGTGTATTGGTCACGTCGAATTGCCGAACGTTTCGGAGGAACTCCAACGGTTACAGAATTTGAGTTTGATCTTGATGAAGCCATGTCCGCCGGATTGAAAGTAAAAGTATTTGAGAAGCCGGATAAAGAGTGGGCATTGTTTGTAATGGCAAACCGCAAACAGGAAGGAAAAGAATTTCACCACGACTACGATATTGTGATTGGGCCTGTTGCGGATGATAAAATGGCTCGTCTCTTCGGACTCTATGATATGGAAATCATCGATCTCGATGCTGTTGTAGCAGGGTTGATTTATAAAGACCTAAATTCGCAGTATTTCTTTGCCACAGAAAAGTCGCTCAAATACATCAAACGGATAAGTGAGTGTGACAAATAAATTAATACATTGCTTCACACTCGCTGCGGCGGTCTTCAGAATGCTTTTTCAGTTGAAATGGAACCCCATTGCGCCTTCAAAAGCATTCTGAATCTCATCCACATCAATCATAAATCAATACATTAATTTATTTGTCACACTCACCTATGAAACAGTCAAATAATAACTTTGATTTCCTTGTGGAATACATCACAGCCCGTGTGGTGGAATGGATTATGCGCGACCAAAATCTTGGCCTTGAAGAAGCACTGCTTCTGTTTCATAATTCTGAGACATTCGACAAACTCTGTGAAAAGCGCACCGACCTCTACATCGAGAGCCCGGCATATATCTATGACTTATTAACCGAAGAACTCCGTCGTGGCACCTTGCGCGGCATAACTGAATAGAAATGATGGAAATCGATGGTCGGTGTCTTAACACCCGCCAGTTCATCGCGCTTGAAGATGCCAAATATATTTGACACAATCCACTTACAGATTTGCAAAACTTTAAGCATTCCGGCGTTGACTCGACAGCAACATTCTCAGGCTACAACAGACTACAAAAAGAATGAATAAATATTGTTGCACAACAGCGTCAAAGTGACAGCATTGAGATAAATCGCAATTTAGAGGCGATGGCGCGTCAGCTCTACGACTATTGGTTCGTCCAGTTCGACTTCCCCGACGAGAACGGCAGACCATACAAGTCGAGCGGCGGCAAGATGGTGTGGAATGATAAGCTGAAGCGTGAGATTCCTCAAGGTTGGTTTGCTGATAATATTCTACTTATCTCTGAAATTAAAGTAGGTGGAACTCCAAGTAAAGCAAAAAAGGAGTACTGGGATGGTGGAAAGATTCCATTCTTTGGTCCGACCGATGTTAAAGACAGCACATATCAGCTTGATACAACCGACCACATCACACAGGCAGGTTTAGACCATTGCGCATCATCTCTGTTCAAAGAAGGTGATATTATCCTAACCGCACGAGGGTCTATAGGGAAACTTGTAATAGTGGGCATGAATATGGCAATGAATCAGTCTTGCTATGCACTATCTCCCAAATATCACAATACTCCCTACTTATATTTCCTTTCCAAAGAATTGATTGAATGGATGAAGGCAAAAGGGAGTGGATCTGTATTTAAATCTTTTAATGCGCAAGATGTAGAAAACTCCATATTGTGCATTGCACTACAAACAATAATTGAGAAATTTACCGCTTTGGTTCAACCAATCTTTAATCGCATAAGAAATAATTCTGAAGCCATAAATGAATTACAGCGTCAGCGTGATGAGTTGCTGCCGCTGCTGATGAACGGTCAGGTGTCGGTCATGCCGACAGAGGTAAATTGCGATTTATCTCTCTGTTGAGAGCAATTTTACGGTCTATATCTGCAAAAAGATGTCCAATCCTCTTTTGCTCTTGTATGGAGGGAAGATATAATTGAATATCATTTATGGTATCGATGCTTAGCGTATACCGCATACCACTACCGGTTGCATTATTCGCAAAATACTCTTTTGCCATTCGAGAATTAAGATAGGCATTAAGATATTGCCCATCTAATAATTCTGGGTTTGGTGAAATCAAGGCACAATGATAACCGAGAACTGTATTCTCTAAATCGTCAGCCATATAGCAAGGAATACCAATATCATGTCTTGTTTCACTATCTTTTGTAATCGCAACTTGTCCTTTATGTATTGTGAATTTCTTAATCTGGGCATCCGGTGCTGTCGCCTTCATTAACTGGGGAACCATGCTTCGTGTAACAGCCCAGTTATAATAGACATCTGTGAAGTTACAGAGAGAAACTTCTGATTCCCCTTCCTTGCTTTTCTTATCTACATTACTTATAAGAACTTCAGCGACATCGCCCAGTTTATATTTATTCAGTTTCATTTTGCTCATCGTCTTTCTTTGCTTCGATTTGAGGATTTTCAAGATTGGCTTCCAATTCCTCGATTGTTGGAATCATGCCCTCAATTTTTTCGGGGTAGAGTTTGGCGAGGTCATATTCCGAAATGCCAAGAGGCTGATTGCTTGCTTCAAGAGCATATTGAGCCACAACCCTGTCTTTCTCCTTACATATCAGGAGACCGATTGTGGGATTGTCCCGACCTTCCTTGCGGAGGAGGTGATTGCAAGCCACAACGTATCCACCTAATTGACCGGCATCAGCAAAAGCGAGCTTACCAATCTTGACCTCCACGACCACGTAACAAGACAGATTTAAGTTGTAGAATAACAGGTCGATGTAGTTTTCGGTCTCGCCAATCTTCAGTCGATATTCCTTACCGACGTATGCGAAGCCGGTGCCAAGCTCAATCAAGAACTTAGTGATGTTGGCCAGCAACGCATCTTTCAGCAATCGTTCGTTATATTTTCCGGTGATTCCGGTGAAAGCGAAACTATACGGGTCTTTCGTCAGTTCCTGGGCCAAGTCACCGGTCACTGCCGGCAATGTGCGGGAGAAGTTGGTAAGGGCTTTCCCTTCTCTCGCGTATAAGTCAGAATCAATGAAATGATCCATTACGCTGCGGCTCCAACTCTCCTCTATGGTCTTACGAATATAGAACATCGCTTTTTCAGGCATCTCCTCGAATTTGTCAATCAAATGGATATGATGACCCCAAGGCACTGAATATATGGCATTCATAAATTGTCCAACAGCCTGTTGGACAATTTGAGTGTCCGGAATCTTTTGTAATTGTCCAGCAACTTGTTGGACAATTTCATCAGACTGCGGAGAGTGTTCCCAAACCGATTTCTTTAACTTCTGAATCTCCTTACTATAAAGAAGATAGAATCGCTTGGTATAGTAGAGGTTGGAACGAGACAAACCGGTGGCATCAGACATTTCACGTTTTAGGTCAGCAGCCAATGTTCGTATTACCTTTTCACCCCAACGGTCTTCAACGTGCATTTCTACAATGTCACGACCAAGATCCCAATAATATTGAATCATCTCTTGGTTGACTTTCGTAGCTGCCTTAATCTGGCTCCGGCGATAGCGTTCTTTTAGTTCAAGAACCCATTTACGATATTCAGGATCCAGTATAGTAATTGACTTAGCCATATCAAGAGTTGAATTTAAGGGTATTAAGCTGTTGGAGAATCTCATCTTCAAGACGATGACTCTCAGAGAAAAGTTCTGTAAGTTTTGAACGATAGTCATTCATACGCTTATTGAACTCCTCCTCCGTGATGTCAACATATTCGATTTTGATGTCGAAATACTGACCGGCAGAGAGTGAATACCCCTTTTCTTTGATTTCATCGTAAGTAACTGCAACAGAGAAACTATCCTCGGCTTTCCGCTGACGGAAAGTATCAACGATCTTGTCAATCTCCTCCGGACGAAGACGCTTCTTCTGATTGTTGCCCTCCTTATATTCTTCGCCAAGTTTGGAGGCATCAACAAGGATAACCTTATCGTTGGAACGAGAGTTGTCAAAGAAAAGTACAGACACGTTGGTGCCGGTATTGGCAAACACATTGGAGGGCATAGACACAACACCATAGACAATCTTGTTGTCAACGATGTGCTTGAGGATCTTGTTCTCAATGCCAGACTTGGCAGTAATGAACCCCGTTGGAATTACAATAGCTCCCTTGCCGGCTTTCTTCAGCGAATTGATAACGTGCTGGATGAAGCAAGTGTATATCGCCATACTTTCTTTCTTCTTTGCCGGAACATTGGGGACACCTGCCCAGAAGCGAGCCGGTTGGGCAGCAATCTTTTCGCGTGTATCAGAGAAATCCATCTTGAACGGAGGATTTGACACCACGTAGTCAAACTGACGGATTGCAGTGCCTTCATCGTTTTTATGATACGGCGACACAAGTGTATCTCCTTGGATTGCATGGTCAAGCGATGAAACCAATCCGTTCAGAAGCAGATTCAGTTTCAACATCTTGTTGCTTCGTTGGGAAATATCCTGAGCAAAGATCGTGCATTTGCTGTTGCCGATCCTATGAGCCAAGGCCATGAGTAATGTGCCTGTACCGGCCGAGGGGTCGTATGCCTCTATATTGTGGAGGTCGTCATCGTCACTCACAAGAAGACGGGCCATGATGGTTGCGATGGCGTGAGGGGTGTAGTATTCAGCATATTTGCCACCTCCTGCCGTATTGTAATCCTTGATCAGATACTCAAAGATAGTTGCGAAGAAGTCGTAACCTTTTTCATCAGAGAATGCCTCCTCGAATGAGAAGTTGACAAGTTTGTCAACCAATGCACGCGCGAAAGCCGGGCGTTGGTCGATGTCGGTGACGTATGGCGTGAGGCGTTCAAAGAGGGGTATCTTGGTGTTCTGCGTGGTTTGAGTAGAGAATATGTCGATGTTCTGTTCTGCAATATCGGTCATGGTCGCATCGAATATCTCGTCAAATTCTCCACGGCTCTGACGATTCCAAAGACTATACATGAGATGTTCCGGACGCAGTTTCAGCGTCTCAGGCGGCAACGAGACAAGAAGGAGCTGCCGCTCTGTCTCTGGCATTTCGGTATAGGCAAGTTCCCAACGACCGGCTTCCTGAATCTTCTTTGCAAAGGGACTCTTGGCAATTTTCAATTCATGCCCGAATTTATCGTTGAGGAACTTATACATGAATATCTGAGTGATAATCTTGTATTCGTTGCCGTCGTTGCCGAGACCGTAGGACTGGCATGTGGCTTTGAGGTCGTCGATAAGACGTATGGTTTTTTCTTTGATGTCCATTAGCTGGCTGCGTATGTGGCGTTATACTGGTTGAGGTATTGACGGGCAATGCCGTTCTTTACAAAATCGTAATCCTCGATTGTGGCGGTATCGCTGATCTGAGGGAAGTGATAGAGCATATTGGCGACAATAGCGAGGACTGTCTGCTCGAAGTAGGCATCCTTCTTCAATATGTCATTCTTGTCATATACACGTTGGTCAACCTCCGATTTTATCATGTTGAGAATTACGCTTATTTCCGAATCACTGAAAGTGAAAACCGGTTTCTCAGATTTCTCTTTGCGGTCATGGTTCACCTCCCTGATTCTTTTGTGAACACGGGCGAACTTGGCGTCTCCGTTATACTTCTTCAGGAGTGCTTTGTTGGCAGTCTGAATAGCTTTCAATCTGACAATAATCGAATCGAGAGCGGCGGTTTCTTCATTGAACTTGGCAATGGAGTCAATGACGAATCCATGCTCCTTGAATCGCTGGGTGAAGGCCTCTCTCAGTGTGATGAACTCCGGATCGTCAGGGTCGATGTTGTCCATAAAAGCCCGGATTGTGTCGCGCCATTTGTCTTGAAGCTCGCGGCCACCGGAAATAAGTTTCAGCTCCTCTTCTCCAATCTTTGAGAATGTGAACTCTATATCCTGCATTGCCTCGTTTACAAGAATGGTGGTCTGCTCGTCGGCATTGAACGCTTCCTTCTGATTGATGATGGTGATGTGGTGCTGTACCTCTTTCAACATATCGGGAAGTCTGGTGAGTTCTACCTTTGAAAATTTCTCCTTCAACTCATCATCGCCGAAAGTGCGGACAAGGTTGCCGCAGTCGCGGGCTGCCTCAAGCACCTTTTTCAACTTCAACAGTTCCTCCTTGTCCTGGATTGTTGAAACCTCCGAACTGAATTCCTCAACATTGTCGACGGTATATTCAAACAGGGTATCGTGAATATCGCGCATGGTGTCGAGGATTTCCTGCGGATTTTCGAGTACCTGCGTGAATGTGTCGGTCACTCCGCTGCCATCTTCTTCCGGGTCGTTGAAACGATTCAATTCCTGAAGGTAAGCCTCGTTTGTTTCTTCGAAGTTACGCTTTATGTCCGCGAAGTCTATTATGTAGCCGTAACGGTTATTCCTATATGGTCGGTTAACGCGGGTCAGAGCCTGGAGAAGATTATGGTCTTTCAGTTTTCTGCCGAAGTAAAGACGCTTCAGACGCGGAGCGTCAAATCCTGTCAGAAGCATATTGAACACAATCAGCACATCTACGGTCATGTTCTTCTTGAAGTCCTTGACTATTTGCTTGCGGGTCTCCTTGTCATCAGTGTCGTGGAGAATGAGTTTTGCCTTGATGTCGGTGGGGAAAGATGCTCCCTTGTTCATCTCCCGTTGCACCTCATCCCAATACATTGCCAAGTTACGGGCTTGTCCGCTTGTCTCGCAGATAATCATGCCTCCGAGTGTGTTGTCGCCATGTTGCTGACGGAATCGTGAGAGGTCGGTTATGACATAGCGGATAAGTTCTTTCACATAGTTCTCATGCTCGATAATGATTGACTTCTGAACATCCTTTTTCAGAACAAGCTGCTCCAGCTTATCCATAATCTGAGTGAGTTTCTCCTTGTACGATGTCTCAATCTCCTCACGGATAATTTTAAGGGTATAGCCGTCTGCTATCGAGCGGTCGTAATAATATGTGTGAAAATAATCGCTGAAGACTGTTGCAGTAGCCTTTTCATCTTTAAGAAGAGGGGTGCCGGTCAGTGCAATCTTGATGGAGTTGGGGTCGGCATCGAAAAGATTGGCAAGGAAGCAACCGCCGGGGCGATAGCCACGGTGTGCCTCATCAAGAATGAACACCCGCTGAAGATTGGTTGCGTAGTCAGGAAGTTTTACTTTTTCTTTATCTTCTGCGAAACGCTGGATGTTCACTACCGTTATTTCCTGTTTGCCGCTTGCGCCCTGCTGTGACTGGTTGCTGCGGAACTGATCCATCAATTCTTTTCTGGAATTGGCGGTGGTGACTACCAGGCCCCGTGCTTCAAATTCCTGTGTGGCTTGTTCGAGGAGGTCGAGACGGTCAACTATGAAGTAGAATTTGGCGACCTTGTCTTGTTTGGCAAAATAGTCGTTAAGGAAATAGGCTAAATGATAGGATAATGCTGTCTTGCCGCTGCCTTGTGTATGCCATACCACACCGGCTTTTGCCCCATTCTCAAGATGCTCCCGGATTGCCAATGCCGCGAACATCTGCTGATAGCGCATGATATGTTTTTGGTCGGTAATCTCAATCTTGCCGTCAACCTCGCGCTCCGATTTTACGTAGGCTATGCCGTATCTTAGTATAAACAGAAGACGTTCCGGAGAGCACATCGAGGTCAGTATGCGGTTGGTAGGAGTATTGGTGTCGAGATTAGTCTTGTACTCCGGCGTAGTGTGAATAACTTCGCAATTGAAGTCTTTGAGAATCTTCTTCTCAGAATCTATATTTATGCGTTTATATGGATAATTTCGATTATACGGAGCAACATCAGCATTCGAGCGATTTTCCTCGCGGAAACAATTGAAAGCAGCCGACTCTTTTGCCGCTGTGCAATAGAATGCACCTTGCAAAGGAACAATTCCGCCCATTGTGTCATACTCCATGTTGTTGGAGAATATCATCAACTGGGTAATGTTGATAAAGGAGCGGAAGCGCTTGTTGGGGAACCGCTGTAGATTCATCCGCCTGCTTTCAGCGACCATACCTCCGGAGTTGTTCGGCTTCTTAACCTCGATGAAAACCAAAGGCAGACCGTTGACAAACAAAGTAACGTCGGGTCTGAACTCATCCTGACCATTCTTGCAGGTAAACTCGGCTGTAAAATGGAATGTGTTGTTGGAGGGGGTCTCATAGTCAATCAATCTGACTGGAGACACCGCCTTTAGTCTCTGATAGAAAGCATATCCGAGGTCATCATTCTTCAAGTCATTGCGCATGTCCTGAAGCATCTGAGAGGATGAAACCGGAGATTTGGGATTCAGTTTGTCAAATTGTTTTTGGAAAACCTCGATAAGAATATTGGTAGCAGGGTCATAAACCGTTCCTGCATCTTCCTCGGATATTTTTCCGAAATATGTATATCCTAAACGGGTAAGATGCACCATTGCCGGCATCTGCACGCGGGTTGCTTCATTGAACTTGCTCATATTGTGCCATCTTTCTTCCATAACAGACAGAACGCAAGGAAAATATATCAAATATAAAAATTGATATATTTTCCCATTTTCTGAGATTGGTTATACCATTTGCGTATTTTGCAAATATAGTGATTAATTTTGATATAGCAAAAGAATCTGCCGAGAAACACATATGAGAAATACATGAATATAAGGCTTCCAACATTATGCTCCTTCCTGCGGATGGTGTGGTAGTGGTCGGATGGTAAGCACATCCCAGTTTATTGGTATCGACTTTGTAGGGACATGCCTTTGGCATGTAGAATGGGAACAATCATGTTTTCAGTAAATTAAACGTGTGCAACCCAAACATCGCAAAGCGATGTCCCTACAGCGTCGATACCGACAAACCGGTTTTTTATTGATTGAAGGCATCGCGGATTCGGCTATAACGCTTCGCGTTATGCCTTGGGGCGCGGATGGGGTGGATTTTAGCGCGGATTTCTTTCGTTGACTTTGTCAGAGGGACGCGGTGGCGTACGTTTGCCTTGCAAACATCGCCATCACGGATCGGAGCCGATGGCAGCGGATCTGCCGCGTGGGTGCATCCGCGCCGATCATGGCCGACCCGCGTCAAGGCTGGCGGCGTTTCAACGTCGCAGCCCTCAGCGATTCAAAACGTTGTCTCTCAGATTAAAGATCCGCGCCAATCCGCCGCACCCGCGTTCCGAGGATATATTTTGCAAAGCAAAATACGCCGAATCCGCGATGCCCTTCAATCAAAAAATAAAGAATACCGCCCCATGCCTAAAATCTTACGCCTAAAACCTAAAACCTAAAATCTAAAACCTCACATACAGACGGGGTTTGAGCGCATAAACCGTAGCTGTTACACCGGTGCGGTGCGTTTGGCGACGTAGAGGGTGGGGTGGTAGCTCAGCTTGCTCTGGCGGAGGTGCTCGTAGCCCATGTCGTCCTCGCGGTTGAGGTAGCGCACGTCGGGGTACACCTCAGTCACTGCCCGCGCCAACCGCGATGCCACCGCCTGATAAACCCCACGGTACTCTATGTTCCCTTTCTCGGCGTGGATGATGAAGGTGTCGCCCACACACTCGCCAAATGAATACCCTACTATCTCACCATTGTGACGGATAGCAATCCCGAAGAAGGGATATTCCGAGAAGTTGCGCAGAACATTTATGACCTGTGCCGATTCATATGTGGCCAACGGATCGTCACCATGCGCGTTGCTGAACGCCAGTGTGAACGAGATCAGCTCTGCCGCCATATCCTCGGTTATGACCTCGGTGGTGAAAGGGTAGTTGTTGACGAAGAAGTTCAGATGATTGCGCTTCTTCTCCATCTTGCGGCCGGAGAAACCGGTGAACCGCTCAATGTCATACAGATACTCCAGGCTCTCATCCACAAGACCCTCTCCGGTGGGTCGCCCGTCGCCCGAATCTATCGGTAGCCGCTCCTCGGGCGAGAGAATCATCCCCTTCAGACCGTGACGGCGGCAATAATCGCTTACAAGCGCGCCGAACCTCTCACGCGACATCGGGCCGCAGGGTGCGTAGAAAACAGTCTCGCCGGTCTCGGGCCATATACCTTTTATAAGGAGTGTCCCTTCGAGTTCGGCAATCTCATATTCGTAGTAGTCGGCCCACATCAGCACGCCGCCTACCGTGAAGTCGCAAGAACGCGACGGATATTTCTGAAAATAATATTCGAGCAAATCAACGTCATCGTTTGTGACGGCGCGGAACCGCAGCGAGGAAGCCTCGTCGCGGTCAGCGTCGGTACAGGGTGCGGATGACGCTCTTTCAAATAGTGTTGTAGAACATGTTTCCATAGTCCAATTCTGTAATTTCTATTAAAAAAACTGAAAATCGCCCTAAATAGTTTAATTATCCCGTGAAAAAAGCCACTCACTCTATTTCGTGTTATGTAAATTATTCGTACTTTTGTAAAAAGATGCCACCGGGTTGTCACAACCGGTCTTCCCGCAGCGTTTCCCTTTTGGAAACGCCGGGATGCAAGGACAACACCCCCGGCATCTGCTGTTCCACTAAGTATCAACCTCAAAACCAATATAGCTGAACAAAACGACAAGAATAACAACAAGATTATAACCCTAATCAAAGTTTTATGATTAAAAAAATCCTATCGATGGCAGTGCTGGCAGTGTCGGCGCTGTTCGCAGGCGCCCAGACTCCGCTGCCGCTCAACCCGGCGGTGAAGCATGGCACTCTGCCAAACGGGCTTAATTACTACATCCTCCATAATGAGGAGCCCAAGGAACGCGTGAATTTCTACATCGCGCAGAAAGTAGGTTCCACTCTGGAAACGCCCGAGCAGCTCGGTCTCGCTCACTTCCTGGAGCACATGGCCTTCAACGGAACGAAGAACTTCCCCGGCAAGACCATGCTCAACTATCTCCAGTCGAAGGGTATCCGTTTCGGCGCTGACATCAACGCCTATACCGCTTTTGACGAAACTGTCTACAACATCGACAATGTGCCCTCGACCGACAAGGCTCTTGTGGACAGTGTCCTGCTCGTTATACATGACTGGAGCGGCAGCCTTCTTCTCGAAGATGCCGAGATTGAGGCTGAGCGCGGTGTGATTGAAGAGGAATGGCGCTCGCGCAACGATGCCATGCAGCGTTGGAGAGAGGCTATCGCCCCCCATATCTATGAGGAGTACCAGTACCAGCAGTCGCCCATCGGCAAGATGGAGATTGTGCGTAACTTCCCCCCGCAGGTTCTCCGCGACTATTATCACAAGTGGTATCGTCCGGACCAGCAGGGTGTGATCATCGTCGGTGACATCGATGTCAACGAGATGGAGAAGAAGGTTATTGACCTATTCTCTACTATCCCCATGCCCGAGAATGCTGCCGAACGTACTTATCCCACTGTCTCTGACAACAAGGAGCCTATCTTCTATCGCTTCGCAGACAAGGAGTTCCCCTACTGCATGATGCTTGTCAGCTTCAAGTCGGAGAAGATTCCGTTTGAATTCAGAAGCACAGTCGAGGGTTACATGCAGGAGAACGTTGTCGAGCAGCTTATTTCGATGATGATCAACAACCGTCTCGCCGATTATGCCAAGGATCCCCAGTGCAAGTATATCCAGGCCGGTGTTTATTTCGGTGACTACTACTTCTCGAAGACCAAGGCTGCGTTCAACATCCAGATTATCGCTAAGGATGACAACAAGGCGGCTTATGAGGAGGCTCTCGCTATCGTGGCTCGCGCTTGCAAGACCGGTTTCATGGAGTCTGAGCTTGTCCGCGCACGCGACGAACTTCTTGCAAACTACGAGAAACTCTACAATGAGCGCAACAACACCAAGACCGAGACTCTCGCACGTGAGCTTTGCCGCTACTTCATCGACAATGAGGCTGCTCCCGGCATCGAGACCGAGTACAATCTCATGAAGCAGATTCTCCCCATGCTCCCCGTTTCAGCGTTCAATGAGGAGGCAAAGAACATCCTCACCGCCGAAAACCAGGTTATCGTCATTGCAGAGCCTGACCGCGACGGTCTCACTGTCATTACCCGCGATGACATGCTCGCCAGCATGAACAACATCCTCAATGCCGAGTATGAGGCATATGTAGACGAGGTTATCACTGACCCGCTCATCGAGAAACTTCCCGCTCCCGGCAAGATTACCTCTACCGAGGCCGGCAAGTTCGGCACTACTGTATTCATGCTCTCCAACGGTGCTAAGGTTATCGTCAAGCCTACCGACTTCAAGCAGGATGAGATTCTCTTCACTGCATTCGCAGAAGGTGGCAAGCGTTCATACGCCGCCAAGGATGCCGTTAACGTTCTTCTCGCTTCTGACGCATACGACGTGAGCAAGATGGGTAACTTCGACCAGGTTAAGCTCGGCAAGTACCTCGCAGGCAAGAATGTTTCTCTCGGCTTCGACATCGGTAACACTGTCAGCTCACTCGACGGCAGCACTACCGTGAAGGATCTGCCCACTCTCATGGAGCTTATCTACGCTTCATTCACTGAGCTTAATCCCGACGAGGCTGCATATGCCGCCCAGATGGACCAGGCTGCTTCGATGATTGCCAACATGGAGAAGGACCCGATGTTTATCTTCCGTCAGAAAAACACCGAGACCACCTATGGCAACAACCCGATGTTCCAGGTTCCCACTTCGGCCCTCATCAAATCAGGTGACTATGCTGCTGAGCTCGCTCTCGTGAAGAATGCTCTTTCCAACGCGGCCGACTACACATTTATCTTTGCCGGTAACGTTGATATTGATACACTCAAGCCTCTGCTCGAACAGTACATCGCAACTCTTCCCTCGACCGGTAAGAAGAGCGCTGCTCCCGCGCAGCTTTCATCTATCGGTATTGTGGAAGGTGTGGTTGACAATTCGTTCGACCTCCCGATGAAGTCTCCCTATACCATCATCGCTATGTCGGCCAACGGCAGAAATGAGAAGTACAGCATCGAGAAGTCTGTAATGGTAGACCTTCTCGGCGACATCCTCTCTAACCGTTACACCGAGACTCTCCGCGAGGAGGAGGGTGGTACTTACAGCCCCTATGCTTACGGTACCTTCAATCCCTACACCAACACCTGGCAGATTATATCGGTCATACAGACAAACTCTGACGTGCGCGACAAGATGATCAGCCGTGCCAACGAGGAGTTTGCCAAGATCCTCAAGAACGGTGCCGCCGAGGCAGACTTCAATAAAGTTCGTGAGGCGGCTCTCAAGCAGTACGAGATTGCAGAGCGCACCAACAATTATTGGGGCAGCAATCTTATCGCTTATGAGCGTGGTATCGACGACATCACCAACCACCGTGCTGCCATCGAGAACCTGACTCTCGCTGACTTCAACAAGTTCATCTCGACTCTCTACGACGGCAAGAACAACATCAAGGTCGTAATGACCGGCGTTGAAGAAGCCAACTGATTTCCCCTCTGATATAACAAAAGGTCCGCGACGGCAACCGTCGCGGACCTTTATTTGTGTGTTGGCCGTAGGGACATGCCTTCGGCATGTAGAATCTGGTTGACTCACTTAGGGTTGACCCCGCACCATATTTAACATCGCAAAGCGATGTCCCTACAGGTGGCGGTGTAATTCCAAATACCCCGTTATTTCCGGGCCGGGTCGCAGGTCAGGCCTACGCCGAGTTTCTTGAATATCTTGTGGTCAACTTCGCCGAGCATCACGGTGCTGTGTACCTGACAGCCTTGCAGTTCGGGAAGTTTTTCGAGGGCGGTCTTGCAGAGGTCGTTGTACTGGCTGAGCACGGCGAGTGCCACAAGCACCTCGTCGGTGTGTAGACGCGGGTTCTTGCCGCGCAGACAGTTGAGCTTCATGTGCTGTATCGGCTCGATGAGCTGCTGGGGAATCAGCTTGATGCCATGGTCGATTCCCGCAAGATGCTTGGTCGCGTTCAGCAACAGAGCGGCACTCGGACCGAGCAGCTGTGTAGACTTCGCGGTGATGATTGTTCCGTCGGCAAGCTCGATTGCGGAGCAGGGTACACCGGTCTCCAAGGCGCGCGCGCGTGCGGCAGTCACCGTCTTGCGGTAGTTAACGTCAATCTTTGCCTGATTGAAGAGAAGGCGTATCTTGTTCACCTCGCTGTCGTCGGTCTCACCCTGAGCAAGACGGTTGAGAGCCGTGAAGTAGCGGCGAATTATCTCATCTTTCGATGCATCGCAGCACGCCTCGTCATCGCTGATGCAGAAGCCAACCATGTTCACGCCCATGTCGGTCGGTGATTTGTAGGGATTCTTGCCGTATATACCCTCGAACAGGGCGTTGAGCACCGGGAAAATCTCGATGTCGCGGTTGTAGTTGATGGCAGTCTTGCCATACGCCTCCAAGTGGAAGGGGTCGATCATGTTGACATCATTGAGGTCGGCGGTGGCAGCCTCATATGCGATGTTGACAGGATGCTTTAGCGGAAGACTCCACACCGGGAATGTCTCGAACTTGGCGTAACCCGCCTCGATGCCGCGCTTGTGCTCGTTGTAGAGCTGGCTGAGACATACGGCCATCTTGCCGCTGCCCGGACCGGGTGCTGTGACAATCACGAGAGGACGGCTCGTCTCTACATAGTCGTTCTTGCCGAAACCATCTTCCGAGTCAATGAGCGCGACGTTGGTGGGGTAGCCCTCAATGGTGTAGTGGTAATAGGCGGTGATGCCCATGCGCTCCAGCTTCTCGCGGAACGCGTCGGCGCTGCTCTGGCCGTTGTAGTGGGTAATGACAACCGAACCCACAAGGAAGCCCCGGTTCTGGAATTCCTCGCGCAGACGGAGCACATCCATGTCGTAGGTTATGCCGAGGTCATTGCGAACCTTGTTCTTCTCGATGTCCTTCGCGCTGATGACGATTACGATTTCCGCGCGGTCGCTGAGCTGACTGAGCATACGCAGCTTGCTGTCGGGCTCGAAGCCGGGCAGAACCCTGCTCGCGTGGTGGTCATCGAAGAGCTTGCCTCCAAGCTCAAGATACAGTTTATTACCGAAATGCGCTATGCGCTCCTTAATGTGTTCTGATTGTATCCGTAGATACTTATCGTTGTCAAATCCAATTTTCATGGGCACAAAATTACAAAATTCGGGGCGTTCGCGCAAATATCACGATAAATAATTGCCGACAGAAAACCTACGGCGGCTCGAGTGCGTTTATATTATGTAGCTCCTGCGGGAGCTGCGTGAATACTGTAAATCTTAATTATAAAAAACTATGAATCACGAAGAAAACTGCCGACATCTCGGCCTTCATCTTGGCTTCAAGATTGCCAAGCTCGCACTCGACGCAGCTATCGTAGCTGCCGCATTCTGTCTTACAAAGGAAGTACATAAGGTACACAAGGCAATCGAGAGACGGGAGAAGTAAAATCTTTTCTTATCAAAAGCACCGGGTGATACGCAAGCGCATCACCCGGCCTTTTTTATACCAACACCCAAAGCCTAACGCCTAAAATCTTACGCCTAAAACCTAACAAACCCTTTTCACCTCATCCACGCCCTCGATTGCCGAGATATGGTCGATGATGGTCTGGACTTCGCTGAAGGAATGAACGGCAAAAGATATTTTCAGTGTCACTATCGAGTCAACCGTCTCGGTGTTGATGCTGTCCATGGCGAGATGCAGCTTGTTGGAGATGCAGTCCACAAGGTCAACGAAGAGGTGATACCTGTCAACAGCCTTGATGATGATTGTAACCGGATACAGCGTGTCGTCGGGTTTGTAATCGACCGACACTATGCTGTCGCCGAACTGAGAGGCGAGTCTCACAGCGAGCGGACAGTCGCGCTTGTGGATTGTGATGGAACCGTCTGACTCGCGGAACCCGATTACCTCTTCGCCCGGCATCGGCATGCAGTGCGGGCACCGGTTGAACTCCGGTCGCGGACGCGATGCGATGTAATCTGCAATGGCTTTGCGAGCCTTGTATGTCACTGCGGCCTTCATCCAGTCGGGGTGGGGATGGCTCTCCGGGTCTGTGAATATCTCGACCACGTCGCCACGTCGCAGAGGTGCTTTGACCGATGACAGAAAGCCGTTGACGCGTGCATATTTGGCCTTCTCGCCGAGCTTCAGGTCAACCTCATATGCGAAGTCGAGAACGGTAGCCTTCTGAGGAAGGATTACTTCTTTTCCCTTCGGGGTGAAGGTCATGATGTCATCGTTGTAGAACGAAGTCACCACGCTGTCGATGAAACCGGTGCCGTTCTGAGTGTTGCGCGCTATGTCGCGCAGAATGTTCCGGAATTTCTCTATCCATCGTTTTATGCTGTCTTCCGAGCGGTCAGCCACGCATCCCAACTGTGAGTCGCGCACCATCCTGACACTGCTGATGTGTACCTCCTGCCAGCGTCCGAAGTCGGCGAGCAACTTCACGTGGAAACTCTGGTAGCCGTTCTCTTTCGGCGAGTCTATGTAGTTGGAAATGCCACCCGGTTTCTCCTTGAAGCGGCTTGTCAGCACTGAGTAGATATGGAGGGCCATGTCTTTTTCAGACATCCCCTCCGGAGTGCGGTACACAATCTCGGTGAAATGACGGTATTTCAAGTGGTTGAAGTCATCACCATACTTGTGCATCTTGCGCCATATGCTGTACGGGTGACGGTATTCTATCGATACTTCGACCGGAATCCCGGCGCGTTCGAGGGTGGCGCGTATCTCGTCGGCAAACACGCTCAGTCGTTTGCGCTGTGCTTCTTCGTCGCGGTGTATCAGCGCGGCGAGGTCTTCATACTCATGCGGGCAGCGGAACTTGAAACTCAGGTTTTCAAGTTCGGTCTTTACATTATACAGACCGAGGCGGTTGGCGAGAGGCGCATAGAAATAGTCGGTCTCGCCGGCAATCTTCATCTGCTTGTCATCGGGCATGGATGAAAGCGTGCGCATGTTGTGCAGACGGTCGGCCAATTTGACCAGAAGAGCGCGTATGTCCGATTGAACCGAGTCGAGCATCTGCTTGAAGTTGTCAACCTGCTTCGACTCTATATATTTATCTTTTTTCTGCTTTGTGACTACCTGGACCAGATACGCTACATCGTCACCGAATCGTTCGCGTATATCGTCGATGGTGTACTTTGTATCCTCGACCACATCATGAAGGAATGCGGCAATCACGGGGTTTGTCTCCAGCATCAGTTCCTCGGCCGCGATGGTTGCCACGGCAATAGGATGGAGTATGTACGGTTCGCCAGTCTTACGTTTCTGCGGCGCGTGCGCCATACGTGCGAACTCGAATGCCTCGCGGATGCGCTGCACGTCATCCGCCGGAACCCGCTGGGCCATCACGTCAAGGACGTGGGCTGCCTTCTCATCGATTATTTGGTCATAGTTAGTCTGCATAACTGCAAAATTGCAGATTTTTTTCGAATCCACCAAACAAACCACCCAAAACTTTGCAAACTTTTCGCATCCCTGTATCGGCGGTATTTGTACATCCTCGGGACAATCCTCAATGACTTTTTTCTTTTTTCGCAGCATGTGATTGTGGTTTCACCAAAATTTAGTAAATTTGAAAAATCAACGCATATGGCGTTGTTAAATATTCATTTGGCTCATGGCCATTAATGCTTGTTCATATGACTGAAGTGTCTTTGTTGGGTGAAGTCCGGATCATTATCGACTCCGCACGTGCGAATGCAGTCCGCACTGTGGATTTCTGCCGCGTGCAGATGTATTGGAAAATCGGACAGCGAATTGTTGAGGAGGAACAAAAAGGTGAGGCGCGTGCTGAATATGGTAAATTCTTACTTAAGAATCTTGCCAAGGCTCTCGAACCACTTTATGGTAGTGGTTTTTCATACAGACAGCTTAATTTCAGCCGTCAGTTTTACTTGGAATATCCAAAAGTGAACGCACTGCGTTCACAATTCAATTGGACTCAATATCGTGCTTTGATTCAGATACCTGACAAGGACAAGCGGGAGTATTATGAGCTTGAGGCGGCCAATAATAATTGGACGGCGCGAGAGCTTGAACGCCAGATTCATTCGCATCTTTACGAGAGGCTTCTGTTGAGCAACGACAAGGAGGCAGTTTTGGCTATGGCCCGGAAAGAACGTATACCGCAGACTGCCGTTGAGATTGTCAAGGATCCTATGGTGCTGGAGTTTCTTGGCCTTGAACGTCGTGCCCACTACTATGAGAGCGATCTTGAGACTGAAATCATGAACCATTTGCAGGAGTTCATTCTTGAACTTGGGAATGGATTCACTTTCGTGGCGCGTCAGAAACGCATACTTCTTGAGGATGATGAGTTTTTCGCTGACCTTGTTTTTTACAACCGTCTTGCGAAGTGCTTCGTTATCATTGAACTTAAAACAGGTAAAATAAGTCACAACGATCTGGGGCAGTTACAGATGTACGTCAATTATTATGACCGTTGCGAGAAACTTCCGGAAGAAAATCCTACAGTTGGTATACTTCTATGTGCCGAAAAGAATGACACACTTGTCAAGATGTCGCTGCCGGAAGACAACCGCACTATCGTTGCTGCCCACTATCTGGAGTATCTGCCTACCGAGGCACAGCTTGTCAGAGAGGTCGAGGCGGTAAGACGGATGGTCAATTCCAAGCCTCTTGCAGACGAGGCATAATTCTTTTTTCGGGGTTGGTGATTGTGGTTTCGCCAAAATTTATTAAATTTGAAAAATCAATGCAGTTCGCGTTGAGATTCTCTTCTCCTACGGACAGTATTTGTCCCGCTGTGCCGGGGCTTCAGTCCCGCAAATCGAAATTCAATCTTATATCTTAGATATCCATGGACACAAAAATCGCACTCAACGCCGAATGGCCTGAAATGCCCAATTTCCAGGAGGGTATCCGTCGCGCTCCAGACCGCGGCTACACCCTCAACGAACAGAAAACAATGACAGCGCTCAAGAACGCGCTCCGTTACCTCCCCGCCGAACTTCATGAGAAAGCTGCCCCGGAATTCCTTGAGGAACTCCGCACACGTGGCCGCATCTACGCCTACCGCTGGCGTCCGGAGGGTGATCTCAAGGCAAAACCCATCGACGAATACAAGGGAAAATGCCTCGCCGGTAAGGCTTTTCAGGTTATGATTGACAATAACCTGTCGTTCGACGTCGCGCTTTATCCTTATGAACTTGTAACTTATGGCGAGACCGGTCAGGTAGCCCAGAACTGGCTCCAGTATCGTCTCATCAAGAAATATCTTGAGGAAATGACCGACGAGCAGACTCTCGTTGTAGAGTCCGGTCATCCTCTCGGTCTTTTCCCCTCACGTCCCGACGCTCCCCGCGTGATCATCACCAACGCGATGATGGTCGGCATGTTCGACAATCTTGAGGACTGGCATGAGGCAATGCAGCTCGGCGTGGCAAACTATGGCCAGATGACCGCCGGCGGCTGGATGTATATCGGCCCGCAGGGAATCGTACACGGCACATTCAACACCATTCTCAACGCCGGACGCATGAAGCTCGGCGTGCCCGACGACGGTGACCTCCGCGGCCATATCTTCGTTTCTTCCGGTCTCGGCGGCATGAGTGGCGCTCAGCCCAAGGCTGCAGAAATCGCCGGCGCTGCCGCAATCATTGCCGAGGTTGACGATTCGCGCATCAAGACCCGCATGGACCAGGGCTGGGTGAGCGCCAAGACCGACAACATCGAGGAGGCTTTCCGTCTGGCCGAGGAGGCTATGGCCGAGAAACGCCCCATCTCTGTGGCTTATCTCGGAAATGTGGTTGACCTGCTTGAATATGCCGTTAAGAACGACAAGAAAATCGAACTTCTCAGCGACCAGACTTCCTGCCACGCTGTCTACGAAGGTGGTTACTGCCCCGTGGGACTCACTTTCGAGGAGCGTACCGAACTTCTCCACAAAGACCCCGCCAAGTTCCGCGAGCTGGTCGATGAATCGCTCCGCCGCCACTACGAGGCTATCAAGGCTCTCGTGGCCAAGGGAACATACTTCTTCGACTACGGCAACTCGTTCATGAAGGCAATCTACGATGCCGGAGTGAAAGAAATCTCCAAGAATGGAGTGGATGAGAAAGATGGCTTCATCTGGCCCTCTTATGTAGAGGACATCATGGGCCCGATGCTCTTCGACTACGGTTACGGTCCATTCCGCTGGGTGTGTCTCAGCGGCAAGCATGAGGATCTGGTCAAGACCGACCATGCCGCCATGGAGTGCATTGACCCGAACCGCCGTGGTCAGGACCGCGACAACTATAACTGGATCCGCGACGCTGAGAAGAACGCTCTCGTTGTAGGCACACAGGCGCGTATCCTTTATCAGGATGCCATGGGCCGTCTGAAAATCGCCCTCAAATTCAACGAGATGGTTCGCAACGGCGAGGTCGGCCCGATCATGCTCGGCCGTGACCACCACGACGTGAGCGGTACTGACTCACCCTTCCGCGAGACCTCGAACATCAAGGATGGTTCGAACGTGATGGCCGACATGGCAGTGCAGTGCTTCGCCGGCAACTGTGCGCGCGGCATGAGCCTTGTGGCTCTCCACAACGGTGGCGGTGTCGGTATCGGCAAGGCCATCAACGGTGGCTTCGGAATGGTCTGCGACGGCTCCGAGCGCGTTGACGAGATTCTGAAGAAAGCCATGCTCTGGGATGTCATGGGTGGTGTGGCACGCCGCAGCTGGGCCCGCAACGAGAACGCCATGAGCACCGTCCGCGAGTGGAACGACACCCAGATGGAGAACGGCTTCTACATCACTGAGCCTAACCTGGCCGATGAGTCTTTCCTCGCAGAAATCATTGCAAAATAACCTTTATCTAATCATACATGAGACAGATTATTGAATGCGTGCCCAATTTCAGCGAGGGCCGCGACCGCGCCGTTATCGACGCGATTACAGCCGAGATTGAGAAGGGTGGGGAAGTACGCCTGCTCGATGTCGATCCGGGCGAGGCTACTAACCGCACGGTTGTTACTTTCGTAGGTGAGCCCGAGGCGGTTCTTGATGCCGCTGTACGCGGCGTGCGCAAGGCAGCCGAGCTTATCGACATGCGCCAGCACCATGGCGCTCACCCCCGCATGGGTGCCACCGACGTTTGCCCCCTCATTCCTGTGAGCGGCATTACTCTTGAGGAGTGCGCCGAACTGGCCCGCAAGCTCGCGAAAAGAATTTCCGAAGAACTCAACATACCCACATACTGCTACGAGGCAGCCGCGTTCACACCCGAGCGCAAGAACCTTGCCGTTTGCCGTGCAGGTGAATACGAGGCTCTGCCCGAGAAGATGAACCACGAGGGAAAGGCCCCCGATTTCGGCGACCGTCCCTTTGACGAGGGAGTGGCCCGCACCGGCGCGACTGCTGTCGGCGCACGCGACTTCCTGATTGCCGTCAACTTCAACCTCAACACCACTTCTACACGTCGTGCCAACGCCATAGCGTTTGACGTCCGCGAGAAGGGTCGCCCCATGCGCGAGGGTGGAAAGGTCAACGGCAAGCCCATGAAGGATGAGAACGGAAACACCATCATGATTCCCGGCACACTCAAGGGAACAAAGGCCATCGGCTGGTTCATCGATGAGTATGGTGTGGCCCAGGTGTCGATGAACATCACCGACATGGGTGTTACACCGCTCCACAAGGCATTCGACGAGGTGAGCCGCGCGGCATCAGCACGCGGTATCCGTGTGACCGGTACCGAGATTGTCGGTCTCGTGCCGAAACGTGCCATCATCGAGGCCGGAAAGCATTACCTGCGTATGCAGCAGCGTTCTCTCGGTATCCCCGACGAGGAAATCATCAAGATTGCCGTGAAGTCTATGGGTCTCGACGAGCTCAAGGAGTTCCGTCCCGAAGAGAAGATCATCGAGTATATGCTCGATGCCGACGACAAGGCAAAGAAACTTGTAGACATGACCTGCCGCGAGTTTGCTGACGAGACAGCATCAGAGTCTCCCGCGCCCGGTGGCGGTTCAATCTCTGCATATATGGGCGCTCTCGCTGCCGCACTCGGTACAATGGTCGCCAATCTCTCCGCCCACAAGGCCGGATGGGATGACCGTTGGGAGGAGTTCTCCGACCATGCCGAGAAAGGCCGTCATATACTTGACCGTCTCATTGCTCTTGTCGATGAGGACACCGAGGCGTTCAACCGCATCATGGCCGTCTTCGGTATGCCTAAGAACACACCCGAGGAAAAGGCTGCCCGTGCCGCCGCAATGGAGGCCGCTACGCTCTACGCCACCGAGGTGCCCTTGCGTACCATGAAAGCGTCGTTCGAGACATTCGACCTTCTCGAAGCCATGGCAACATCGGGTAATCCCGCCTCTGTCAGCGATGCCGGTGTGGGTGCCCTCGCCGCACGCTCAGCCGTGCTCGGCGCCCAGCTCAATGTGCGCATCAACGCTGCCGGTCTGAAAGACCGCGTGGCCGCCGACAAGATTCTTGCCGAGGCTGCCGAGATTGCAGCTGCCGCTATCCGCCGCGAGTCGGAGATTCTTGATATCGTCAACAAGGTAATCGACAAGTAAGCATGTCGCAACTCAGAATAATCAACGCAAACATATCGACTCCCACGGGCACGACTGCCCGCAAGGGAGCCGATATGGCTGTTCTTTCACATATAGAGAACGGAGGAATCGTCATCGAAGACGGCATAATATCTTTTGTCGGCCCGATGAGCGATATGCCCGAGGCTCCTGCCGGTTGCGAGGTGATCGACGCGAAGGGTCATGCCGTCCTTCCCGGATTTGTGGATTCACATACACATCTCATTTTCGGCGGCTACCGTCCCGATGAGTTCGAATGGCGGCTCAAAGGTGACAGCTACATGAGCATCATGGAGCGTGGCGGTGGCATACAGTCCACTGTCAATGCCACCCGTGGCGAAACCACCGAGGCTCTTGTGGAGAAAGCGCAGTGGTTTATCGACCGCATGTCGGAGATGGGCGTGACTACGGTCGAGGCAAAGAGCGGCTATGGTCTGGAAACCGGGACCGAGCTCAAGATGCTCGATGCAATCGACACTCTCGCCGACCGTCCTGACCAGAAACTCCGTGTCGTGTCAACTTTCCTTGGCGCACATGCCGTGCCCAAGGAGTACAAAGGCCGCACGTCGGAATATGTTGACCTGATGATCCGCGAGATGATTCCCGCAGCGAAAGGGAAAGCCCGCTTCTTCGACATCTTCACCGAGAAGAATGTCTTTGAGATTGAGGATTCGCGCCGTCTGCTCAACGCCGCACGCGAGGCAGGTTTCGAGCTGAAGCTCCATGCCGATGAGATTGTCACTCTCGGTGGCGCCGAACTTGCCGCCGAGGTAGGTGCCGTATCGGCCGACCATCTGCTTCATGTGAGCGACGAGGGTGTGCGCCGCATGGCCGAGAGGGGAGTTGTCGCGACTCTTCTTCCTCTTACAGCATTCGCGCTCCGCGAGCCTTTCGCTCCGGCCCGCAAGTTCATCGATGCCAACGCAGCTGTGGCTCTTGCCACTGACCTCAACCCCGGCTCCTGCTTCTCCGGCTCGATACCTTTGACAATAGCTCTTGCTTGCATATATATGGGCATGACTATCGAGGAGACAATCACGGCTCTCACGCTCAACGGCGCGGCCGCCGTCGGACTCGCTGCCGAGACCGGCTCGATCGAGACCGGAAAGAGCGGTGATATCGTGATTCTTAATTTTGACACTTATCGTTCGCTTCCCTACTATGTGGGAATGAACTGTGTCCGCACCGTTATAAGCCGCGGACGCGTAGTAACCGAAAACAAGTAAAACCAATAACCATGAACGTTCTTGAAACATATGCAATCGGTTCCGGTCAGCTGACCTACGACCTGATTGAACAGATACTCAAAAGCAACGCGCGTCTCACCCTTTCGACCGAGGCACGCGAGAAAATACAGCATTGCCGCGACTTCCTCGACAAGAAGACCGACGAGGTTGCCGAGCCTATCTACGGTGTGACAACCGGTTTCGGCTCTCTCTGCAACAAGCACATCTCTCACGACGAGCTTTCCACTCTTCAGGAGAATCTCGTCAAGAGCCATTCATGCAGCGTCGGCACTCCGGTTGACCCTGTCATCGTGAAGCTCATGCTTCTCCTGAAGGCCCACGCCCTCTCCATGGGATTCAGCGGCGTCCAGGTGGAGACCGTGGAACGCATCCTCGACTTCTACAACAACGACGTTATTCCCGTAGTGAACGACCGTGGCTCGCTCGGAGCGTCGGGAGACCTCGCTCCGCTCGCGAATCTCTTCCTTCCTCTCATCGGCGAGGGTGAGGTGTTCTTCCAGGGCCGTCGCATAAAGAGCTGCGACATGCTCGCCCAGATGGGATGGCGTCCTATCAAGCTGAAATCCAAAGAGGGTCTTGCCCTGCTCAACGGTACCCAGTTCATGAGCGCCAACGGTATCAAGGCTCTTATCGACGGCTGGCACATGGTGAACTGCTTCGACCTCTTCGGTGCAATGTCGCTCGAGGCTTTTGATGGCCGCATCGAGCCGTTCCTCGACTGTATACAGCAGGTCCGCCCTCATCCCGGACAGATCGAGACCGGCAAGGTGTTCCGCAACCTTCTCGAAGGCAGTGAGATTATCAAGCGCCACAAGGACCATGTCCAGGATCCCTACTCGTTCCGCTGCATACCGCAGGTTCACGGTGCTGTCAAGGATGCAATGATTCATGTCACCAACGTTCTTCACACCGAGATCAACTCCGTTACCGATAACCCGACCGTGTTCCCTGACATGGATCTCGTGGTTTCGGGCGGTAACTTCCATGGCGAGCCGCTCGCACTCGCGTTCGACTACATGGGTGTCGCTCTCCATGAGCTCGGCAATATCTCCGAGCGTCGTGTGGCGCAGCTCATCCTCGGTCTCCGTGGCCTTCCCGAGTTCCTTGTGGCTCATCCGGGTCTCAACTCAGGCTTCATGATTCCGCAGTATGCAGCCGCCTCGATGGTTAGCCAGAACAAGATGTACTCATGGCCCGCATCGTGCGACTCAATCGTCAGCTCCAACGGGCAGGAAGACCTCGTGTCGATGGGTGCGAACGCCGCTACCAAGCTTCACAAGATTATCGACAATCTGCGCTACATCGCCGCAATCGAGCTGATGAACGCCGCACAGGGCATCGACTTCCGCCGTCCGCTGAAGTCCTCACCCTACATCGAGAAAGTGATGACAGAGTTCCGCAAGGAAGTTCCGTTCGTTGACGATGATGTTGTTATGGAAAACTACATTGCCAAGACAATGTCGTTCCTCGACAAGTTCGAGGTCAACCTTCAGGAAGTAGTTGAGTAACTGCAGCCTGAGTATACAGACATGAACACATAAAGATGTCGCGGGCACATTCAATCTGTGTCCGCGACAATCTGTTAAATCACGCTTAAAAAATTACCCTAAGATTCCTTTTCATGACCAATCTTGAATTGATACAGTCCCGGCACTCCGTCAGAAGCTATTCCGGCAAGGCAATTCCCGATGATGTGCGCAACCGGCTCAAAAGTGAGATTACATATATCAACACCCACGAGGCAGGACTGAACTTCCAGCTCTGTTTCGACGATGACGCACCGTTCCGTGGTGTAGGGCGCAGCTACGGAATGTTCCGTGGTGTGCGTAATTATCTTGTCGCCGTCATAGACCCGACTTTCCCAGATGCATACGAACGTGCAGGGTATTTCGCCGAGCAGTTTGTGATCGAGGCACTCAAACTCGGCATCGGGACATGCTTTGTAGGTGGAACCTTCTCACGTCAGAATGTAGGCGCGAGGGTAGAGGTCTACGAGAAAATACCGTTTGTCGTTTCGTTCGGCTATCCCGAAGATGACAAGACCCCCTTGCTTGCAAAGATGGCCATGAAATTCGCCCACCGCAAGAAGATGTCGCCCCGTGACTTTTTCGACGGCACAGACTCGGAATACGAAGCAGCCCGGCAAGAGTTCAAATGGCTCGACATTGCGCTTGAAGCAGTGGCCTGTGCACCCTCATCGCTCAACAAACGCCCCGTCCGCCTCAAGACAACTACGGTAGAGGGCAAACTCCAAATCGAAGCCACGACCAATGGTCAGGAAACCTCACCCGTTGACCTCGGCATAGCCAAATTCAACGTAGCCACAGCCGTCGCCGGCATCTTCGACTGGGGCAACCCCGGCACTTTCTACAAAGACTGAGTTTTCAGATTATTCGCCGTAGCGAACGCCGATTATGTCCCAGTCCACGATGTCCCACAGGCGGTGCAGGTATTCGGCGCGGCGGTTCTGGTAGTCGAGGTAGTAGGCGTGCTCCCACACGTCGAACACAAGTATCGGGCGGAGTCCGTCGGTCATCGGATTCTCCGCGTTCTTGCCCTGGGTTATGTAGAGCTTGCCGCTTTCGTCGGCCGAGAGCCATACCCAACCGGAACCGAACAGGCTTGCTCCTGCTTCCTCGAATTTCTTCTTGAATTCCTCGATGCTGCCGAATTGGTCGATAATCTGTGCCGAGAGTTTGCCGCTCGGTTCCTTCAGACCGTCGGGCGAGAACTGGAAGAAGTAGAAGATGTGGTTCCATGCCTGCGATGCGTTGTTGAACAACGGGCCTTCACTGTTGCGTATGATTGCCTCCAGTGCCATATCCTCGTACTCTGTCCCCTCGATCAGCTTGTTGAGATTGTCGATGTAGGCTTGCTCATGCTTGCCGTAGTGATAGTCGATGGTGGTTGTCGAGATTACAGGTTCGAGGTCTGACTGCATGTAGGGCAGACGCGGTTTTGTGAATTTCATAATATCTATAAGTTTTGGTTAAACATTTAGGGATAGACACAGACGTGCCTATCCCTAAAACGATTGTATGCGTCGGAGGGTTGACTCCGGTTTTGCAAATAAATCTGAAAATCAGTCGAACACCGAGTCCCAGTCTTTCCAGACCGGTTCGTAGCCCTGACGTCTGATGGCCTCGGCCACCTCCATGGGTGTGCGGTCGTCCGACACCTCGAACTGTTCGAGCGAGTCGGGTTCGGTGCAGTAACCTCCCGGATCCGTACGGCTGCCGGCGCTCATCGATGTGACACCGAGTTGCAGTATGTTGTCGCGGTATTCGGGTGCCTCGCGTGTCGAGAACGATATGTCGATGTCGTGGTCGAACAGACGGAACGCGAATGTGAGCCGCGCCAACTGGCGGTCTGATATGACGACCTTGGGCTGGTAGCCGCTTTCCGACGGACGCATACGGGGGAAGTTGACCGAATAGCGCGACCTCCAGTAGTGTTTCTGAAGATAACGCAGGTGCCGCGCCATCATGACAGTATCCGCCCGCCAGTCTTCAAGACCCAACAGTACGCCGAGACCGATTTTGTGTACTCCGGCCTCGCCCATACGGTCATAACCGTTGAGCCGCCATGCGTAGTGCGACTTCATGCCGCGTGGATGATACTTCTTGTATGCCTCGCGATGGTACGTCTCCTGAAAGCATACCACACCGTTGAGTCCGCTGTGGGTCAGACGTTCATACTCCACGGAGCGGAGAGGCTGTATCTCCAGTGTCAGGTTGTGAAAGTAGGGACGGCATGTGTGGAGCACGCGCTCCATGTACTCCACTCCGCACAGCGCGGGATACTCTCCCGAAACAAGCAGAAGATTCTCGAACGGAGCCAGACGCTTTATGGCCTTGCATTCCTCCTCGATCTGCTCCATTGTGAGAGTTGTGCGGTGGAAAGGATTGTCGTGGTTGAAGCCGCAATACACGCACTTGTTGGTGCAGGCGTTCGACACGTACATCGGTATGTACATCGATATCGTGTCGCCGAAACGTTCACGCGTGAAGTGGCGGCTGAGAGCGGCCATACGCTCCAGATGCGGGTCGGCGGCTTCGGATATGAGTATCGCGAACTCCTCGGGGGTGAGGGGCTTGCGGTTACGCTCGGCCTTGGCAAGCACACGTAGCACGTCGGCTTCGGTCGCCTCGGTCACAAGGCGCAGAGTCTCATCCCAGTCGTATTGGTCAATCACGTCGGCAAATCCGTGACCGAACACAGAGGTCCGGTCAGGATCCGACTTCTTTTTCTTTATCTCTTCTCTCTCCATGGCCGTCAGTCTTTGCACTCTTCGGCGATGTTCTGCGAGATTCTCATCGCGCAGAAGTTCGGGCCGCACATCGTGCAGAAGCGGTCGTCGGCATCGGGGGCGTTTCTTCTTGAATCGAGATAGTATTTCTTGGCTCTCTCCGGATCGAGCGACAGATTGAACTGGTCTTTCCAGCGGAACTCGTAGCGGGCTTTGCTGAGGGCGTCGTCGCGAACCTGCGCACCTGGGAATCCCTTGCAGAGGTCTGCGGCGTGTGCGGCGATCTTGTAGGCTATCACGCCGTCGCGGACATCGTTGAGGTCAGGCAGCGACAGGTGCTCTTTCGGGGTCACATAGCAGATCATGGCTGTGCCGAGCGAGGATATGATAGCCGCGCCGATTGCTGACGTGATATGGTCGTAGGCCGGAGCGATGTCGGTCGTGAGGGGGCCGAGCGTGTAGAAAGGTGCCTCGTGACATGCCACTTTCTGCTTCTCCATGTTGGCGGGAATCTTCTGCATGGGCACATGTCCCGGACCCTCGATGAGCACCTGCACGTCGTGTGCCCAGGCTTTCTCGGTAAGTTCACCGAGCACTTCAAGTTCAAGGAACTGTGCGCGGTCGTTGGCATCATGTATCGAACCGGGGCGCATACCGTCGCCGAGCGACACAGCTACGTCATACTTGTTGAGAATCTCGCAGATCTCGTCGAAGTGAGTGTAGAGGAAGCTCTCTTCGTTGTGAAGCACGCACCACTGTGTCATGATTGAACCGCCACGCGACACGCATCCTGTCAATCGTTCCTGAACGAGCTGGGCATGTTCGCGGAGCACTCCGGCATGGATTGTGAAGTAGTCCACACCCTGCTCGCACTGTTCGATAAGTGTGTCGCGGTAAATCTCCCAAGTGAGCTTGCGCACGTCGCCGTTGACCTTTTCAAGAGCCTGGTAGATAGGCACAGTTCCCATCGGCACTGGGCAGTTGCGGATAATCCATTCGCGGGTCTCGTGGATATTGTCGCCGGTAGATAGGTCCATGAGTGTGTCGCCACCCCAGTAGCAGCTCCATACGGCTTTGGCAACCTCCTCCTCTATGCCTGATGAAAGGGCGGAGTTACCGATGTTGGTGTTGAGCTTGCATGAGAACTTGGAGCCGATGATCATAGGCTCGGCCTCGGGGTGGTTGATGTTGGCGGCGATTATGGCACGGCCGGCCGCAATCTCGTCGCGCACGAACTCGGGAGTGATATAGGTTTCGATGCCTCGCGCCTTGTTGTCAAGGTTCTCGCGGATTGCCACGTACTCCATCTCGGGAGTTACGATGCCTTTGCGGGCGTAGTGCATCTGGGTCACACGGTGTCCCTCCTTAGCCTTGCGGGGACGGTGAGAGACAGGGAAGCGTATTTCATCGAGGGCGGGATTGTCGCGGCGTTCGCGGCCATACATGCTTGTGATGTCGGGAAGCACCTCGGTGTCGTCACGCTCCTCGACCCATGACTCGCGCATACGGGGCAGACCCTTGTTGATGTCGATTTCGATGGCGGGGTCGGTGTAGGGGCCTGAGGTGTCGTAGACGGTGATGTCCTCGTTGGGGTATTCCACGCGCTTGCCATCCTCGATTTTGACTGTGGGGTACTGGTGGATTTTTCTCATGGCCACACGTACACCCGGATGATTGCCCTGTACGTAAATTTTCTCTGAGTTGGGGTATGATGATACGTCGATATTTTCGATTTTCATTTCTGAAGTATATATGGAATGGTTATTTGTTAAGGAATGCTGTGAGTGGAGATGTGGCCTGGGCCGATTTAGACACGGCACCGAGACCGGCGTTGAAAGCCTTGCGGCCGGCAATCACTGCGTCGCGGAATGCCTCGGCCATCATCACCGGGTCGCCCGCGACGGCGATAGCGGTGTTGACGAGCACGGCATCCGCGCCGAGCTCCATCGCCTCGGCCGCGTGGGAGGGTGCGCCGAGACCTGCGTCAACAATCACGGGAACGTTCGACTGTTCGATTATAATCTCAAGCAGGTCGCGGGTTATAAGACCTTTGTTCGTTCCAATAGGGGCGGCGAGTGGCATTACCGCTGCCGTTCCTGCCTCTTCGAGAAGTTTGCAGAGCACAGGGTCGGCCTGGATGTAGGGCAACACCGTGAAGCCCTCTTTCGCCAGTTCCTCTGTGGCTCGCAGTGTCTCGATCGGATCGGGCATAAGATATTTCGGGTCTGGGTGTATCTCCAGCTTGATGAAGTCGGTCCCGAATATCTCGCGGCTCATCTGGGCTGCGAGGACAGCCTCTTTGGCTGTGCGCACGCCCGATGTGTTGGGCAGCAGCTGCACATGCTCGCGATTGATGTGGGTGAGCATCTCGTCGGTTGCCTCGTTCATCATGTTGACGCGCTTCATCGCCACGGTAATCATCTGCGAGTCAGATGCCTTTATGGCGGCAAGCATTGCGTCGGGCGACGAGAACTTGCCCGTGCCGACAAACAGACGCGAGGTGAACTCGCGGTTTCCAATTTTCAATATGTCGTTCATGTCTAAGTTGTTATCTGGTGGACACGCGGGTTAACTCCCGCGTGTCGTGTGGTTTTATGCTTTGTCAGCGCATGAAGGGTTTGAGCACTTCGAGAAACTCACGGGTAGCCTTCTCGATATCGTCTGCAAATGCTATCGCACCGCTGACAGCAACTCCGTTTGAACCCGCTTCCATCAACGGCACGACATCCTCTTTGCGGATACCGCCTACGGCCACATGGCTGATGTTGATCTCAAGCTGCTCCATCTCCATGCAGAGATTGCGTATTCCCTCCAGTCCGAGAATCGGGGCGAGGTTTTTCTTTGTACGTGTATCTGCGTAAGGCCCCATGCCTATATAGTCGATGTCAAGACTGCGTACTGCCTTGATGTCGTCGATCGTGTTGGCGGTCACACCTATCACGGCAGCAGGCCCTAACAGCATACGTGCCTTGGAGGGGAGCATGTCGGTCTTGCCGAGATGCACACCGCCCACGTCGAGCGTCTTTGCAAGTTCCACACGGTCGTTGAGTATGAGGAATGTCTCTGTCTCAAGGCAGAGAGGCTTTATCTCCTCCACAACTTTTGTCACCTCTTCGTCTGAGGCATCTTTCATGCGTATCTGTACCCAGCGGCATCCGCCGGCTATTACTCCTTTCACCTGCTCTGCGGGTGACACCTTGGAGTCGGTGTTGGTTATGTATTGCAACATGTCTCTTTCAGTTTTTTGCTGGCTTCCGCGAGCGTGCCGAGGGCATACCCGAAATCGCCGTTCCATATATATCCTAACAACGCAGCTCCCGAAAATCCCTTTTCCCTGAGCATAGGAAACGCTTCGGGTGTCACTCCTCCGAGGGCTATGACATGTCTGCCTGTTATCATATCTTTTATCTTATCGAGGTCGAACGCTGACCGGTAACCATGCTTTGAGATCGAGTCGAAGATGGGAGAAAGTGTCACGTAGCAACAGTCTCCGCTGCACAGTACTTCTTCAACCGAGTGGCATGACCGGCTGACCGAAACAACATCTGAGGGAGCCTCCGGATTGCGGGCGTTCAGGTGTACTCCTCCGAGTGAAAGCTCCTGTGCAAGACCGAAATGGTCATGAAGCCGCAGACGCGGGCGCAGATTCATCGGAATGTCTGCTATTAGTCGTCGGGTCTCATCTTCTGTCCATCCCGGCTTGCGTATGTGTACGTAGTCAACGCCGCTTTTCAAAAGAAGTGTGATTTTCTCCGGCTCATTCTCTACCGGTTCCGGCGATGTAATGACAACGATTAGAAATCTGTCAGTCATTGTCAACCCCCGAATGCAGCAGAGATGATTGTCAGGTTGTCATCCATGGAGATATAGGTGCTGTCCCATTTCGCACGTGGCACCAGCCGGTCGTTGAGGGCTACTGCCGTGCCTCCATCGGGCACGTGACGCCATTCGAGTACTTCACGGACCGTCATGCTTTCGGCCGGTGTCTTAACTGTCTCGTTGTTGATTCTTATTGTCATAGTCTTGTTCAAGGCACTTCCCTGCACGCATATTGATAATGTCGCGGGCGCGGGTGAGCCATTACAAAGTTAGTGTTATTCTTGTAAAAAAACAAAAAAATTTTTTGCGTTATGTTCCACGCTCCGCGAGGGTCCGCAGAACTTGCGTTATAATTAGGATTTCGGGCATACGGCGCTTTGTGGAACATTGGCCATAATTGTATGCTGAAATTCAGTGTGATACTGATGGTTCTCTTTGTAAGTATCAATCAATCAATATAATAACATTGATAATGGCCGATGGATATATGAATCTGTAACAGGAAAAATTCCAAATTATTGAAATTCAGAACACTATGAAGTTATTCAGAAAATCAAGAAAATAAGCATTTTTTTTTTAGAAAATTTTGTTATTATTTTGTAGTCGAAAAGAACGCATTAACGCCTTTAACGCAGTATCATGGACTATCAGATTAAGTGGAACAGATGTTTAGAGAAAATCCGCGCCAACATCGGCGAGGATCGTTTTAACGTATGGTTTTCCAAGGTACGGGCCCACGACTTCCGTGACAACAAGCTTGCCCTGCTGGTCCCCTCGCGCTTCTATATGGAGAAGTTCGAGGATGATTTCTATAATCTTCTGCGTGGAGCGATCAAGGCGGAGTTTGGCCCGGGCGTGCAGCTCGCCTACGATTATTATGTGATCAACGGCGACCGCGATTCGAAGGTGACTATCCAGAATCCGGAGCATTCGCACCTGCTGAAGAACAAGCTGGAGCAGACTTTCTCCAACAAACCGGTGGAGAGCCGAACACAGTGGACTGACTCTCAGCTCAACAGTGCTCTGAATTTCGAGAACTATTGCGTAGGCCGCAGCAACAAGCTCCCGTTCACAATCGCGGAGCATATCGCCAACCATCCGGAGAAGCCTGATTTCAACCCTTTCTTCCTTTATGGAAACGTAGGTGTTGGCAAGACTCACCTTATCCAGGCTATCGGTATCCGTATAAAGGAACGTAACCCGCGTGCGAAGGTGCTGTTTGTCACCATGCGCCAGTTCCAGAATCTCTATGCCAACGCTACTATCAAGAAGGAGATTCCCGACTTCATAAACTGGTTCCAGCAGATGGATGCCATCCTGTTTGACGACCTTCAGGAGCTGTCGAACAAGAGTGGTACGGCTGAGGCTCTCTTCCCGATTTTCAACCATCTGCACCAGAACAACAAGAAGCTCATCTTCACTTGCGACCGTCCTCCTATGGAACTTGACGGTATCGCTGACCGTCTTATCGACCGTTTCAAGTGGGGTATAACCGAGCCCCTTGAGAATCCGGACTATGAATTGCGTCGCAAGATTCTCTCTTTCAAGGCACGCAAGAATGGTCTTGACCTCTCCGACGAGATTATAGACATGATTGCCATGAGCTCCACAAATTCGGTGCGTGAGCTTGAAGGTATCGTGATGGGGCTTTATACGCGTTCCATTACTGACAACGAGCCGATTACCGCCGCACTCGCCGAGAAGGTCATCAGTCATCTTGTCAAGAAGGTCGAGAAGAAGAGCGTGAATTTCGACATGATTGTCGAGAACACCGCTGAGTTCTACCGTCTTAATCCTGATGCGATTTTCAGCAAGAGCCGTCTGCGCGACATAGCCGACGCGCGTCAGATGATCATGTATCTCTGCAAGAAGCATACCGGACTCTCATCTCCGGCTATTGGTGCCAAGCTCAACCGCAAGCATGCCACTGTGCTTCACGGCATCAATGCCGTAGCCGACCGTCTCGAAGTGTCGCGAGAACTCAGCGATGCTGTCGCAGCCATCGAGAAAGCCATGCTCGGCTAACCGGACTTCGGCTCAGGGACTGGCTAATCAGTCAAGGTGCCTTCCCTTATAAATTGTATGGGATAGCAGGACATTCCCAAAAAGATAGACTCTTAATTGCTGATATTTCAGTAAATTTTTGTAATTTTGTAAGATTGCATGGAGCTGCGTCTCTTTGCAGTCTTTCGTTTTTTTTGAATTATAGAGCATGAACAGATATATCAAATCATTTTTAGCTGTTGCGCTGCTGGCAGGTGCCGGTTTCTCTCTCCGTGCCGATAATGTGAAGTTGCCTGTTGTCGAACTTCTTGGTAATACCTACTATGTCTACAAGGCCAAGAAGGGTGATTCTCTTTTCGGAATCGCCCGCACATATGGCTGGGATGACAAGACTCTCCAGAAACTCAACCCGTCGGCTGTCTCTCCGTTACAGAAGGGAATGAAGATATATTATCCCGCTCCCGACCAGCGTGCCCAAGGTGCGGTGGCTCCTCCTGTGTCGGCCAATGATACCGAATTGCGCCACACCGTGAAGCGGGGCGAGACGGTATATGCCATCTCTAACATGTATGGCGTGCCTGTTGACCGAATATATGCCCTCAATCCCGACAGCAGGAACGGCATAAAAGCGGGGGAGACCCTTCTCGTGCGTAAGGCCGGGGCTGCTTCCAAAGCCAAGGATGGCTCGCAGTTCTATACGGTCCGCAAGGGTGACACGCTTTATGGCGTGGCACGTGAGTATGGTGTCTCGGTGGCCGCTCTGATGAAGAGCAATCCCGGTGTGGACGAGAATAATTTTCAGGAGGGTGCCAATATCCGTATTCCTGCGCGTGGTGCCGGAATCGAGAAAACGCGTCAGGTTGTGGAGGTGTCCGGTCTTGATTCCATGGATATACATAAAGTCTCGAAGAAGGAGACATGGGGTTCAATAGCTTCTGCCAACGGTGTCAGCGTAGAGACTCTCCGTGAGGCCAATCCGGATGTGGCGGAGCTGAAGAACAAGGAATATATTGCCGTGCCTCGTGTCGAGACCGTGAAGGAGGAGCAGGAGGTGGAGACAGTAGATCCGCGTGAGACTGCCCCCGGTGGCATCGCCGAAATCTACCAGGATGTGCATAAGGTCGCCGGTGATGAGGAGGAGTACACCGTCCGGGTGGCTGTTGTCACCGAGAATGCAGCCGCCAACCGCGACATTGAGTTTCTGCGAGGATTTCTTACCGGCATAGACCGGCAGAAAAACTCGGGACATCGTATAGCGTTCAAGGTCATAGATGGTTCAGCCTCTTCCGAGTCGGTTATAACGGCTCTCGATGAGTTCAAGCCCTCGGCAGTTTTCCTCACCGCCGATGGTGATATTCCTTCCTATATCGGTGAATACGCCATGGTGAGCCAGACTCCTGTAATCAATACTTTCGATGTGAAGAGCAGCCTTTATGAGACCAACCCTTACATAATACAGCTACTCACACCCTCGACTCTCTTCAATGAGAATATCGCCGCATATGTGCATGACCGCTATGCCAACCGCACGCTTATTTTTGTAGGCGAGGAAGACAAGAATGACCTTCTCGCCGAATCTCTCCGTAAGGTTTGGGACAGCAGCAAGGTCAAGACTTCTCCGGTAGCAGGTATCACACCCGACCATTTCGCTGAAGATGGCAAGTATCTCATTTACGGTTATCCTGTCAAGAAGGCTGAGGTAACGGAATTGCTCGACAATGTTATCGCTGTCCGTGAACAGCGTCCTATGGCTGACATCAGCTTCCTGGGACGCCCGAACCTGATTGTGTTTGAGGAATCGCTCGAAAGCAAATTCCATCATGCCGATGTCATGATTCCCTCGCGCTTCTATATAGACCGCGAATCGTCGGCCTATAAGACCTTCCTCCAGGATTTCAAGACACTCTTCAACCGCGCTCCGGTCAAGTCTCTGCCGCTTTACGCTGCGGTCGGTTATGACACCTCGACATATTTCATTCCAGCGCTCTCAGGCAGCCGTGGCGATGTCAACAAGCTGAATCCTTCGCGTGGAACTGTCCAGAGTGACTATGACCTTGTGCGCACGAGCAACTGGGGTGGTTTCCTGAATCCACCTGTATTCATGGTGCGTTTCACTCCGTTTGACACTATCGAGAAAAACGTTATTGATTATGTTGATTAAGCGTCTTTCCGCAGCGGGTCTGCTTGCAGTGTCGGCTCTGGCTTGTGTCGCGCCGTCGGCTTCGGCACAGTCGCACTATTCGTCGCGCGTCTATCTCGGTGCTCATGGAGGTATCGACCTGTCGCGTGTCACATTCACACCGGGTGTTAGCCAGAGCTTTCTTTTAGGGGGTAACGCGGGTCTTAATTTCCGTTACATCGAGGAGAAACATTTCGGTTTCATAGTCGAGGCCAACTGGGAACAACGTGGATGGAAAGAGGATTTCGAGGATTTGCCTTATAGCTACTCGCGAACGGTCAACTATATACAGATACCGTTCCTTGCTCACATCTACTTCGGCAACCGGGGCAAGTTCTTCATCAATGCAGGACCATCCATAAGTTTCGTGTTAAGTGAATCGACCTCGGCCAACTTTGACTACAACAATGTCGGCAACATCTCCGACTTGGATTCGCACATAACATATCAATACGCGCTGCCTGTACACCAGAAAGTCGATTACGGCATATCGGGGGGCATAGGAGGTGAGTTCAGCATCAATCCCCACAACTCCCTTTATCTCGATGCCCGCTTCTACTACGGGCTCGCCAACATCCTCAAGTCAGGCCGCACCGAACCCGTCCGCGGCTCCAACGGCATGACCATCTCCCTCTCCCTCGGCTACTGGTTCCGCCTGAAGTAATACAATTGACAAATCAAAATAATTTGAAATCATGACGCAATTGACAGTTTCAATAGAAAATCCGGATATGGTACGCGATATCAAGAAAGCCATCAAAATGATTCGTGGTGTAGTTTCGGTAAAGACAGAAAAAACAAAACCAAATGCTCGTACCCTTGCAGCAATAAAGGAGGTTCGTGACGGCAAAGCAATTCACTGCGGATCATTTGATGATTATAAAAAAATGGTAGCCAATCTTGACGATGTTTGATTTAAGTATCACGACCCAATACAAGAGGGATCTTAAACTGGCTCGAAAACGTGGCTTGGATGAAAATCTTCTTGACGATATCATCAAGCTTTTGATAAATGAGAAGCCGCTGCCGGCAAAGAACAAAGATCATATGCTCGTAGGTAACTACAGAGGGTGTCGGGAATGCCATATTACTCCCGACTGGCTTCTTATATATTCTGTTGATAATGGAATAAATCTACTTACGCTCGTACGAACGGGATCTCACTCAGATTTATTTTAAATATCGTCTGTACACCATTTTGTGATGACGGTGTTTTAGGTGTCTGTTACGCCCAGGCGAGGTAGATGATGAGGGCGAAGTAGACGGCGGTGGCGGGGAGCGCCATCAGTAGGGAGTCGATGCGGTCAAGAATGCCTCCGTGACCGGGCATGATGTTGCCGGAGTCTTTGATGCGCAGGTTGCGCTTTATCATCGATTCCACCAGATCGCCCCATGTGCCGAACACCGAGACTATCGCACCGAGTCCAAGCCAGATGCCTATGTCGGCACGCAGGGCATCCATACCGAAGAATTCGTTGCAGAAGCATGAGAACAGTGCGGAAGCACCGAGACAGAACAAAAGACCTCCTATAAACCCTTCCCATGTCTTCTTGGGAGATATGCGCTCGAAGAGCTTATGACGGCCAAGTGTGCAGCCCACAAGGAAGGCTCCCGTATCATTAATCCAGATCAGAATGAAGATTGCCAGTACAATCATCGGATTGAGCAACCATGCTATCGCCGCCATAATACCCATCGGAATGCCGATGTATATCTGACTCATGAACGAGTGGGCGAGGTCACGCAACGGTCGGTCAGAGTTGATGTAAATCTGTTCAACCATGCGGGCAATCATCACCGCGAGCCATATGACAAGAGGATAGCCTAAATATCCGAGACATAGACAGAAACATCCGGCAATGTCAAGAAGTAACACAGGGACGGTCTTGTTGGTCAGTTCATTGCTGATTTTGGCGAACTCCATACATGCCGCCACCGACAATATGGCGGAAAGCAGCAGCACACCCGGTGCGCTGAGAAGCACGCAGCCGACTATGATTCCGCAGTACACAAGCCCCGAAGCTGATCTTGTCAATATTTTCTTTAAGTCCATTGTCTGGAAGTGAAATCTTAATTTGTGTGCCCATGGCCGTCGGGCGGCAACCGGCCGCACTCAAGGCGCATCTGCAATCAAGTTACAAATTTAACAAAAAAAACAATGCGATTGTTAAAATCTGTTCAAAATAATGTTTTTCACTCGGTTTTCCATGTCAGGGTGTCTACCCAGTTGCGGAAGTCTGCGAAAGAACCCTTGAAACGGTTGATGTCTACGGTGCGGTTTATGCCCTGTATGTCACCATCTTCGGTGAACTGCCAGATTATCCAGTGACGCAGGTTGGGTAACTGCTTTACTCCATATCTCGCTATCCACAGCTCATACTCCTCGAATCCCTGATTCTTGAGGTAGTCATTGTAGAAACTTGTATAGGTGTATAGAATCGGCTTGACTCCGTAGTGCTCCTCCATAGCCTCAAGCCATTTGTGAGCGTCGGCAATGACCTGCTTGCCATTCTTGCGCATCACGCTGTTTGGCAATTCAATGTCGAGAATAGGGGGGAGGTCTCCCGATTTAAGCGGAGTGTTGTCGATGAAGTTCTTGATCTGTGTATCGACCGACGACATGTTGGTCAGGAAGTGGTAGGCACCTACATACAGGCCATGCGCCTTGGCTTCGGCAAAACGCCGGTTGAACAGCTTGTCCTGCACCGTCGTGCCCTCGGTTGACTTGCATACCACGAAATATATCGGCTGTAAATAGGGAGTCTTGCCCTGAACATACTGCCCCACACTGTCGCAATAGAGCGCGAGGTCATTCCAATCTATATCGGGTTGATGCACTGAGATGTCAAGACCATACACGCGGTTGCCGACAGTAAAACGCTGCCCGGCCGGTAAGTCAAGCTGTCCATCCTTCCATATGCCGAACGCTATCTTTCCATCTTCGTAGTCAAGACGGCCGAGTCCGGACTCCATACCCTCTTTCCACATGCCGTAATATTGGTCACCGTTAAGGTAATGACATGATCCATAGCCGTCGGGCTTGTTGTCGCGTATTCCGCCACGATAAACAAGTTGCGGTGTGGTTATGGTGCCTTCGGTTATTTGTCCATCAACCCATTCACCACTTATCACAATGCCATCCTTTTCAAGACTACCCTGGCCACCCGGCTCACCCCAGCGCCACTGACCGGTGTAATGACCACCCTCGTAACTCTTCTCAACGGTTATCTCACCGGTTTCCATGAGCACAATGTATATGCCGAGCACAATGAGTATGACCAGAACACACGCAAATATGGAGAGCTGCCATTTCTTGAACTTTCCGATGAATTTCTTTACTCCGCCAGGTGCCGGAGAGGGTGACGAGGGCTTGTTGCCATTAGCTTTATTATTCATAGCGCAGAGGGTTTTTATTCACTTTCTAACAACTGAGTCCCTACTTTGATTAAATAAATCACCTTTTTTACCACTATTTTGCCGTCAGTGACCTTGTCTCCCTCAATCCGATGCCGTGAAGGTAAAATAAAAACTTTTCACAGTCGTTAATTATTAGACGTTTCTACAGCTTATAAGAACGTGCTTACGGTATAGGACAATGAAAAAAGATAATGACAGTTTGCAGGATCTTCTCGGTGAGATTCCTATGGATGTACAGATGAGGACAAAGTTGTCGGTGGCCATAGCCAACCGCATCGAAGCCCTCATGCGTGCCGAGGGACTATCTAAGAAGCAGTTTGCCGACGCTCTCGGCCGTCGTCCGAGCGAGATTACTAAATGGCTCAGTGGCGAGCATAATTTCACAATAGCGACACTTGCCCGTCTCTCAGCGTTTTTCGGGGAGGCTATTATCTCTGTGGCAAAGTCTTGACGCGCTGACTGTCATATCTGAAGGCTCCGTGCAGTCTTATGGAATGACAAGGGATGGCAAGGCTGTCGGCCGCCGACATCAACCGCGTCTCGCGCACCTTACGCACCGACGGATGTATCACAATTCTGTCAGGGTGAATTCTCTCTAAGATTTCAGGTAATTCCTCTCGTATTCCCCCGGCTATGACAAGTATGTCGCATGTCATTGCCGGGTCAGTTGTCATATGCTCTACCGTGCAGTCGCCAATCACTATGTATTTGTGTGCTATTGTGCATCCGGTGACCTGTTGGCGGGGCATCTGCAGGATTGTGTCTTTTCTGTTCATGCGTGAAAGGACGGAAACACCTCCGTTACCTTTCCGGATTATGAACGCCTCCTCTTCCGCAGCGTTGACTGCAGGTGCGACCGATAGCAGGAAGGCGCATCCTGCCATCACACATAAAAGTTTCTTGATTCGGGTCTTTTTACTGTTGAGTAATATGGCTAACGAAGCCGCGAACAGAAGCCATAACCACACGGCTACCGGCGATGGCGAGAAATTCAATGCTGAACCCCCCTCTCCACTAAGCCATGTGAGCATGTTCTTCAAGCACACCGGACCGAGGTCAAGAAGTGTGGCAAGCCATGTCAGATGAATGCCACACATGGTTGCTGCGAGGTAAACTATGGCTGTAACGATGTAGGCCGGAAGCAGCGGTAGTGTGATCAGGTTGGCGGGGAGGAACGCAACCGGTACTATGCCGAAGTACCACGCAACGACACACCATGTTCCTAAAGTAGCGGTCAGAGTTGCTAATATTGCGCGGCAAACGTTGTAGAGACTTCTGTGCCCTTGTCCGGTAATCGGATTCAGTGGGTTGACAAAGAATATCAGCGAAGCCACGCACAGGAAACTCAGCTGTAGTCCCACGTCAAACAGTGCCGATGGTGAGAAAAGCAGAATGATGGCGGTGGCGAGAAGCAGCGCGTTCCATGCCGAGTTCTTGCGTTCGAGAAACAGGCAGATCATTATTGCCATGGCCATCAGAGTGGCACGCACCGTCGAAGGTGCCCAACCCGTCAGGAAAGCGTATCCCAACAACAGTAGTGTAGATATAAGCAACCGGTAACGGTACATACCGAAAAAGTTGATTGGAAAAAGCAGCCACATTATGATTCCGGCGATTATCGCGACGTGCATTCCGCTGAGTGCCAGAATGTGCGATATGCCGGCATCGGAAAATAAGTCGCGTGTCGAGGAATCAAGATATGCCCTGTCGCCCAACAGGATAGTTATAAGAAAGTTCTGCGTGTCTTTGTGTAGAGGTGTCTTCTCGATAAATGCCTCGATGTTGTCGCGTGCCAGCAATGCCGCTCCGTGTGGAGTCATTTTGTGGCCTGTCACTTTAATTTCAGAGCCTTCACATCTTGTGTTGTAATAAATACCTTTGCGGTTCATTGCGCTTGCATAGCCGCTTGTGAAGTAATTTTCTGAATCCACGATGGGTTGCATCTTCAGCGGAAGCTCGACTTCATCGTCAGGTCGGGCTGTCATGGCATCGCTCCGCACAAGAAGGGTCATGTTGTCAACGTTGACAGGCATTCCCTTATCGTCCCATAATGTAGATATGGCTATAGTGGCACGGTCACCGGTTGTAGATTGTGCAACATCAAGCACTTTTCCTCGTGCGTAAATGAATTTGTCCGGATGTTCTGTTTGCCAAGGACGGTTCAGGTCGTAGGTGATTGTACCGATTCCGGCAAATAGAATCATTATCCATGCATAGTGATACTTGTTGCGGGTGAAGCTCTTGACCGGATTCCGTGTAAGATGAATCAGCAGCAGGTATAGTCCGCAAGATGCTAAAATCAGAGACAGCCCCGTCCATAATCCGACTCCCGCAGTGCCTGCGAGTATTCCCGAAATCATTCCGGCGAGTGGAACAAGCATCGGGGCAAGCAAATCTGTTGTCTGTCGGTGTGGCATCAGCTTGATTATTGACTGTCAGATGTCATTCAGCTATTGAGTTTGTCTCGGTTCCATATCTCCCATGCTTTTTCCGCCTGGCGATAGAGCATTTCAAGACCATTTTTAACTGTGGCACCATGCTCGGCGCTTTTCTTCATGAAGAGTGTCAGTTCCGGATTATAGACCAGATCGTAGCATATATGTTTCCCGGTAATGAATTGGTAGGGGATGTCGGGCGCAACTTCTGTTTTCGGATACATGCCGAGCGGCGTTGTGTTGACTATCAGAAGGTTTTTGCTGATTACTTCTTCTGTAAGGTCTTCATAGCCGATCACGTTGATATCCTGCTGCTCCGGGTTGCGTGATACAAATGTCACTTCTATACCGAATCCTCGCAGAGAGTAGGAAACGGCCTTCGATGCTCCACCCGTACCGAGAACTAACGCGCTTTTGATGTCCGGTTTCAGCAATGGCGCGAGACTGTCGGAGAAGCCGGTCGTGTCACTGTTGTATCCTGTCAGACAAGGCATTCCATCCTCGCGCCGCCTGATTCTTACAACATTGACCGCTCCAATCTTCTGAGCATCCTCAGAAATCTCGTCAAGAAGAGACAATATCTGTTCCTTGTAGGGTATTGTGACGTTAAGTCCTGACAGCTCCGGATGCTGTGCGAGCAGCGACGGCAACACATTGATGCTTCTGATAGGGTATAGGTCATAATGACCGGATATGCCTTCACGCGCGAATTTCTCATTGAAATATCGCGCGGAGAAGGAATGTCCGAGTGGATAACCTATCAGTCCGAGGCTTATCATGGAGCTGTATTTTACCAGATTATGACTCTTTCCTCTACGGGTCTGAACATGGTGTTACCTTCCTTTATGCCGAAAGCGTCGAAGAAGGGTGCGAGGTTGCGCAAGGTGGCGTTAACACGGTTTACAGCTAATGAATGCGGGTCACTCTGTGTCCGGACAAGTATCTCTTCCGGGCGGATGTTGGAGGCCCATACCGAGGCGTAGGCGAGATAGAATCTCTGGAGTGCGCTGAAGCCATCTATCTCCGCTCCCTCTTTCTCTCCGAGGCTGTCATGATAAGCTGTCAGTGCCACACGCAAACCACCCTGATCGGCTATATTCTCTCCGAGTGTGAATCTACCGTTGGCATGGACACCGGGTGCTACCTCGATGTTGTTGAACTGTTCCACAAGACGGTCGGTGAGTTTCTTGAACTCCTCTTCATCTTGTTTGTCCCACCAGTTCACGAGGTTGCCGTTAAGGTCATATTTGCGTCCGCTGTCATCGAATCCATGGGTCATCTCGTGGCCTATCACCACTCCGATAGCTCCGTAGTTCTGGGCATCGTCGGCATTGATGTCGAAGAAGGGTGGCTGGAGTATTCCGGCCGGGAAGCAGATCTCGTTTGTGAGAGGGGAGTAGTAGGCATTGACTGTCTGCGGGGTCATGTACCATTCCTCCTTGTCTACCGGTTTGTCCATCTTCGAGTAGTTGTCGCGAGTGAACCACTCGGAGGCGGCGAGTACATTCTCCATGTATGTTCTCGACGGATCAATCTTTATCTCGGAGTAATCTTTCCATTTGTCGGGATAGCCGATCTTGACCTTCAGCGCGGCAAGTTTCTCAAGGGCTTTCTGCTTGGTCGCATCGCTCATCCAGCTCAGTCCGTTTATATGCTTGCCGAGTGCCGTGCGGAGGTTCTCGACAAGGTTGACCATGTATTCCTTGTTCTCTTTGGGGAAGTATTTCTTTACGTACAGCTGGCCTACGGCCTCGCCAAACATTGAGTTGGGAATGGACATGGCGCGTTTCCAGAGCGGTTTCTTCTCTTCGACACCAGACATGACGCGGCTGAACATCTCGAAGTCTGCATCGTAGAATTCGCTCCCCAATACTCCTGTCGATGACGATACCGAACCGAAGGCCATCAGGTCTTTGATCTGTCGGTCGGTGAGGGTAGGGAAGTATTCGTTGATGAATTTCATGTACTTGGGCGAAGCGACATTGACCCGTTTCACTTCCTCAAGTCCTGAGAGATCAAAGATTTTCCGCCAAGGGAAGACCGGATATTCCGCCTCCAGTTCCTCGATGCTGCGCACGTTGTAGCCGAGCAGCGGGTCGCGCCGTTCCTCGCGTGTTTTCTTGTGGCGTGCATATTCGGTTTCTATCTCAATGACGGTGTCGCTGACGCGTGACGCATCCTCTTCTGAGTAACCGGCAAGTCTCATGACTTTGGCTATGTACTCTCGATATGCGGCCATGATGCGGTCGTTGGTCTCATTCTTTTCGAGGTAATAGTCGCGGTCGCCGAGTCCGAGTCCCGCTTCCATCACATGAAGCATGTTTATGTCGGAATCGCCGGGGTCGGGGCCCACTCCGTAGCCGAAGAATGTGCTGTCAAGTCCGAACGATAGCCATGCTATTGTCTCGGCGAGATTGTCGCGTGAGTAGCTCTCAATGCGTTCGAGTACCGGTCGCAGAGGCTTGTTCCCCTCTTTGTCACGACGTGGCATATCCATTCCCATGGCGTAGAGGTCGCTGATTTTCTGGGCTATCGTTCCGGGAATTTTCGAGTCGTCATCTTCCGACAGCGTTTCTATCAGGCTGCGGACATTGTCGCGTGCCGCCTCGGCAAGAACGTTGAATGTCCCGAACTGAGAGTATTCCCCTTCGAGAGGATGACTTTTCTGCCAGCCTCCACATGCGTATCCATAAAAATCCTGACGCGGATCAACTGCCACATCCAAGTTTTCCCGGTTTATTCCTTTCTTCATGATGTTTTGCTTTCTGTTTATTTGAGGCTTTCGAACTGTTCGGTGGCTTCCTCCCAGCGGCTCATTGCTGTTTCAAGGTCATTCTGAATCTTGGCATAGCCTTCCAGGGTCTCGGTCGAAGCATCGCCGGCGGCAATCTTGTCTTCGTATTGTTTCTGCTTGTCTTCGAGGGCTGCAATCTCCTCTTCGGCAGCTTTCACCACTTTCTCGGCACGGCTTAACGCTTTTGCCCGCTCTTTCTGCTCGGCGTAGCTGAGCTTGCGGCTCTCTTTCTCCGACAGTGAATCGTCGGCTGCTGTCGTTTCCGCAGGGCCTGTCACCGCTCTTTTTTCCGAGCGGCTGAGCTCAAGTTGCTGAAGGTTGCTGAGGTTCTTTTTGCGGAGGAACTCGTAGATGCCTCCGAGGTTCTCGCGCACGGCTCCACCTCCGAATTCGTAGACTTTCTCGACCAATCCGTCCAGAAAGTAGCGGTCATGGCTCACGACAATCACTGTGCCGTTGAAGTCGCGGATGGCTTCTTTGAGTATGTCTTTGGTCTGTATGTCAAGGTGGTTGGTCGGCTCGTCGAGAATGAGGAAGTTCACCGGTTCGAGCAGCAGCTTGATCATGGCGAGTCGGGTCTTCTCACCCCCGGAGAGTACTTTTACTTTCTTGTCAGATGCCTCGCCGCCAAACATGAACGCTCCCAATATGTCGCGGACCTTTGTGCGCATGTCTCCGGTTGCCACGTTGTCGATTGTCTCGAAAACTGTCAGTTCACCGTCGAGCAGCTGGGCCTGGTTCTGGGCGAAGTATCCGATTTTGACGTTATGACCTACCTTCAGCGTACCGGTGTAAGGAATCTCGCCCATTATACATTTTACCATGGTCGATTTACCCTCGCCGTTCTTGCCGACAAAGGCAACCTTCTCTCCGCGTCTTATTGTGAATTCGGCATGGTCAAAGACCTGATGGTCGCCATATGCCTTGCCGACATTCTCTACTATAAGAGGAAAGTCGCCCGAGCGCATGGCCGGCGGGAATTTCAGTCGCAGACGCGTGTTGTCAACCTCATCGACTTCAACGGGTACAATCTTCTCAAGTTGCTTTATGCGGCTCTGGACCTGTATGGCTTTTGTGGCCTGGTATCGGAACCGCTCGATGAACGCCTCGATGTCGGCTATCTGTTTCTGCTGGTTCTCGTAGGCCCGCATCTGCTGTTCGACGCGCTCTTTTCTCAGCTCTACAAACTTCGAATAATTGACCTTGTAGTCGTAGGCTTTGCCGCATGAAATCTCGATGGTGCGCTTTGTCACGTTGTCGAGGAATGCGCGGTCATGGCTTACGAGCACCACTGCCTTGGCCTTGGTCTGCATGAACTGTTCGAGCCATTGTATCGACTCTATGTCAAGGTGGTTCGTCGGCTCGTCGAGTAGAAGCACGTCGGGACGACGCAGAAGTATCTTGGCCAGCTCGACACGCATACGCCAGCCGCCGGAAAACTCGCGCGTTGGCCGCTCGAAATCGTCACGGCTGAAACCGAGACCGGTGAGGGTTGTCTCTATCTCCGCATCCATGTTGGCCGCACCCTGCACCTCCAGACGCTCGTTGAGGAAAGTCAGACGGTCTATCAGCTTGTGATAGCCCTCCGACTCATAGTCAGTTGCATCGGCAAGCTGCTGTGTCACCCGTTCGATCTCCTCTTTAATTCCGATAAGATCGTTGAATGCCTTGCGCGTCTCGTTTATGAGGGTGGTGTCGTCCGCAAGGTTCATCTGCTGTGGCAGATAACCGATGGTCAGGTCGTTTGGACGACCTATGGAGCCGGATGTCGGCTGTTCTATCCCTGCCAGTATTTTGAGCAGTGTAGATTTTCCGGCACCGTTCTTACCGGTCAGCGCAATCTTGTCATTGTCGTTTATGACAAAGCTGATGTCGGTGAAGAGGGGACGGGCGGAAAATTCCACACCGAGATTGTTTACTGATACCATCTATGCTTAGAAGAGCTTGATTGAGATGTAGCGTTTAGGATTTGCCTTGATATCGACAATGAGCGAGTCGATGTCGGCCGACACACGGTTCAGACGGTTGTACAGCTCGGGATCCTGGGTAAGCAGTCCGAGGGTAGAGTTCTTGTCGTTGAGCTGATTTGAGAACTTCATCAGGTTGTCGGTAATCTCGTTGACGTTCTCCATGGTCGAAGTCAGCGGAAGTTGCTTGAGCTGAGCTGAGAGCTGAGCGAGATTTGCAGTGATTGTGTCAATCTTCACCATTGATGAGCGGGCGGATCCGACAAGCCCCGGTACGTCGCGCTTCATGGTTGTGTTGAGCCCCTGCGATGCGGCGAGTATATTGCTGCTGATACCGTCGAGGCGGGCGATTGACTGCGACAGTGCCGGGTCAGCCACCAATGTGTTCAGGTTCATAAGCAGAGAGTCAATGCGGGGGAGAATCGTATTCACCGCCGGCATGACATCCTGTGCGAGGGCATCCATAAGTCCCGGCACATTCCGGATGTTTATGTCGGAGCCGACAGCGAGCATGTTTTTGCTCTTGCCGACCTTGATGTCAACAAATCCCTCGCCCATGAGCGACGATGAAAGCACTGCATATGAGTCGTCGGGAATACGGAGTTTCTTGTTGACGGCAAGCATGACCTTGATGTTGCCCGGATTGTCGTAGTCGTATGTAATCTCACGTACCTGGCCGACCTTGAAACCGTCAATCGACACGGGAGATGAGACAACAAGTCCGCTGACGTTGTTGCAGTTCACATAGTAGAAGTTCGCGGGACTCAGCATGTTGACCCCCTTGAGGTATTCTATGCCGAATACAAGCACGACTATCGCGCAGATTACCGAGATACCGATAATTAACTCTTTGCTCAATAACTTTTTCATAATACCTTATTGTAATGCCTTAATGTCTTAATGTCTGTTGGTTATTTTGTGTCGGATATCGGGTTATTGTCCGCGCATCCTTCACCGTGAATCTTAATCAATCCTCACTACTATAAACGCGTCAGGAATCAAAGATTTCACTTCAAGTAGTTTTTGTTCTATCTCGCGGCGGCTTTCGCTCTCACCGTATGTGTATTTGTACATTCCGTTCTCATGGAACTTGCCCGAGGGAACAAGACCGCAGAATGCCGGATCGGTTTCATCCATTTCCGTTTCAGAGGCGAGCAGCTGGATTTTGTAGACCATCTTTGTAGATGCTGCCGAGGAGGTGGATCCGGAATTCTCTTTTTCGGTTTCTGAAGCACCCCCTGCAATTGCGCCGCCGTTACCTTTTACGACAAATGTCTTAGTTCCGGATTTCGGGCGCCCCTGTATTTTCTTCTTGTCATCCTTGCCGGAATCATTCTTTTTCTTGGAAGAATCTTTCATAGAGGATGAGTCCTTCGTTTTTTTATCTTTCTTCTTTTTCTGTTTCTTCGATTTTTTGTCGCTGTCTGCCTCTTTAGCTACCGGTTCCGGTGCTTTCACTTCCTCTTTCTTCTGCTCCTGAACGGCAAGAAAGTCGGTCTCGCTTTTCAGCGTGATCGACTCTGTCTCGACAACTCTGTTGTCGGAGATTTTGCGTGCTGTTCCCGACCGTCGTTTACGTGGTGTGGAACCGCTCCGCGATGTCTTTGCCTGCGCTATGTGCTGACGCTCAGCTTTCTTTTCCTGAACCGGCGATGCCAATGTGTTGACTCCTCCGGAATCCTGCTGCGGCTCAGCCGATGCGGTGAATGTCTCTTCTGTCTTCAGCGGTTCCGGATTCTCTGTTGCCGGTTCAGCGGCTGCTGTCGGGTTGTGGAGAGATTTTATGTAGCTTTCCAAAGCGTTGAATAGCGACTGTGCGAGTTCCTGCTGTCCGGCTTCGGAGCTGAGGTATTTGGCTTGTGTCGGATTGCATATGAAGTCAAGCTCTACGAGTACGGAAGGCATTGATGTGGCCCACAGCACCCAGAATCCGGCCTGTTTCACTCCCCGGTCTTTGCGGCCTGCGGTCTTGACAAGTTCTTTCTGTGCCTTGTCGGCAAATTTCAGACTCTGGCCGAGATTCTTTTTCTGCGCCATCTCGAAGATGATGTATGATTCATCTTTCGAGGGGTCGAAACCGCTGTATTTCTGATGGTAGTTGTCCTCCAGCTCTATAACGGAGTTCTCACGCTGTGCTACCTTGAGGTTGTTGGCATCTTTCTGAGGACCGAGAGCGTAGACAGACGTACCCGACACGGTCTTGCGGTTGGGATTGCTCTTGTCGACAGAGTTGGTGTGGATTGAAATGAAGAGATTCCCTTTGTTGCGGTTGGCGATGTTGGCGCGTTCCTGCAAGCTTATGAAGGTGTCATCGTCGCGTGTCATCACAACTTTCACATCCTTCATCTTTTTCTTGACAAGAGCAGCGAATTTCTTGGCCACACCGAGGTTGATGGATTTCTCAGTTGCGCCGTTGTCTATCGCACCATGGTCATGACCTCCGTGACCTGCGTCAATGACCACTGTGAATTCGCGGGTTGCTTTGGTCTGGGTTTTCGATTTGCGCTTGGGTTCGGCCGATGCTGTCACTGCGAATATTATTCCGACCGCTACAAGTGTGGCCGTCATGGCTGTTCGCAGTGCAGTTGTGCTGATAATATGTGGAATCTTAAATTTCATTTATTTTTACAAAAAATGCTTTTGCTTCGTTCTCTTCTACAAAAAATGTTACTGTTTTGTTCTCTTGGGCTCGAATTTTTTAGGCGTGAAAATGAAGTCACGACCAAGATATTTCTCGCGCACCACAGGATTTGAAGCCAGTTCGGCGCTTGTTCCCTGGAAGAGCACACGTCCCTCGAAAAGCATGTAGGCGCGGTCGGTGATTCCGAGAATGGAGTCTGCCTTGTGGTCAGTGATGAGCACGCCGATATTCCTCTCTTTCAGGTGATAGACCACCTCCTGAATATCCTCGACGGCAATAGGGTCTACCGCAGCGAAGGGTTCGTCGAGCATTATGAACTTCGGGTTGATTGCCAGACATCGGGCAATCTCCGTTCGGCGGCGTTCTCCACCCGACAGGCTCGTTCCGAGATTGTGGCGCACATGGTTCAGGTTGAATTCCGAAATCAGCTGTTCGAGCTTGGCCTTCTGATACTCTTTTGAGGTGTGGGTCATCTCGAGTATGGCCTTGATATTGTTCTCCACGCTCAGAGTGCGGAACACAGAAGCCTCCTGCGGCAGGTAACCGATACCGATCTGTGCCCGTTTGTAGACCGGATATTCCGTTATGTCAACGTCATTGAGAAAGACACGGCCTTCATTGGGAGTGATTAGACCTACTGTCATGTAGAATGTAGTGGTCTTGCCGGCACCGTTCGGGCCGAGCAGTCCGACAATCTCACCCTGTGTCACTTCAATCGACACATGGTTGGCTACTGTCCGCTTGCCATATTTCTTTACAAGATTATCGGTACGGAGCACTCCCTTTTCCGGAACATCGACTTTTTCCGTAATGACTGTGTCGCCATCCGGACCTGCTACAATCTCCTGTTCCTTTATCTCAAGGGTGCGCATGTCGGGCACGTTGCCTTCAAGTTCCTGTTCCTCTTCGGGAGTAAGTCTTTCGGGTCGCGGCTGGTCCGGTTTTTTCAGTTTGTTATGAAGAAACGGAAAAATTTTCATCGTGCCGAAGGTGGGAGAAGTGAACGTATGTAGTCGGTGAGCAGCTTGATGGCTACATTGTTGCCTCCACCCTGTGGAATGATGAGGTCGGCGTAGCGTTTCGAAGGCTCTATATAAAGCTCGTGCATCGGTTTGAGTGTCTCCTGATAGCGGTCAATCACCATCTGGGGTGTGCGGCCGCGCTCCACGCAGTCGCGGCTTATCACGCGGATAAGACGCTCGTCGGCATCGGCATCCACAAAGACCTTCACGTCGAGCATGTCGCGCAGAGCCTTGTCGGTCAGCACGAGAATGCCTTCGACCACGATTACCTCCTTGGGTGTCAGATGGACAGTCTCTTTCTGACGCGAGCAGGTCAGAAAGTCGTATGTGGGCATCTCAACGTCCTTGCCCTCCTTCAGTTCCTGAATCTGGCGTGTGAGCAGTGACCATTCTATCGAGGCCGGCTCGTCGTAGTTCATCTTCAGACGCTCCTCAAGCGGGATATGGGCGTTGTCCTTATAATAACAGTCCTGTGGCATGACCACAACCTCGCCTGCAGGCAGACTCTCTATTATTTTGCGCACGACCGTAGTCTTGCCGCTGCCGGTTCCTCCGGCTATTCCGATTACCAACATGTCGTTATCTTTTTGGAGTATTGAGACACGTCCGGGTGCGGTTGCTCACCGTCCGGGCATGTCATGCTAACTTCCGGACACCTTGCAGACATCCGGACCGAAGCCATTATTTCAGACAAAATTAATAAAATCTGATTTGCACACCAAATTTTTTTGTAACTTTGCGTGTTTTATTGTCGGACGCATGTGGCTTCTCTGTTGTCCACATCAATTCCGGTTTGGGATTACGGATAGCGTGCTGTTGATTCAAATCCCTCAGTTCCAATTATAAACTGCATTTTAGCAAAATGATTGTAAGTTCTGTAAAGTCGTTCGGTCGATACTGCATGTTTGTCACGCAGGTATTCCGTATTCCCGACAAATGGCGGGAATTTTTCAAGAGTCTCATTTTTGAGATATATAAATTAGGTGTCGATTCGATACCTCTTGTCATCATTATCTCGCTTTTTATCGGTGCCGTGATCTGTATCCAGATGACAATCAACATCACTTCGCCGATGATTCCGAGATATGCCACCGGTATGGCTACCCGCGAGATTCTCGTGCTTGAGTTCTCATCTACGATGATGTGCCTCATATTGGCCGGCAAGGTCGGCTCTAACATAGCATCGGAAATCGGAACCATGCGTGTCACCGAGCAGATTGACGCCCTTGAGATCATGGGTCTCAACTCGGCCAATTTCATAGTGCTTCCCAAGATTATCGGATTCCTTATTTTCGTACCCGTGCTCTGTGTGCTCTCTATGTTCATGGGCCTGATAGGAGGGTGGTTTATAGCGCGGTTCACCGATATGATCTCCGTCGAGAACTATGTCTACGGAATACAGTCATTCTTCGTTCCATGGAACGTCTACTATTCTATAATAAAGACCGCCGTGTTCGCATACATCATCACTTCTGTCGCCGCTTATTATGGCTACTACGTGAAAGGCGGTGCCCTTGAGGTCGGAAAGGCGAGTACCAATGCGGTGGTGTCAAGCTCCATCATCATACTTCTCGCCGATGTCATACTCACTAAACTTCTGCTGCAATGATCGAGGCTAAACATGTTTCAAAATGGTTTGACGGGCAGAGAGTGCTCTATGATATCTCCGCTACGTTCGATACAGGAAAGACAAACCTTATTATAGGACAGTCAGGTTCGGGAAAGACAGTATTCATGAAGTGCCTTATCGGCCTTCTTACTCCTGAGGAGGGTGAGATTCTATATGATGGCCGTAAGTTCCGCGACCTCGACCTGAGTCAGAAGCGACAGCTGCGCTCCGAGATAGGTATGCTGTTCCAGGGTTCGGCTCTGTTCGACAATGAGACGGTGATGGGCAATGTGATGTTCCCGCTGAAGATGTTCAGCCCGATGTCGCATCAGGAGCAGGTAAAGCGTGCCCAGTTCTGTATAGACCGTGTGGGGTTGAAGAACGCCAATGACAAGTATCCCTCGGAGATTTCCGGAGGTATGCAGAAGCGTGTGGCCATTGCGCGCGCGATAGCCTTGAATCCGCGTTATCTTTTCTGCGACGAACCAAACTCCGGTCTTGACCCTCAGACTTCGATTCTTATTGATGAACTTCTGAGTGACATCACGCATGAGTACGGAATCACGACCATCATCAATACCCATGACATGAACTCGGTGCTCGGCATTGGTGAGAACATCGTGTTCATCAACAAGGGGCACTGTGACTGGAAAGGTAACGACCACACCATATATAAGAGCACAAATGTGGATTTGAACAACTTTGTTTTCGCCTCCCGGCTCTTCAAAGAGGTCAAACAATATCTCGAACGCAAGTACGAGAAGGACTCGAATAAGTAATTTTTCGACGGAAAGGGCAGTACCCTCTGAAATTTCTCAATTTTTGTCTGAAATTTTCTGTGTGGGTAAATATCCTAAAATCAGAGTGATATAATTCGGGCTCAAAAAAAGTTGAAAAAATTTTAAAATTTTTTGCTGAAAAATTTGGTGGAGTCAGAAAAAAGCACTAATTTTGCAGTGTCAAAAGGGAACAACCTGAGACACTGAAAAGAGATTCAGTCACAAAATTGCCTTGTGGTGTAATGGTAGCACACCGGATTCTGGTTCCGTTTGTGAGAGTTCGAGTCTTTCCAAGGCAACACAAAGAGAGTTACTCCGGTAGCTCTCTTTTTCGTTTATACCCTCACGCATCGCCCAAGCATCAGGCATATTCCGGGTCAATGCAAATACCGGGTACGGATAAACTATTCTATATCCTTGTTGTCTGAATAGAAAAAAGCTCAGTATGAAACAAGTTCTTCTCATTATTTCACTTCTTTGTGCATTTATTTCAGCTAATGCACAATATTATTATCCCTATGATACCAGTAATTATTACTATGATGATGCTCCAAGCCTCATAATTCAAAAAGACCGAATTATGGGCTGGTACGTTTCTGACCTTGACGGCAATCGTATTAGTGATTACTATAAAGAAATACGTCCTTATAGCCAAGGAGCAGCCGCTGTACAGGACAAAATTATGGGTTGGTGTTTCATAAATCTTTCGGGGAAAAGATTTACAGACTATTACACAGAAGTTGATGATTTTCACGAGGGCTACGCCCTTGTCAAAGACAAAGTTATGGGGTGGACATTTATCAATGGACAAGGTAATAAACTCGTATATGATTATTTTGATGAAGCCTATCCCTTTCATCGAGGGGTGGCACTCGTTAAAGATAAAGTAATGGGGTGGTACCTCCTAAACACCGCAGGTAAAAGGATAACTGATTATCACAAAACGCCTTGGGATTTCAAACCGGCTCAACCACCTCGCAGACCGTGGTAAAAATTACGCTTTCGGTTTGTTCTTGCGGTTGCGCTCTATGATGTCGGCGAATGATTTTGGCAACCGCACGTTGTATAGGTCGTATGCCTCGTCAAACAGCGGTGCAATCTGCTCGTCGGTGAAACCGGCTATTCCGCAGCCGATGCGCGTTACATAGAATGTATTCTGGTCCCACTCGCGGGCAAGGTTGATAAACTCATCGACATATGGCTTGATGGTCTCGACTCCTCCCTGCATTGTCGGAATGGCGTATGACTGGCCCTGAAGGCCGACTCCCTGTCCCATGATTGCGCCGAATCTTTGACGCGCGACGCGTGCCGCACCTCCACCATGCATGCCCTGAAGATTGCTTCCGAAAACAAAAATATCGTCCGGTCCAAGTTCAGTGATATTCTCCGGAGTGTACTCTCTGCTCATATTTTTCTAATTTTATATGTTTGTATTCATTCGGTTTTGCAAATGTAACCCATTTTGCCGTTTATTGCAAATAATAAGTGAATTATCGTCCGTAAGCTCGAAGTTTAAACAATTTGTCATGTCATTTATTTTGCTTAAATTTGTGCGTTACCGAACGGAGCGGCAGGAGTGAAATCTCCGTTCTTAAAAATGAAATATAAACGGTTATGAGACATATAAAATTCCCGGACAGCATTGACACTGTCAACAGGAGGCTGCCATTCTTCCTCGCCACCGAGGAATGGGTTGCAAGGAAGTTGCCGGCAGGTGACTATTTTTTCTCGTGGCAGGTTGATCCGACGGTCATCTGCGGACGCAATCAGGATATTTCGAAGGAAGTGGATCTTGAATATTGCAAAAACAATGGTATCGATGTCGTCCGCAGGCGCAGTGGTGGAGGAGCCGTCTTTGCCGACCGTGAGAACTTCATGTTCTCATATATTACAGATGGAGACGATATAACCGCGGAATTTGCGAAATATACATCTATGATTGCAGACGCACTTTGTCGAATCGGTATAGATGCGGTCGCCACAGGTCGCAATGACATAACCATCGACGGTAAGAAAGTTTCAGGCAACGCGTTCTACCATATACCCGGACGATGCATAGCTCATGGCACTATGCTCTATCATTTCAATCCGGTACACATTTCAAATGCCCTCACTCCCTCAAGAGCAAAACTTGAATCGAAGGGAGTCAAGTCCGTGCAATCGCGTGTTACCTGTCTGCAAACCGAGGGAATCACACACTCTCCTTCTGAGTTCGAGGAGTACATGATTCGCTCAATCACTGACGGAAACCCATATATTGTAACCGAAAATGACCTTGATGAGATAGTAGCAATCGAAAATCATTACTACGACCCGTCGTTCATGAGAATGGACGGTAAGAGGAAATCAGACGGAGCATCGGTCAATGGTCAGCGTCTTGTCACAAACCAGATGCGTCTTGACGGAGTAGGGGAGTTCCAGATTGAATACAGTCTTGACGCTGATAGCAGAATTAGAGATTTCCACATCTCGGGAGACTTCTTCATGAGCGAGGATGTAGACCGCATGATATGCAACAGGCTTAACGGTGTAGTCTGCGAAGAAGCAGAGCTTACAGCAGCAATCCGCGACATCAATCCCGAGGCTGTAATTCCCGGTCTGACTCCGGTCAAACTACTCGGACTGATTACTGGCAGATGAATCGGAGGCCGTCCCATAAAAGTCCACATAGATGGCTTCTTTTATGCGATGGACCCCTAAAGCAGCAGAATGTAACAAAAGACTTATGGCAATATACTCGTATACATTTTCCCCCACTGGAACATCCGCTAAAATCCTCAAAGGTATTTTGGCAGGAATAATCGATAATATTGATGTTGAGTCAGTTTACTCAGACCTTACTAAGTCGGGTATCGACAGAAAAAGTTTCTCCTCCGATGATTTGATGATTGTATCCGCGCCTGTTTATGGCGGTAAAATCGCACCTCTTGTCAAACAACGTCTTGAGGGAATATCCGGCGACGGTACCAAATGTATAGTGGTAGCTGTCTATGGTAACCGGGCATTCGAGAAAGCGGTTAACGACCTTGCGGGTTGGTTGACGGAGCGAGGCTTCATTGTCTGTGGCGCGGCCGCTTTTATCGGCGAGCACTCCTATAGCACTGATACCACTCCGATAGCGAAGGGGCGGCCGACGCAACAAGATTTATCCGAGGCACGCGCTTTCGGAACTGCCATTGCAGCAAGATTGCATGATGGAACTTTGAGGGAGATAGACACAACGCACCTTGAAGATGAAGAGTCTCCGGCAGAGTTCCTGAAAAACTTCAGGAACTTTGTCATGGAATACCAGCGTCAGCAAACTGAATCACCAAAGCGTTATCTCCCGGAAATCGACGCTACGCGATGTGACCAATGCGGCGTATGCACAGACGTGTGTCCTACTGGGGCTATTTCTCCCGATACACTTGAAGTTGACCCGTCCAAGTGCATCAAATGCTGCGCCTGCGTGAAATGCTGCCCCAACAGCGCCCGTACCCTCTTCACTACCTTCGCGCTCCCTCTCTCCCAAAACTTCTCCACCCCAAAATCTCCGCGCTGGCTCATCTGACCAAACTGCTTCCACAATATAATATGGCGGGACGGCTACATGCCGTCCCG
>OFEY01000105.1_pt1 | contig 86032 bp, 84 predicted proteins | sample 1521251 | NCBI WGS metagenome assembly OFEY01 (sample SAMEA3504100, study PRJEB24116) | mouse gut metagenome | biome: mouse gut; feature: mouse-associated habitat; material: faeces | place: Denmark | collected 2011
ATCTGGAATGGCGGAATCGGAAACGGTCCATCAGGGCGCAGAATTCCTTTTTATAGTCTTTTTTCTCCATAGGCCGCCTGTCACCCTTCCAGCTGTTTCACGGAGATCTCAAAATCCATGTCCAGCCTGCTGTTCCTCACAATGATGCTGTCACCATCCCCGTCCATTACCTTCAGTCCGCCGCGTGCCACAGCCTCCTCAATATCGGAAAAGATCCTTTCCTTTTCCATGAACCCATCCTGGCAGCTGCAGCTCTCACACCCGCACTCTGACGATGTGCAGAGGTACTGCCTGCCGCTTTCCGGTGTGGCAACATACGGGTTGCACACGGCATATCCGTGTTCCTGCAGAGTGGAAACTGCGCTGTCAAATACTGTTCTGAGGATCTCGATGTTCCACGGGAATTTTTCTTCCGGGTCATCCTCCTCCAGCTCCAGCAGTTCTGCCAGATAGCGGTAGGTCGCATTGTCTATGGCATCCGCCCGCTCTGACATCCGCTGGGTGATCTCCAGTTCCCCTGTTTCTTCCATTTCTGTTTTTCCTGTGCTTTCTTTCCTGTTTTCCATATATCTGTTCCTCCTGTTTTCTATAAATTCATGACTTCCTGCCGGTATCCGGCATCTTTTTCCTGGTCTTTCTTTTCCTCCAGCAGCCGGTTATACTCCCTGATGACGCGCTCCCCAAGCCGGGTATTGCGCCTGTCGCACTCCGTATTGTGGATGGCGGTGCAGATGGCCTTTTTGCTCCCGATGATGGCGACCTGCGCCTTTGCCCTCGTTACGGCGGTGTAGAAGATATTCCGCCGCAGCATCTTGTAAAACATGGGCAGCCACGGCAGGATGACCATGGGGTACTCGCTTCCCTGGCTCTTGTGGACGGTTGTGGCATAGGCATGTTCCACCATCTCCAGCTCATCGCTGTTGTATTCCACACGCCGCCCGTCTGAGAATTCCAGTTCCGCCAGCTCCGTCCCTTCATCATCCACATAGATGTTCTTAATGCAGCCGATGTCACCGTTGCTGATCTGGTTCTTGTTCTTGTTATGGATGATACGGTCACCCAGCCGGAAGGTACGCTTCCCGGAACGGATCTCCGGCTTCCCTTCGGCTTTCGGGTTTACCATCTCCCACAGCCTTTCATTCAGTGCGTCCACGCTGGCATCCCCCTTCTTCCGGTAGGGGGTCAGCACCTGCACCTTGTCCTCGCCAAACGCGTCCACGCTGGCGCGGTACAGCTCCTGTGTCTTTTCTGCGGCCTCTGCCGCGCTCCCGGCAGGGATGAAGGTAAATCCCGCGCCATAATCCAGGGCGGCATCATTCTCCTGCATCCGCTTCGCATTTGCAGCGATCCGGCTGTCCTCTGCCTGGCGGAAAACCATGTCAAGCACTGTCACCGGGATCACGCCGCACTGTACTAGCTCCCGGAACACGTTTCCGGGGCCTACGCTGGGAAGCTGGTCCACATCCCCCACCAGCACCAGGCGGGTCCCCGCCCGGATATGGTCAAAAAAGATATAGGACAGCCTCATGTCGGACATGGTGAACTCGTCCACTATGATGAAGCCTGCCTCCAGCATGCCTTCCATTTCCTCATTGTCCTCATCGCTGGTAAGCCCAAGGGCACTGTGCATGGTCATGGCGTCCTGCCATCCTGTGCTTTCCGCCATTCTGCGGCTCGCCCTTCCCGTGGGCGCTGTCAGCAGCACGCTGCTCCCGCCCAGCTTTTCATTGATATACAGGAGCACCTTCTGCACCGTGGTCTTCCCTGTCCCGGGGCCTCCCGTGACAATGCTGACCAGATGGCTGAAAGCCTGCCGCACGCTCTCCTCCTGTTTCGGGGAAAGGCCGATGCCCAGCTCCCTCTGTGCTTCTGCCAGGAGGAACGTGATATCCGCCTGTGCCTCCTGTTTGGCAAGGAGCAGCGATGCCAGCTTCTTCGCCGCGCCGCATTCATACCCGTACATGTTCGCCGGGTAAAGGGCGCCGCTGTCATAATACATCTGCTTCTCCTTCACCAGCCGGTAAAGCACCTTGTAGACATCCACTTCCGTGACTGCCTCCCTGCCATACCCGGCGTTTAACTGCTCATAAACTTTTTTCTGGAACTGCTGCTTGTCCTGGTACAGGTGCCCCTCCTGCATTTCCTGTTCCATGCAGTAACGGACACAGCCTTCGATCCGCATGGGGTCATCCGGCTTCCCTTTGTTCGCCTTTGCGATCTCGTCCACGGTCAGGAAACCGAAGCCGTTTATCCTGCAGAGGGAAAAGGGCTGGTTCTTTACGGTATCCAGTGCGTCGTTCCCAAATTCCTCATAGATCTTCTGTATCTTTTTGGGCGTCACCTTAAAGGGCGTCAGGTATGCCGCAAGGTCGCGCAGGGCATGGCTCCCCTGGTAGGACAAGAGGATGGCATCCAGCTTTTTACGGGTGATCCCCTTGATCTCCAGCAGGCTGTCCGGGTAATGGTCCAGCACGTCAAATGTCCTTGTGCCGAACTTCTCCACAATCAGCTCCGCCGTCCTCGGCCCGATCCCCTTGATCATGCCGGATGACAGGTAGCCTTTGATCCCTTCCTCTGTCTGGGGCAGCATCTCCTCATAGCTTTCCACCTGGAGCTGCAGCCCGTATCTGCTCTTTATCCATTTTCCCTGAAAGTCGGCTTCCGTCTTGTCCGTCTCCGGCAGGCCGGTGCCTGTCGCCGTGAACCGGAACCCTTCCCCTTTATAGCGGGCATCCCTTGCCGCCTCCGGCACGCTGCCATCCTCCGTGTGGTACACGAAGATGCAGAAGCCGTTGTCCTTATTATGAAAAATTTCCTTTACAAACCTGCATCTCATCTGTTTTCTCCCTTCATTGTGCTTTCCTCATCCCAGTCATACAGTAAAAGGTCATGGCTGGAAGTACGGGTATCCCTTCCGCTTCTCCGGAACCGGTAATTCCGGAAAGCAAATCCTGTAGGTTTATGGGTATAGCGCACAGCAAGGACATGGTATTCAGTACCGAGCCAGGATGCGGTCCCTATGGTTTCTTCCGTCTCCTCACCAAAGTTCAGCGCATATAACCAGTTGTCGCTCAATCTGCGGGGATCAGCATATGCCTCCCCTCCCGGAAGGGAGATGAGCTTTTCCTTCATGGCATGATAATCCTTCAGTCCCGGATGTGCTGCCAGGGTATCAGCAGCCAGCGTCTTTTCAAACTCGCGGAACGGTATAAAAGGTTTCTTTCCCGGAAAGTCTCCGTTCCCGTCAAGGTGGCGGATCTCCCCGTTAGAAACAATCTCAAAAACAATATCCGCTCCCACAGTACAGTCATTCTCACAGTAATTTCCTGCAGGCGAAGCCGTATACCAGATCCCGTCTGCCGTGGACCGGTTAAAATAGCGCTCCGGCCCCTCTATGGTACGGAATGTGTCCCTGCAGAGGCCGGCTTCCTCCAGATAGAACGCCACTCTGATATGTTTCCATTTTTTCTCTGTTCCTTTCCAATCCGGAGTGGCCGGCCCGGGCATTTCTTTTATTTCTGCAAGCATGGCGCCGCCTTCGCTTTCCAGCAGGACATAGGCAGGGATATCCAGTTCCCCTGCCACTTTGATCTCACCCTGCATCCCGCTGCTGATCCGGCTGCCGCACACAATGATGGCTTTGCTCAGCTTCAGCACGGACAGTCCGAAGGCAAGCCCCGCTTCCCTCTCTTCCGGGATGTGGTCATCCAGATATTCGGGGAGGAAGCTGTGGGGCGCTATCGCCCTGCATCCGAAAATTTCAGATACAAGGCGTGCGTAGTGCTCTGCATTCTCCATGTTCTGCCACATACCCTCTTTTGTCGGTGCCGACAGCGGGGAACAGATATATACAAGGTCATTTTTCTTCATTAAGCTGCTCCTTTCATTTTGACGGAAAACCTCCTGCTTTCCGTAGTGTTCACATAGTCATCGTAGACATCCGGGTGCTGCACCTTTAAGCGCTCCAGCCCCTTCCTGTCGATCCCTGTACGGTAGGAGGGGTTATAGGAGAGGACATACTGCGTACCGCCGTCTGTAATGACTGCCGTGCAGCTTGTACCCATTGCCTCCACGATCTCCGCATAGGCTTCCTTCATCTTTTCCTCCAGCTTTTTCGCCTCGCCGTCATGCTGTGCCTTCAGCTCCTTTAATTCCATGTACTTCCGGATGCTGCCCAGGTATCTGCGTCCCAGTTTTACCTGTTCCGCGTCCTTGTCGGCAGGCCCGCAGTGCTTCCGGATGCTCTCCAGCACAAGGTCTGGCTTCTCCGTGTAATCCGGCTCAGCGCTTTTTTCCACGTTCTCTTTCCAGAAATATTCCTCCTCCGCGATCAGGTCCTCCTCAATATCCATGTCACGTTCCATGTAACGGATGAAGAATTCGTTCTCGTTGTTCCCATACAGGCAGGCAAAGTACATCCTGTCGATGTTCATGACCGCCATGTAGTGCCTGCCCTGGTATTCATAATTGACCGGTGTGGAACCATTGGCCCACTTACCCTGGCAGTTATAGTTGGTGGTCTTGCACTCAAGGATGCCTTTGCTGCCGTCGGGGAAGTCTATGAAGAAATCCACATCTGCAAGCATGAACGGGCAGAGCGGGTGCCGGAACATCTTCCGGACAGGGTACACCTTCAGTCCTGTCTGTCTGGAGAATATCTCCGCAACAAGGTCCTCCAGCCTGTGCCCCACTTCCTTTGCCACCCAGTTGTCTTCCTCCTCATCCACCACAGGCTGTATGCCCAGCTTGTCATAGTACAGGTCACGTTTCGTACAGAACGGCGACATCCCCATGATGGCTGCGGCGTCGCTGCCTCCGATCCCTTTGCGGCGGAAGGAAAGCCAGTCCTCCCTGCTTAAGTTTTCCGTGTCAACAAATACCTCTGCCTCATAATTCAGGTCCAGTCCCATATTTTTCCTCACTTTCTGCCGCCCGCTGCGGCTGCATCTTCCGGACAGAAAAAGAGAAGGCTGATACTCCTTCTCTCCCTGTCCTTATCATTATTCTGTTTTATTTTCTGTGGCAGGCTGCCCTGCGCCTGGCGGAAAGGACAAGGGCGTCCTCCCCGATCCCGGCATCTGCCTTCGGGGTCCTGGCTGCCCTTTTCCTGCACTTTTCAATGGCTGCATCACGGTCATAGCCGGCTTTCTCCTGCAGCCCCGCCGTGATCTTCCGGCACCTGTCACGCATACGCTCATACTGCATTACACCACAGAAGCCCAGACGCTCCCTGTCATTCTGCAGGAACTCGTCCAGCATGTCTGCGTAATCCGCAAGTACGTTGCATATCACGGTCAGGTCGCCTTCACAGCTTGTAATGGTTTCCTCCCGGCTGTGCGTCACGCTGTAATAGCGGATGGGCACCTTTCTGCGCTCATCTTCCTCAACATCCTCTGCAATCTGTATGGAATCCTCAACCATTGCAGCAGCCCTCCTTCCTACCATTTGTAAATACCCGGTATGTCATATTCCGTCCAGTTGACGGATAACGCCCTTGCTATGGTCTCTTCCATCCTGGCAATCCTGCCCCCTTCCTCGCCTTCGCAGGCAAGCATGTAAAGGATCTCGGAAATGCCGAAATAGATGTCATGCGCCGTACAGGGGTCTTCCCCGTACTGTGCCTTGAACAGGTCCACTGCTTCCGCTGCATACTTACGGGCAATGCCCAGTTTGTCCATGACGCCCTTCATACAGTTGACAGGGTTCATGACCTCGATCTTTAACAGCTTCACCAGGTTTCCTGCGGCAAGCTGGTACTTCCCGTACAGGAGCTTCAGCTGGTCATCGAACTCACTGAGCTTGGTGCCGTTCCTGTGTCCCAGCCTCAGTGGGCTGCCCAGGCTGATGGTGGTATTTTCCTTTCCGGATACCAGCATGGGGAAAATGTTCGCCCCGCCGGAGCCTGTGTCGGATGTGGTAATCCGTACCACGGGTTTCATCTCATCGGGCGTTTTCCCATGCAGTGCCAGCTCCTTACGGTAGGCATCCAACAGGGCATCTTCCCCGGAAAGCTCCCAGAGTGCGGATGCCATGTCATGCTCATAAAAACCGGCAAGGTAGCTGCAGCCTTTGAAATTCTTTGTCAGATAGTCCACGGAATGCAGGAATACCTGCTCCATGTCAAGCACGGCATAATCATGGCAGTCGCCTCCCAGTACGGCGGAGACCTTGCCTTCCGAAATGCGCAGGAGCGCCTCCCCCTTTGCCACCTTCAGGCAGTCGTTCAGGATTCGCGCGTACACGCTCTTTTCCACCCTGCGCAGTCCCGCACCGGAGATACCCGCGCGGTCGAGGATGCTCTTGATTGCACAGTCCCTGACAGGGTAATACTGGTTCCTGATTTTCAGAAGCAGCCCCGTATTGATGATGGTGTCCGTGATGATGTCCTCATCCAGCCCCTCATCCGCATACATCTGCTTCAGTTCCTCCTCCACCTTACTCCCGCTGGTGATTGCCACAAGGCGCAGGTTCTTGGAGGTCTTTCTCTTCCAGAAGGAATTTCTCCCGATGCTGTTCAGGCACGCAAGGAAATCCTCCTGATTCTGGAATACGCCACGGTATCCGTCGGCAAATACTCTTGTTTCACCCATTCTTTTTTCCACCTTTCTTTTATCTCTCCGCTTTCGGAGGCATTTTTCTATCCAGCCGCTTATGCGGGCAAGCCCTCACGGGCATTTCTGGCACACTCACAGCAAAGCTGCTCGCTGATACGGCAGTCGCCAGCTATGGATGCAGGCATCCCTGACTGGCTCGTTGCTGCGCACAAAAAAAGGAATGGTCCTCAAAGGGTTTCCATTCCTTACTGCGTGTGGTGATCCACAAATCTGCTTCTGCTCCCGGCTGTTATGCACATACCGCAGAAACAAAAAAAGTGCCAAAAGACTGCCATGCTTATACATGGTATCCTCTGACACTACTTACAATCTTAAACAGCGTATGCCCCGGTTCTCTAAAAAAGAGCCGGAACCTGCAGCTTGCGGAAAATACGGATGTTCCGGATATTTTTATACCGGATTAGCCATATTATTCCTGTTCTTTACTGACAGGCATCGCATAAAAATCAATTACGGAATCATCATAGCACAATATATTGTATCCTGTCAACTCAATAATACTATATCTTTTGTTTTTACCTTTTATTTCTTACATAAGAAAAATAATTATAATTTTTTTCAAAATTTTTCAAGTATCTGCTCCCCTGTCAGGTACTTCTTTTTTAGATTGACCTGCTACAACAGTTGATCTGTATCAGGCATCCGTTCTTTGACAACTGAAGAACATACACCCTCATGTATATGGGTTCCGGTGAATGGCTCACTGCTATAAGTCCGCCATCCGTCCGGATATAATTGCACACAGTGCAGCCAGTCAACGCGGCCGGGAAGGGCGCAGGAAACGGTGGGGGAAGGTATGTGTAACGATCAAAATTTTATCATTATTTTTTGCAAGAAGCTGATCACCAATATTTTCAGATATGCTATACTAATAGCCAGATATTGTGTTTTCTCATATCCTGGCTAGGAAAGGAGGCGTATGGTTACAGTAACGAAGGGCGATTTAATAGCGCTGGGATATGGACCATCTTTTGCAGCAGACATCATAAGAGAAACGAAAAAGCTTATGGTATCAAGGGGACATACATACTACCAGTCACGAAAACTGGACAGGGTTCCCAAAGAAGCTGTGGAAGAACTACTGGGAATTACCATTCCCGACAAACAGAATTGATTGTACTTCTTGCACATCTATGTGAGGAGTGAAATCATGGCAAAAGATCCAATTAAGAAAGCAGACAACGGAACCTATTACTTCCGGGCAAATTTAGGCTACCATCCCATTACAGGGAAGCAGATCCAGAAATACCGCAGCGGTTTTGCTACCAAGAAGGAAGCAAGGGAAGAATATTCCAAGCTAATCCTGTCATCCGCCAAGGAACTGGATGAGAAAAAGAAGACGGTTTCTTTTCAGACATTCACTGAAGAAACCTACCTGCCGTGGTATAAAACGCAGGTAAAGGAAAGCACTTACTTAAACCGCTATTCCACTATTCAGAAACACTTTGCGTATTTCTACAAAATGGCAACGGATGAGATCGAAGCCATCCATGTGCAAAGCTGGCAGCTGGAACTGGCAAAGCAGTTCAGCCCAAACTATATCCATGTAGTGCAGGGACTGCTCTCCCTTGCCTTTGACCGGGCGATTGTTCTGGGGATAGCCAAAAAGAATCCGTCAAGGATGATTGGAAATATCAAATCCAAAAAGACACAGGTGGATTTCTGGACGCTGGAGGAATTTCAGAAGGTAATCTCCCTGCTCTACAAGGGCGATTATTATGAGCATTACCTCTTTATCTCCTTCTGGCTGCTGTTTATGACCGGGATGCGGATTGGTGAGGCGGCGGCGCTGCTGTGGTCGGATATAGACTTTGATACAGGGTTATTGAGCATAACCAAGACCATGTATTACAAGTCGATGGACGATTTCAAACCCGTGGAACCGAAAACGCAGGCGAGCGTCCGCACCATTTACATTGACAAGGATACCATAAAGGAACTGAAGGCATGGCAGGAAGTCCAAAAGAAGGTACTGAAAAACTGCGACTATGTGTTAAGCTACAACGGCATACCCACCAGCAAGCATACCCTGCCACGGGCATTGGAAAAACTTGCCGAGCTTGCTGGCGTACACCGCATTAAAATCCATGCGCTGAGGCATTCCCATGCCTCCCTGCTCATCAGCATGGGCGAAAATCCCCTGTTGATCAAAGAGCGCCTGGGACATGAAAAAATACAGACAACCCTGGGAACCTATGGTCATCTGTATCCTAACACCAATCTTGAAGTTGCCAATAAGCTGACCGGGGTGCTTCAGTATACACCTGCCACCCAGAGCGTAGCAGACTATACGAGCAACCAGCACACCGCAGCCTATCACAAAGAAGTGAAATAAAAAATGCAATCGTAATGCAATAAAAAGAGGAAAAAAGCCGCAAAGCCTTGATTTTACTGGCTCCGCGGCTCACCTCCGACTATTCGAACTCAATCGTAGCCGGCGGCTTAGAGGTTGTATCCACCAAAACTCTATTAACCCCCTTCACCTCGTTTACAATCCTGTTTGTCACAACTCCCAGCACATCCCAAGGAAGCTTCGCTGCCTCTGCGGTCATAAAGTCAGAAGTATTCACTGCCCGGAGCACAACCGCATAGTCGTAAGTCCTCTCATCTCCCATTACGCCCACACTGCGCATATTGGTAAGAGCGGCGAAGTACTGCCCCAGTCTTTTATCCAAACCTGCTTTTGCAATTTCTTCCCTGTAGATTGCATCTGCGTCCTGAACTATGCGGACCTTTTCTGCTGTAACCTCACCAATAATCCGGATGCCAAGTCCTGGCCCGGGGAATGGCTGTCTGTAAACCAGATGCTCCGGGATACCAAGCTCCAGTCCCGCCCTGCGGACTTCGTCCTTAAACAATAATCTTAAAGGCTCAATAATTTCTTTAAAATCTACATAGTCCGGGAGGCCGCCCACATTATGGTGGGATTTTATGACTGCGCTCTTTCCCAATCCACTTTCGATCACGTCAGGGTAGATCGTTCCCTGTACAAGGAAGTCCACCGCCCCAATTTTCTTTGCCTCTTCTTCAAAAACACGGATAAATTCTTCTCCGATAATTTTACGCTTTTGTTCTGGCTCCACCACACCTGCCAGTTTCGAATAAAATCTCTCTTGTGCGTTCACCCGAATAAAGTTAAGATCATAATGTCCTTCCGGTCCAAAAACAGCTTCTACTTCATCCCCTTCATTTTTGCGTAACAGACCATGATCCACAAAAACACAGGTGAGCTGGCATCCCACTGCTTTTGACAAAAGCACTGCTGCCACAGAGGAATCCACACCGCCGGAAAGTGCGCAGAGAACCTTGCCAGCCCCTACCTTTTCCCTGATCTGTGCAATTGTAGTTTCTACAAAGGAGTCCATACGCCAGTCCCCTTTGCAGTGACAAACCTTATATACAAAATTGGAAAGCATCTTCATGCCCTCCTGGGTATGCATTACCTCCGGATGAAACTGAACCGCATATAGCTGCTTTTCCGTATTTTCCATGGCTGCCACCGGGCAGACCGACGTATGCGCGGTAATTTTAAAACCTTCAGGTGCCTTTTCTATATAATCTGTATGGCTCATCCAACAGATTGTTTTCTCTGATACATCTGAAAATAAAACAGAAGTCCTATCCACTTCTACTTCCGTTTTTCCATATTCGCTGACCGGAGCTGTCTTTACACTGCCATCAAGCAGGTAAGATACAATTTGTGCCCCATAGCAAATACCTAAAACAGGAATGCCCAGTTCAAAAACATCTTTGGAACATTTAGGGGACTCTTTGGCATATACGCTGTTCGGACCACCTGTAAAAATAATTCCTTTGGGGTTCATTTCTTTTAATTTCTCAAGGCTCATATTGTAAGGGTGCACCTCACAATAAACATTACACTCTCTGACTCTTCTGGCAATTAACTGATTATACTGGCCGCCAAAGTCAAGTACAATGACCATTTCCTTATCCATAAATGTGCTCCTATCCGTCGTTTTCCGACACTTGTATACTTAAGATATTTCCTATTATATAAGATAGACAGAAACCTTGTCAAAATATTCTTGGTCGAATCCCACACATTCTTTGCAAAAAAAGCAGCGTTTCTCCACCTGTTACACAGAAACGCTGCTAAGCCTTTTGATTCGCCATATTTTCTAATCAGCCTGTTATATCTGCTGCTCTTGATGTAAATGCTGGTATTTCTCCTTTGTTGCCATTCCTCCCCTGATATGCCTCTCCTGCTTATTTACATCCAACACTTTTCTGGCTTCCTTTGCCAGGGTTGGATTAATCTGCATTAACCTTTCCGTTACGTCCTTATGTACCGTAGATTTCGAAATCCCAAACGCCTTAGCCGTCTGCCTAACTGTAGCATTGTTTTCAATAATATAATTGGCAATATCGATTGCTCTCTCCTCGATATAATCTTTCAAAGGAAATCCCCTCAGAACACTTTTTTACATTGTATGAAATGTTCTAAAGGGTTATGACTGTTTGTTAATTCAGTTGCTCCCAAATTCAGTTATCTGTCCCCACATAAATTTGCTTCTATTTTAATTGCAGCCGATTTTCCAAGTCAATAACCCTGATAATGGATATGACTGCATCCTCTTTCTGAATCCAATTTTTTCATCAGATCACATGAGTCGTTTCAATACCGGAATTTTCTTTATTACAAATACAAATATCACTCCCAACAGGAATGTCAATAATGTATACATAAAGAAACGATCATACATAATGGAAGGGTAGCTGTCAGACCATACTTTAATGCACTTTTTCCATGAGAATGACAAGGTGAATTATCAATCCAATACCCTAACAAGGGATAAAGAAAAACCGATGGCATGAGAAATACACTATTATTGATAAAGCAACCGGAAAAATACCCCAGCATAGTAAGTATGCTGCTTATACAGCTAAGACCAAGTAAATACCTGTAGTCCTGCTCTCTCATCCCGGAAACTGCTTTCCGCAGCAGCGGAAGCAGGAGCAGAAATCCCAGATACAGATACAAATACCAATAGGTTTCCAATCTGGGATTACTGTAAATATTGCTCCACCAGCCGCTGACGGACAGCTCTGCCTTTCCCGTCCTGACATAACGGAAATACTGTAAAATTCCCCAAAACAGAACAATTCCCACATATCTTCCAATTCTTCTGGAAAACAGATGCCTGTAGTCCTCTGTCTTTCCAAGCAGTGTTGCTCCTGAGATCATTAGAAAAACAGGCACTGCTGTTTTACAGACCGGTATCATTAAGACTGACAGATAATAGGAGCAGGTATCGGATGTATACTGATATAACGTAAATCCCAACTCCCTTGTATGATTATAAATAACTGTCATTTAAGGCTTCCGCTTCATTGCCATCATCGCCAAACGCCTGATAGATTATTTCTTCGTTGATATTATCCAGATCAATGTTCATTAAAATATCACCTCCACATAGGAAAGTTTAGCAATGCATATCTCCTTAAATACCTAAACTATTCATCCATTTTTCCACATCTTCTGCCGTCTTTTCTCCCCATTCCTCCATTTTCTTCTCATATTTTTGTGTCAGTTCATTAATTCTTTCTTCCAACTCTTCCGGGTATTTTTCCGCCATTATATTTCCCATAAAAGCATTAATAAAATCGTCACTGATATTGACCTGCCACCGCCCCTCTATCTGATATACATCTACGGTAACTTCCATCCTGCAAACCTGTTCGCTGCCGACGTCATCCATAAGATTGATCAAATCATCTTTTCCATTTGCCAGATCTAACATATCCCTGATCAATTGTCCTATGCCGCTTCCCCCGCTCTCCAGCATATTTTCCAGAATAAGAATTTCATATTCTCCCATTACCTTCTGCATATCAATATTGGAAATCTCCATATCTATTTCTGCTTTTTCACCGTTCTGCCGGACATCCTTTATCTCCCATGTCATATGCTCCACAATTTTTTCTGCAAACTTATAATTTGCTTCATACCATTTTCTTCCCTTAAAACCTGGCTGCTGCAGCTCACTGAATACTTTATATACTCTTCTTGTCACAGCTCCAATCCAGTTACGTTCGGTGCCCACATAATTGTCAGTGTATTCATTGAATTTCTCCAGGTCCAGTTCCTTTAAGCTTTCCATTGTCTGGCAGAGGACTTGCTCCGGAGTTTCCCTTTCCCCCTCCTTTTCCTGAAAACCGCAGCCCGACAGCACCAGAACACTTAACAGCAATATCATCCATATTTTATTTCTTATTTTTTCTACCATAATCCTTTCCTGCCCTTCATTTTTGTTTTCCCTGCTGCAAAATATTAATGCCATGTCTCAACATTTTTGCAATGTATCCTTTTCACGCTTATTATATTTAGCCAAACTTGCTGCTGCAATAGCTCCACCACGAATCGACGGTCAGAAAGCAAAAAAAGACGCTGCCGCGCCTTTTTAACTGTCAAAATAATCATATAACTATGCCAATGCTGGCTCCTTTAAGGGAATCATTGCTGAGAAATAAAACCATCCGTCCTCACACTTTATAATACTTGTTCCGTTATTTTTTCTAATCACGGAATCTATATTCATAAGACCAATTCCATGATGAAATGTATCTTTTTTACTGCTGAGAACTCTTTTGCCCTTTATTTCCACCTTTTCCTTTACCGGATTTCGGCAGGATAAAATTAGCTGGCCGCTTTCCAGCATCATCTTAAACTGTATAGCTCTGCCGCTGCCTTGCTTTTCACATGCCTCAATTGCATTATCCAGCAGATTTGCCAGTAAAGTTACAATCTCCTCCTCGCTCATTGTAAACCCGGACAGATCATTAACTGCAATTGTCATCACAATATCTTTTTCACATGCTTCCTGATATTTCTGATTCAGTACCACATTTACCACTGCATGATTCGTATTCACATAATCTGCATTTTTCTTAAGGCTTCCTGTCAGCTTTGAAATATAAGATAATGTTTCCTCCCTCTGGCCGCTGCTGATCATCCCTGAAATGCAGTTTAGCTGGTTCTTATAATCATGCATCTGCTGCCTTTGCTTCTCATAACTTTTCTGCATATTCCGGTAGCTTTCCATCTGGTTTTGCACGTGGGCATGAATCAGCCGCAGTTTCTGCATCTCTGCTTCTTTTTTCATCATATCACCCACATACCAAAATACACATAAATTAATCAGGGCAAGTCCTGAAATTGCTGCCAGCTTGGCATATCTGTCCTCGATGCTCCCCTCCCAGTCCATCATACTGATAGCCATAATTACCACCATTCCAAGTAATGGAAAAAAAGAGATTTTTTCCCAGCTTCTACCCTTTTCCAATTCACTGCCTCTATCTTGAAATCTTCCATGTAAAAAAAACATAACAAAAAAGATAAAACAGACTGAAATGAATTCCGAAATATTCTGCAGCTTTATCTGCTCTAAAACCGGAAATGCATAAGCCAAAGACACAATCAGCATCACCACAATCCAGTAAATAACGCAAAATAATACAGATAAAATTAAATTTTTCCATACCTTATTTTGAAAACAAATCTGTGCTGTAATGAAAATCACTAAAATAAAACGCACAGGCTGAAAAATATATGGAGGAATTCTTGAAAAAGATATTAGAATAAATCCGGTCATGCATATTAATACAGGAAGCCTCTCCATCCATTTACAGCGCCATTTCCGCTGATTGGCAAAGATTTCAAAAAACAATTTGCAGCTTACTCCCATCATAAAGGCACACACAACAACTTTTGCAATATTCCCCATCACACTGCCCCTTTAAAAGCCACAAATTCTTCTTTTACTGCCTGGTACTTAAGGCGCGGAACCGGCAATTCTTCCCCATTATCCAGATATACTGCATAATTGCTTATTCTGCAAATATGTTTCATATTCACCAGATAGCTTTTATGAATGCGGAGAAATCCATAACCGGAAAGCCTTTCTTCTATCACGTCCAGTTTCTCATAAATATGATAATTTTCCATTTTTTCATCCAGATAAAAAAAGACTGCTTTATGTCTTTGGCTTTCCACATAGAAAATATTGTCTGTATACAACCATTTTTCACCTTCCAAAAACGAAAAATTTATTCGGGAAAGCTGCATTTTCTTTAAAATAGTATCCATGCATTCATCCAGTGCCGAATCTAACGTATCTTTCATAATATACCGCACTGCATCCACCTTATAGCCCTCTAAGGCATATTGAATAAAAGCTGTAATCAGAACAATATAAGTATGTGAATGAACGGAACGCATCTGCAGTGCCGTCCTTATTCCATCCATCCTGCTCATATTAATATCCATAAATACAATATCAAACTTTACCTTATTTTCGTTTTCCTGTAAGAACTCTTCTCCTGATGAAAACAACTGAATCGTATAATTTATTTTGTATCCTGAAAGGTAATTTTCCAGAAGCTTTTGTACCTTTTCCCTGTAAAATTTTTCATCATCACAGACAGCAATCAACATCTTGTTTTTCCTCTATTGACAATTATTAATCCCATGTTATACTAAGTAGGTGCTCTTTTTGCACCGAGTGTTCGAGACCTTCCACTCGCCCAAAAAAACTAAAGGAGAAAAATATGAAAAATCAAAAAAATCCAACTCTGGTATATGCCAGGCCGGATTCCGGCTTAGTATTACCTCTAATCCAGGCAGCAATGATTGCTGCAATCTACGTTGTTCTCACCTTTATCGCCAACGCATTTGGCCTTGCCAATTATGCCATACAGGTGAGATTTTCAGAGGCATTGACCATTTTGCCTTATTTTACCCCCGCTGCCATCCCCGGCCTTGTTGTCGGATGTTTCTTATCCAATATTCTGACTGGATGCGCATTACCGGATATTATTTTCGGTACCTTTGCAACTTTTGTGGGTGCGGTGCTAACCTATAAGGTGCGCAAATTCAAATGGCTGGCTCCGGTTCCTCCTATTGTTGCAAATGCAGTCATCGTTCCTTTCGTTTTATTGTATGCTTATGGCATCAGGCCTCTTTGGTTATCCTTTATCACTGTTACGATAGGTGAAATTATATCCTGTGGTCTGCTTGGAATGATTCTGCTGTTTTCTTTGGAAAAATATCGCGGCCGCCTGTTTGCTCCCAAGATACCTTTATAAAATTCCGGCTTATAATAGCAAATATTGGCTTATTTCGTGTTCCGGCTTATTGCGGGGCTGGCATGCCAGCCCCTGATTTTTATTCCGATAATTTCACATTTCCGCTGTTTGCTTCCAGTAAAATGCTTATATCCGGTTCACTCCCCACATCTCCCTGTGCATTATTTCCCTTCTTATTATAAGATAACACTTCATCAAAATCTGTGTGTATATTTCCGCTTCCGGTCTGAATTTCTAAATGAAACTGTAAATTCTTTGGCACTGCCAGCTTAATATTGCCGCTGCCGGTCTGCATCCTGATATCACTATCCACCTGGGATGCCTCCACTTTTAAATTACCGCTTTTGGCTGTAATTTTTCCGCCACCGGCAAACTCCGTCAGAGTAATGTTTCCGCTTCCTGCGCTTGCACTCACATTTCCACTCAAAGAATCACCGGAAATATTACCGCTCCCGGTTTGAATACTGATATCCCCTTTCAGATCAGCAAGATTTATATTACCGCTGCCTGCCTGAAGTGAAATTTCTTTTACAGACATATCCTTCCATCTAATATTTCCACTTCCGGATGTAACCGTAATATCCCCATCTTCTTTAACTCCTCCATGCTCACCTGTAATATTTCCACTGCCGCTTTGAATGGACAGTTCTGAAAGTACATTGTGGGGAATATACACCTCAACTTTCTCTCCACCTATTCCAAAACTAAAAAATACTATTGTACGTACATTGCCTCCTGTCACTGTCACCTGATTATTTTCTTCATAAGTAACTGAAGCCATATTCTCCGGACGGTCATTATACAAAAACTCTTTTATGGTGATCTTATCATCAGAAGTGGAATAAACAACAATATTTCTACTTCCATAATCCAGCTTAAGGCTGCTTACCTCTGAAGTTGAAAGCTCAATTGTATTACGCAGTTCCGCCTTTTTACCAAAAGAAAAGTCAAATATCTGATACGTGTACCCTTCCTGTACTGCTTTTGCTGCACTTAAAATACAAATCACTCCAATCATTGCAAAAATAGCAAAAGCCGCTATCATGATGCCGAACTTATTTTTCATCTGCTTCACCCGGCCTTTCAAAATTTTCCGGATGGAAATCCCCATCTTCGGACCAGTTTCCTTTATTCTGTCTCTCTTTGCGCTCTTTCACAGCATAAATATAGGATACAATTGAATAATAAAGAGGGATTGTCAAAAACACCACCCATCCGGGATGCCATGCAAAACAGAAAAAGCCCAGCATAAGATAAATCAGCGTTGCCAGCACAGGATAAGCAAAACGGTGGGCATTTTTCTTTTCAATAGCATCTAAAAGTGAATACCAGATCGGTACCAGAAGAAATAAAAGCCAGCCAGGATGCCATGCATTCCAAACACAGCCAATGACAAAGTATGCAATTGTAATTACCAGAATCATAGGGAAATGTGCATGATGAGAGAACCACGTTTTATCATATTTCTCTCCATTTACGTATACACCCTTTTTGTCAATATGTACATTTTCTCCCTTATTTTTGTCGTCTACATGGATGCCGTCCCAGCCCACATGAACCTCTTCATCCTTATTTTTGACATGAATTCCGTGAAAACCAACGTGTACATATTCCTCATTTTCATTTTCAGAACCGCTCTCACCTTCTGATACCTGCACCCAGTCAGATTCCTTTTCATCTTCCTCCATCCTGGGTATTTCATCCTCTGTTCTTAACAATTCGTCCAGTGAAACATGATAAAGACGTGCCAGTAAAATCAGATTATCCGTATCAGGCGATGCTTCCGCCCTTTCCCACTTGCTCACTGCCTGTCTGCTTATTCCTAACTTTTCCGCTAAAGCTTCCTGAGACAGATTATTACTTTTCCTTAAATTAACAAGTCGATTTGCAATTTCAATATTCATATGTAACCATGCCTTTCCCGCATGAGCCTTCCCTATACAGGTCAGGCTCAAAGCTGTGTATTTATGAATAAATTATATTTTTCCTGTTCTGGTTGCGCCACCAACTCTGGTTTGAGTACCAGCAACTATTGGTTGCAAATCGCTAAAATACGCTGTTTTCCTACTTATTATTTCTAACATAAGTGATAAAGGAATTACCATTTGCCTCGAACCATTCTTTGGAATCATTCATTCCCACTTTATAGACAGTTCCTGTTTCCGGATTCATAACAACTGTATTTTTTTCATTAAAACCAATCAATAATACTGCGCTTCCATCTTTCATAGTCACTAAAACCGGAATATCCTGATTAACATAATACAGCATGGCATCCATTGAACACCCTGTCAAATCAAGTACCTGCACTTCGGTCAGACTTTCCCTTAATATGGAAAGCGCGCTGCTGCCCCTCTCCAGCATATATTTGGAATTTCTTACAACTCCTTCAAATTCCATCATAATATCCAGGCATACAGCCATAGAACTTTTATCATCTGTAGCCATTTCTCCCTGAATTTTCATAATCTGATTTCTCAGGCTGCGGTTCCCCTTCATCCATACATAATAACCATCTTCATTGACAACTATTCCCGAAATCTTATCTGCCAGAGCAACCGCATGGGCTTCATTAGTGTAAATGGCTTCTACTCCCCTTTGTCCGTATACATAATATCTTCTAACCAAATCAACATCAGATGCAAAGGTAATGTTCCTTGCCCCTTCAAACAACACCTCTTTAGGTGTAAGATACATCATCGTTGCAGTATCTATCTGACCTTTTAAGGCAATCTGCGTCAACTTTTCAAAGTTTTCAGTGGCGGCCACATCAATGGTGTTTTTCTTATCCACTTCAGTTTCCGAATTCATAATCTGGTCATCCCTGATCGGTACATAAGCTCCTTCCCCATCTTTTTCCACTCTGGACAAAATAATCTGGTTGCTTTGCACCTCTCCATCCACCACATAAACATTGTCCTGCTGATAAGTCATGAGTATGCCTTCTGCCTCATTTTCTATTTTCACACAATACATAGGGAAAATAGTATTTCCGGCAGTATCCATTACAATATCGCTTTTTCTGGCAATTCCATAAATCAAATCCTCACCCATAAACCCAATAGGCGCAAGCACCTCATTCATTCCAACTTTAATGCTTTTCTTACTTCCCGAGGTCAGATTCATCAAAACCAGTTCATTTCCCTGATACAGGCTCCCCCCCTGCTGCCATACAGCCATCTTATTACTGTCAGATACCTTGTAGCTTCCTTCCACAAGATCCTCCACTACAACGTCATAGGTTCTGTCAGAAACATTGATCTGATAAATTTTATCTTCCCATTTTAAAAATAATAATCCATTTCTATTAATGCAGGAAAGCTGTTCTACTTCCTTAATCAAAATTGACTGAGATTTATTGGTGGAAATATAAACCATTTCCTCCACGGTATTTACGGTGCTGTCATAATAATAAACTGAAATTCCTACCTGTCCTTCATGGCGCCCCCTGTTCATATATCCATAAACCAGAAAGGTAACATTGCCTCCTTCATCTGCATTTAATATGGTAATCCTGTTTCCATCATATAGAGTTCTTGCATCCTGATTCTCTGCATTATAAAAGCCAAACAAAAGCGCCATTTTGTTATCCACCACATTATAGCTGTAAAGACGGTTCCCTACGGTAAATGCAAAAACATTTCCTCCATCACTTTCAAGAAGCTGCACATCCTCACTGATAATACCCAGCATAATTTTATTGTTGGTATACACGTCTTCCGCCGCGTTGAAAATCTGATCCATAGTTCTTTCATAATCAAGAAGATACATTCTCTCTTCCGTATGGCGCACGCGAAAATATTCTTTTACTCTATAATAAGTTTTATCCTTTCCATCAGGAGTCGACACATAATAATCTAAAATAAAGCTTCCTGTCTGTGGTGCAAGTTCTTTAATGGTTATATTGGCACGTGTCTCTCTTGTAATATCAAGATTTCCCCAGGTAATCTGATTAAAGCTGCTGTGTATCGTAACCTTTGCATAAGTGGTATTATCCCCCTCCTCGTTTGACTCCAAATACTTGGTCAGATCTCTGGCGGCTTCCTTATCAAAGGTTTTATTGGAAAAGTCATTTACATATTCCAATTTGTCAACGGAAAAATATTTTTCCGTGCTTACGATCCTTGTATAATATCTGATTTCTTTGCCATTACCAAGAGTAAGCAGAATTACCAGAGCATACTCCTGGTCACTTTCAATCAGGTCTTTTGGTGCAAAGGTCACTTTAATCTTATCTTCATCCTGTTCAAATTCCTCAATCACCGTATTTTCAATGAGACGGCTTCCCTCAAGACTTCTGACCTCAAATGCAATCTGACTGATTTGTTCCCCATAAGGATTAATTTCTAGGGATACCTTCCGTCCTGATGCCAAAGGAGTGATGCTTTCCCTCATTTGGCTTAAATCCATTGCAGTTTCATAACCATGCATTTCATTAATACGGTACCCGCCATAATTTACCCACATCACCGGAAAAGAGGCTTTGCCCATTTCCATAGTCATGTCAGTATTTCCCTTATTCATAATACCGCTGGTAATAAACAAAGCTGCAAAAAAAACAATTACAACTATGCTTCCTTTAATTATCACTTTTTTCATTCAGTTAACCCATTCACATGCATATTTAAAATCCATGCACATGTTATTTTCAATCTTATATTTTATGATTTAAAAGTTTCTGTAAAGTGGTTTCCACATGCAGCGCTTTGCACATTAAAGCAGTCTGCATTTCCTTATCTTCCCCTCCGCTTAAGGGCATATTCCCCTGCCTCTTAAGGGAAGGAACCATCCCCATTTTCTCACGCTTCACAGCCCTTATCAGTATATTCTTAGGTGTATGTTCCATATCAATAAATTCTAAAATCTGTGTATCATAGCCACATTCTTCTAACAGCGCAGCCCTTATCCCATCAGTTATTAAGGCGGAAATCCGTTCCTTTATCAGTCCATATCTTAAAACCGGCGCCAGCATTTCATTTTCAATCTGCCTGTTCACCTCATGCTGGCAGCAAGGCACCGCAAAAATAACTTTTGCATTCCATTTTACTGCTTTTTCAATTGCATAGTCCGTTGCAGTATCACATGCGTGCAAAGTAACCACCATATCTACCTGTCCTGTACCTGTAAACGTACTGATATCCCCTTTATAAAAATGAAGGTCATGATATTTATAGCTTTCCGCCAGAAGATTACACTTATGAATCACCTCTTCCTTTAAATCAAGTCCGGTGATCTGTACATTCAGTTTCTTAAGTTCATGCAGATAATAATATAATGCAAAAGTCAGATAAGACTTGCCGCACCCAAAATCAATGATACGGATTATCTCTCTGGTATCTAGTGTAGGCAAAATATCCTCAACAAATTCCAGATACCGGTTAATCTGTTTAAATTTGTCATAGCGGGCGCGTATAATCTGTCCTTCCTTTGTCTGTACTCCCAAATCAACCAGAAACGGAACGGGAGTCCCTTCCTTCAACAAATATTTTTTTGTCCTGTTATGGGACATATCAGGTTTCTCTGCCGGAGTTTCCCCTTTATTTTCCTGATGCTTTATTGTAATTTTTCCTTTTTTGCTCACAAGCACAATCAGCCTGCCATCCATACTCTCTGCTTCTAACTGCTTAAATTTATTTTCCATTTGCAGTAAAATTTCTGTAAGAGCTTCTTCTTTCTCATAATTTTCATGGAACACCTGGTTTCCCTTCCAGGTAGTCTCCTGAAAACATAACTGATCCTTTACCATTACCGGACGTATCTTTATTTTAAATGCACCTTCTTTTTGACGCGGATTGCTTATAATGATCTGATACAGCCTGTCCGACAAAAATCGGGTAAGTTTTTCTTCTAGTTCTTTCAAAGTTATTTCTCCATGTTAACATAATTTGTAATATAAATACAGTGTATGCAGCATTTGTCAGCAATAAACAATTTCCCAGGACAGCAGTTCAGCCCTCATCACCCCGTAACTGAACTGCTGTCCTTCATGTTCAAATTGCACAAACACTTCTGCATAGCTGGCCATCACCTATATTTTACTTACTTACCTGTAAAACCACAACTAAAACTTTTTATAGAATTTTTTCTATTAGAATTTATTCTATTAGAATCTGAGAATTCCTCTTCTGGTATTATGCCTTCTTTTATAAATTTCATAGCAGAGCAGTATCTGTACCATGTCTCCCATCCATTCCCATTTTTCCGCAGAAGAATTCTGTTCTGAATTTTCTTTTTCTTCCTCGCGCCTGATTCGGTCCAATATGTCTTTTGACAGCTTGTATATCTGCCACTTATCCGGATATTCATCATAAATCATGCTGCCCTCATAGTCTAACTTATCCAAAATATTACAGATCAGTTTTTGATACCGCTTTGCCTCTGCCGGATACATCTGCTGAAGATACTCCAAGTCCCGGATAATAGTATCCTCTTCTTCATAATACATGGGAAGTGGATAAGTCATATAAAAAGGCAATATTTTATGCTCATACATATGGATGACTTCCTTTAAGTCTTTACAGTTATCATATGCGTCTTTTATTTTTCCTGTTACTTCACACTTTTTTACTATCTGCCTTTCAAATTATAAATAAAGATGTATAATAGAATCACAGTCCGTAAGATTTCCATTATCAACGAAATCAGGCTGTTTTTATCATTTATTTATGTCAGGAGGAATGAAAAATGGGACTATTTTCAAAAAAGCCAAAAGAATTGGAATATGATGCAGTGGAATGCCAAAACAAAAAGGTTCGTATGCGTCAGATATTTAATGAAGCTGTAGCAGATGGAGACAGTTACAAAATTCTTCATGCCACAGAAACCACTACTAAATTTGAGCATGGATTTGTATTTGACACTAATACCACTACCTTCTATCACTATATTCTGGGATACCGTCAAAGTGACCATAAAATCGTTCTGGTGCAAATCGACAGAGATTTAACTCAGCACAGTGAAGAAATCCAGATTGACATGAGTGCAGTTGTTGAAGCACACTACACTCCCAAATATTATCAGGCATGCCTCCAATATAAAAAAGGGTACCCTCAGTATGCCGAAATCTTAAATATCGGAGATACCGGAAGCAAAACAGTTGCCGGAATTCCAAATATGGTTCAGAAAGAGGAACGTGAAGCCTTTCTTGATTACTTAGAAATCCTTCGCAGTCGTCTTGAACAGCAGGGAAACAAACAGGAAAAATGGAAACGTTGAATTTTAGTTGATACATAAGGCCCGGGGAACACTCCCGGGCCTTACAATATCCTATCTGAAAATTACTATTAAAATGCGGCATTCGTTGTTTTATATCCTTCCGCCGCTTGTTTCAGCGGCTGCCTTACTTGATTACATGAATACGCGCAAGTGCTCTCTGCAATGCAGTCTCCGCTCTCATCACATCCGTTTCAGGTGTTTTGCTGTGAATTCTTTCTTCTGCACGGTCTCTGGCTGCTTTTGCACGATCTAAATCAATTTCTTCAGGCCATTCAACAATTTCTGCCAAAATCACTACTTCCTCCTGCAAAATCTCTGCAAATCCTGCGTGGAGTGCTGCTTCCTTCGTTTCTTCTGCCTCGGTGATCGTCAAAATACCAGGGCTTACAATAACGGTAGTGGGCACATGCTTTTTATAAATGCCGATTTCGCCTTCAGTGGTGTTAAACTCCACCATAGAAACTTCGCCTTCATAAAACACACGCTCAGGAGTAATGATTTTTAATTTAAATAAATTATTATCTGCCATCTGCCGCCTCCCGTCACTATTTCACGCGGGCAAGTACATCATCAATACTTCCTGCATTTAAGAAATAGCTTTCAGGTATATCGTCATGCTTGCCTTCCAGAATTTCCTTAAATCCGCGGATAGTTTCATTAATCGGCACATACTTGCCTTCATACCCTGTAAACTGCTCTGCTACGAAGAAAGGCTGAGACAGGAATCTTTGTACCTTTCTAGCACGGGAAACCACCAGCTTATCGCTGTCTGACAATTCATCCATACCAAGAATTGCTATAATATCCTGCAATTCCTTATATTTCTGAAGAATTTCCTGTACACCTCTGGCTACTTCATAATGCTCTTCACCAACAATTCTTGGATCCAGAATTCGTGAAGTGGATTCCAGCGGATCCACCGCAGGATAAATACCAAGCTCTACAATAGATCTGGAAAGAACCGTAGTTGCATCCAAATGGGCAAATGTAGTTGCAGGCGCGGGATCCGTAAGGTCATCCGCAGGCACATATACAGCTTGTACGGAAGTAATGGAACCATTCTTTGTAGAAGTAATTCTCTCCTGCAGCGCGCCCATTTCTGTCTGCAGCGTAGGCTGATAGCCTACCGCAGAAGGCATACGTCCAAGCAGCGCGGAAACCTCCGAACCTGCCTGTGTAAAACGGAAAATATTATCAATGAAAAGCAGCACGTCCTTGCCGCCCTTATCACGAAAATACTCTGCCATAGTAAGTCCTGAAAGACCTACTCTCATTCTTGCTCCGGGGGGCTCATTCATCTGGCCAAATACCATTGTGGTCTTATCGATAACGCCAGACTCCTTCATTTCGTAGTAAAGATCATTTCCTTCTCTGGTTCTCTCACCAACACCGGTAAATACTGAATATCCGCCATGCTCCGTAGCAATATTACGAATCAGCTCCTGAATCAAAACGGTCTTGCCAACACCGGCGCCGCCAAACAAACCGATCTTTCCACCTTTTTGATAAGGACATAGAAGATCTACGACCTTAATTCCTGTTTCCAGAAGCTCCTGTTGCGTTGACTGTTCTACAAACTCAGGTGCAGGTCTGTGGATAGGCTCTAAGCTTACCCCTTCTGGTGCAGGCTTATTGTCGATGGGCTGGCCTAAAACGTTGAACATACGTCCAAGGGTGTTTTCACCAACCGGAACACTGATAGGAGCACCCGTAGCAATTGCTTCCATGCCTCTTACCAATCCGTCAGTAGGCCCCATAGCAATACATCTTACTGTATCGTCACCTAAATGCTGTGCTACCTCAACAATAAGCTCTCCTCCTTCATTTAAAGGAATTTTGATTGCTTCGTTTATTTCCGGTAGTCTTTCACTGCTAAATTTAATATCCAGAACGGCACTGATAATTTGTGTAATTTTTCCCGAGCTAACTTCCTTGCCCGTATTCATATCTGCCATTTTTCCTCCATTCTGCCTGGCGGTAAACCGCCAGGTCACATTTCTTTCATTTCTGCACCACTATAAAAATAACCGGGCTTACGAGATTGCATTTGCTCCTGCAATAATCTCTGTCAATTCCTGTGTAATGGAACCCTGACGTGCTCTATTATACAGCAGTGTCAAATTATCTATCATTTCTTCCGCATTGCTGGTAGCTGAATCCATTGCCTGCATTCTGGCTCCGTTTTCACTGGCTACCGCTTCGATCATACCACCATAGATCAGGCTGGTTATATACTTAGGTATGAGCAGATTTAAAGCTTCCTCATCTTCGGGTTCAAAATTCATAGGTACTTTGTCTTCTGCCTGTGCACCATCTTCACTACCCTGCATCTCTCCTTCATCAATCTGGACAGGAAGCAGCTTTAAAAGGGTGGGTACATGCACAACTGTATTTTTAAATGCAGTATAGGCAAGATAAATTTCACTGATTTCTCCCCTCTCGAAAGCTCCCAGCACATCCTTGCTGATCACCATAGCATCTGCATAAGCAGGCTCTTCAATCACATCCGAATAATCTGCTTTGATTTCATACTGCCTTTGCAGGGCTTCCCTTCCTTTGCCGCCGATTGCGTAGATTGCCAGATCCTCACCTGCCAGCTCTCCTCTTGTGATTAACTTGATCACATTGGAGTTATAGCCGCCTGCCAGTCCTCTGTTTGAGGTAATCACAATCACAGCCTTTTTACCTGCATTTCCTTCTCTCAAATACTTATGATCCAGATTTTTCGTTTTTTGCAGGATGGAAAGAACCGTATCATACATGCAGCGGAAATAGCTGCCCGATTTCTCAGCATTCTGTTTCGCTCTCTGCAGCTTAACAGTGGAGACAAGCTTCATGGCCTTGGTAATCTGCTGGGTGCTTTGTATACTGCCCTTACGCCTTTTTATATCACGCATTGAAGCCATAATATCACCTTATCCTTATCTTATTTTAAAAATGCTGCTTTGAACTCTGCAATGGCTTTCTTTAAAGTTTCTTCCGTTCCTTCAGAAATCACCTTTTCCTCTGCAATGGATCTGGGCACTTCAGGATATCTGGTGTCAAGGAATTCAAAGAATTCTTCCTCAAACCTTGTAATTTCATCTGTAGGAACATCAAGCAGGTACTTATTGGTAGCCGCATAAATAATGATAACCTGATATTGTACTGGCATAGGTTTATATTGAGGCTGCTTTAATATTTCTTTGATTCTCTCACCCTGTGCCAGCTTTTCTCTGGTATCCTCATCCAGTTCAGAACCGAACTGTGAAAAAGCTGCCAGCTCTCTGTACTGGGCCAGTTCCACACGAATAGGCGCTGCGATTTTCTTCATTGCCTTGATCTGTGCCGCTCCTCCTACACGGGATACGGATAAACCTGCATTTACAGCTGGACGGAATCCTGAGTTAAACATTTCTGTTTCCAGATAAATCTGGCCGTCTGTAATAGAAATAACATTTGTGGGAATATAAGCAGATACATCGCCTGCCTGGGTTTCAATAATAGGAAGCGCTGTCAGGGAGCCTCCTCCAAATTCATCACTCATTCTCGCTGCACGCTCAAGAAGTCTTGAATGCAGATAAAAGACATCTCCGGGATATGCCTCACGTCCTGGCGGTCTTTTCAAAAGCAGGGAGAGGGTACGGTATGCTGCTGCATGTTTACTTAAATCATCATAAACAACCAGTACATCTTCTCCGTTTTCCATCCACTCTTCACCAATTGCACAGCCTGAATATGGTGCAATATACTGCAGCGGTGCAAGCTCACTTGCTGTAGCAGCCACAACTGTGGTATAGGACATTGCTCCAAATTCCTCTAATGTATTAACAATGGAAGCAACAGTGGATGCCTTTTGTCCAATGGCAACGTAAATACATTTTACGCCCTGTCCCTTCTGATTAATAATCGTATCAATTGCAATTGCTGTTTTTCCTGTCTGTCTGTCACCGATAATAAGCTCACGCTGTCCTCTTCCGATGGGTACCATAGAGTCAATGGCCTTGATACCTGTCTGCAAAGGAGTATCTACAGATTTTCTGGTAATAACACCTGATGCAACTCTCTCAATTTTACGATATTTATCTGTCTGTATAGGGCCTTTTCCATCAATTGGCTGGCCAAGAGCATTTACCACACGTCCTGACATGGCATCGCCTACAGGAACCTCAACAACACGTCCGGTGGTTTTAACCGTATCGCCTTCGTTGATATTTTTCTGGCTTCCAAGAAGTACCGCACCTACATTATCCTCTTCTAAGTTCAGCACCATTCCATATACTTCTCCGGGAAATTCCAGAAGTTCCCCCTGCATTGCGTTTTCCAGACCATGTACACGTGCAATACCGTCAGCAACCTGAATAACAGTACCAACATCTGAAACTTCAAGCTCGCAGGCGTATCTTTTTATCTGCTCTTTGATAACAGAACTGATCTCTTCCGGTCTTAAATTCATGGTTCTTACGCACCTTTCTTTATTTTATTACTTTTATACTTGTACTTTAAGCAGTTCTCTTTGTAACTCGAACAGCTTATTTCTGACACTGCTGTCAACCACCCGGTCTCCGATCCTAAGAACCATTCCTCCGATCAGATCCCCATCTACCTGATAATGCATTTCCATTTTTTTAAAAGATGTAGTGGCAAGCAGCCTGGTTTCTATCTCTTTCTTTTTCACTTCACTCAAATCGATTGCTGTAGTCACATAGGCAACACCGATTCCCTTAAGCTTTTTCACTTCATCCACAAAATAATCCAGTATGCCGTCAATATCGCCATACCTGTCTTTGGTGATAATCAAGTGTAAAAAACCAAGCAGTTCTGCTGAAATACGTCCTTTAAAAACCTCTTCCAATACCTTAAGTTTATCTTCTTTAAGGATTTTAGGATGATTCATAAGCTTTCCAAAGTCCGGATTTTTAAAAAGCAGTTCTTTTAACTGAGTGATCTCGCCTAAGAATTCATCTTCTTTGCCTTCTTCTACGGCCAATTCAAACAAAGCTTCTCCATATGTGGTTCCAACTAGCTTTGCCATGTGCTCTCACCTATTTCCTTTAATGTTTCATTTATCAGGCTTTCCTGTATGGTTGTATCGATAGATGCCTTTACCACTTTACCGGCCATCATAGATGCAATCACTACCATTTCACGCTTCACATCATCAGCCGCTTTCTGTTTTTCAAGTTCAGCTTCAGTTCTGGCTCTTTCAACGATTCTGGCTGCTTCTTCCTTTGCTTCAGCCACAATCTTGTTTTCATTTTCCAGTGCGCGCTTTCTGGCATCACTTAAGATTTCTTCTGCTTCCTTATTGATGCTCCTTAGCTTTTCCTCATACTGCACCCGAAGAGCGGCTGCTTCTTCTTTATCGCTTTGTGCACTGTCAAGCTCATCCTTGATCTTGGCCTGTCTTTTTGCCAGCATCTCTCTCACCGGATTAAATAAGAAATAAGATGCCACTAAAAAAAGTACAAAAACCGCAATGATCATAAGCGTTGCATCTGCCAAAAGCTGCAGGTCAAGGTCAAACAATCTGGGTTCCATCCGTAAACCTCCTTTCTCAATATTTCTATCTTCGGCATATTCACCGGAAGAATGACTCTCTGGAGTCATTCTTCTCGAACAAGCTGAAGTTTTTCTTAGGCGGCGTCTTTTGACGCCTTAGAAAAACTCTTGTTCGTGAGTAAGTTTTAGATTTTCTCAGGCGGCGTTTTTTGACGCCCTGGAAAATCTCTTACTCATTTTATTGGGCAGCTCCCATCAAAGGTCTTACGAATAACAGCAAAATAGCCACAAGCAGACCATAAAGACCGGTAGTCTCTGCAACCGCCTGACCAAGTAACATGGTGGAAGTAATATCAGATTTTGCGCCGGGGTTTCTTCCTACTGCTGCTGCTGCGTGTCCTGCTGCGATACCCTGTCCTACACCAGGTCCGATACCGGCAATAACCGCCAGACCTGCACCAATTGCTGAACAACCTAAAATAAAGTTACCATTAAAATCCATTTTTGTTTCCTCCTTATGCTTTTTGCATGATTTTAAATTTATTTTTAATTGTTTTTTTACATACTGCCATTTAATCTCCTGTATTGCATGCATCCGTTATATAGGTCATGGTAAGCATACAAAATACATAGGTCTGGATTGCACCTGAAAACAGATCGAAATATACATGAAGCGCTGCCGGCCATATAACAGCCACTTTGCTAAGTAATGCATAGATCAATGCCATAATCGCTGTTCCCGACAAAATATTGGCAAACAAACGAAGCGAAAGCGAAACCGGAACTGCAAGATCACTGATAATATTGATTGGTGCCCAGATCGGCCACGGTTCACACAGCCCCTTTAAAACACCGGAAACCTTCTGGTACTTAAATTTGTTGAAATGAATCAACGTAAATGTAATAATACCAAGAGCGAAGGTCACACCATAATCTGCAGTAGGCGGACGCAGTCCCAGGAGTCCGGAAATATTGCTGATCAGTATAAATATAAAAATTGTTCCTATGTAATTTCGGAACCTAACCGCCTGACCGCCCATAACACCACCGATCATTCCGTCTAACATTTCCACAATTAGTTCTACCACATTTTGAAATCCCCCGGGTACTTCTGTGGCATGTTTGACTGCACGGTTTGCCGCGATACAGAAACCAATAATAATCAGCATAACGATCAGAACACACACATGGGTTGTTGTTATCCATACGGTCTGACCAAACAATTCATAGGAAAATACCCCATGAATCATAAAATCAACTTCCGTCTCTCCCGACAATAAAATTCCCTGTCCCATTTCTTCACCTCCTTACATATCCTGTCCTTCGGCAGGTTCATCAATAAGCGGCGGAAGAACTTCTTCCCCATATACTAAAGTGCTTATTTTCTTAGTGATAAAATGCATATAAGCCGATGCCTTGAGTCCCATAATTCCTAAAAATGCTGAAAGAGGATTTGCGGTTCTGCTTATTGCAGCGGCTAAAAGCGCCAATGTAATAAAAAGGTACCTGAATATATTGTGGGTACTCATGAATTTCACTGCTGCCCGCTCCGGAAGATCCAACGCCCGGTCCAGAGACCACCACATATGAAATGCACTGACTGCCGCAATTAAAATTCCTATCCAGAGTCCAAGGCTGTAAGTCCCTTTATCTTTTAAAAAGAGCACAAACACCTGACACACTGCTCCAAATAAAAGAATGCCTGTTTCAAGCTCAAACAAAGTCCTGTTTATTTTTGTGATCTTTTTTTTCATTCTTCCTCCCTGTGTCTTTTCTTCCCTTATGCAGATAGGAGGACTGCTCACTTGCTCTGGTATAAATCTGTCTGGAAAACCGGTAAACATTATAACCGCCTGCTACTGCTCCCACAAAAAACAGGATCACAACCAGAAAATTTGTTCCAAACTTTTTATCCAGAAACATCCCCAAAAAAGAACACACAAAAACAGGAACCAACATGTTAATTCCAAATTGAGTTATCATTGTAAGTGCCTGATATACATTTCGATTGAATTTCACATATTTTCCCCTTTAATGAACCTTTTATATTCATTTTATGATTATACCTATTTTTCCAGTTTCTGTCTAGGTGCTATCCCGAAAAAATAGTAAAACACATCCCCAATCATTCCTTTACGGATTTTCCCAAATCCGTTGACTTTCCCCTTGTTTAAGAGTAGTATTTTGTTAACAGTTCAGGCGGATTCTTTTACCAATGACAAGGGATGGGCTGTTACATATTTTACAAAGGAGCCCGGCAAAATGAATTCCGAAATCACAATCAGGCCTGTCACTTTGGCAGATGCGGACAGGCTTCTTACCATATATGCTCCCTATGTGCTTGAAAGCGCAATAACTTTTGAATATGACGTCCCGTCTTTGCAGGAATTTAAAAAGCGTATCAGCCATATCACCTCACGCTATCCTTATCTGGCTGCATTTGCAGAGGGTGAAATAAAAGGCTATGCATACGCCTCAGCTTTTAAAAACCGGCCCGCCTATGACTGGTCGGTGGAAACTTCAATTTACATTGAAAAAGATTTTCACGGGCAGGGAGTCGGCTCAAAATTGTACCGTCGTCTGGAAGAGTTGTTACGCCGACAGAATGTATGTAATTTATGTGCCTGTATTGCTTATCCCAACCCCAAAAGCATTGCTTTTCATGAACACATGGGCTATAAAACCGTAGCACATTTTCACCAGTCCGGCTATAAATTCGGCTCCTGGTATGACATGATCTGGATGGAAAAGTTTTTAAATCCTCATTTGCCCGACCAAAAACCATTTATTCCCATAAAGGAGGTTCTATGACAAATCTCACTCTGTACCGTAAACGTATTATTCCTGATGAATGTATTCTCTTAAAGGACGATCTTATCCTTTCTTGTGATGAGGAACATATTATTACCACCTGGAAGGCGCTCCGTCCCAAAAAAGACCTGCATCACGGCTCCTCCTGCTACTTTCTAAAAGAGGGCTTTAAAGTAAGTAAATTCTGCCGCAAGGATGACAGCCTGCTCTACTGGTACTGCGATATTGTAGATTTTGATTCCCACCCTTATGAAAATACATTAATTGTTACCGATCTGCTGGCTGATGTGATCATTTATCCTGACGGTTTCGTAAAGGTAGTAGATCTGAACGAACTGGTTACCGCCTTAGAATCCCGCTCTATCAGTCTGGATATTTTAAAATCCAGCCTCCTCCGCCTTGACAGGCTGCTTCAAATTATTTATTCCGGTCATTTTGACAGCTTAAAAGCATATATTGAAAGCTAATAGAAAATATGTCCCCCGATCTGGGTGCCGGTAAGTCCTTCGATAGGTGTCCTGAAGAACAGGCAGTTGCCTACGGTAGTGCGCCCCGACATGGCCTCTTCCGCAGCCCGGTAGCATGCTTCTGTTGCATGATTTTCCGCAAGGGCAAGGGCAAGACGCCCGCTTGCAACAGGGGAAAATTGTTTGTTTTGATAAATAACCCCTACTACCGTATCCGGAAATACGGAACTCATTACCCGGTTCATAACAACAGCACCTACTGCAATCTGTCCTTCGTAAGGCTGATTTCCCGCTTCGCAATAAATCAGATTCGCCAGCAGGTATCTGTCCCCGTCCGCAAACGATATCTCGGAAATATCTCTCCAGGCCGACTGTGATGCCAGCTGGGATAGTCTTCTTTCTTCCTCTAATTCCTTCTGTAATTCTGCAATACTGTTTTTTTGCTCCTGAAGCTGTTTTTCATACTCCCGCATTTCTGCTTCCGTGGCCTGTATTTCATTTTGATAACTGGAAATTTTACCTGAAGTCTGGCTCACCAACCCTGCAACCCGGCTCTGTTCCGCCTCCACGGAAACTTTAAGTTCATCCAGCTCTTGTTTCTCTTGCTCAAGCTGAGCTTCTTTTTCTTCAATTTCCACCCTGGTGGCCTGATAAATTTCAAGCTGTTCCCTGTCATATTCCGCTAGTTGCTCAATATAATCATTTCGGTTTAAAAGGTCTGAAAAACTTGCGGCGCCAAAGAGCATTTCCATCATCACAAAGTCGCGTTTCTCGTACATAAACTGAATACGCTTTTTCATTGCCGCATACTGGGCTTCTTCCGTTTCCTTCGCCTGTGCAAGCTGTTCCAAAGTAACTTCTATCTCCAGATTTTTTTCAAGGATCTGCTGCTCTAGCTCTGCCAGATTATTGCTTACCTGGGTTAAATTCGTATTTAAATTATTAAGCTGTCCTTTAAGTCCTTCCGTCGTCTGCTGAAGATCACCAATTTCATCCTTACGCTCATTGATTTCGTTTTCCGTCTGTTCTTTTTCCTGATTTCTTCTTCTGATCTCTTCTTCCAGATCTGATATTCGGTCGTTATCCGCATGAGAAGTCATGGGAAATGCGCACATCAAAACTACTGCTGCCATAAACACAGCAATTTTTCTCCGCTTTAAATTTTTTCTCATGTTCCTCACCTGCCTTTACCTATCTGTTCCGGAAGATCTTTTCCGGCATAAGCTGACGTCTTTTTCATAAAGCCGGCATTATTCCTCCAGCTTGCCAATTCTGCGGATATGATTTTCTCCCTGTGAAAATTCCGTATTCAAAAAGGTTTCCACAATTTCAACTGCAAGATTTTTTCCCACAATGCCGCCGCCTAATGCCAGCATATTGGCATCATTATGAAGCCTCGTCATCTTTGCAAGATACGCGTTTGTACACAGTGCACATCTTACGCCAGGCACTTTATTGGCTGCAATGGAAACGCCAATCCCGGTAGTACATACCACGATTCCTTTCTCGCACTCTTCATCCGCCACCGCCTTAGCAGCCGCTTTTGTAAATTCAGGATAATCACAGGATGTTTTATCATAACACCCAAAATCCCTGTACTCTATTTTATTTTCCTTAAGGTACTCCATAATCTGGCACTTTAAATCATATCCGCCATGATCACTGGCTAATGCTATCATTTTTCATTCCTCCATTTTAAAAAATTTCCATAAATATGCTACATGGAGCTATTTTCTCCTGACAAACGCACCACCTGATGGCCTGCTGCCTTTAACAACCTGTTCATAACAGCCTGTCCCACGCCTTTTTGTTTAAAGCCTTCTGCATATATAATTTCAATTCCTTCATCATCAAATTCCCGCAGTATACGGAATAAGCATTTGGCAGTCTGCTCCTCCCGGCCTTGCTCTCCCGCACTTTTTACACTGTCTGCCAAATACCCGGCGGCTGTTTCATCTGTGGCAATCACTCCTGTTCTTTTTCCTTCCTTATGAAAAGCAGAAAGTTTTTCATTGATATAGGTGCTCACCTGCCTGCCTTCCCCTTCCACGATAATCAGATTTCCCTTTGGCGCATAATGCTTGTATTTCATTCCCGGTGCCTTTGGCGCCTGGGCTGCATGATCATCCATGATAGTTTGATCTGCTTCCACGTCGCCTATCACCTGTCTTAGCATCTCCTCCGTAATATACCCGGGACGCAGAATCATAGGAGAAGTTCCCGTCAGGTCAATAATCGTGGATTCCAGACCAATATCGGCCTGTCCTCCATCAATGATCATATCTATTCTGCCAAAGAGATCTTCTATCACATATTTTGCTACGGTAGGGCTGGGCCTGCCGGAACGATTCGCACTGGGGGCTGCAACATACCCCCCTGCCTCACGGATAAACTCTCTTGCAATCTGATTAGAAGGCATTCTTACCGCCACAGTGTTAAGTCCTCCTGTGGTTTCCAGAGGGACACAATCCGCCTTTTCAAAAATCATGGTAAGTGGTCCCGGCCAATACTTTTCCGCCAGTTGGTATGCAGCTTTGGGGATTTTTCTGACAATTTGGGAAAGCGCACTCATCTCCACAATATGTATAATCAGAGGATTATCGGAAGGCCTGCCTTTGGCGGCATAAATCTTTTTGGAAGAAGAACTGTTTAAGGCATCTCCTCCAAGCCCGTATACCGTCTCTGTAGGAAATGCTACCAGTCCGCCGGATTTAATTATATTTCCAGCCATTTTAACAGTCTGCATATCTATATTTTCTTCATCCATCCTGATAATTTTTGTATCCATTCTGCGTCAGCTCCCAATATTCTATTTTACTCTAACACATTTCCTGTTTCTTGACTACCTTCTATTGCTATTTTGAGGGTTCCTCCACTCCATTTAAATATTTCATGATCCCCATGTGGATATTCCAGGCCACCTTTTCCTGATACAAATGGGTAGAAAGCTTTTCCGCTTCTTCGCGATTGGACAAAAAACCGCACTCTACGATAACGATTGTTCTGGAAGTCTTTTTCAGCAGAAAATAACTGTCATTACCTTTTGCCTGTCTGTTGTTTTCCGGATCCAGCGCGCGGAGCTGTTCCTGGAGCACACCAGCAAGGCGTTTGCTTTCTTCACTGGTGGCATAATAAAAAACCTGTGCCCCTTTCACATATTCCTCATGATAGCTGTTTTGATGAATGCTGACCACAAGTACCGGATTGGCATTTTCGATAATTTCCAGCCTTCTTTTCATATCCTGTACCTTTTTATTGCTTGCATTCTCATCATAAAGCCCTTTGTCCCCTTCCCTTGTCATTATCACCTGGATTCCCTCAGCCTGAAGAAAATCTTTTAGCATAATTGCAATTTCCAAATTAATGTCTTTTTCCAACTGATCATTAATCCCTACTTTTCCGGGATCTGTGCCTCCATGCCCTGCATCAATCACTACACATACTTTTTTTCCACTTTCCACCTGCAGGGAATTTACATAGACAGCACCTTCTCTTGCCACAACAAACATGGAAAACATCAGGATGCCCACCATCACCAGTTTTAAAATTCTATTTTGTGCTTCCGTCACACGCTGTCCCGCCTCTTGAATCTTTGTTAATACTTATGAAAAAAAAGCTGTAGGTATAACCTACAGCTTTTCCATCTTTAGCCCATACATTTTCCTGGCTTTTCGTATTTACCGGTTAAGATATGCCTCAATCACATTCCAGATTTCCGGTTTTTCAAATCCAAGCCGCCAGCTGGCCACGCCGCCGATCTGGTATTTCTCCATAATGTTCAATTTCACTTCTATGGAGCGTTCATCCTCAAGCCATACCTGAAACAGACTGCCTCCTTCTGTATTTTCCGCATAATTCTGACAGGTTTCCTCATCCCATTCCACCGGCATATTATGGAGAGACACATAGTCTTCCGCCATGTCCATGCCCACTGCCTGACTGCTTAACTGACCATCTTTGGTTTCCCATATTCTGGTGTAAAAAGGAACTGCATTAATCACTTTGTCTGCCGGCACCTGATCGACAGTTTTTGCAATTCCCTCTTCCACAAAGTTAATGGATGCCACGCTGCCCGCTTCAGGACTTCCTGCATAATGTTCATCATATCCCATGATGATCACATAGTCTGCAACTACTCCCTGCTCTTTTCTATTATAATGATCTGTATAGCCGGTAGGCACATAATTATCCACAGACAGGACAATCCCATTAGCCCTGCAGGGAATAGACAGTTCTCTGATAAATTCAATGTAATGCTCCCCGCAATCCATGCTGATCTGCTCAAAATCCACGTTGATTCCGTCAATCCCGTAGGTAAGCACCTGATTCATCAAACCATCAATCAGCTTCGCTCTGGTGGTCGTGGAAGAAAGGAGCGTATACATATCAATGCTGTCTTTGTATTCAATATTTTCAACTAAGGCCCATACTTCCATTCCCATATTATGGGCTTTATTTACATAATCCTGGCTTGCAAAGCTTATAAAGTCTCCCTGGCTGCTGTTCAGCTTAAACCAGGTAGGAGAAATTACATTCAGGTTTTTCGTATTGGCAGTCACTGCGTCCAATGTATCGTTTCCGGCAATGCCCGCCACCACATGCCATCCTAAATTAATCTTATAATTCCTGGTAACACTGGTGTATTCCGGCTCCGTATAATCTGTTACGGGAATCGGAATCTCTGCCCGGCTTTCACCAAGCCGCTTGTTTTCCACATATCCGATGACTGCATCACTGGTCTTTACCTTGCTCCAGGTTTCCATCTGTTCTAAGACCACCACCTTGTCACCGGCTACTACCTCTTTTAATATTTCACTTTTTACGCCTCCTAAAATTCTTACGGCAGTATCCTTTTTCACCTCTGCAACCTGTCTTTCCTTCCACTGTGTATAAATTTGCAGGCGGTCAGGTGCCTGAAAGCTTTCGTAAGAAAAGTTGGCGTATTGTTTTACATAATCAATTGCAATATAAAGCGTTTCTCCCTGATATCTTGCCGGAACACAGGAAAAATTTCTGGTTCCGTTTTTATCTGTTATCTCACTGCTTCCGATCACTGTCCGTATGATGTCATCCGGAACCGTATACAGTAAAAGGCCTTCTCCCTTATCTTCATAGAAACGGTCATTAAAATATTTATGAACCGTACTAATATCCAAATAATAAAAACCATCAAATAATTTAGCTCTTTCTTCGATCAACTCATCCTGCAGCACAATTGCCACATCCGCTTCTCCGGACATGTGAAAATATTCATCTAAATCCGCGCGTTCTTTTGAATAAGAATATTTTTCCAAAAATACTTTTCCAACACTAATTCCTGCAATCACTATAATCAGGACGACTGCAATCACAATCGGTATTATTTTTTTCTTCATTCTGTAACCTCCAATCGCCCTAATTATAGCAGACTATTCCCGTACCGTCATTATCATTTTTGACTTTTTACAACAATTTTAATCACTGTTTGTTCTGCCCGCAGCCGGACTTACATGATCGTTTTAAGGGGGCTTTCCTGTCATTTATGTTTTCCGGTGCTGCGGGCAGTAAGATAGGTGGTTATTTCAAAGAAATCCTGTCATACCGGATCTCTTTTATTTTTCCATGCCCATCAGTCACATAGTCAGGCATATAAACTGTATCTTCATTTACACAATGAGAAACAATATATTCCGTAGTGGACGGAGCACCATTTAAGTACAATTTTGTGCCTTCCTTTTCTAATTTCTCCAGCTGTGACTTAAGTGCATTTGAATCGGCAATAATTTTTGCAGCCATATTTTCTCCCATTTATTCTGAAATTTGTTTTGACATTGTTCCAAAAGGATTCCGTGATATGCCTGTCAAAAAATAAGAAGATAAATTAATTTCAGAACCAATAATAGTTTTTCCGATTATGACGATAATAGAAATATGTAAGATGCCGGATACGTATCTAATTAACTTCCGCTGCGAATTTCCAATGGGGGTGAATTATAACAGATGAAAATCTATCGAAATATTCGCGACAAGCACAAAGCCTGTAAGACATCCCTATATAATACATTGAAGCAAACATGAATAGTAATAAATAAGATTAGTCTGCATTAAGGGAATAGACGAGACTGTCTTATCTGACATCGATCACCAGTTCAGACGGTCTCCTTTGATTTAATTTGCTTAGATTCGTGTAAATAAAACTGTAACTGCATGCCTCCTTTTGATACATGATTTATCCGGAAGCACCTCACAAGATCGATTATAGTTCTTTTTACCAATTTTTTCAAGTGCAAACCTATATCTTTTATATATTTTTAACAAATTAGTATTTTTCATTAAGAAATAGGTGAAAATATAAAAATTTATTAATTTTTTTAAAACTGTTTTTCTGTACTATTGACTTAAATTCGTACAAAGTATAATATACTTTTATGTGATGAAAGTGTCACCAAACGGCAGGATAACAGTATCTTAATAGTAAGGATGTGATAAATTATGAAAATAGAAAAAGTAAATGATCATCAAATTCGCTGTACCCTTACCAGAGAAGATTTAGCTGACAGAGAGCTGAAACTTAGCGAACTTGCTTATGGTACCGAAAAAGCCAAAGATTTATTCCGTGACATGATGCAGCAGGCATCCTTTGAATTTGGATTTGAAGCGGAAGATATTCCATTAATGATAGAAGCAATTCCTCTGAATTCCGAGTGTATTGTTCTGATTATTACTAAAGTGGAGGATCCGGATGAACTTGATACGCGTTTTTCCAAGTTTGCCCCTTCTGTTCATGAAGACGACAATACTTTAGATGAGGTTCTCGACACTATTGCCGAAGGTGCGGATGATGTGTTGGATCTTTTTAAAAAGATTCAAAATGGTAAATCTGCAAGCACTATCTCCGAAGCCGATGCATCTGTAAAAGATGCCGGGACTCAGGGAAGCAGGAGCTCTTTTAAAAAGGCTCTCCAAAAGAAGCTGTCCGACCAGAACACTTCTACGGAAATGACCAGAATTTATTCTTTCACCAGCCTCCGCGAAGTGACCGGTTTATCTCATGTTTTATCTGGCTTTTACAACGGTGCAAACTCCTTGTATAAACAAAAAGAAGGCTCCTATATACTGGTACTGTCCAAAAGCAGGCACACGCCGGTGGAATTTAATAAAATATGCAATATCCTTTCCGAATACGGAACCTGCATAAAATCAGTACCTGCTTCTGAGGCCTATCTGGAAGAACATTTTGAACCAATTGTAAAAAATACTGCATTACAGTCGTTATCCTGTATTTAATCATCTTGACTTTTTTGACTCTTAATTCATGGTAAATGTATTTGAGAAATTTGTCTTAAAATACATTTACCATGAATTTTTATGCAAAAATACTTGGTTTTTGTCTACATTAATGATAGAATGAATTGTTTAATTTACTTATGAAAGGGGTTAAAACCATGAAAAAAATGAAACGCGTGCTGTTGGCAGGTGCAAGCGTCATGTCCTTATGCTTTCTGCTAATGCCTATTATAGCTTTTGCCGCAGAAGAAGAAACATACACACCTTCCATGTATGCAACAATCTGGGCTCTTGTGCCTCCCATCGTTGCAATCGTGCTTGCACTTATTACTAAAGAAGTCTACAGTTCTTTATTTATAGGAATACTGGTCGGGGGACTGTTCTATTCAAACTTCAGCTTTGAAGGAACTGTCACGCATATATTCAATGACGGATTTGTATCCGTTCTTTCCGACAGTTATAATGTAGGTATTTTAATTTTCCTTGTTATTTTAGGGACTATGGTATGTCTTATGAATCGTGGCGGAGGTTCCGCCGCTTTCGGCCACTTTGCCAAGGAAAAAATAAAAACGCGGACAGGCGCACAGCTTGCAACCATCGCACTGGGCGTACTTATTTTTATTGATGATTATTTTAACTGCCTTACAGTGGGAAGTGTTATGAAGCCTGTTACCGACGAGCACAAAGTTTCCCGTGCAAAGTTAGCATACTTAATTGACGCAACAGCCGCTCCTATTTGTATTATTGCACCTATCTCTTCCTGGGCTGCCGCAGTTTCCGGATTTGTAGAAGGGGAAGATGGTTTTTCCATTTTTATCAAAGCAATCCCTTACAATTACTATGCCCTTCTTACTATTATAATGATGATCGCACTTGTTCTTTTAAAGGTAGACTTTGGTTCCATGAAAACTCATGAAGCAAATGCTTTAAAAGGCGACCTTTTTACCACTTCAAATCAGGCAGCAGGAAATGAAGATACCGCTCCTGTAAATTCAAAAGGCAAAGTAATCGATCTGGTGATCCCAATTATTACTTTAATTATCTGTTGTGTTATCGGTATGATTTACACCGGTGGTTTTTTTGCAGGCGAGAATTTTGTTACTGCGTTTTCCAATTCAGATGCTTCTGTAGGCCTTGCTTTGGGAAGCATATTTGCAATGATTATTACTATTGTTATCTACTTAATAAGAAGAGTCCTTACCTTCAGTGAATGCATGGAATGCCTTCCTTCCGGGTTTAAGGCAATGGTACCTGCCATATTAATTCTGACCTTTGCGTGGACGCTAAAGGCCATGACTGACAGCCTTGGCGCTGCCGTATTTGTTGCCTCCGCTATGGAGCAAAGTGCAACAGGACTTATGAATTTCCTGCCTGCAATTATTTTCCTGGTAGGATGTTTTCTGGCATTTTCCACCGGAACCTCATGGGGCACTTTTGGTATTTTAATTCCCATTGTAGTTGCAGTATTTGCCAATTCAAATCCTCAGCTAATGATTATTTCCATTTCCGCCTGTATGGCCGGTGCTGTATGCGGAGACCATTGTTCTCCTATTTCAGATACCACCATCATGGCAAGTGCCGGTGCACAATGTAATCACGTAAATCATGTTACCACCCAGCTTCCTTATGCGCTCTTAGCTGCCGGTATTTCCTTCTTTACTTACTTAGTTGCTGGTTTTGTGCAAAATCCCTGGGTGCCGCTTCCCATCGGAATTATACTGCTTCTTTTGTGTTTGTTTGGTATTAAGGCAAATCAGAAGCCGCAGGAATAATTTAATTATTTCTACTATAATAAAAGGCGCTGTGCCGGAATTTTGATTTCTGGTGCAGCGCCTTATTTATTCGTCGTTTCATATAAAGGTGAATATATCTGTCATTTATAGTGCTTCGATTTTCGCCATCAAATCATTTATGTCCATGCCATGAACCATAGCCGCTTCTTCAAGGCTTTCAGCCTGCGCGGAAGGGCATCCTAAGCAGTGCATGCCTGCTTCCATAAGAACAGGAGCCACGTTCGGATTGGTTCTTAAAATTTCACCAATTGTCATGTCTTTGGTAATCTGTGCCATAATATATAACCTCCTTTAATTGTGAGCATTCATTTCAGCAGATTCTTTTTAACATCTGCGCCATTACAGTATAATACTTTGCCCAGTTTCTGGCAAGCTTAATCCTTTATTCTGCTTCAATCCTTGATCAACATATTTTTTCAACAATTACAGGTGTGCCATTGCAACGTTTTTACGTACGTAAACTTATTCCATTTTTTCTCACACAATTGCCGCTGCAAAGCTCTGTTTTTCATTTAAAATACTGTTTTTCCATCTATGAACACTTTTTACAAAAAATTTCTAAAATTTCCCTAAAATCCGTACTTTGTTCATAAAAAAGTACACTCTTTGCCTTGACTGTAAATGACATTGTAACATATAATGAGGGTACGGTAATAGCATAGTTTTATGCACAAATAAATCAAATAATTTTAAATAGGAGGCTTACGCAAAATGAGACCAGAATGGAAAGATTTTGTAGGCGGCAAGTGGGAAAACGAAGTTAACGTACGCGACTTCATTCAAAGAAACTATCATCCTTATGATGGTGATGAATCCTTCTTAGCTGAAGCTACACAGAACACAAAAGACTTATGGCAGATGGTACTTGATCTGCAGAAGAAAGAACGTGAGGCAGGCGGTGTTCTTGATATGGATACCAAGGTTGTATCCACAATTACCTCACACGGACCTGGTTACTTAGACAAGTCCAAAGAGACCATCGTTGGTTTCCAGACAGATGCACCTTTTAAGCGTTCCTTACAGCCTTACGGCGGTATCAGAATGGCAGAAAAAGCTTGTGCAGACAACGGTTACGAAGTTGATCCTGAAATCAGTGAGTTCTTCTCAACACATAGAAAAACACACAATGCAGGATGTTTTGACGCATATAATGCTGAAATGAGAGCATGTCGTTCCGCACATATCATTACAGGACTTCCGGATGCATACGGACGTGGACGTATCATTGGTGATTACAGACGTGTTGCTCTTTATGGTATTGACAGACTGATCGAAGATAAAATGGCACAGAAGGATTCTACCGGCCGTGTTATGACTGATGATGTAATCCGTCTTCGTGAAGAACTTTCCGAGCAGATGGTTGCTCTTAAAATGATGAAGGAAATGGCTGCTTCTTATGGCTGTGATATTTCCAAGCCCGCAACCAATGTACAGGAAGCTATTCAGGCTGTTTACTTTGGATATTTATGTTCAGTTAAGGAGCAGAACGGTGCTGCAATGAGCCTTGGACGTACTTCTACCTTCCTTGACTGCTACGCAGAAAGAGACCTTGCTAACGGAACATTCACAGAACAGCAGATTCAGGAATTTGTTGATCACTTTATTATGAAGCTGCGCTGCGTTAAGTTTGCACGTACTCCTGAGTACAACCAGATTTTCGCAGGCGATCCTGTATGGGTAACCGAATCTCTTGGCGGTGTTGGTGTTGACGGACGTCCTATGGTAACAAAGATGAGCTTCCGTTATCTGCATACACTTACCAACTTAGGTCCCAGTCCTGAACCTAACTTAACAGTTCTCTGGTCCACAAGACTTCCTGAAAACTGGAAGAAATACTGTGCAAAGATGTCTATTCAGACCTCTTCCATTCAGTATGAAAATGATGACCTTATGAGAGTAACCCACGGTGATGACTACGGTATTGCATGTTGTGTATCTTCTATGGTTATTGGTAAAGAAATGCAGTTCTTCGGTGCCAGAGCAAACCTTGCTAAATGTCTGCTTTACGCATTAAACGGTGGTGTTGATGAAGTCACCAAGAAACAGGTAGGTCCCAAGTATCGTCCTGTTGTGGGTGATGTGCTTGACTTTGATGATGTATACAGCAAGTTCATCGACATGATGGAATGGCAGGCAGATGTATATGTAAATACTCTGAATATCATTCATTATATGCATGACAAGTACTGCTACGAAAGAGCTGAGATGGCGCTTCATGACAGAGATGTTAAGCGTTACTTCGCAACAGGTGTTGCAGGTCTTTCTATCGTTGCTGACTCCTTATCAGCAATTAAGCATGCAAAGGTAGAAGTTGTCAGAGATGAAGACGGTATCATCGTTGACTTTAAGACAACAGGCGACTTCCCTAAATACGGAAATGATGATGATCGTGTAGACAGCATTGCACAGGATGTTGTTCATAAATTCATGACAGCAATCAGAAGACATCATACCTACAGAAATGGTGTTCCTACCACTTCCATTCTTACCATTACTTCTAATGTAACTTATGGTAAGGCAACAGGAAACACACCTGACGGACGTAAGAAAGGCCAGCCTTTCGCTCCTGGTGCTAACCCGATGCATGGACGTGATACTCACGGTGCGGTAGCATCCTTATCTTCTGTATCCAAGCTTCCTTTCAATGATGCACAGGATGGTATCTCTAATACCTTCACCATCATTCCCGGAGCACTTGGCAAGGAAGACAAAGTATTTGCTGGTGATATTGAACTTGATTTAAATAAGTAATTATAATCCACTTTCAGGAGGTGCAATGCAATGGATGACAATAAAATGATCGATGACCTTGTAAAAATGCTGGATTCCGGCATGGCTATGGGGGTAGGACATGTAAACGTGGACTATGATGAGACAAAAGAAAAGTCAAAAGAGGTTCAGACTATGGGATGCACAGATTGCTCCAGAACTCCTCTGGCATGTAGTGTACCTACCCTGGAAGATGGCTTGGATGATTTTCATTAATAAAAGGAGGTAAATTATTATGGCAACAAATACAGCACAGGTAGATAATTTAGTATCATTATTAGATGGTTACGCAACAAAAGGCGGACATCATCTTAATGTTAATGTGTTAAACAGAGATATGTTATTAGATGCTCAAAAGCATCCCGAGAACTATCCTCAGCTTACAATCCGTGTTTCCGGATACGCTGTTAACTTTATAAAGTTAACACCTGAGCAGCAGGCTGATGTTATTTCCCGTACATTCCATGAATCTATCTAACATTAATCAAATGTTAATTAGCCCTCCGGTCGTTTGACTGGAGGGCTTTTTTATAGACTTAATTTATTTTTCATCCCTTTTAAATTCCAGAATGTCTCCTGGCTGACAGTCCAACACATCACAGATTGCATTTAAAGTAGAAAATCTGATTGCGCTTACCTTTCCGGTCTTAATATTGGAAAGATTCACATTTGCAATTCCAACCTTCTCTGCAAGTTCATTTAAGGAAATTTTCCGATCCGCCATCATACGGTCTAATCTTAAAATAATTGCCACTTTATCCGCCTCCTTCTATAATGTTTCATCTGACTGCTTCTGCAGCTCGCATCCATATTCAAAAATATTAAGGACACACCATGATGCCAGTCCTGCTATCAATCCAATGCCAAGACTTGTTGATAATGTATACAAGGTAAGCAATATAAAGGTTATTCTTAAATTCCTGATGACCTTGGGTTGAAATGGTGAATAGCTCTCCTGAAATGTTTTAAAAACCTTTCCTACAAAATGCAGAACTACAGTGAAACAGACTAATACCACTCCCATTTCCGTCAAATATAACCCCAGAGCCAGTGCAATCTGTCCATCCTCCATCATATGCTGCAGCATCTGCCCCTCAAAAGCCCAGTCAAATTCTTCTACTGTAAATTCACCATATCTCAAAGCTGCATCAAATGATGCGTTGAAAAATTCCTGCCTCCCTATCATAATAAATCCTGTAATCAAAAGAATCACTGCTACCACGATAAGAAAAATTTTAACAATGTTGGTTACTGTAAATGCCGCCTTACTGCTTTTTTGAATCTTTTTAATTTTTAAATTGTTCTCGTTCATATCTCCCTCTTTTCCGCACTGCTTTTTTACACGATGCCTGCAAATCTGCAATGCTGATATACTTTTAACAGCCATAATCATCCTGGCAGCTTCATATATGCACTTCGCCTTGGTTTGCTTTCTGTTATGTCTATCAGGCTGTTATCTGCCTTATGTACTCATATTATACCCTGCATATATGTTTGTCAATAATAATTTAATGATAAACATTAATTATTTTACTTTTTATATTATTCCATTGTTTTTTAGATACAATCTGTTATACTATATATTGGATAGTAAAAAGAAATGTTTCAATAAAAAATGCCGTTTATGCGGCGGAAAGAGTGAAAATATGCAAGGAAGAATTCATTCATTAGAAAGCTTCGGCACTGTAGACGGTCCCGGCACCCGATTTGTGGTATTTGTTCAAGGCTGCCCCATGCGCTGTGCATACTGCCATAACCCTGACACCTGGGCTATGAGCGGCGGTACTATGATGGAACCGGAAGAAATTTTTGAACAATATAAAAGAAACCAGGAATTCTATAAAAAAGGGGGAATCACTGTTACCGGCGGTGAACCGCTTATGCAAGTGGACTTTCTAATTGATTTATTTACGATTGCAAAAGCCAGCCACGTCCATACCTGCATTGATTCTTCAGGCATTGCTTTTAAGCCGGACAATACGGAATTTATCAAAAAGCTGGATAAATTAATGGAATTGACCGACCTTGTGATGCTGGATATTAAACATATTGATCCGGAAAAGCACAAGGAACTTACCGCTCAGCCCAATGATGGTATTCTGGCCTTTGCTTCTTACTTAAATGAAAAGCATGTGGATATGTGGATCAGACATGTAGTTGTCCCCGGAATCACTGATGACGATAATTACTTATATAAGCTGGGTTATTTTATCGGACAGTTTTCTAACTTAAAAGCTCTTGATGTATTACCTTATCATACTATGGGTGAAAACAAATACGAAAAACTGGGAATTCCTTATAAATTAGCTGGCGTTCCCGCTATGGATAAAAATAAAATTGTTGAGAAAAAAGAAGTTATTTTAAATGGCATCAAGGATCGCAGAAAAGAGAACTCTGCTTCATAATTTAATACTTGTATTCCCTATGATTTTATATTAGAATGTATTAAGAGTGATTGATAATTTTATATCAGGCATATTTTTAAGGAGGTTTAGGTTATGGCATATGTAATTAGTGACGCTTGCATCTCTTGCGGTGCTTGTGCCGGACAGTGTCCTGTTGGCGCTATCAGCGAAGGCGATGGAAAATTCGAAATCAATGCTGATACATGCATCAGTTGTGGTTCCTGTGCAGGCGGATGTCCTGTTGGCGCCATTTCTGAAGAATAGTCAAGGCGAAGTAAAAGGCTGTCACATTAAACTGTGACAGCCTTTTTTCAGCTTTTAAACATTGACTTTCTTCTTCCAGAAAAATCCAACCTTCTGTTTATCCTTTTTTTGTATATCAATTTCATTGGAATTTATCATTTCCTCCGGATTGTCATTTTTTTCCGAATGTCTTTCCTTCTTTTCCATCCTAACGCTGTTTCCCTTTTTTCCTCTCTTATTTCTTTGCCGAAGAAGTTCATCAATCTGCCGGAAATGTTCCTCCTGCCTGCTGATTCGTTCTTCTTCCCTTGCATCTTCCCGCTCCTCCTGAAGGCGGAACTGATAATCCAGCTCTTTTAACAAACTTTCCTTCACTTCCCTGACAAGTTCCTCATTGCTGCTATGTACTGCCTCCACAATCATTTCTTTTAACAATTGCTGCAGTCGTATATTTTTCTGCTCTCTGGTTTCCTCCTGAACTGTTATATCGCTTTCAGACACAGGCAGGAACTCTCCTTTTTTCACCATAAGCACATGACGCTTGCCTATGTCACTCTGAAATCCGCCGCTTTTCAAGATATGGCGTATGGCCTTTAACTGTAATCCCTGCTCTTTTAATTCCTTGATCTTTTGAAATTGATTGATATCTTCTTCCGTATAGTAACGATGCCCCATTTCGTTTCTTTTGGCAGGCATGTCAAGTTCCTCCTCCCAGTACCTGAGTACATGAGCCTCAACCTGCACCTGCCTGGCAGCGTCAGAAATCATAAAAATCTTTTCCGCCTGTTTCATAATAAATAACTCCTTTCTAAAAAAGGACATGCCTGTTGCGGCTTGTCCTCTTTCGTAAAATATATTTTATTTTTGTAGATTTGCAAACTTGGTATAATCCGGCAGCCATACCAGCTCCACCGTACCTATAGGACCATTTCTCTGCTTTGCAATAATGATCTCTGCAATTCCCTTTTTCTCGGTATCTTTGTTATAATAATCATCTCTATAAATAAACATTACCACGTCGGCATCCTGCTCAATTGCACCCGACTCACGAAGGTCTGAAAGCATAGGCCTGTGATCAGGTCTTTGCTCTACCGCACGGCTCAGCTGGGATAATGCAACTACAGGTACACTAAGCTCTCTGGCAAGAGCCTTTAGGGAACGGGAAATATCAGATATTTCCTGCTGTCTTGAATCAGATCCCCGCCCGCTTCCGCTCATCAATTGTAAATAGTCAATGATAATCAGCTTTAGGTCATGTTCTAACTTATATTTCCGGCATTTAGAACGCAGCTCTGAAATACTGATTCCCGGCGTATCATCTATAATCAAATTAGATTTTCCAATTACTCCCGCACTTTCAATCAGCTTTTCCCATTCCGCATCGGACAAGTTCCCTGTACGCAAATGCTGGGAATCGACTCTGGACTCCAGCGAAAAGAGACGATTCACAAGCTGCTCCTTGCTCATTTCCAAACTGAAAATTGCAGTGGTCTGATCCAGTTTAAATGCCACATGCTGGGCAATATTAAGTACGAACGCTGTTTTTCCCATAGAAGGCCTTGCTGCTACTAAAATCAGGTCAGAAGGCTGCATGCCGGCTGTTCTGTAATCCAGATCAATAAATCCTGTGGCAATGCCAGTCACATTTCCACTGCTTTTAGATGCCTTTTCAATTTTATCCATAGCATTCATTACAATCTGCCGGATCGGAACAAATTCTCCGGTGTTTCTTTTCTGGACCAGCTCAAAAACTCTTTTTTCAGTGTCCTCTAAAATAACTTCCAGATTTTCTTTTCCAGTATAACAGGTGTTGGCAATTTCTTCATTTAAACGGATCAGCTTACGCAGTGTGGCTTTTTCCGCCACAATATTCGCATAATACTTTATATTTGCAGAAGTAGGAACTGCTGTAATCAAATCTCTGATAAATTCCAGGCTGCTGACCTCAGGCGGCACATCCTTTTCACGAAGCCGATCCTGCAGCGTTACCAGATCTACAGGCCTGCCCTCATCATTTAATTCCACCATAGTGTCAAAAATGATGCCATACTGTTTTCCATAAAAATCATCACCGCATATAATTTCTGATCCAATCGTAATTGCTTCACGATCCATGATCATTGCGCCAATCACCGATTGCTCTGCTTCAATACTGTGCGGCAATACACGCTTTAAAAGCGCCTCATCCGTTACTGCCATCTATGTTTAACCTTTCATTTCCGTTACTTTAACCTTCAGCTTACCTGTCACCTTTGGATGCAGCTTTACAGCAACTTCATATACACCAAAATTTTTGATTTGCTCCGGAAGAATAATTTTCTTCTTGTCGATTTCCTTGCCGCACTGCTGTTTATAACCCTGTGCAATCTCCTTACTGGAAACAGAGCCAAAGGTTCTTCCCCCTTCACCAGCTTTGATGGACAATACCACTTCATCCTCTTCCATTGCTTTGGCAAAAGCTTTCGCATCGTCAAGAAGCTGCTTTGCCTTTTTTTCGTCATTTGCCTTTCTCAACTTAAGATCATTTAAGTTCTGATTGGTTGCTTCTATTCCCAATTTCTTAGGCAATATGAAATTTCTCGCATATCCGTCATTTACATTAACAATTTCATCCTTTTTTCCAAGACTCTTAACGTCCTCTAATAAAATAACTTTCATATCCAACCTACACCTTTCTGCATTTACTGCCTGATACGCTAGTCTACCGCAAGATCGCCCTCTTCAAGCATTTTATCTAATGTTCCTTTTAGAAGTCCGATTCCTTCAGCTATAGAAACTCCATTTAGCTGGCAGCCTGCTGTTCCTAAATGGCCGCCACCTCCCATCTTTTCCATAATAATCTGAACATTTACTTCGTCTATTGACCTGGCACTGATAAAAATCTGGTTCTGATACTCTGTCAGTACAAAACTGGCCTTTACTCCTCTTATGTTAAGCAATTCATTGGCTGCCTGCGCCCCCACTACGGTAGGGCTTTGTATATCCTCGCTGGTACAGGTAGAAATTGCAAAAGAGTTGCGGTAAATTTCTGCCTGGCTGACTGCGTCTGCCTTGGCTTTATATTCAGTGGCATTTTCCCTGAAAAGCTTACGGACTCTGGTTACATCCGCACCGTTTCTTCGAAGGAATGCCGCTGCCTCAAAGGTTCTTACACCTGTTTTTGTCATAAAATTGTTGGTATCAATCATAATACCGGAATACATACAATCTGCTTCCTCAGCAGTAATACGAATATTTTCTCCAATATACTGTAATATCTCGGAAACCATCTCGCAGGCGGAAGATGCATAAGGCTCCACATAGGAAAGTGTTGCATTTTCAATAATCTCTGATCCCTGTCTGTGGTGGTCTAAAACCACAATTGATTTACATACCCGCAAAAGTTCAGGGCATTCCGTTATACTGGGCTTATTCACATCCACCACTACAAGCACCGTATTGTTTCCGGCCAGTTCCAGCGCTTGCTGGCTGCCAACAATCATATCATCATGATACTCTTCATGGCTTTTAAACATATCTACCACAGGGTGCATGGATGTACTCACATCATTAAGAACAATGCTTGCTTTCCGGTCCAGAGTGGTTGCAATTCGATAGATGCCTACTGCTGCTCCAAAGCTGTCCACATCAGCAATCCTGTGCCCCATAATAATTACCCGTTCTTTGGTGGATATAATTTCACGCAGCGCCTGTGCCTTTACTCTTGCTTTTACTCTGGTATTCTTCTCCACCTGCTGGCTCTTTCCACCATAATAAACAACATTTTCCGGTGTCTTAACTACCGCCTGATCACCCCCGCGTCCAAGCGCCAAATCAATAGCGTTGCGGGCAAACTCATAATTCTGTGCATAAGAAAGACCATCCAGGCCAAGGCCGATACTGATAGTTACTGCCATTTCGTTTCCTATATTTACCGTTTTAACATCCTCCAGAATATCAAACTTGCTGGCCATCAAAAGCTCTGTCGCCTTTTTGCGGAGGATAATCATATACTTGTCTTTCTCAATCTTTTTACAGATTCCGTCAAGGGCTGAAATATATTTATTTACCTTCCGGTCTATCAGGGCAATCAGCAGGGAGCGCCTTACTTCCTCCACACTCTCAAGCGCCTCGTCATAATTGTCAAGATACACCATGCCTACCGCAAGACTCTGATCATCCACTTCCTGAAGCGCAATCCGAAGTGCAGTCTCATCAAACAAATAAAAAGCTATTAAATATCCCCTGTAATCATCTGCCTCAAAAATATCACTGCTTTCCACTACCTCACGCATAGAGATCTTGCGCATCTTAGCTGTAAAATTTCTATCCTCAAAAACTATATCTACTTCCGAAAATTCTGTTTCTTCAGGCAGCTTTTCCTTTGTAATGGAGGGGAAAAGCGACGTAATTGACTTTCTGTATCCCTTTTCCTTATGCACCACTTTTTCAAAAGCTGCATTGGTCCAGATAATCCTCCCATCATCATCCAGCATGGCATATGGAATTTCAAACTCTCTAAGTAGTACCTTCTGGACTTGTCCATACTGAGTCGCAAAACTTACCAGTTCATTAATAATAACCGGTTTATTATAAAATTGAAGTGACAAAACCACCGCAAAATAAAGTAGCGCAAAACAGGTCACTACCAAACCGGCCGGTACATTAATCAGATACACAATCAGATTGACCAGTACCAGTAAAAATCCCAAATATAAAGAAGTCTGTACATATCTTTTCAGCCTTCCCTTTAACTTAATTCTGCTTTTTGATGGAGACATTGCAAAAAGTACCCTTCTTATCCGTTGTTTGATTATTAATTGATACAGCTTAAAATATACATATTAGTATATCATTTTTTTCTAAAAGTTTCCACCTTATTATTCAGATGCTTTTAGACATGTTTTTATCTTTTTCGCGCTTTATCTTTTAAGTTATAAAGAAATTCAGGTAATAGGTAACCGGAAACATGAAGGAAATCCAGTCAGCTCCAGGCAGATATCTTCCTATCTTTATAAAAACAGGGCAAAACAAGCAGCAGCCCAAAAGAACGGCGGGAAGCAGCCCATACAGAACTTTACTTTTTTTAATAAAAAGCTGCAAAGCTCTCAAATAGCCCTCCAGAACCAGCGCATAAATAAAAAGTCCCTGTATTTCATTTAAAACTCCACTGCCCATCCCTGATAAAAAAATGCATATGCCGCCGGTAAGAATGCTCCCAAGGACTGTTACATGAATACATCCTGATCTGAATATCCTTCCTGATTTTTCTGGAAGAATTTGATAAAGAGTCCTTTGATCCAGAATATTTCCAAACCCTAAAAGACACATAAAAAATATAATTACACCGATGATCCCCCGCAACGTATTTAAATTTTCCGGCCTTTCCGCCTCTTTTTCTTCTACCGTTTCATATACAAAGTGAAAAGTGCTTCCATTCCCTGCGTACTGTTTATTAAGGGCAAGCACACTCTCCCTGGCTGCCTGCAGTTCCCCTCTTTCCAAAAAGTGATTTTCTTCCAAATATGTTCTTAAAATATCCTCTGACAGGATTTCAAACAGTTCAGAAAAAACCACCTCATAGGAAATCTTATGTGCGGAGGACGCCGGCGAGCAATACAGGATAATCTGACGCACCTTTCTCCCTCTTAGAATATTTTCATAAAATCCTTCAGGAAATACATATCCGCACTCTAACGTTCCGTTTTCTATCTGCCTTATCATTTCCTCTTCGTCCTGGCATGTCTGAAATCTGAAAATCCCTTCCACGCTTTCTAATTTTTCAAGCAATTCCCTGCCTTTTTCATCTTCAGCATAGCCGCCGACTGCTATCCCCTGTATCTTATCTTCCACAGGATTTATATAAAAATACATTCTCATTACCATCATGCTAAAGACAAACACCAGCATCCAGCTTTTAAATTTAATAAAATACTGCTTCCAGCAGATCAGATAAATCCTGATTCTATGACTGTTTCTTATTTTCATATTTTAACCCGCTATTTTGCTGCCGCCTTTCTGACTTTTGCTGCCAATACTCCTACTATCAAAAAAAGTATAAGCTGTACAATCAGTTCCAAAACCGCCCTGCTGCCTATTCGTCCCTGCAGGAACATCCCTGTTTTTTCCATCCATCCTCTATAAAAAAATCTGCTCCCTGCCTGTTCCATCCAAACCGGAAGAAACGCCGGCGGAAGGAATCCCCCTGATGCAAATATAAATGCAAGCAGTACCATAAAGCATACGCCGATTCCTCCTGCGCTGTTTCCCGTAATCTGAATCAGCATCTTTAAAAAACAGGCGAGCACAAGCCACATACCTGTCAAAAAAAACCATGTGCCTGCTGCCTGAAAAGTGCTGTCTTTGCTGTGAGACAAAATGAAAAAGACCGGCAGGCTTACCAACATGCCAAAAAAAGAAAAAACAAAAGCAAAAGCACCTGTTTCAATCAAATACTGCTCTCCTGTAAAAAGCCTTTTCAGGCACAACATTTTTTTCCGACTGCACGCTTTTACCTGCACATACCGTCCAAAGGAAAGTCCCGCAAAAGATAAAAAAGCAAAAACAAATGAAATTCCATAGTAATCTGAAAATGATGTTCCTTTTATAGCTGTCACTTCTTCCCTGTGAAAAACAGATGCCCTTCCCAGGGCATACCCCAAGTATGCCTCATTTAAATAGTCTTCCGTCTGTTGAAGACGATCCTGCATTCCTTTCTCCATGCAAAAGGCATCTGCCGCATAAATTCCTGCCTGGGCTGTGGTTAAAAGCTTTGCTCCTGCCTGGGCAAGTTGGGCAAAAACTAAAGTTTCCGCCTGATTATATCCGTCGCCAAGCAAAATAGATGGAGAAAGATTTTCTCCCGATAATATACTGTCTACCATACCGTCCGGAATTATCACTGCTCCATAAAGCTCTCCTTTTTCCACCTGCTTCCTTGCTTCTCCTTCAGAGAGAAGTTCCAAAGAAACCGTACCTTCTAAGCTGTCCATAGACTGTACAAACTGAACCAGCATTTTAGTCATCAGCTCTTCCCCCTCAACCACCACTCCGGCCTTGATTTTTCCAATCACTTTATCAGCATACACTGCCTTTGAGGCATAGATTCCTACCCCAACAGCAATCAAGCCAAAAAGAAGAGTTTCTAACAAAACAAACGGAAGCATTCCCACAAATCTTTTTATTTCCAGTTTTAATAACGTCAGCCTGCAATACATACTTTCTCCTATCATTTCATGTACTCAGATACTATTTTTTCTATTGTTTCTCCCTGCGGCACCTTTTGCGCAATCCCATTTTTAATTGCCCATAAGGACGCACAACCGGCAATCTCTCCCTCATCATGGCTGCTTAGCAGCACACTTCCTCCCTTTGCGGTAAAGCTTCGGATGTATTCCCGCAATTCCTCTTTAAATACCAGATCAAGCGACGTGCTTGGTTCATCCATCAAAAGCAGAAAAGGCTGGTGAATAAGTGCACAAACAATATTTACTCTTTTGTTCATTCCCCCTGACAGGTGCTTAACTTTCTTTCTATAAAAATCCTCTAACTGAAACTGCTCTCCCAGTCTCCTTAGTATTTCTTCATTTTTTTTGTGCTCTCCAAATGATGCCCACAGCTTCAAATTATCCTCTACCGTAAGCTCCGGAATCAGAACACTTTCCTGGGGAACATATCCAACATATCCGGCCAGTTGTGAAGACTGCCATTTCACCGGTTGATTATTAATTAAAATTTCTCCTCCATCTGCCTTTTCAATACCCGCAAGAACCTTTAATAGTGTAGACTTGCCACAGCCATTTGCACCAATGATTCCCGTACATTCCCCGGCCTTTATCATAAGGCTGATTTCTTTCAAAACTTTATTTTTTCTGTAACTTTTTTTAACATTTTTAATTTCTACTTCCATGAATCTTCCCCTTCGCTGCAAATCATCCATATGTAAATATGATAATAGGGCAGCGATGACTCACTGCCCTATTATCATAATACAAAATAAAATCACTGTCCAATTTTAATACATACTGTAAATAATTTCACCTAAAATATCATAATATTCATCCTCTGTCATTTCCAGCAAATTAAAATCATCACCCTCAGGACGGACTATCTCGCCACACTCATTGGAAATAACAAGATCTCCGTAAAGTATTTCTTCGTAATCTATTTCCACACCATAGATTTCTATTTCCAACTCACTTCCGGGAACCGACTTGTAAAGATTGCCGTTAAAGAAGATTTCATCGTAATAATCGTATGCTTCCACCTCCAGATCACCATTTCCCGTATCGTACTCAATATCCAGATAAAGTGTTTCATAGTCAAGTCCAAGGGTATAGTTTGCAGTATAAAGACCTTTTCTCTTGTCACCATTTCTGGCAGCATAAATTTCATATCCATCTACCATTAAAGTAAGATTTGTATTTTCAAGAGGGAAATTTCCTCCCTTTATATTCCACTCAAAATAATTGTCCCTGTCTTTCTCATAGGAAATCCGGGCAATCAGACCATCATGCAGATAAAAACAAATCTCAATATCCTCTTTTATTTCTTCTGCTGCTTCATCTGCAAGGTTTTGAAGTTCCTTCGCCGGATCTATATATTCTAAAAGTTCATCAACGCTATCATATCCTCCCTGCATTGCCAGAATCTGATTAAAATAGTTCTGAAAACCTTCGTTTTCTTCATAAACCTTTTTATAAGCAATAAAGAATTCTGCAATCTGCTTTGGCGTGACAATTACAGCATATCCCTTGCAGTTTACATCTTCACCATCTACCTCAAGCGTTTTACCGTCTATCTTTTTCACTTCAGCTTTTTGATAAATAGATTTCACTGCTTCTAAAATATCTTTGCCGCCTTGTTCTACATCCCCTTCTGCGCCATTCAGCTCCTGCTCGCTTTGATTTAATATAATTAAGTTTTCAGCAATTTCCTCATCTATGATTCCCTCATCAACCAAGTTCCAAATATCTTCCTCCAGTGTTGCACGGTCTACGTAAAAAACATAATCCATCACATCCGGAAAGCTGAAGCTAAACTCTTTTTCATCTGTATAAAAGAGAGCTTCTATGGCATCAATTCCGTATAAGCCTGCACCCATATATAGACTGCTGACAGTATCATCAATGTTGTACTCCACCTGCATATCAAGATCATCTAAAACGACAAGATCCGCCGAAACAGACATCTGTTTGTCTTTAAACATTTCCTTATATTCATCAAAATCCCAAACATCCTTTAAAGCATCACCGCTTTGAGTGAAGGTTGCCGCTATTGCCTCGGCAATTTCCTTTTTTCCACTGCCGCCGCCAAGCGTTCCGGTTGCAAAAGCTACTACCAGGAGAATTGCTACCAGAAGGACTAACGCTATAATCGGAATTATTATTTTAACTGAATTGTTTGGTTTTTTCTCCGGTGTCGGAGTAACTGGTCCTGCTGCAGGCTGATTCAATGTCACAGGCGCCGCCGGTTCAACTGATGTTGTAGTTTCAAATTCGTTGTTTTTCATTTCATCCATAATTACACCCCCATACCTTTTCTGAAAAGATCATTTACACTATATACAAAAGCGGCTGCCAGAACTGACAACCGCTTACTGTCAAATAAAATAGCTTTTTAGCTGCACCTTATTTCATATTAATCACAAGTATAGGGCATAAGTGCAACGTGACGTGCTCTTTTAATTGCAACTGTCAAAGCCCTCTGATGCTTCGCACAGTTTCCCGTGATTCTTCTGGGAAGGATTTTTCCCCTCTCAGACACATATCTTTTTAACTTATTTACATCTTTGTAATCAATTACGTTATCTTTACCACAGAACACACAAACTTTTTTTCTTCTGCGCATTCCGCCTTTTTTTCTCATGGGAGAATCAGACTTCTCTGTTTTATTATATGCCACGATTATTGCCTCCTATCTTAATCAAACTTTAATTTAGTTAAATGGCAGTTCCTCATCTATTCCATCAGGAATATTCATGAAACCGTCTCCTGCCTCCTGGGGCTGTGATGCTCTGCCGCCTGTATATCCCCCGTCATTTCCGGCATTGCTGTTCTTGCTTTCAGCAAATTCCTGGTCTTCCACCACAACATCAGTGGTGTACACCTTCACACCATCTCTATTGGTATAACTTCCCGTCTGAATGCGGCCTGTAACTAAAACCTTGGTTCCTTTTCTGAAATACTTTTCTGCAAACTCACCTGCCCTGCCAAAGGCTACGCACTGAATGAAATCTGCTGAATTGTCTTCATTGTTACGGTTGAACCTGCGGTCTACCGCAAGTGTATACCTGGCAACCGCTGTTGCACTTTCGCCCTGTGAATATCTCACTTCAGGATCTCTTGTTAAACGCCCCATAAGTATTACTTTGTTCATACCTGCCTCTACTTTCCTGCATATCTTATATGCTTTATGCTTCGTCCTGTCTAACGCATAAGAATCTGATAACATTGTCCATAATGCGAATACGATTTTCGATTTCGATAGGAGCTGTAGCTTCGGCATCAAACTGAATGAAGTAATAGAAAGCTTCTTTCATCTTCTGAACTTCATAAGCAAGTCTCTTCTTGCCCCAGTCGTCAACATTGGTGATCGTACCACCGAATCTTTCGATAAGAGCTTTACATTTATCCACTACTGCTGCTCTTTCCTCGTCTTCGATTTTCGCACTAACAACAACGGCTAATTCATATTTGTTCATGTTAGTTTACCTCCTTTTGGTCTCTGGCCCCCGTCTGCCGGGAGCAAGGAATGTGTTTTCTCCGCTGCATGCGGAGTGTGAAAACATATCACGGAGTAATATCATACCATGATTTTCTTAATTTTTCAAGGGGTTGGACATATTTTCTCTTTAGACAGACTCAAAGTCCTGATGTCCGGTGCTAACTGTTCTGGTCATGACATATCTTCCTCACATTTTTTTCCACCTGTTTACGGGCAATCATAATCTGATGCCCGCAGCCTGCACATTTTAAACGAAAGTCTGCTCCAACACGTAAAACCTCCCACTCAAAACTGCCGCATGGATGCTTTTTTTTCAATGTAAGTCTGTCACCTGTCTGAATGTTCATATCAAAATGCCCTTTCTGACTGCTTTAATTTAAATCCTGTTTTCACAAGGCTCCAAAAATTTCACCAATGCTTCCCTGTACCACTAAGTCTGCCGCATCATCTCTTGCAGTAGGTGTTTTATTAATTAGAACCAGCTTATTTCCGTCATAATAATCTATTAGTCCTGCTGCCGGATAAACCACAAGTGACGTTCCTCCAATAATCAATACATCTGCATTACGGATATAGCTCACTGCATCTTTAAGTGTCTTATCATCAAGGCCTTCCTCATATAAAACCACATCCGGTTTCACTGCCCCGCCGCACGCGTCACATTTAGGCACCCCTTCTGCGTGAAGCATATATTCCGCATCAAAAAACTTCCCACAGCGTTCACAATAGTTGCGAAGCACACTTCCATGAAGTTCAAGTACCTTTCTGCTTCCTGCCGCCTGATGAAGACCATCTATATTTTGAGTGATTACAGCTTTCAGCTTTCCTTCCTGCTCCCATCTGGCCAGCTTTAAATGTGCTGCATTGGGCTTTGCATCAAGGCAGAGCATTTTATCTTTGTAAAAACGAAAAAACTCCTCCGGCTTGTTTCTGTAAAAGGTGTGACTTAAAATAGTTTCCGGAGGATAATCGTATTTCTGATTATACAAACCATCCACACTTCTGAAATCGGGAATGCCGCTTTCCGTTGAGACGCCTGCCCCGCCAAAAAATACAATGTTTTTGCTGCTATCTACTATTTCTTTTAATTTTTCAATCTGATCCATAGCATTGTCCCTCCCCTTATGTGATTTATATTGTCATTATATCATGTTTTTTGAATTAGTTAATAAAGCATCACATGTTTCCACACAAAAAATCTTTCATTACACCAAAAAATTCCCGCATCATGTTGTTCAGTTGTAAGAAGGGTTCCCCTTTTGCCGAGATTCCGTGTACATCGGTATAGCCTGCCTTTTGAGCGATCTTTTCTGCACGGAAAACGTGAAAATTGTTGCTGACTACGCCTACAGAATCATTTGCCTCATCTAAAAACTCCGCTGAAAATGTCAGGTTTTGAAAAGTATTTACCGACTTGTCCTCTTTTGTAATTCTGGATGGATCAATCCCTTTTTCCACCAGATAGTCATACATGCCCTGGGCCTCCGATATGTGTTCATCCGGGCCCTGTCCTCCAGAGACTATCACTTGTGTATCCGGATTTTCTTCTAAGTAGCGTATTGCCTCATCCAGCCTGTATTGTAATGCTTTCGAAGGCCCGCCGGACTTCATCTGGGCTCCTAACACCACAAGATAGTCAAGCCCCTCCGGTCCCTTTTTTGAAAAGCCGCTTAAAATGCATCCTTCCGTTATTATAAATAAAATGCCTGATACACATACAAGCAATATAAAAAGTCTTCTAAACCACCTTGGAAAATGCGCCTCCCAGATTCCCTTTTTTAGAAGAATACCCCAAAGAATGGCAAAAAGTCCAAGAAACAGCCATATAAAATAAAAATTAGTCCCATGCCCTACAAAAAATGCAATACAGACAAAATAGACCAAACATAATATTCCTGATAAAATTAAAATCAAATACACTGCCCTTTCCTCCTTAAGCATGTTCTGCAGTTATTTTAACATCCAAAAGAAGAAAAGGGCGGAAATTAATAAAAATTTATATAATTATTAATAGTTCTTTTAAATAACCTGTCTGACAATCCTGTAATATGTCCGTGCAGTTATCACATAGCTGATTCCATAGACAAAGACAAAAAGAAGTGAGACAAAAATCATTCCCATAGCCATAAGTAAATTGTCAAACAGCCCCAGTGCCGCCATCAGATTATTTACCATAAACATTCCCGCACAGGTATGAGAAATCGCACCGGCCAGCGGCAGGAGAAAAACCAGAAGCGTCTGTCTGTGTATAGTTCCTTTGATCTCCCTGTCGCTCATTCCCACTTTCTGCATAATGTCAAAACTTCCTTTATCTTCATATCCTTCTGAAATCTGCTTATAATACATAATAAGAAGCAGACAGGTAAAAAATACTGTTCCAAATATAATTCCTATAAATAAAAGTCCTCCGTACATGGATTCCAGCTCTGCTCTTTGCGCTAAACCATCCAGACAGGATGTATATCCTTCCTGTCCTTTAAGCCAGATAAACAGCTCATCTGCAAAATCCCGTTTCAGCTCATCCTCACCTTCTAATACAATCCCCACCTGCTGGCTAACCTCCGCTAAAAATTCCTCAATCTCAGTTACCCCGTTTTCTCTGGCAAATGCCTCCACACAGTCGTCAAGCGCCGCCTTATCTTTCACGATAAAAACAAACTCCGCACCAAAATCACTTCTGCCTGCTTTTGGAAAAGGAAACAGTTCTTTTATCTCCTCTGCAACCCTCATCTGACTTCCCATAAAGGAAACACTGTCATAACCAAAATCTTCCCCAGTAGCCAAAAACAGCACCTCGCCATCGTTTAGTGTTTTACTTTCATTCTCGATCCTGTTATAATCTTCTAACGTTAAAAAATATACTCCATAAGTATCTTCAAAGTCTCCATCCGGCAGCTTGGGCGCAAAATTATTTTCATCTTTGCTGCATGAAAAACGCCTGAAATCAAATACATCCACCCGCAGTCCTTTTATACCATATTTTTCTTCCAGCCTGCTTACCTGTTTTTCCACATCCTCCTTAATCAGGCTTCCGGTTCCATAGTCTGCACGTATATCGTAAGGATAATCATGATGTGTAATGCCATCAAGCCCACAGTAAAGGGTGATTGTGCAGATCAGCGTAATAATTACCATTGTGGAAAAAATACAAATATTTGCAAGACTTGCCGCATTCTTTTTCATCCTGTAAAGCATACCTGAAATCGTCACAAAATTTTTCGACTGGTAATAAATCTTTTTATTCTCTTTCAGAATCCTGAGCAGCATAATGCTTCCGGATGTGAACAACAGATAAGTTCCAATTACAACCAAAAATACTGCCAGAAAAAAATCGGTAAATATCATGCTGTTTAATTCCGAGCTTATGGAAATTTTATACCCCAGTATCAGCACTACTGCACCTGATATCCCATAAAAGAAAATTCCCTTAGGCTGTTTTTCCCCTTTTTTACTGCCGGAGAGCAGCTCCACCGGCCTGGACTTTCTAATTTGAATCAGACCGAAACATAAATTAATCAGGTATACAGCTACAAAAAACAAAAGTGTATCTTTAAACGCTTTCCAGGTAAACACAAATTCCACATTCAGCGGAAGATGGCTGACATGCAATAGCAGCAGAAAAAATAATTTAGAAAGCGCGCTTCCCAGTAAAATACCGCTGGCAGTGACAATCATATAAATCATTATTGTTTCAAGAAAAAGAAGAATTCCTATATGCCTTTTTTCCAGCCCCAATATACTGTATAATCCAAATTCTCTGCTGCGTCTCTTCACCAGAAAACTGTTTGCATAATACAAAAAAGGAATTAATATAATGCCAAGCAGCCCTCTTCCGATGCTGAGCAGCATCCATGCATAAGCTGCCCTGGGCAGTTCCCTGATCAGATCCTCATTATATAAAATAGAGGAAAAAATAAAGTAAGTAAATGCGGAAAATGCTCCCACTGCCAGGTAGGGAAAATATACTGTTTTATTTTGCACTACTCCTTTTACTGCCATAGAAGGCAGCAGCTTCCATTTATTCATGCTCCACCTCCTTATCGCCCCTGCCGGTGGACTCCCCTTTCTCTGTCTGCAATATGGTAAGCGCATCTGAGATCATTCGATACATAGAGTCATTGTTCTGGTTTCCTCTGTAAATCTGATGAAAAACACAGCCATCTTTGATAAACAACACACGTCCTGCGTGACTTGCTGCCTGAATACTGTGAGTTACCATCAAGATAGTCTGCCCTTCCCCGTTTATTTCTCCAAACAGCTTAAGCAGCTTTCCGGAAGCCTTAGAATCCAGTGCTCCCGTAGGTTCATCCGCCAGGATAATATCCGGCCGGGTAATCAAAGCCCGGCAAACCGCCGCTCTCTGCTTTTGTCCTCCGGATACCTCGTAAGGATATTTATTAAGCAATTCATCAATTGCCAGCTTTTTTGCCAGCGGAAGAAGTCTCTCTTCCATATTTTCATACTTTTCGCCTGCCAGCACCAAAGGAAGAAAAATATTATCCTTAAGGGACATGGTATCAAGCAGGTTAAAGTCCTGAAATACAAATCCCAGATGATCCCTTCTGAAAGCACAGATTTCCCTCTGCTTTACCTCTGCAAAATTCCTTCCATTCAATATCACGTGACCGCTGGTAGGCTTATCTAATGATGCCAGAATATTTAAAAGAGTTGTCTTTCCTGAACCTGACTCCCCCATAATCGCCACATACTCTCCATCTTCCACAGAAAAATTCACATCATTTAAAGCGTTTACCTTAACAGCTCCAAATCGTGTAGTATATACCTTTTTAACATTCTTTACTTCTAAAAGTGCCATATCTGTTCTCCTTGTTCACTTTGAGTTTTCCAGGCGGCCTCCCTGCTGTCTTTTTACTTTCCTTACCTTCTTAATGATATACAAAAAGGAAATGCTCTGCCATACATCCGGCTTACATTTCCCTCTTTCAATCTTACATTTTTGTCACATACGCTGCTGAGTAAAGCCCAGAAAAACCCGGGTTCCTTTCCCTTCCTCTGATTTCACTATAAGGGTATGAGACAGCCGATCCACAATCTGCCGGCACAAATAAAGTCCTATACCTGTAGATTTTTTGTCCATCCTTCCATTATATCCGGTAAATCCTCTTTCAAAAATCCGGGGAAGATCTTCTTTCCGAATCCCTATTCCGGTATCTTCTATCACCACATAATCAGCATTTTCTGCCTTTTTCTTCCCTGATGCGTCAGCTCCATAAATAGAAATTCCGCCCTTTTTGGTGTATTTCAACGCATTGGATAAAATCTGCTCCAGTACGAAAGTAATCCATTTTTCATCTGTAACAGCCATGCAGGAGAATTCTTCCATAGAAAAGTTTAAGCCGCTTCCAATGAATAATACTGCATACTTTTTAACCGCCTGCTTTACCATTTCATAAATATTCTGCTCTTTAAAAGAAAGATCAGCGGAAAGACTTTCAAGCCTTGCATAATGAAGCGCCATTTCAGCGTACTGCTCAATTTTAAACAATTCCTCTGAAGCTAAACGATTCATTTGCATACTTTTTCGCCCGCCTGTATTCTTCTGCACTGCCTGCATGTCTTTCTGCTTTGGCGCTGTACCATCCTTACCATCCTCTTCAAGAAGAAGATGCAGGGCCGCAATGGGTGTTTTAATCTGATGAATCCACATAGTGTAGTAGTCAGCCATGTCTTTTTTTCTGATATCATATTCTGTAACAAGCTGACGCTTTTCTGCTTCTTGCGCAAGAATAATTTCCTGATAAAGCTTTTCCGGAAGGCTCAGCGGCATCTGTAGGTGCAGATCTCTTTCTTCCCTGTTTAAAATCAGCTCTGCCAGCTTTAAACATCTATCCCTATAGCGGAAAAAATCGTAAATCCCATAAATAAAGCTGAAAAATAAGATTAAAAACAATCCATAAGACATATTTATGACGACATTGTCATAATGATACAATCCAGCTAGTACAAACAAAATCAATATACCGGCTCCATAACATAATACATGGGGCATCTTTTCTTTTATATATGCTTTTATGATCTGCTTATTCCTCAAGTTGATAGCCCACCCCTTTTCTGGTCAGTATCAAACTTTTCAGTCCCACATCCTCAAGCCTTTTTCTAAGGCGGTTTATATTTACTGTAAGGGTGTTTTCATCCACAAAACATTCATTGTCCCAAAGCCGCTTCATAATGTTTTCTCTGCTGACCACATTTCCTGCGTTTTCAAACAAAATCTGTATAATCCTGAACTCATTTTTTGTCAGTTCCAGCTTTTGCTCCTCATACAAAAGCGTCATATCACCTAAACTTAAAATTACCCCATTATGCTCTAAAAGGGAGGACTGCCCCTTAATGGAATAGGCCCGCCGCAAAATTGCCTGCACCTTTGCCGAAAGAATTTCCAGGTCAAAAGGCTTTACAATAAAATCGTCTCCTCCCATATTAATGGCCATCACCACATTCATATTATCGGAAGCGGAAGAAATGAAAATAATTGGTACCTGAGAGATCTTCCTGATTTCTCCGCACCAATAGTATCCATTATAAAAAGGCAGTCCAATATCCATCAGCACCAGTTCAGGCAAAAAACGGTTAAAATGAGACAGCACATTTGCAAAATCTGCTGCGCACTCTATCTGATAGCCCCATCTTTCCAGGTGTATTTTTATTTTATCTGCTATTACTCTGTCATCCTCTACTACCAGTATACGAAACATGCGGCCGATCCTCCTGATGCTTTTTATTATCTCACATATAATTTATTGCTGCCATACTTTTATTTTTTCTTATAATAAAAAGACTCCCTTCTGAAAAGTTTTGCTTTTAACTCATCAAAAAGAAGTCCTTATTACCTATTCTTTCACACCACCCAATGTGACGCCTGCAATAATATACTTTGATAAGAACAAATATACTAAAATAATTGGAACAATTGCTATCATAATCATCATATATATCTTACCCATATCAAAGTTCATGTAATCTGCACCTCTTAGTGTAGCAATCAGTATTGGTACTGTCATTTTATTTTTAGACTGAATAACTAATGCCGGTACAAAATAATTATTCCATGAACCAACGAATGAAAAAATTGCCTGAACTGCTATTGCCGGTTTCATAATTGGAATTATGATCCGATTAAACGTCCTGAATTCTTTAGAGCCATCAATTCTCGCCGCTTCCACCAATGATAAGGGAAGGGACGACTGCAGATAGCTATACATAAAATAAAAGACAGCCGGAGATGCAATAGACGGAACAATCAACGGGAGTAAGGTATCATACATTTTCATGTTTGTAATCAGTCTTAAAAACCCCATTGCTGTAACTTGCGTCGGCATTACAAGGATAGCCATGATAAAGGTAAATGCTACTTTCCTTAATTTAAAATCATATGCATATAGGCCATAAGCTGTTAAAGCAGAAAAATAGGTACAAATTGCCGCACTGGAGCCTGAAACTATCAAACTGTTTAAGATTCCCCTGAACATTGGAAAAGTTCCGTCATTTGCCACATTTTTCAAGTTTTCAAAAAAATAACTTCCAGGAAATGCCGAAAATCCTTTTTGCAAATCCGCATGAGAGCGAGTTGCATTAACTAAAAGAATATAAAAGAAAAACAAACACATAAATGAGAGTATAATAAGTACAACGTGTGCCAGAATACTTCTCATACGGCCAAATATTTTTGCATTCATAGCTTATCTCCTCCCTACTTTCTTTTCTTTTTTAAAGACGTTTTTTTACTGCCTGAATCATCATTATTCACCATGCGGTACACCATGAAGCATAATATGCCACTGACAATAAACAGATAAACTGATAATGCGCCTGCCATACCATAATTATTGCTCTTCAAATGACTATTCAGAAACATGATCAATGTCATGGATGTACGGTCCGGATTTCCCTGACCATTAGTCAAAATCTGAGGGACATCAAACATTTGAAGCCCACCGATAATAGAATTGATTAATGTATAGGCAAGTATAGGTCTAATCAGTGGAAGTGTAATACGGAAAAATCTTTGAATACTATTACACCCATCTATTTCAGATGCTTCAAATATATCAGGGCTGATTCCCATAATTGCAGCCATCAGCATAATTGTCGTATTTCCAAACCACATCAGGAAATTCATAAGCCCAACCAGTGACCTTGTTCCAAGAACGGAACCCATAAAATCAATCGGCTCATTCAGCCATCCCAAAGACATTAAAATAGAATTGATCGGTCCATTCGTAGAAAATAAAGTAAAAAACAACATTGCAAACGCTGATGCCATAATCAGATTTGGCAGATATATCACAACTTTAAAAAACTGTGTTCCATGAATTTTCAGGCGGGCATCCACAAACCATTCGGCAAGCAGTAATGCAATTACAATCTGTGGTATAAATCCTATGATCCATAGAATCAAAGTGTTTCCCGCATACTTTAGCATATCTGATTTTAATAAACTGACATAATTATCTATTCCTATAAAATTCGGTCCAATTTCTTTAATCCCCGAACGATAATATTCAAAAAAGCTATACCGGATTGTATCCATCAAAGGAATAAAAGAAAAAATGAAAAAACTGGCAAAAAAGGGAAGAATAAAGAAATATCCCCATTTTGCATAATTTATTTTTTTACTTTTTTGTTTCATAAATTATCATTCCTTTCTCTAAACTTATAACTGTGGTGCAGCATGTGCACCACAGTTTACTGCACAATTTATTCCGGCCACTTAATCTCACTGATTTCTGGATATCTTTCTTTAATTGCTGTTTCAAAATTTGATTTTGCCTTATCAAAATCAACACTGCCCTGGAAATAATCACTAAAGCTATTCTGAATCAGTTCAACACATCCCTGATCATAAGCGGAGAGCGGTGCAATTACAATATTTTCCGCAACCGGAGCAAAATACTTAAATGCATTTTGTCCTCCAAGAAACGCAGATGCAAAGGTTTTATCATCTGTAGCTGCCGCCTGCATGCTGGTACGTGTATTCGTAAAATCTGTATAATCTTTGGAAATCTTTAATAAATTTTCTTTATCCGCAGTTACCGAAAGAATAATATCCTTTACATACTGTGGATTATCTGTGCCCGTACATGCATGAACATATGAACCCCCCCCAATTATATTCCTGCGGCGGATTGGTAACAGCCCATGCGCCATCTCCTCCGTCCCAGTTTGGTTTTAATGTAAAGTCAATTCCCCATGCCGGGAAAAGAAATGCAAATACTTTAGATGCCGATCCCATTGCCTGATTCCAGTCAGCATTCCATTGTCCTTTTACAGACTTATCAAGATATCCGGCATCCAGCCATTCTTTGGAATCATTTATCCAATTCATAATTTGCTGGTCAACATTAATTACCGTTTCACCTTCTGCAACCCAGGGTGCTGAAATGCTGTTTCCATATAAACGGAAAGTATCCGCATAAGATGCAAATGTATAATATCCTTTTGCCTTTAGCTCTTCCGCAGTCGTCTTTATTGTATCCCAATCCTTTACCTTTTCTCCAATTGCCTCTGGATCATCTGTCCCAAATACTTCAATGGCAATATCCCGTCTATATACCAACAGCCCCGGGCAGCACTGCCATGTGGAACCCCTCTGCACACCGTTTGCATCAGATGCTGTTACTTTTGTAAAGCTATATTGATCTGCCAAATCCGTATCAGGGTTTATGCCAAGATCAACAAGGGGCATGGCAACATCTGCGTCCGCATCTGTATACTTATTGACATAATCCGTCTCCGATAAAAAGATATCAATTTTGTCATCATCTGCTGCACTTGCCTGATTAAGGAGTGCTTCATCAAGCTTCTGCTGATAAACACCATCCTGATTCGGGTTAATGATCCAGTGAATTTCTGTTCCATCTTTTAATGTGGTCACCGTTCCATCTGCCGACGTTTCTTTTACTTCCGGATAAACAGCTTCCACTCTCTCACGAAATTCGTTATTCCAGCAGTAGATATTAATTACTTTGCCTTCTGTGTTTGTTGTACCGGAACCTTGATCAGTTGATTTTCCGCATCCTGCCAATGAACCTGCTGCAACAGCCGCCATCAGCAAAATACTGATTAGTTTCTTTTTCATTAAAAAATCCTCCTTATTAATTTTATGAAGTTAGAATATTCTTCAACTTCGCATTGATTAATACGCTTAAAATATAACGCTTTTTTTCAGATGAATATATTATAGTTTTTAACAAAATATCAGATTCTTGATGTAATTTATTAACCTGTATTTATCTGCTGTTTAAAAGAATTGTACATATATTTTAGGTCATGATTCTGATATTTTTCTCATGTATTTTGTTTTCATGAGATAAGAAAATCTTTACTATTTTAAATATGATTTTTATATTCAGTTAAGGAAAGGAGCTAAAAATGAATGATTTAAAATTTATTGATGAGCACGGCACTTTTACCATACGTCAGCCGGAAAATACAAGTTATTTATATTTTCCCCTTGCTTCGGAAACAGGCTTAAAGAGTTCTGTCACTCCAAACCTTGGGGGGGATGCGAAAATTGATCAGGAAACTTTTTTATTGGAACCTGTAAGTTCTGAAAGCCTTCATAATAACCGTTCCTCTCGAAACTTCTGGTGTGTAATAGATGATATGGGTGTATATTCCGCTACAGGTTCCTCTGCCGAACAGGAAGCTGATAAATTTTCCGATATGCAGGATGACAGCTGCCTGACTGCCGGATTTATGTGGCAGTCTTTAAAACGCTTCTCCAAAAAATTTCAGTTGGAATCCACCATTACTTCATTTATTCCAAAAGATTCCAACGTTGAAATCATGTATATCACCATACAAAATAAATCAGCAAATATTCAGCATTTGACTGCTTACGGTGCTGTTCCAATCTACGGACGCAGCGCAGACAATATACGCGACCACCGCAATGTCACCTCAATGCTCCACCGTATCAAAACAACCCAAAATGGAGTTTTGGTATCCCCCACTATGTCCTTTGATGAAAGAGGCCATCTTCCAAATAAAAAAATATATTATGTTATAGGATGTACAGGCAGTCAAGAGCCTCCGGTATGTTTTTACCCTACTGTAGAGAACTTTATTGGTGAAGGCGGTTCTTATACGCATCCCCGCGCCATATATGAAACGCGCACGGGATATCCTCCTTTATCCAAAGCGGAAGGAAAAGAAGCAATGGGAGCCTTCCGCTTTGGAAAACTCTCTCTTGCCCCTGGTCAAAAAGTCGATTACATTCTTCTTCTGGGCGTTGAACAGAATGAAGAATCTATAAATAATATTTTTCAAAAATATAACAGTACTGAAAAAGTCATAGCAGCTTTAGCCGATACCAAAACCTATTGGCAGGACAAAGTGAATGTAAGTTTTCATACAAGTAATACTACCTTTGACCGTTTTATGAAATGGATCAGTTTCCAGCCTTTCCTCCGACGATTGTTTGGCTGTTCTTTTCTGCCTCACCATGACTACGGACGCGGCGGCAGAGGATGGCGTGATTTATGGCAGGACTGTCTTTCTTTACTCTTAATGGAACCTGGCAAGGTCGGACATATGATTGCCATGAACTTTGGCGGGGTACGCATTGATGGAACAAACGCCACTATTATAGGAAGCGGAGATGGTAATTTTATAGCTGACCGTAATGGCATTTCCCGTGTATGGATGGATCACGCCCTTTGGCCATTAATGACAACAAAGCTTTACATTGACCAGACCGGAGACATCGAAATTTTAAATAAACAGGTTTCCTATTTTAAAGATTCCCAGGTCATGCGTGGAACTGAGATGGATACCCTTTGGCATCCCGACAGCGGAAATAAACAGTATACATCTGAAAATCATACTTACACCGGAAGTATTCTGGAACATCTTTTAATCCAGCAGCTTACCGCTTTCTACGAAGTAGGCAGTCATAATATATACAGGCTGCGAGATGCTGACTGGAATGATGCATTAGATATGGCATCTGAACAGGGGGAAAGCGTTGCCTTTACCTGTGCCTATGCCGGAAACTTGTTGGATCTGGCATCCCTGATCCGCCTTTTAGATAGCTGTTCTTCCAATCATACCGCTACTCTTCTGGAAGAAATTACAATTTTGCTGAATGATGAACCGGGCCTTTACGACTGCGTATCAAAAAAGCAGGATATATTAACAGAATATTCTAACAAATGCAGACATAGTGTCAGCGGCAGACGTACTTCTTTTTCCCTCCAGTTTCTCGCTGCAAATTTAACTGAAAAAGCAAACTGGATAATGGAACATATAAAAGCCCATGAATGGATTGAAATATCTGAAAATGAAGGCTGGTTTAACAGCTACTACGATAATCATGGCTGCACTGTTGAAGGCATTTTTGAAAACAATGTACGAATGATGTTAACCGGTCAGGTTTTTTCCATTATGAGCGGTGTAGCCGAACAATCGCAAATTAAAAAAATAGTAAAAAGCGCTGACTGCCATCTTTATCAGAAGGACATCGGCGGATACCGCCTGAATACAGATTTTCATGAATTGAAATTTGATATGGGGCGCATGTTTGGATTTGCCTATGGCGAAAAAGAAAACGGAGCCGTATTTTCGCATATGACTGTTATGTTTGCAAATGCACTTTACCGCCGGGGGTTTGCAAAAGAAGGATGGAAAGCTTTAATATCACTTGCCAACACCGCCTTAGATTTTGATACCAGCCGCATATACCCGGGTATTCCCGAATATTTCCGCTCTGACGGACGTGGAATGTATCACTATCTGACCGGTGCCGCAAGCTGGTATATGATGACCATGATTACGGAAGTTTTTGGCATACGCGGGCAAAATGGAAACCTTATTTTATATCCAAAACTTCTGGCTGAGCAGTTTGATGAAAAAAATCTGGCTTCCATTACAATTCCTTTTGCTGATAAATATTTTTGCATTGTCTATGAAAATAAAAACTGCAAGGACTTTGGCGATTACACCATAGGTTCTGCTATCTGTGATAAAGCAAATCTCGTTATAGACAATAAATCTTTTATCACATTGCCTCTTAAAATGCTTACCGGGCTGTCTGATGAACCACATACAATTTTTGTGCAGCTTATTTAAAGCATCTTTATTTAACAATAAAATTATAGAAAGGAAATAAACATAAAAATGAAATATGGTTATTTTGACGATTTAAATCAGGAATATATAATTAACCGGCCAGATACGCCAACACCCTGGGTTAATTATTTAGGCTCTCCCGAATATGGCGCAATTATCTCCAATAACGCAGGTGGCTACAGCTTTGCAAAATCAGGCGCAAACGGAAGAATACTGCGCTACGTTTTCAACCAATTTGACCAACCGGGAAGATATCTGTATATCCGCGACAACGAATCACAGGATTATTGGTCTGCTTCCTGGCAGCCAGTCGGTAAAGACCTGAATAAATATAAAAGCAAATGTCATCATGGACTTGGCTATACAAAAATGACTGCCGAATACAGTGGAATTACTTCCAGCGCACTATACTACGTTCCTTTAGACAAATCCTATGAGGTATGGGCGTTAACCGTAACTAACCAGTCCAAACACATAAGAAACCTGACGTTGACCGGCTACGCTGAATTTACCAATCACAGCAACTATGAACAAGATCAGGTCAATTTGCAGTACTCCTTATTTATTTCTAAAACATTATTTGATAAAAACCGCATTATACAGCAAATTCATGGCAATCTGGATGCGATTCCAACTCATGAAAAGATTGATGAGAAAAATGTAACAGAACGCTTTTTTGGTCTCGTTGGCGCCGAAGTTTCTTCCTATTGTGGTGACAAAGAACATTTTCTTGGAAAATATCATGGATACCAAAACCCACAGGGTATTTCATCAGGAAATCTGGGCAATGTAACCAGCTATAACGAAAATTCCTGTGGGGCTCTTTCCTGTACGATTGCCTTAGCTGCGGGTGAAACAAAAACAATCCTTTTCCTGCTCGGTCCAAACTCTTCCTCTGAAGCCGAGGCTATTATGAAAACTTATGCCAACCCATCAGAAAATATTAAAAGTGAAATCCTGGAAATCAAAAAAAGCTGGATGGAAAAACTTAAACACCTAAAAGTAAACACTCCCAGCTCTGAATTCAACACAATGGTAAATACGTGGAACGCCTATAACTGCTTTATGACCTTTATCTGGTCACGCGCTGCCTCCTTTATTTACTGTGGGCTGCGCAACGGTTATGGATATCGTGATACCGTGCAGGATATTCAGGGTATTATTCACCTTGCACCTGAAATGGCCTTAGAAAAAATACGTTTTATGCTTTCGGCCCAGGTAAATAACGGTGCCGGCCTTCCTCTGGTTAAATTTACACACAATCCCGGGTATGAAGATACGCCGGACGATGCCTCATACAGAGAGCAGACCGGCCATCCGGCATACCGAGCCGATGACGCATTGTGGCTTTTTCCAACAATTTACAAATATATTGCAGAAACGGGTAACGTGGAATTTCTTGATGAAATCCTTCCATTTGCAAATAAAGAAGAAGGCAGCGTTTATGAACACTTAAAACGTGCAATTCAGTTTTCCCTTGATCATCTTGGTTCGCATGATTTACCGGCAGGGCTTTATGCTGACTGGAATGACTGCCTTCGCTTAGGTGCGAATGGGGAATCCACCTTTGTCGCAATGCAGTTTTTCTACGCAATAACAATTATGAAAAAATTCTCTGAATATAAAGGGGATATGAAATACACTGAATATTTATCTCAGCGTCAGACGTTGTTAGAAAAAACTATGCAGGAATTATGTTGGGATGAGGATCGATTTATACGTGGTTTTACAGAAACCGGAGAAAGAGTAGGCACACGGGAAAATGTGGAAGCCAGCCTTTGGCTAAACCCACAAAGCTGGGCTGTTATCAGCGGTCTTGCCACCTCAGAACAGGCAGATACCATACTTGAAAATGTTTATCAGAAATTGAATACAAATTATGGCGCACTCCTAATGAATCCTCCTTATCATGCACATGCTTTTGATGGTGCTCTTGCTGTCATATATAATCAGGGAACAAAAGAAAATGCCGGTATATTTTCACAGTCTCAAGGCTGGCTTATTCTGGCTGAAGCCATAAGCGGGCATGGCGAACGTGCTTTTACCTACTTTATGGAAAATGCACCGGCTGCTCAAAATGACTATGCCGAAATACGTCGTCTGGAACCCTACTGTTATGGACAATTCACAGAAGGAACTGCCAGTATCCATCACGGCCGCTCACACGTACATTGGCTGACAGGAACCGCCTCAACCGTTATGGTTGGATGCGTTGAAGGCATTCTTGGACTGCGTCCTGACATGAATGGAATCAAACTCTCCCCAGCAATTCCAAAATGCTGGACTCACTTTGAAATTGATAAAGACTTCCGTGGGAAACATCTCCATATTCTTGTAGATAATCCCAACCAACGAGAATCCGGTTACGAGCTGTTAACCTTAAACGGAAAACCCCTCACCGAAAATTATATTCCTTTTAACTCTCTGAAAGAAACAAATGAAATTTATATGCTTCTTTAAAAGTATTTTTAAGGCGCCGCATAACGACGCCTTTTTATTTTTTCTTTGCTGTATCCAAATCCTCTATCCCGATATCCCAATGTACCAGATGATTTAAATCCCGGAATTTTTTTGGCGTCATACCTACAATATCACGAAACTGTTGTATAAAATGACTCTGTGAAGAAAAAGAAAGCCTGTTTGCAATATCAATCAGTGAATAATCACTATATTTTAACAAGTTCTTAGCTATTTCAATCTTCTGCCCGCGTATATACGTACTGACCGAATCTCCGGTTTCTTTTTTAAATAACCGGGAAAGGTAGCTGGCTGACACCCCTAATTCATCTGCCAGTTCTTCTACTGTTATACGCTCTTTTATATGAGCATAAATATATTCTTTGCAAAGATTGATATGTTTAGAACCCGTATCTCCGCGGCAGATTTTACGCATCTTCTCTGCATAGTCCACCACCATTTCGTCATGCAGATTTTTTACGCCCTGCGTAGTATGAATATCATCTAATTGCTGAATATAAAAATCGCTCATTCGGAAAGCCTGTTCCAGCTCCATTCCTTTCTGCCTGCATAGTCGTGTCACCATCGCAGTTGTAATCACAAAATGATACTTTAGATTCGTTACCGGATTCCTTGATAAAACGCCTACGCCTTCACTGTCTAAAAATCTTTCCTGTTCACAGTTCTTTTTCACCTCATCTACTTCACCGTTTACTATTGTCTGATAAAATAAAAACTCCTCTGTCGGCTCCCTATGCTCTACCTCATCAATTTCATCGTCCGCCTCTAACAAAAGCCATGCATTTTGATAGCCCATAGCCCCTCCTTTTCCAATCAACATTTCCGGTACTTGTCAAGTATAGCTGACAATACAGCCTCTCCTATTACCACTATATCATTGGCATCTTAAATAAACAACCTGTTATTTAAAATACACGCAAAGACCTGAAAATATCTATTTATCTTGCAATTACCCACCCTATATTTTATTTTAAATATAAAAGCCTGGCACACCAGACAAGCCAACAGTTCATGCATTACAAAATTGAGGGATCGCACAGGCTGAATATTTTCATCAAAGGAGACTCACCTAATGGATATTCATTCATTAAAAGAAAACACCAGACATGGCACCGTAACCTTCCCCCTTGCTTTATACAAATGGCATGGCGGCAGCGACTGGAAAGTGCCGCTTCACTGGCATGATGAAACGGAATTTATTTATCTGAAAAAAGGCGCCTTCACTGCATGGCTGAATACAAAAGAGCTTCATGTTGAAGCACCGGCAATTATGTGTATTCATGCAGGGGAGCTTCATTCCCTGACTTTAAGCGCTGATTCTGTTGAAAGCGCTATTGTCTTTCATCTGAATATCTTAAGCTTCGAGCATTATGACTCTATTCAGGCCAAGCTGATACGTCCTCTTATGGATGGCCGCCTTCGAATGCCCTTTCTTATCAACCATGCAGAACCTGTTTTCCCGGATATAAAAAACTGTTATGAAAGCATGGAGCAAAAAATGGAAGAAATGAATTCCTGCGGTGCAGAAAATGAAATCATAAAAACCACCGCCTACCTGCAGATCAAATCCCTTCTTTTTCATATGCTTTCCATTCTCTATAAAAATGAATATCTTTTAAGCAAGAAAAGTATACCTGCCCAAAATGAGCACCAGATTGAAAATTTGAAAAAAGTACTTTCTTATATCAAGGAAAATTATTCTTCTCCTATTCGCATAGAAGAACTGGCTTCACTGATCAATCTAAACGCCCAATATTTTTGCAGATACTTTAAAGAAAATATTGGGAAAACTGCTACGGAATATATAAATGAAATCCGTATAGAAAAAGCGGCGGAAGCCTTAATTGAAACAAATAAAAAGATCATAACAATTGCACAGGATACAGGCTTTGACAATATTGGTTATTTTATCCGCAGATTTAAAAAGGAAAAAGGAGTTACTCCTTCCGAATATCGAAAGAATATTCCTTCTTCCAACACAGATTAGAGAAATTTTAGAGAAAAAAATGCTATTCTTATCTCCATGATACTCTATTTTGCATTCACATGTACCTGGCGCAAACTCATCAGGTATAAAAACAAAAAACATGGGGAGATAACAGCTTATGAAAAGGAAACGACAAAGGAAATTAAAATGCATACGCATTTTATCCATGATAATTATTTTAGGAGGGCTTCTATCCATCTTAACCTTAAAATTGTATGTAAATGCTTCTGATGGTTCTGAAATTGTTATTTTTAAATATGATAAAGAAGTTTCAGAAGCGACTGCTTATGGAGAGCCCGTTTATGATGAATCTTTATATCAGATAGTAGAAAGTTCAGAAGGTTCTCCTATTGTAAAAGACGTCCGTCTCGATACGGATGTGGAAAGCAAACTGTCCCTTCTTGCTGCTGAAGATGAAGAAATTGCTCAGATTTATGCCGATAAAAACAATTATCCGGAAGAACTGCTGACCGCTCTTGCCAACAATCCGGAGTTGAAGGAATTTGTAAAAGGGTACTTGGCTTCTGACGGTACGGCGAAGGCCGGATTAAATGAGGAAGAACTTTCCCAGGACTTTCCCCTGCTTTTGCAATGGGACAGCCGATGGGGATATGTTCCTTATGGAAAAACCAATATCGGCATTTCCGGCTGTGGCCCAACCTGTATGGCTATGGTAATTTTTTCTCTTACCAGAGATGCATCCGCTACTCCTGACGCCCTTGCATCATACAGCATGAAAAATGGTTACTATTCCCAGGGTGCCGGCACTTCCTGGCTCTTTATGACAGATGCTGCAAAAGCCTACGGTCTCAACGCCAAAGAACTGGGGCTGGATGAAGAATCTATGAAAAGCTATCTTGATTCAGGACGCCCCATCATCTGTGCCATGCGCCCAGGCGATTTTACCACTATGGGACATTTTATTATGATTTATGGATATGACAAAGATGGTTTTCTTATCAATGATCCCAACAGCCGGGAACGCAGCAGCAGACATTGGGACTTTGACACCCTCCATTACCAGATCAAAAATCTTTGGGGATATTATATTTAAAGTATTTTATGAAAATCAAATATCCTTTTACAATATTTTATATATATCAGATAGCAGATTTTGAGTCAAAATAGTACAATAAATTAGTCAAATATAAGTAAGAAAACCTCTCTTTAGGATAATATAATGTAATTACAATCTTTCAAACGCGCGTAGTGCATGAATAATTAAATCAGGGAGGTTTTCTTATGAATAAAAAATGGTGGCACGACAAAGTTGCATATCAAATTTATCCCAAAAGCTTTTATGACACAAATGGAGACGGTATTGGCGACCTAAGAGGCGTTATCAGTAAGCTTGATTACTTGAAAGAACTGGGTATCGACATTATCTGGCTTTCCCCCATCTATCAGTCTCCTTTTGTTGATCAGGGATATGACATTTCTGATTACTATAAAATTTCTGAATCCTTTGGTACTATGGAAGATTTTGACACCCTGCTTGCGGAAGCCAAAAAAAGAAACATGTATATTGTAATGGATCTGGTGATCAACCACTGCTCTGACAAGCATGAATGGTTTCAAAAAGCATTACAGGAGCCGGAAGGAAAATACGGTGATTATTTTTACTTCCGCAAAGGGAAAAACGGAAACCCTCCCAGCAATTACCGCTCTTATTTTGGCGGAAGCGCTTGGGAAAAGGTACCCGGATCTGACTATTATTATCTCCATATGTTTGCCAAAGAGCAGCCGGATTTAAACTGGAATAATCCCCAAATGTTAAATGAATTATACACCATGATCAATTGGTGGCTGGAAAAAGGGGTTGCCGGATTCCGCATTGATGCCATCATAAACATAAAGAAAGATCCCGCCTTTAAAGATTTTGAGCCGGACGGTCCAGATGGACTTACCAGCATATGGCATATGGTGGAAAGCGTTGAAGGCGTAGGCGAGCTGCTGGAAGACTTAAAGAAAAACACATTTGAAAAATATCAGGCCTTTACCGTAGCAGAAGTATTTAACATGAAAAAGGATGAATTAGTAGAATTTATAGGGGAAAACGGACATTTTTCCACCATGTTTGACTTTTCTGCCCATTCCCTTTCCTTTGGAGAGCATGGCTGGTATGACAGCCAGCCCATCCAATTTAAGGATTTTAGAAATGCACTGTTTCACTCCCAGCTTGAATGCCAGGAAGTGGGCTTTCTTGCAAATATCATTGAGAACCATGATGAACCCAGAGGGGTTAACCGTTATCTGCCGGACTATGCCCGTAATGATGCCGGATTTAAAATGCTTGGAACTGTCAGCATTCTTTTACGGGGCCTTCCCTTTTTATATCAGGGACAGGAAATCGGTATGCAAAACTGCCCTATGAGCTCCATTGAAGAATATGATGATATCAGCACGCATGGAGAATATAAGATTGCCATTGAAGCAGGATTGTCAGGAGAAGAAGCGTTAAAAGTCTGTTATCTAAACAGCCGGGACAATGCAAGAACCCCCATGCAGTGGGATGATAGTGAAAATGCCGGTTTTACCACAGGTATCCCCTGGCTTAAAGTAAATCCTAACTATACGTCCATTAATGTTGACAGACAACTTACCGATGAAAACTCTGTTCTTTCCTATTACAAAAAGCTGCTGGCACTTCGTAAATCAGCAGAATATAAAGATGTATTAACTTATGGTACTTTTACTCCTCTTTTTGAAAATGAGGAAAACATATTTGCCTATGAACGGAGGCTAAATGACAAATCTGTCATAATCCTTGCCAACTTTGGGGATAAAGAAGCTATTCTACATTTTAAAAAGACAGCAACCCTTTCTATTCTGCTGAATAATCTGGAAAAGGCTTTCATAAAAGAAAATGAAATTACTTTACTCCCATGCCAGGTTATCGTAGCACAATGTAATTAACTTTACTAGTTCAATAAGACAGTCGCCGCCACAGGCAAAGCATCTTGTGACGGCGACTGTCTTATTGAATTTTAATTTAGTGATAAAACAAGAACTTTAAAATAGATAACCGCCTCTTGTTGCTAAATGTCAATTAGAAAATTGGATATTAAAACGAATTGACCTTAAAATGTTTATGCTTTCATTTATTATAACAAACAGAATAGCATATTGTCAATAAATCATATATTCAAAATCGATAAACTAATAACCTCTTTGTCTCACTCTAATATTGAAATTCTTTACTATATAAAATAATCAGTTATTCATAATATGGAAACTGGGATATTCTCAGGGCAGTTGCGCCAAAAGGAATCAGCTCTATTGTTTTTTCCACACCTGTTATCTCCACCGGACTGACTGGCGGCGCATCAGCACTGTTATGATACATGTTCCATTGTTTTAATTGTTTTGCTTTAAGGTAAATCTTAGAGGAGGGATTTTCTTTTGAATATGGATTTTCCACCTCTGTACCTTTCACATACACAGGTGTATCCTTCCTGTTGATTGCATAATTCCAGGTCTCAGCAGTAGAAACGCTGTAGTCACAAATTCCCATGCATTCTTTTTCCACATGCCACTTTTCTTCCAAATTTAATCCGTAAAGTAAGCATCCTCTTTCAACAGCCTGACTTTTATGAAACCATTGAGATAAGCGTATCTCCATTGGGAATCTAACTGCTATTGTATCACCGCTGCCAAAAAAACCTTCCACAACGAAAAAGCTTCCTTCCACTCTCTTATTTTTTCTGTTATCAACTGTAATTTCAGGCTGCCTGCACCATTGGGGAATCCGTATCTTTAAGCAAAAGCAGCAATCTGCATTTATAACATGATAAGTTAAAGTCTCCTCAAATGGATACTTTGTATTCAGCTCAATCTGTACTTCTTTTTGTGAAATCAGCGTATGTACTTTGCTTGGTGCAAAAACCATGGAAACAAGGGTATTTTTTTGTTTAAACCATAGACTGTTTACCAATTTAGGCCATCCCTGGTGCATATTTGCTGTGCAGCATCCAAAATTAGGTTCCAGACCAAATAAATTTGAGGTATTATCATTGTTAAACCAGTTACGCTTTTGGTCAGATATTAAAACCTGATTTGCCTGCTGTAAATATTGATGGGCCATATAGTTTTCCGTAATTGCAGCAGGATAGGCATTGTAAGCAATCTTTTCGAGCCGGTCTGCCAGCTTTGCTTCTCCTGTAATTTCCAGCATTGTTTCCAGGCTGAACATAAGCTCAACAACCGCACACAGCTCCGAACCCTGAGAAGGCGAAGCACCGCTTAAATGCTCATCTCCATTTACTGTTCCGGATGCCACGTCATGAAACTTTGTCAATGTATCAACTGCTTCAACCGCAATACCGCACTTTCTTAAATCTTCGTCAAAGCAGCCTTCCAGCGCCGGATACTTTAGTCCCATCACAACATTAACTACATGAGTTTCATGGTATTTCATCAACTTTAGTATTTCTGAATTTTGATATTTACTTAATTCCTCCCAGTTATAATAATATGCAGTAGGATAAACAAAGGGAAAATTATCAAACAGCTCTGTCCAGTTAAGCGCCTGACAGCGCAGTTTATTTTGCAATTTTAAAAGCCATTTTTGTGGTTTATATTCATATACCCATTTAATACAATATAAAACTTCGCCAACCCTTGCTTTTGCCCATTCACTTACCGGCTTATTTTCTATGGAATTTGAAATATACCTTAAATATCTCTCAATAAATGCAAATGTTTCTTCTTTTTTCTCTATTTCATAATATTGCCTCAAAACTTTCAACATGATAAATCTTGACCAGTAATCATCCATAGAATTTTGCGGCCCAAAATTCCCGTCTTCTCTTTGACTATTTAAAGTCCAACGTATAAACTTTAAACAGATTTCCCACTTTTCCTGATCTTTCAAATAATAAGAGAGGGGAAGCAGTCCATCCAAATAATAGGGTGCTCTCTCCCAGCTTTCTCCAGTTCCTCCCAGCCATCCGGAATAGCTTCCCACACTGTCCCATTTTTCAAAAAGCTGCCCCGAAAGCCCTTGCATCTGAAGCTCCATTTGAGCTTTCAGCCACCCACATGGTTCTATTTCAGGCAATTCTAACCGTTTGAATTCTTTTTTCACACATAATTCCTCACTTTTTATCCCAGTCTGTAAACAGTTCATCTCCATCATGGATATAAAGTCCAACCTGCTCTACTGCCGCCTGGCGTCCATTTGCCCACAGCAGCCATTGCCCGTCCATATGCATAACCCAGGGCTTATATACTGCTTCAACATCCCAGCTTCCCTCTGGTCCTCCTGCTATAATTGGATTATTCGGATATCTTTGCCAGCCTGTAATTCCATCCTTCGATCTGGCAACATTGATAGTGGCCTTATACATATCTTCAAAACCAATGTAAAACATATAATACCAATTATCCATAAAAATAATCTGGCATGCAGATACAATTTCCTTTTCCCAGAAGTTTTTAGGTTCAGGCCTGAAAACAGGATTCCGGCTGCTTCTCATCCAATGAATTCCATCTATGCTTTCTGCATATCCAATTTGATCCGGCTCCCAAAAGCCTCCTGCAGAATACCACATTCTGAAAATATTTCTGTTTTTATCCCAAATAACAAAAGGACACATCAGGTTTGTTTTTTCCCATGTTTCTTCCGGCTCCATGACAGGTTCTTTTCTTCTTTTAAAGTGAATGCCATCATCGCTTTCCGCAAATCCGATGCAGGATCTTCCACTGCTCATGCGTTCCCCTGCGCCTAAAAATTTCATGCCTGTATACCACATAAAATATTTGCCATCTTTTTCAATTACTATCTGCCTGTTAACGTCATCCTCCCATCCGGTAGAAAAATCAGGCGGCAGAACAATTGTAGGCTCGCTCCAGTGTACTCCGTCAACTCCTTCCACAAAAGCAATACTATTTGTAGATCTCCATGACAAATACATTCTCAGCTTTTCCTTAACTTTGATAACGGTTACATCAAATGTCTCTCCATAGTCATTTCTAAAAACAGGATTATTTTTATATCTGCGCCAATTTCCCTGACAACCTATTCTGGTTAAATCTTGATCTATCATTTATCCATTTCTCTCCTTATTTCTTATAGTCCCAGCTCCATGCCCTGGTGAATCAAAGCGCCAATCCTTTTATTGCCCCTGGCACATCCGGTATAATAACAGATCCACTTATTATCTTTTTTAAGAACCACAGGACGGTAAACTGCTTCAACATCCCATGCACCAAACTGCCCGCCAGATACGATAGGATTTGACGAATGTCTGATCCAGTTATGGATTCCATCTTCAGACTTTGCCATACAAATTCTTGCCTTAAATGCATCCTGCCATGCTGTGTAAAACATAAGATATCCTTCTTCTGTTTTTACAACATGACAAGCCCCCACTCTTTCCTTTTCAAGCACACTTTTATCATTTTTCATAATTGGATTTTCCGAAACCTTTGTCCAATTGTCACCATCAGGGCTGACTGCATATCCAATAGCCAATGGCTTTTCAATATCTCCCGCCGAGTACCACATTTTAAAAAGTGATTCCTTTTCATCATAGATAACACATGGATAGCAGACTGCATTGTGTTCCCACAAGCAGTCAGGCTCAAGCACAGGAGTTCTCGAGGCCATCCAGTTGATTGCATTATTACCCGTTGCGTGTCCTATCACAGCCCTGTCATAATCATCACTAACCGCATCATATCTTTTTCCTGTATAAAACATATGGTACTTTCCCTTGGCAAATAATACAAAAGGCTGACACACTGCTGCCTCCCATTTTAATTCAGGCCGCCGAATCAATGAATACCCATAGTCTCCACCATCTGAATAAAATGTATTTCCTATTACATACGCTTTTGATTCTGTATTTTCGTCTGTCACGCCATCCTCTGCAAATGGCCGGAAGTCCAAAGCATTTTCACACACTGCCACCAATATTTTCTTTAAAAACCGATGAGTATAGTACATGTAATATTTGTCTCCAACGGGCAGTACCATTGCATCTGAAACTTCACCTATCCTTTCTCCAATTACCGGATTATTTTCATACCTTCGCCATCCGGCATAACATCCTATTTTTCCTGGATCATATGCTCTCATTTTATTTTCCTTTCCCACAACAGATCCCTGGGAAATTCTAAGGACCTGATTGCTTACTTTTAATTTTTAGATACTATATATTCGGCCACCTGTCTGTTCATCTCGTCAATAACTTTTTGAATACCTGCCTCTTCAAGGCTCCTGGAAAACTCCTCAAGTACAGCGTCAACATCATCTGCCATTCCCATATTAAGCAGTGTATAATAACGGTCGTTTAATGTACTGATAATTGCAATTTCCGTACTTACCGGTGCCGGATCAAATACAAATGCATCCAAAACGTGATGTGTGATCATTGCCCCATAGCTATCCATGATCTGCTTATAGGAATCATCTAGTGACGTAGGATTTTCCACATACTCTGTACGAGTCAGTTCTTCATTTGTCCATCCCCAGTTGCAGTTTGCATCTACGCCATAATCAGAATTTTTATCCAGCAGCTTATATTGGTCATCTCCCACTGCTTCCCAATGGACGCCTTCTATTCCCAATCTTGCTAAATCGTAAATTTCCGGATTTGTATATAGTTCATTTAGAACCATCATCGCACGCTCTTTATGATTACTATTAATATTGATAGCCATTCCGTTATTTGTATAAGGATAAACCTTTTGAGCCACCTCCGGTGCAAAATCAATCATTCTGCAGTTCCAGTCCGGATGCTCATTATCTGCTATTCTTCCATAAGTCAATTGATTACTGGGATTCCAGGTCATAACAGCAGATTTTCCATTTAAAAAATTATCCTGCTTTTCATCCTGGGAATTTTGGGAATCTGCTGACCAATATCCTTTTTCATACATTTCCTTCATTTTATGACAATAGTTTGTAAATTCATCCCAGTTTAAAATATAACGGACTTCCACATCATCAGGATCTGTATAATGATACATAAATAATTTATTGTCATCCCCACTTATCGGCGAGAATCCTAAAGTTCTCCACTCATACAAATCCTGAAACTCGCCGCCGCCAGTTCCCAATGCAGAAATGCCCTGCTCATTTTCACATACTGCATCCAAAAAACTTTCTAATTCCTGCCGGCTGGTAATTTCCTCTACATTATATTTTTCAAGAAGGTCACCTCTTACCAACAAATTGCCACCGCTTGCAAATTCATTTTTATAGCATGGGATCATATAATCCTTACCGCCGATTTTAGCCTGATCCCACGCATCTTCCGGTACTACTGCTTTAATATCCGGCGCGTAAGTAGAAACAAATTCATCCGTTATTTCATAGAAACCGCCCATATTTGCTGTCTCGCTGTAATGCGCCCAGCCAGTTGCAGTGAAGATCAAATCAAATTTTTCGCCTGATGAAAACAATAAAGAATATTTCGTATCATGTTCCGACCATGATAAAAAGTCAACTTCCAATGTTGCATTTACATTTTCCTGCAGCTTTTTATTAATTTCGTCATATACCTGATCAAAATCGGGCGTTCTGTCACCTATTAAATACATTCTCAAAACAACAGGTTCCGAAATATCATTTCCCCGATATGCCATTTCCCCCTGTGTTTTGCCTGTGCCATTCTCCTGGGAAACACTTTCTGCCGGTGCTTCTGAAGAATTGTCATTTTTTTGTCCACATGCTGTCAGTGCCATTGTTGTCAGCATAGTTAGCGCCAACAAAATTGAAACCATTTTCCTCTTCATTTTTTCCCTCCTTTTGTCCCTTAAGAAGTAATTTTCTTATATGAAAATTATATGTTTTTCAAATTTTAGCTTCAATTCGCATTTATCCTAAACATAATTTTTGTTCTTATCACACAATATACAACGTTTCACCTTTTTCAATGCGCAACGTTGCTTTTTTGCTTATCCTTTAACTGCACCTATGGTTATTCCCTGAACAAAATATTTTTGTACAAAGGGATAAGCAAATATAATGGGACCTGTAACCACCACCGTAAGCGCCATCTTTAACGACTGGGTAGGTAAATTAAATGCTGCTGCCACAGCTCCTCCTGATGCGCTTGATAATATTTTTCTATATGCCTGAATATTATTGATCTGTTGATATAAAAAATATTGCAAAGGATACATTTTATCATTTGATATATACAACATTGCATTATACCAGTCATTCCAATATGCCAAAGCTATAAACAGCCCCACTGTCGCCAATGCAGGTTTTATTAGCGGCATGATTACTTTAAACAGCATTAGAAAATCTCCACATCCATCAATTTTTGCAGCATCAACAAGAGACTCCGGTATGGCTATCATATAGCTTTTCATTATCAGCAGATTATAAACATTAAAAAGTAAAGGAAGCAGCAACGCCAGATAACTGTTCTTAAGTCCGAGATAACTTGTCATTAAAATATAAATGGAAACCAAGCCTCCACTGAAAAGCGTAGTGAAATAAAAGAAAAAGGAAAACCCATTTCTCCAGGCAAAATCTCTTCTTGAAAGTACATATGCTGTCATCGTCTGCAGCATCAATCCTAATGAAGTACCCGCAATTGTAAGCCCTATTGTTACCAGATATGCCTTTCCTACAACTTGGGGCGACTTAAAGACAGCCTTGTATGCATCCAGAGAAAACTCTTTTGGAAATAATCCAAATCCCTGCAGAGAAATGACCTCTTCTGCTGTAAATGAAGCGGAAAAAACCATTAAAAACGGAATCAGACATAGTATAGCAATAAACCCGCAAAAGCAATATGAAAATATATTTAATTTTAAGCTAGATTTCATTTTATTTCTCCTTTTAAAAAAGTGTATAGTCTTTATCATAAAGAGAGACCAGTTTATTTGCTATTACTACTGTAATAAAACAAAGGACTGACTGGAAAAAACCGGATGCTGCCGACATACCAATGTCGTTATTGTATATCAGCGCCCTGAATGTATAAGTATCAATCACATCCGTAGCATCATATAAAATTCCATTTGATCCTACCAGATTATAAAACAAGTCAAAATTTCCTTTAAAAATACCTCCAACAGCTAATAAAACAAGTACGATAATCGTTGGCCTTACCATCGGTATCGTTATTTTAAAAATTCTCTGCACTTTACTTGCCCCATCAATTTGAGCTGCCTCATAAATTGATGGATCAATGCCCATAATAGATGCCAGATACAAAATAGATCCATAACCTACATTTTTCCATGCATTGAAAAAAATGATTATGACCGGCCAAATATACGGAATATTATAGATATTTACTTTTTCTCCACCCAAAAAGGCAATTAATTTATTGACCACCCCATAATCATAGCTTAAAAAATTGAAAGAAATAACTGAAACCACTACCCAGGAAATAAAGTATGGCAAAAACATAATAGACTGAGCTGCTTTCACAAAATATTTATTTTTAATTTCCACTAGTAATATGGCAACCGTTAACTGCAAGATATTGTTAATAATTATAAAGGCTGTGTTATAAAGCAGTGTGTTTCTTGTAACTGTAAACGCCTGTCCTGAATTGAAAAAGAATTTAAAATTATTAAGCCCGTTCCAGGGACTTTTAAATATTCCGTCTATATAGTTGTACTTTTTAAAAGCAAGTACAATTCCACCCATTGGAATATAATTAAACAATATAACATAAATTACTGCTGGAAGAAGCATAAGCAGCAAGATTTTGTATTTTTTTAAGTCCTTTAAAAACCTTTTCCCCTTATTCATATATTTTTCTCCTCTTTACTTCTGTTGACTTTCTCAAATGAATCTCATAATTTGAAAGTGTTTTAGTAGGAACCTTATTTCCCTTTATTAGTTCTAGAAGAATTTTGCCTGCATGAATTCCCTGTTGTACTGCATTTACGCTGATTGACGTGATTGGCGGATTATGCATTTCCATATAAATACTGTCATGCATGGAGGCCACCCTTATATCTTCCGGAATCTTAAAACCATATTCCTGTAATTTATTCACCACCTTCATGCAAAGCGCATCATCTGTGCATACCACACATTCTACCCTGTTATCAACTATCTTCATCATCACTCTGTCCAGTTCCATTACACTGTTTACATTTTGGAAAAACAGTTCCGAATTCGTTACGCCAATTCTTTTTTGCACCGTATTCAAAAATCCCTCACATCTGTAATGATTCACCATATTGTTGCTGTCAGCAGATACTAATGCAATATTGTTTTCCCCCTGATTCAGCAAAATTGCTGCCAACTCAATTCCTGATTGCATATGATTACTGTCTACCTGTATAACCGAAGCATCATCAACAGATCCCACCAATACGAAAGGTATTCTTTCCCGTTTCAAATATTTGATCAGATTATCCTTAACCGGATTATAGGTTAATACGAACCCCTCAACTTTGCGCCTGTCCAGCAAATGCTTTACCTTAGAAATATCTCCGTCCTTTTCCGTAACATAAAGTGTGTCATATCCGTTCTTTTGAAAATATTCATAGGCGCCGTCTAAGCAGCTTTGAAAATAGGAGGTTTCCGTTATAATTACATGAGCGGGCAGAATTACACCAATATTTGGCTCTTTGTCAAGTTAGTTGAATAACCTGTTTTATTATGTTATCATAAAAT
>OFEY01000106.1_pt1 | contig 85445 bp, 91 predicted proteins | sample 1521251 | NCBI WGS metagenome assembly OFEY01 (sample SAMEA3504100, study PRJEB24116) | mouse gut metagenome | biome: mouse gut; feature: mouse-associated habitat; material: faeces | place: Denmark | collected 2011
TCAAAGGCAGTTGCCACCATATCCACCCCGTGACTTTGTTCCAAGAGTTACTGACCAACCCAAAAGCCGAGACTCTGATGAAAGCCAACGAGATAGAGTTGCTCCGTTATCTATGCCACCATCCCTCAGATGTTGACAAGTATTGGAACACCATCAAGATAGCCAAGCGCAACGGATACGAGTTCAAGGACGTTAGAATGTGGTTTGACTATATCAAGATGTTGGAGCGTATGGGCAAAGACCTAAATTCCCCTCGCTGATAGCACCTCAAGACCTCAAAACCGCCCACGATGAATATGTGGAAAAGGTCAACCGCCAGAGGGTAAAGGAACAGAAGGAAGCCAACCGCAAGAAAGCGGAGGCTGACCAAGCCAAGTTTGAGGAACTGAAAGGCAGATACATAGGTTTGTCTATGACTGACGGCACAATCAGACTCCACACACTTGACAGCGTAGCCGAATACTACGATGAAGGCACAAAGCAACACATCTGTGTAGGTTCATCCAGCTACTACCTCAAAGAAGATACGCTTGTGTTCACCGCCACAATGGGAGGCAGAACAATCGCCACAGTAGAAATCTCGCTCAAAGACTTCTCAATCATCCAATGCAGGGCATTTGCCAACGGAGTCTGCGAATATACAGAGCAGATAGCCGGTATCATCAACGACAACAAGGAGATGATTGCAGAAAGAGCTGAAAGTCGACGAGTTTCCGCTTAAGATAACAATGACGAGTCAAAAAGAGCATAGTCAAACCCATATCAGTGATGAAGGTGGCGGAGCATAAGACCCCGTCACTTTCATTTTGACAAAAATTTCGGCCGCCAAAAGGCGGCGTTGAGGCTTTAGCTATTGCATCCGCAGGTACAATTATCATCGCATCTGCAATTGGCTATCACCATACCTTCACGGAGTGCCTTCTCCATATCCGGACCCTTTGCCTTGCGAACAATGGCAAGTGCGAATTCGAGGGTTGTTCCGGGACCCTTTGAGGTTATAAGACGGTCTCCGATTACCACTGCCTCCTCAGAGTATATCCCGCCATTATTTTCAAAGTCTTCTTTGAGGAACGGATAACCGGTGGCTTTTACCCCGTTGATGATACCGAGCGGACCAAGCACCAGAGCCGGAGCGGCACATATAGCGGCGATATTGCCTCCTTTTTCCCAATGGGCTTTCACAAGCTCGCTCAGCTTTTCGTCAAGGTTTACCGCATCCTCCGATTTGTCTGCACCGGGGAATATGAGCCAGTCTATCAGTTCGGGGGACAAATCGGAAACACTCATGTCTGCAACGACATGGTTGCCTGTGGCTCCTTTTACAAGACGGTTATCTGTCATGGAGACGGTGAATACCTCCATCCCGGCACGTCGCATGACATCGACGGGTGCCAGAGCCTCGATTTCATCGAAGCCTGTTCCAAGCATCACGAACACAGCCTTGCCTGAAGGTTGAGCCGATGCTGGAATGCTGATACTGATTTCAGTCATAATTTGTGGGTTTATTATGTTTGTGTTAACTTTGCAAAGGATAACTGCTACCCTTTGAATAGCGCAAAGTTATATATCAAAATATTGCCATGCAAGAGGTTACTTCCAAAGTAGCCACTTACTTCAAACTCACTTTTAGTCAATATCAGACAGATGAAGAACGAAAAAATTTCAGAAAAATATTCATGTGTCGCCACGTGCCCCATGAGGAACGTGATAGCACACTTCGCCAACAAGTGGTCGATGCTCCTGCTTGTCATACTTGACGAGTTCGGCGTAATGCGTTTCAACGAATTGTCAAGGGCAATCCCCGATATATCTCCGAAGGTATTGTCAGGACATCTGAAAACACTTGAATCAGTCGGACTGGTAAAGCGCATTCTATATGCCGAGGTGCCTCCTCGCACAGAATACGAGTTGACCGATTTGGGCAGAACTCTTATACCCATACTCAATCAGCTCTCGGAGTGGGGGCGCAATAATTTGAAGGAGGTCAAACGTAATTTGGCTAAATGGAGTTGATTACATCCTGTAATTTGCCAAGGAAGCGAGAGGCATGGGCACCGTCCACATCGCTTTCCAGCACCAGGTAATAGCGCACTTACAGACGCATCGACTCTCTCGGTTGATAAATTCTCATCAGTTTTTTGGGAGAGACCTGCTTTGCTCTTAATCTTCAAACCAGTAGTCAATATCGGGATTATACTTTTGGCCGATAAGTTGTTCTTCGTCAAAGTCCATATCAAGATACCCGTCATCATCCAAAAAATAGATTTTTCCCTTATAGCAAGCGATTATGGTACGAAGAAAGTCCTCAAAAGAATGATGAATCTTTGTTGGCCCATCAGCATCGTGTTCTATCAGGAAAATTCCGTTTTCTTTACCTTCCGATACTTTCAACGCATAAAAATCTGATGAATAATTCACAAGGATTGGATAATACTTATCTTCTCCATTAGTAATCATTTCCTTTACAGACTGCGTAAAACTTTCGTATTCAGCATCCCTAATGAGAAGATAACCGGGTAAGAAATCCATCAATCGTTGATCTTCAATTTCATAGTATGTACCACTTACTTTAGAGTACAATATATTTAATGATTCCGGGAGAATTAAAGACGACTCTTTATCCTTAGCAATACTCAAGGAATAACCCGGTCTTAATTCATCAGACAGACTAATAAATTCATCTATTAAATAAGAAATTTCTTTTTTCATTAATTTTTTTTTCGTTAAAATGTCGCTAATTCTTCCGCACCATCTGAAGACCGTCTGATGATTACGGCCGGATTACCTGCGACGACTGAATCGTCGAGCATATTTTTGGTCACGACACTTCCGGCACCTATCACGCAGCGGTTGCCGATTGTGACACCGGGACATATTATAGCGCCACCACCTATCCAGCAGTCATCGCCGATAGTCACTGGATATGCATGTTCCTTGCTTTCTCTGCGGGCAACATAATCCATAGGATGATGCGGCGTGTATATTTTGACATCTGGACCTACAAGCGTATGGTCGCCTATGGTAATATAGGCTCCATCGAGAAATGTGCAGTTGGCATTGACAAAGACATGTTTGCCAAGTCTGATACCGTGGCCGTGGTCGCAATGAAACGGAGGGAAAACAATAGATGATTCAGGAATCCCCGGAATCAAATCTTCGAGTAATTCACGATACCCCTCATCGTATGAACTCATGGTTCGCAATCTCGCAAGCAGTTTTTTTGCATGGATAAAACTCTCCTGCATTTCAGGTTTACTCATATCTGCAAGCTCTCCATTGCGCATTTTCTCAATTTCATTCATAATCGTGAAGTTAAATTTTAATGTGACATCGTGCCCCATGAAGTCTGTCGTCGCTTCATGGCTTGTAGTTGCGTTTTATCTCGTCGATTGACTTTCCGCCGATGCCAAAGTTTTCGTCGGGTAGTTCCTTGATGGTTACGGTGAAGAACTGCTCCGGGATATTGGTTATCTCGGATGCGGTGGATGTTAGTCGCTCAATCAACAGTTTCTTCTGCTCCGCGGTCAGACTGCCGCTCTCGATTGATATGTAGGGCATTTTTACTTCTTTTTTGATTTAGAGAAGGGGAGATGTTCCCAAATGGCTTCAATCACTTTGAGAGACTTGGGTGTATCTCCCAAGTCAAGAATATAGGCTTCCTTTGCTCCCGTATATGGACAGCCACATTCGGCATCAGTCATCAAGTCGGCAATGCATGGCAATTTCTTTACATAAGCGATGTTATCGCAGGCTGTGATTACGCATTTTTCATTGACGTAGATGACGTAATCACCCATCATCTTGCGACTGCGTACTTCGCCTAATGGGGCAAGCGTATCGCAGATGTATTCAATAAATTCAGAGGTACACGCCATTGGATTTAGTCTTTTGTGAAAGAGTGGATTTCAATCAGATTTCCTTCGGGATCGGCAATGTAGCAGGTGCGTTGCCCCCAAGGCATAGTTTGAGGAGCAAATACTGATTTTGCACCAAGGGCTGTCACCCTCGCATACTCTTCATCTACATCGCTGAATGTCGGTACATGAAAAGCCAGTTCTACCGTGCCGTTCATTCCTTTCGGATAAGAATATTCCCGCCCGGTCATTTGTTCAAAGGCTGTGCGTGGGAACATTATCAGCCACATATTGCCAAGCTGCATCCTTACATCAGGGTCTTTGCCGTTCCAATCGGTTTCAAACCCCATTATGTCGCGATAAAATGCCACCATTCGGGCATTGTCGGTTGTAAAAAGTCCGATGGTATTGAAATTAAATTTAGTTGCCATAGCTACTTTATAGCATTTTGTCGGTTTTCCATTATTTGTTCAAAATTCTCGCGTCCCCAGTTGAGCAGAGCCTCGACATGAGGCAAAAGCGTTTTGCCGAACTCCGTCACTGAGTATTCCGTGCGAGGAGGCACATCCGGGAACAGTTCGCGGCAGATGATGCCGTCGGTTGTAAGCTGACGAAGCACCTGCGAAAGCACTTTCTCCGAGACCGACGGGATATTGCGGTACAGCTCGTTGAAGCGTACCGGCTCGTTCTCTGAAATCTTTACGAGAACAACCAGTGCCCACTTGTTGCCGAGCCATTCAAGCATCGGAGCAGCCTTGCAATATTCGTAGTCAAGTTTTTTAGCCATAATCGGGGGTGCAAAAACGACTGATTACGAGCATTACAAACTTTTCGGTAAGGGTCAAACCTGTTGGTAAGTTGTTGCTTCTGCTCTGATAATCAACTAATTTTGCGCTACAAAATTAACAAAAAATATCGAGATATGATATATCCGCAACTACATTTCACCGGGCAGGTATGGCGACCGCCATACGAAGCCAATTCGCAGCTTCTTCAGATTACATCCGGCTGCACATGGCACAAGTGTAAATTCTGTAGTCTTTATCACGGCACACCCTTCCGAATGTCGCCTCTCTCGGAGGTAGAGGAAGACCTGAAAGTCATCCGCCAGTGGCAGCCACGCGCACGGCGAGTCTATCTCACCGGTGCAAATCCTTTTGCACTTAGTTACAACAAGCTGATGGATGTGGCACTTCTGCTGAGGAAATATCTCCCTCACTTGGTATCGTTCGGAATGTTCGCCCGTGTTACGGACATCGCGCCAAAGTCGGTGGAAGAACTGAAAAACCTTCGGCACATGAAGCTCGACAGCATCAACATAGGTATTGAGACGGCTCACGACGAGACCCTCGATAGAATGAACAAAGGTTATCACGCATCTGACATTCTTGCGCAGTTGTCGAAACTCGACGCGGCGGGAATCCGTTACAACGTATTCTATCTTAACGGACTCGGAGGCAAGGGAAATGGCGAAGCCAGCGCAATTGCCACTGCCGATGTCTTGAACCAGCTTCATCCGTGCATAATCAACATCGTATCCTTGACCATATTCCCGGAATCACAACTGTATCAAGAGGTCATAAACGGAACTTATGTGGAAGAGCCGGAAATCGAAAGGCTTATGGAGATGCGGACACTTATTGACCGACTGAAGATAAAGGTCAATCTGCTTGGTCATCACGTTTCCAATACAGTGCCGATAACCGGAGCATTGCCCGACGACAAAGCCGCGATACTCCGTGAATTTGACAAAGCGATAGCCGAGTTTCCAGAAGAGGAACTCAAAGCCTATCGCAGCAGGATATGGCATCTGTGAAGATTCCTTATCGATTTCAGGTCTGTCCCGGCAAGGACAGGCCTTTTTTATGCCATAATGTCATTGAAAATTCGTAACTTTACATTTTAAAACTCAACATATTCAAAGCAATATATAAAGCCCAAAGAACAGATAAACAACAACTGTCGATGACTCATAATTTCAAACTATTGATAAAACGACTTGCATTAAGCCTCGCAGCCTTTCTACTTCTGATTGTCGCTTTTACAGTCTATGCCAATGTCATGGTTGAAAAAGCGGCTAATGAGAGGGTTTATACTTCCGTTGATGCTATCCCATATAATAGAGCCGCTCTTCTTTTGGGCACAAATCCGCTCAATAAATGGGGACGTCCCAATTCATACTTCACCAACCGTATAAAGACGGCCTCCGAACTTTTTCATGCCGGAAAGGTAGATTACATCATTGCCAGTGGTGACAATCATACCAAGGATTATGACGAACCGACGGCTATGCGTGACTCACTTATGGCTCATGGAGTTCCGGAGGACAGAATCATTCTCGACTTCGCCGGATTCCGCACACTAGATTCTGTTGTTCGGGCGAAAGTGATTTTCGGATGCGATTCACTGACTATCATATCTCAGGCAGACCATAATGCAAGGGCGTTATATCTTGCCGAAGCCAATGGAATTGAAGCTGTTGCCGTTTCAGCACCGTTGAGAGCCGGAAGATGGGTGCGCACTCGTCTTGCCATTCGTGAATGGCTTGCCCGCGACAAGATGATGCTCGATATATGGTTTGGCAAGCAACCGCATTTCCTTGGAGAGAGAATAGTGATTCCGGATGTGATGCCTCAGAAGAGCTATGCCACGGTTGAGGGCATGACAATGAGAATTGTCAGCCCTGACCCGGTCAAAACTCCGGTGGATTCTATGATAGTGGAATTTACAAACAGTCGTGACGCAGATTTGACTACCGGAGAATGGTATCGAATAGACACCAAATCTGATGAAGGAAGCTGGATTCAAGCACCGTACTCAAAAAAGTATCTTGACCTCTTGGCAAAAGGAACTGAGGTATGCTTCAATGGTATAGGATATTCATTGAACCCCGACGGCTCATTTAGAATGACAGTAAAACCATGGCTTTATGATCTGAGTGATAAGTCTGCCACTTACCGACTCGTCAAGACATTCAGTTATTCTCCATATCCGATTCAGAAGAGCGATACGGCATACGTTGAATTTCAAATCAGATAATCATGCACTATAAATACTGCCCTGAATGTGGCAAGAAACTAATAGGCAAACTGGCAGGCGATGATGGAGCGGTTCCGTATTGCACAGATTGCCAGCGATATTGGTTCGACTCGTTTGCAAGCTGTGTCATTGTCATGGTCGTGAATGAATTTCACGAGATTGCCATGCTACATCAATCATATATCTCTGACGAACACGAAACTTTCGTAGCAGGATTTATCACTCCCGGCGAGACTGCGGAGCAAGCCGCAGTCAGAGAAGTAAAGGAGGAACTTGGCCTTGATATAAAGCGCCTGGAATATGCCGGTACTCATTGGTTTGACAAGCGAGAGCAACTGATGCACGCCTTTATCGGCTATGTCAGCAAGTCCGACTTCACTCTGTCGTCGGAAGTTGATGGTGCCAACTGGATTGCACTTGACGAAGCTCCGTCAAGAATGTTTCCAGACCGACCGGGAAATACTCAACACATTCTCTATCGTCAATATAAATCAATACTTGGAAAATAATATGCTTAAAATAATCAAATTCGCTATATATCTCATAGTTATGACTACATGTACTATGCAAGCTTTCAGCTGTACTCACAATGACAATATTGTCTCTGTCTCTGCACCGGAATTTGAAAAAGAAATCAAATCTGATTCGGTTCAACTGGTTGATGTCCGCACTCCGTAGGAATACACCGAAGGACATATCGACGGAGCGTTGAACATCAATGTGCAATCAGATGATTTCAAGGAGCTTGCCAAAAGAGAGTTGTCAAAAGACTCAACTGTGCTTGTCTACTGCCGTAGCGGTCGCCGTTCTTTGGATGCTGCCGAGATACTGACCGGCATTGGGTACAAGGTGGTTAACCTCAAAGGCGGTATCATCGAGTGGAAAGAGGACGGTCTGCCGGTTGTATCGGAGCAGGAGAATTAACTTTCGCTTGTCTGAATAGTCTAAAAAAGAAAACTGCAATGAGAAAGATACTTTTTATATTAGCTATGGTCGTAAGTCTGTCGGCTTCAGTCGCATCAGCTCAGCGACGGTGTGACAGCCATCACGAAGACAGACCCGGTTATGAGCATAGAGGCCGACATCATCGTTCGCCATACTTCGTCAGCGAAAACAAGGTCTTTTTTGACGGCAGAGAAATCAAGGGCGCTTCGGCTTCGAGTTTCTCCATACTGCGCGACGGTTATGCCAAGGATACATGGAGTGTCTATTATTGTGGTACAAAAATGGACGGGGCGTCAAGCAACTCATTCAAGGTATTAGGCTTTGGCTACGCCAAAGACACATGGAACGTCTATTATGACGGTGGCAAGATAGAGGGGGCATCCTCAGATAGCTTTGATGTTCTTTCAGATTGGTATGCCAAGGACACTTGGAATGTATATTTCGACGGCAAGAAAATCAACAGTGCCTCACCTGAGAGTTTCAAGGTGCTTCGTGACGGCTATGCCAAGGATACATGGAACGTGTATTTCGACGCAGTTAAGATTGAAGGGGCTTCCCCTGACAGTTTCAAGATTCTTCGTGACGGCTATGCCAAAGATACGGAGAATACTTACTATTTTGGAAGAAAAATTGACTAAATATGAAACAAACGACAATCAAAAAAAGAGTAGAGCTAAGCTCGTACTGCTGGATTATATCAGCACTTTCAACAGCATTGATGTGTGGCGTATTCATTTATGCTCTTAAACAACCCGATAATGAGTGGGCGGTGTGCATTCTGGGAGTGGCGATTGTTCTGCTGTTCCTGTTCACCCTTTGCTATATGCCATTATCTATCTCGCTGGACAATGAAAGCCTAAACATCAACAGGCCCTTGAAAATCAAGTCAATCCCGTTGACAGAGATTGCGGAGGTCAAGCTATGCGCTCCTACTATGGGCACAAAGCGAATCTGCGGCAGTGGCGGATGGTTCGGATGGTATGGCTGGTTCTCGGAGAAAGGCCTTGGCAAGTATTTCGCCTATTACGGCAAAGCCTCCGACTGCTTCCTCGTCACGCTTAAAAACGGCAAGAAATATATGCTCGGCTGCAAGGATGCACCCGAAATGGTCAACGCAATAAAAGAAAAAATAAATCAATGACAAGAAAAATAATTCTGTCGGTAGCCTCGGCGCTGACAATACTTACCACCTCATGCGGACGCAATAAGGAAAATAAAGAGACTGCCGACAATCAGCAGCAGGAGACTGTAGCGAATGTGGACGTGCGCGGTCAGTGGTATCTGGATAGCATCGTATTCAGTGACTCCGAATATGTGCGTGTGCGTCCTGACGTAAGGCTTTCAAGCATACACCAGTATATCGTATTTGAAGACAGCACATATTTCATCAAAACCAACTGCAACACAATTTCCGGTACATATACAATCAAGGGGGATTCAATCATCCTTGGCGACGGAGCTATGACAGAAATGGCCTGCGACAACATGGCAGTCGAAGATGCTCTCCGCAGGATTCTCCCGAATATCGCTACGGTATATATCCAGAACGATTCCATCGCCCGGCTTGACAGCCGCAATCCTTCGGAATACATCGTGCTTCGCAAGGCCCCTATAGAAAGAAAATAATATACCCGAAAAGTAATGGAAGAAAATAAACTGACACCCTTTAGAGATGCTCCCGACACGGCAGTAATAACATGTTGCCATGTGACAGACGATGGCGCACCAGTGCTTTACGTTTCGCATGACGAGGACGACGGCATGTGGCAATTTCTTTGTGGCGGAGAGCATTCGGAAGATGAAGCAAGAATCGTCTCCCTGAGATATATTTATGAGCTTGACCATTCGGTCGGTCTGCTGAAAGATATGCCTTGCGGCAGCTATGCGGAAAGGGAATCTCCGTCAGAGGAGTGGATTGTGAACGGTTAAACAGGAAAATATGACAAAGACAGTCTATCGTTCTAAAATCGATTGGTGGGTCTGGCTTGTTACAATAGGCTTTCTCGCTGTTATATGGCTGTCGGCTATTGGCATGTCATGGTGGTATATCGTTTTTGTTTGCGGAGGTATGACCTTGCTCTATGCTTGGCTTATGTTCGGATGCTGGTATGAGATAGACGGTGAAGACATCGTGATTTATCAGTTCTTCAGACCTACACGTCTGCCAATATCCAAAATCAAGGACGTTAAGAAAACCTCCGGTTATCTCGCTACAGCCGGCATGTCACACCTTCGAGTCTCGATAAGTTTAACAGACCGCTCGGTGTTGAAAAGCTATGCTCCGATTGAAATCTCTCCGAAAGACCGTGATGGATTCATGACACAGCTTAAATCTATCAATCCCAATATTGAAATATTATGCTGAGCAATCGAGTAAAACGAAATATATGGCTGACGTTAACCATTTTGTCATTCCTAATGATTCCTGACAGATGTGCGCGTGTAGTCAATGGTATTACCCATTGGTGGACTTTGCTTGTGACAATTGCTCTATTTGCTATTTGCGAGCATTTCTATATGTGTTATCGAAAGCAGGTAAAACGAGGGAATCTCTTTGGCCGGATCAAAATATTCAGATGATACAGATAGGCAGATATAAATTGGGATTCGCACCACTGTCGATGATAGTTGTTTTCATCGTCCTCTCGGTATGCGCCATTGTCGCTGCTTTTCAGCATGCACGACCGGAATGGTCTATGCCTTTGTCGCACATCATCATAATCAATGAAGGTATGGCACTGTTGGCAACTCTGGTTTATGGCATATTCGTTCATTTCGCTATTGCAATCATCAATAGACTAAAGAAATGAATATAGAGGAAGTCCGGGATTATTGTCTTTCATTGCCATTTGCCACTGAGAGGAGTCCTTTCGGACCGGACACTCTTGCTATGGAAATTGGTGGAAGAATGTTTTGTCTTATGACACTTGCCGGACAGAGGGATTTTTATAATCTCAAAGTCGCTCCAGACTATGGAGTGGAGTTGTGTGATAGATTTTCAGGAATACGCCCCGGCTACCACATGAACAAGCGACATTGGATTTCTGTGGATTTCTACGGCGATGTGCCTGACAGACTTCAGGAACAACTAATATTTCATTCATATTACCAGACAGCAATGAAACTCCCAAAGAAGATACAGACTCAACTTGGTCTCACAGAATTATTGGATACTTTATGGAAGAACGACAGAAACAAGTGAAGCGGTGCTTTTGGGCAAATCCAAAAAATCCGCTTTATATAAAATACCACGATGAGGAATGGGGACAGCCGGTTCATGATGATGCAAAATTGCTTGAACTGCTTATTCTGGAATGCTTTCAGGCAGGATTGTCATGGGAATGTGTGCTCAACAAGCGAGAGGCTTTCCGCGAGGCTTTCGATGGATTTGACCGCGACACAATCCTTGCTTACGACGAAAAAAAGATTGATGAGCTTATGTCCACTTCCGGAATCATTCGCAATAGAGCAAAAATCAAGGCAGCGATATCTAACACTTCAGTTTTCAAGTCTATTCAGGAAGAATCTGGTTCGTTTGATGCTTATCTTTCAGGCTTGTGTCCCAAAGAGCCTATTTTCGACCATACGTCCACAACCTCCACAATTTCAGATGCCCTGTCAGCCGACCTGCGTAAAAGGGGCATGAAGTTTGTAGGCTCTACGACAATCCACGCCTTCCTTCAGTCCATAGGAGTATTCAACTCACACGCCCCCGACTGCTATTTATATCAGGGCAAATAATAAAATTATCCCCATATTGTTGTTAAAGTTATATGGCACGATACTCAAACATATTCGCAGGTGGTATGGCTTCCTGCAATCTAAACGGCAGAAATATCTCTATCATTAACGGAGAAGTGTATGTTGATGGAATTCACTATGTTCCGGAATCTGAGGCCGGAACGGGAGAAGACTACAAACCATTTACACCCGGCAAGATGACAGACCACAAGTTCGATGTTTCATCGGATTTCGATTCCATCATATCGAAAGGATTTGTCGATGTGGTGTTCACTCAGTCTGATAAAGAAGACGATTTTGAGGTCAGAGGAAGACTGCCCGAGAATCTTATCAAAAAGATGAACATTGAGGTCTCAGGTGGAACGCTATACATCTCCATGAAATCAGGTTCATACGAAAACATTGTCGTTCATGGCGAAGCTCCCGCAATCTATGTCAGTAACAAGACATTGAAAGATGTATCATCTTCCGGTAGCGGCGATTTTACAGTAAACGGCAATCTGAACGCCTCTGACGGATTCTCTGTTCGCAGCTCCGGCAGTAGCGACTTCAAATGTGGAGTCATCAAAGCAGACAGTAAAGATGTTACTGTTTCCACATCCGGTTCCGGAGATATAGAGCTTGCCGGAGTAGAGGCTTATGTTTTCATGGTACACATATCCGGTTCTGCTGATATTGACTGCGGCACTGCCAAAACGAAGATATGCTCCATTGACATAAAAGGCTCAGGCGATGTGAAAATCAATGGGAGCACGGAATCTGTTAATTTCTCAATAGCAGGCTCCGGCGACATAGACGCAGGTGACTTCAAGGCAGACACAGGCAAAGCCTCCGTTGCCGGTTCCGGCGATATACGTTGTAATGTCGAACGGCTCTCTGACCGAGTCAGAGGCTCCGGCGACATCCACAACAAATATCATTAATGAGTTGATTCACAAAAGATCTAAAAATAATTTGACTCTTGCAAAATATTCTCTTACAGTATTTCTGATGCGGCTACTTGTGATGGGCGAAGGCTCGGCATTATACCCGACTGCATTCAAACCAAAATGGTCTGCCTGATATAAAGCTCTCTCATTGTGATATTTTTGAGAAATAATTGTGATGGAATCAAAATCATAAAGGTTTCTGACAGCATCAATGGAATTTATTGTTCGCCATCCTTGCCAATGCTCAATGATGCAGGTGTCGGGAACATTGTGAGCTACTAATGAATCCCGCATTGCTGTCGGTTCATCACATCCATGTTTCTCCGTCATTGTGTAATCACCTCCACTGACAAGTATCCGACGGATTTTCCCGACATGATATAGGTCGGCTGTAGCCTTGATGCGGTTATCGAAGTAGTAGTTATGCACTCCATCGGGTGTTATTGGAGAAGTCCCGAGTAATAAGCCTGTTTCTCTTGACGGAACATCAGCTAAATTATCGAAAGTACGTCCTTTTGCATTGTTTGCCACAATATAATTGCAGATTGCAATAATTACTACCGCGGTCAACAAACATCCGATAGCGATGAATGAGATTTGTTTAGTTCGTTTGTACAGCATTACGATACTCTTTTAATCGTACATGTTCAAGGTCGAGAGAATCCACCAAATTACCCGTTTCGTCAAATATCTGCAAGAAGGTATATCTGCCTGCTATATCAGGATCTGAAACATATCGATACGACTGAAATATCATATATCCTTCTTCAGAGGTCGAACCAATATAGCCTTGATTCGCGGGCACATACCAAGCTTTACGTTTATCTACATCAATGAAGTACGAGAATTCATTCCTCATATCTGGACATCCCTCAACTATCAGCTGTAGAGGATCATAATTGTAAATCTTCACTCTGCTCGTAACAAGAATCGAGTCAATAGGCACAGGATAAAACCTGTCTCCATCTGCCATATACCAGCAATGCCAGTCTGGCCGAATAGTCTGATAAAGTTTGGTTTCCTTCTTGGTGGTTTTATTCTTTATCCATAGTGCAACCTCCGGGATATCAAATTCATCCTTTGCAGAATCGACGATTTGAATATACAATGCAACGGAATCATTTTGGGCGACAAGCTTTTTGTCGGAATCCCAGTCACGGTTTGTACCATTTGCAGAATTACGTTGATTGCAACTTAACAATGCCACCATACTTATCAATAATACGAGAATATTAGCTGTTGTTTTCATCGGATGTGTTTTCATTATAAACAGAGTAAAACAATTCCATATCCTCCAGATTGGCGTTATTGCCAAACAAGCATGGACTATTCCTGGTAATGTTGTACGCCTGAGCCAATCGAAGGAACTCCTTAAAAGCAACCTTATCATGAGGATGAGTCTTCAGGTGTGCAATATAGACCAATGCGACACGATTCCGCATATCATTGTAGAACAAGTTATACATGGCACCATCATTACTTCTACTGCCGAAAATATTTATCTGAAGAGCTACTCGCCACATTCTCCATAATTCGCCCAGCAGAGGCGAATACTTATTTTCTCTAAGCAACTTATCAAGTACTGCAACCATTTCCTTGTCACTTCTTTGCGGATGGCGATAGTTACAATAAGCAAACTCACGAGCCAGAACACACTGCTTTGAGAAATCTGTCTCCTCAAGAGTCATTCTCAACAACTCCAGACGGAATGAAGCGGTGTCAGCCAGTGCTTTGGCGTGAATCTCTGAATACTCCTTAAGGATTGTTTCAGGCTTAAACTCCTCATCGGATATATGGTTTTCGATAAAGGCAGTTGAATACCGATTATAAGCCTCATAGAATCTGTCTACATCAGGATTTTCTTGGGAATTGGGTTCTTTGCCTTTTCTTATCCATGCGGCGGCAGTTTTGGAGGCCGACAATAGGGCTTCTCTTATATCTCGTTCACTGATTCCGGAAACATTTATTGAGTCGAGTGCATCGGCTTGTTCCAATCCGAAGTCCGATTCTGACATATAGCGTTCGGCGGTGCTTACATCATAGGCCATTGTGTTGAAGGCCAAAGCAATGTTGTAGCATTGAAGCAGAGAGTCAACAAAATGACTCAACGTCAATGTGTCCGGCATTTCCGGATAACGAATTTTGTGGCTGATGGCCACGAATCCTTCTCCGTCATCTCCGATATTTGGAGACCACTGGTCTTCGCCCATCGAATCAAGGTAAACTTGGTATGGAAACTGCGGGATTAAAAGCTCTCGCCGGGCGCTGTTGCTGCCATCACAAGACAGCAACATCCATAACAATGAAATTAGGGCTATTATTTTCAGTAGGCTGTTCATAACACAAAATTAATCAATATTCTGTTTAGATTGGATTGTTTTCTGTCGGAGTAGTGAAACCTACGGGGCGTCGGTTCTTCTTGGCTTTCATCTGTTTTGCGATAATCTGCTGGAAGTTACTGCGAACCTGCTCCTTCGCATCGAAGAAGGAGTCGAGCACCGCCTTGACAAACGGCTCGTTGTCGGGGCAAGCTGGATGGAGCATGATGTCGCGGCGGCTGTGGAACCCTATCACACCCTCCTCATCAGGTGAGGTCAGCACTACCGTGGGTCCAAAATTGTAGTTAGCGGCATTGACTGCCTCGCGAATCTGAGGCAATTCAGGATCATCCGCTTTAACACCCGACCACATCGGATCCCACACTCTGGCATACATTCCTCCAAACTCCATATGGAAGTTTTCGCCCTGATATTGCACGGATAGGGAACCGTCTGCATTTGTTCTTGGCTGACAACCGAGATTGCTTAGTGTCTGGAACATTAACCCTATCGTATCAGGAGTGTTAGTAGGTGGCTCATTTTGCGCAGCCATGTTATGTGCCTCGTTCATTTCGTTATAATCTTCAGATGACAATCTACGTTCTTGTTGTTCTTGCCGCCAATTGACAAAATGTCTTAAACCTGAGATAAGGGCTATCGCGCCAAAGAAAATATAAAGATAAGTATCCATATTACTTTCAGTGGTTTTCGATTGTATGAATGACTGATTCAAGTACCTTGGGATACATCCTGACAACTTGGTCGGCAGATACGCCGCAGGCGTTGATGAGATAGCTGAAGGTATCCATGTGGAGCAGATAATCTTTCATAGTCAACTTGCAGCTGCGGGCTTGATGCTCCATGACCGAAGCCATCAGTCCGGCTATGAATGCCTCGTGCAATGACGATTGTTCAGTTGCCTTATTCGCGAATGCGAGTTGCAACTTGCAGTCTTTTACGAAGTCTTCTAATGGTTCTCCGTTAAGAGCGGCTAGTAATTCCACGTCTCCTGAAAGCAGCTCCATCGGACAGAATCGGCTTGTGGCTACAACGCCATCTGAGTAAGGCATTTCAATAGTTATATTTTTACCTTTTCCAAGCACTTCTGCATCGAAGTTCAGTTTGATTGTTTCCATCGCTCAATATTTTTTCACCTCTTTAACCGACCCAGTCACTCCCATTCTTACTTTGAACGCCTCCTGACATTCGTGGCAGCAGAACTGATGCCATGTCCGGCCATATCCGAAGTTTGCGCCGAGCAGTCCGGCTGCTACACCGCCTGTAGCCATATTGAGGAGTGCTCCACCTACCACGGCTCCTGTCTTGGCTAGGACGTCGCTTACTTTACCGTTGGTTGTCTTACTTGTATTGTAGCTGCCGCAATTGGGGCATTGAACATGAGTTGCCATATATGCTGATTTTTGATGTTGTCTATAATGCTATACTAAAGTCGTTGAAATGGTAAATGACTATTTTGAATGTCGGGCGATTTCTTCGCTAAGTTCTACAAGAGCACTGTAGTTGTGCCTGTTGGCCACTATGCGGCTCATGACGTCATTAGCCCATTCTGAATCATCAGGATGCTTGTCGGGATGAGCAGCCACACTGAGTTCTTTGTAGAGCCGTCGGGCCTTAACCATGCCTTCCACTACATTCCGGCTTTGGTCTTCCTTTATTGTTCTCCTGAATCTGATACGTTGGAAAAATCGCGTAATTAGGTTCATCTGATGAAATATTGATTTAGATTGGCGTATTTCTTCAAGGCATATTCCTTGCTGACTCCGGTGGTCTTTCCTTTGATTACCAGAGTATCGAAACCCATTGCCATGAGCTGTCGCACAAACTGGGGGTTATCGGTGATATATGAAGACAATTCGTTGATCTCAGACTCTCGGAGTGCAGAGTCATTCTCTATTGTAATCTTGAAGCCGCTTCTCATCCAGATGGAACTCATTTCGTGGGCAAACTGACTTTTTCCAGCAGAAATGGACACCTTGCAAAGCCTATTGAACTCGCCGGTAGTGAAGTATTCCTTGAATGCCGCGTTCATCTGGCTGATGATTCTTACCCGTTCAAACGAACCATCAAGAAACGAGTTGAGAAGATTCGATATAAGTGTTCTGATTCCCATGGTTCAGTTGATTTTATCGGCGAGATATGCCTTGTTATCAATCATGATGACGTAGCCGGAGAGAGTGGTAAGCCAATCCTTCTTGATGCTGATAGAAGTTGTGGATACGCAGAACATTCCATTGCTTCCGGAGCCATAGGCGTAACTGTCGAAAGTTATACCAGAGCTGGTGATTGTGCCCATACGACGAAGTGAATAACCTGTTTGATTGATTGTCAGACGGTCATAGCCTACGGATACGGTGAAGGTTGTAGAACGTTGATTCTGTACGTCGTATTTCACACGATAAGTGGCGGCGTTCACAGCGATTGCGCTTACGAGGAGGACGAGAAGGAGAATAATCTTTTTCATTGTTGTAGTTTTTTAGTGGGTTACATCAGGTTATCCCATGATGGCTTACAAGGTAAATGGACGATGGAAGTTTATTTCAGGATTTCCAGTTTCGAGATCGATTCTTTGAAACGCTCGACAACCTCTTTCATCCCCTTTTGAAGAAACAGCTCCATATAGGGATGCTCCTTCACAATGTTCTCACTAAGCTTTTTCAAAGCGATAACCTTGTCGAGATGTTCTCCGTCACTTGCATACTTCAGCGAGAATTTTCCGGATAAGGCTTTCCAATATTCCACACCTAACGTTATGTTGTTGGTAGCACTGAAGAGTATCATGGCATATACGAGACCCGGAAGCAATTCCTCTCCATATATTACGAATGTCTCTTCAAACAACTTGCCGTTGCCATCCCTACCGCTAAGTGTGACACGGTGATGGTTATTGGCTTCTGTCGATCCCTGCCAATAGTGTATATCCTTTACCACAGGCCAGAACTCCCATTGGCCGATTTTAATGGGCGTTTCATCTCCGTTTTGTAGAAGATGGATACGGTCTTCGTTATATTGGCCGTAATCCTGCCAGCAGGATAGTGTCTCTTTTTCTCCATGGAACTTCTCAAATCGAACGTTGTCACCGTATTTGAGAATACTGCCACCTACTTTTATTTCCCGGAGAGCACCGAAGGTGGTCTCGATGCCGATGATTCTTTTGTTGTTTGCCATATTCATGCTGTTAATGTTTACATACATGAATACCGGTAAGCGAAAAAGGTAAATAAAAAGTCTTCCTCATGTCACTGAAAAAGACTTTTATACGTTTGTCGATGTGGTGAGACCTATTTATATATCTGTTTTTGTGGATGTTGAAATGTTTGGAATATTGCCGGAGTGGACGGTGTTTTAGTTGTAATACGGTTTGTCCATTGGTTAAAGTCCATAGTTTTAACCATCATCGAGAAGATGAAGTAGGTCAGGGAGCCATATGTCTTGCCATTCTTGGCTTTGTACTCAAAGTTACGTTCATTGGACTTACAAGCACTGACCACATACATCTTAGCTCCGGGAGAAAACGATTTGGGCTTTGGCATCAAAGTCCAGGCGCGAGTCTTATTTACGTTGAGTTTCTCGTTGGTGCCGCGAGTCGGGGGCAAGTCTGCCTCCTCCGAGCCGGGGGCGCGCTCCATATCGTCGCTGTAACAGGCGTCGATTGCTATGAATAGTTCTCCATTCGCCCCCAGTTTGCCCTTTATCTTTGCAAAAAGTGGATTCAGTTCATCGTCAATCAGATGGTTTTCACCATTATACCATTGACATTTCACTCTGCTTGTTTTGGTTTTGCAGGCATCGTAAGGCACAATAGCCTCATCATAACCTTTTGAACCCTCATCTCCATTTATATCAGTTACTGGCTGACCATGGCCGGAAAAATGAAAATAGACTTTATCCCCGGCTTTACAGCGGTTGGCAAGAGCTTTCAGCTCTTTTACGATTGCCGCTTTTGTTGCCTGTGCATTTTTAAGGGTCTTGACATCACTATACCCGTTTTTCTTCAATGCCGGGGCAAGTAAATCCACGTCGGCATCGCCATGGATTTCTGACCATCCCGTATATACAGGATAGCGACCTATGCCGACAAGCAAAGCCCGATTTTCAGCTTGTAAACCGAAAACAGACAGGATCACTACCAAATATAGAAATGCTATTCTCATTTAAGTTGCTCTATTATGCAGTTATACTCATCAGGTTCGCTCGTATTCGCGGCAAGAGTCTCCAGAACCTTGATAGCTTCTTTTTTACGATGAAGTTTGAGATAAGCCATCGCGAGATTCATGCCGTCTATATGCCAATCCTGTGAGTCTATCTCGTCTGACTCGAAAGCGGCCTTCATCTCAGGCAATCGTGTTTCAATCTGTTCGGCTGTCAGCTTATTCAGGTCAATGTACTCTGTGCCGTCACCGCGATCACCCTCAATGGGTTGATAGGTAAAGTTGTAAACGGCATTGCACAACTGGTTCTGTGACGAAGTGTAAAGATTCCAGCCGATTCCGATTGCCACCACGAGCATTGCGGCCATCGAGGAAATCCACATCATGCGCTCACGGAAGAAGTTTGGACGGACCATGCGCGGCTTCTCTCCCTTGCCGATTATCGACTGAAGCTGCGCTTTGGATAATGACTTCATGGCGTGACCGAACTCGATGTTTTCCTGCTCGGCCTCCTGACAGATGCCTCTAACAGATATTAGATACACCTTAAATTCTACAGCGAATTTTTCATCCGAATCAAGTCGGGTTCTAAATTCAGCTACTTCTGCCTTCGACAGCGTTCCGGCTATATATTTGTCAAAGAGTTCAATTCTTTCCATTGCGATTGCGTTTTTTAGGTGTGACATCGAATCCGGTACGGCGCAGTGCCTCGGTGACGCGATTGATAAGGTCGGTCATGCACTGGCTCTTCTTCGCCTTGGCGGTCTGGGCGTTTTTTAAGCCTGTCTCTTCGGCAATATCTTCCATAGTGGCATCTGTATAGTAGAACAATCGGATGATTTTGCCACAAGGCTCGGGTGTATGGTCCAACTCATTGCCCAAGCGAGACAATACTTCCGGATTGTTGCATAGCGCGGCTTCCTCCTCGGGCATCTCCTTTATAATATCTTCTACTTTGCGTGCCAAGCGGTTATTGCCATCCTCTTTGTCATCGTCATACATGGCGTCAAAAGGGTCAGTAATTCCCCCATGACGTTGCTCTTTGCTGGCCATATTCAAACCGATGGTGAGGATATAGGCATTCCAGTCAGTATCAGGTCGCACCTTGCCCCGCTGGATATTATCCTGAACTGCGATGAAAGCCTCCTGATAGAGGTCTTCGGCAATGTCAAGCCGCATAGAGGGATATTGCCGCGTCAGCTTCCGCAAGAACGGCTCCCTCAGCCGGTTATAATATTTCCGGACTATATATTCAAAGTTTTCTTCCATTGTCTATTCTATGAGTATAAACGATGACCAGACCTCCTTATTTGCCGGGTCATGCGAAAGTAGTTCTTTTCTTGCGTTATAAAAAGCATCGTGCACACTTTTCCCTGTTGCCGCCTGACGATAAAACTCGGCCATGAAGTCGGCGGCTCCATTGTCCTTTACTTGGCGGAGAGAACAAATCAGGGAACCACTTCCGGCGATGCGGAAAGCGCGTTGCAGCCCCCACACGCCGTCGGCCGACAATTCGCCGAGACCGGTCTCACAAGCCGACAATACCGTAAGGTTCAACTTGGGAAACGTAAGCGTCTCCACCTCCTCCGAGGTCAGTATGTTGTCCTCATCCTCTGTGATTGCCTCGGCTTTCCATGAAAGATTACCGTTGCGCATCACAAGCCCGGAGGCCGATGTTCGATTGCCCATCAGCAACCGTTTTGCTATGTTATGGTCGAAATCGGTTGTGTCGTTGAATGCCTTTGTCAGCTCGTTCTCTCCCCGATAGAAGCCGTGGGTCGATATATGGAGAGTTGTAATCGGCTGCCCCGACAGACTCTTGACATATGCCTCGGTAGCTTCGTCATTGAACGTCCTGTGGTATTCACTGACTCCATCAAGACTTTCCGCTATACGATAAAGTTCCGTCTCGACTCCGGCGAGGTCGTTCCAGTTGCCTCTATAGCCATCATCAAGGCCGCGGGCCTGACCATCGGGAGAATTATGGTCGGCCACGCCGATTGCCTCCACTCGGTCACCGATACCCTCGCTCTTACGAATGTCTGAAAGATGAAACACCCGATACATATCATATTTCTCACACATCGGCACTCCGTCCTCATCTTCGGAAAACTCAATCGGTAGGGTATTCAGAATGCCGTCGGTAGAGAAATAGATGCTCCTTTTGTTTTTAATATATGGCTTAATAGCTTTCCATAAATTTGATGCGTCTGTCTGTATGAATACAGGTGTAGTATTGCCAGGTTCATAAATAAACGCACCATATTTGATTGCATCATCCGAGTGGAATGTAACAAAGTCAACTGCCAAATCTCCAGCCTTTAACGATGAGTTTATCTTAGAGACATTCTTCAGCAAGGCTCCGAGTTTTGTTTGTGCAATGTATTCAGATGCAAGTTCCTTCTCTGCGATTCTCAATCTACGTTTAACACTCGCCACTGACAGCGAGTCACCATGTAAATATGCATCATCCAATTGAATTAACAGTTCGTTTACTTTTTTGCGCTCATCTCGTGACTTCCTGTTTTTGTCGAGATATCCATTAATTGCAGCGTCTGTATGAAATAACAACCCTTTGGTAAACAAACAGAATCTCCCAACTGCTTCATTCATTCTGGGGTCTGCAACAGCTTCTTCAATAAACCAGTCACGCAAATTTTGAATATAAAACTGAGCATTTCTACGCTCCTCGCTCGACATGGTTAAATTGTCTGCTATCAATTCATCTTTTGCATTATCTATTTCCGATAACACCCATCTGTAATATGCATCTCTGTCACCGGTGCCTTTGCAGGTCTGCGCTCTTTCTTGATTCAAACGTCGGTGCTGCTCTTTTGTGATTGCTAATTCTTGGGCTCTATCAATTGCAACTGCCGCTCCATGCCAATCAGATAGGGCATTGGAAAGCACTGCTTGTGTAAGGTAATAATTGTACCTGTCTTCCGGTATTGTTATCAGCTCTTCATTGCGTCTTATGGTTTGAAATACGCTGTCAGCACGTGTAAACTCCTTATTTTGCAACAAGTACGATATGAGATTTTGTTTTGAAACAAGAGTTTTCCAGTGGGCCACGCCTAATTCTGCTTCTCTTGTTTCACACACAATTTTTTGAATCCTTATGGCATGTTCAAATTGCGACATCATCGCTTCATTGTCGGCCATATTGTTCAGCAAAGAAAGTATTAGATCATCGGTATAGTCCAATGATTTAAGATGATTTAATGACTGTGTATAATAGTCGCTTGCTTCGGTATAATTTTTAATGGAGCAGAAATAGTCACCAATACATTTATAGGTTATCCCTTTAATAATGGAATCTGGGCAAAGTCCTTTGGCGAAAGATTCTTCAAGTTCCACGATGCTTCTTTGCAGTCCGATGGGATTGGAATGGTATGAGTTTAAGCGATTCTTACAACTTATCGTCGCAAGCTCACGGGCCTCGATGTATGAAGCCGTATTCTTTCCCGGATATTTCGACAGAGCTTCAACCGCATGTGAAAATGCATCCATCTCATTGATGAAATCATTTGTATTTTGGTATAAGCATGCCAACGTAAGCCAGTCGTTTCTGACAATCGAGTCAATCTCAAAATAGAGTAAGTCGGGGCGTGCCGATTTTTCAGCCAGTTCTATTGCCTTGCGTTTATAACGAATATCGAGCTCTACATTTCCTGTCCTGTCTTTCAGAATGCTTCCTAATGTGCTGTAAAAATCACAGCGCACCTCCAATGGCATGGCGGGAATGAGTTCTGAATCAAGCTTTTCAAACACTGCATAGTTATTACTGCAAGCCAAATCAATCAGTGGTGCGAGGATAGAACGGAAAGGCAACCCAAGGCGAATGTATTCAGCCAAAACTGTATGCCATATCTTTTCCGATGCCCTTGAAGGCATATCAACCACCATCATGCAAAGAATTCTTGAATAGGTCTCCTCGTCCAATCCTTTTAATGATATGGCCTTTTTTACTGTCTTTACAAAATCCTTTTCATTCCCTGCGGCACCTAAAGCATAAAGAAGTGAAGCGTATGAGTCTGCCAACTTGTTCGATTCATTCCTAGACTCATCTACACGTTTATGAGCAAATGATATTGCCTTCTTGAAATTTCCAAGTATTGAGTATGCTCCGGAAAGAATTCCAAGGAACTCATGTCGATTGGCGGTTGCATCATTAAGATATTTTTCAAGCCCGGTCAATTCTGTGGCAATGCTGTCATGTAGCGGCTGTTTAAGACATGGCTCCATATGATGCTTCAAGAAAATATCGTGCAATGCTATAGTGTTGATTCTGAAGGGTTCAGAATCAGCTCCATAAGCGTCAATAACACTGTCCCTGCTTTCAAGGAATAGTCGTGCAAAAGACGGATAAGCATCCGAGTGACTGATATCCCTGTAATCGTTGAATGTTTGGAACAATTTCAGATTGAACTGTTCTGACCCCAATCCATACATCCGCTTATAAAAGTCGAGGATATGTAAATCCGCTTCACAAGTTGCGTTGAGCTTCCTCTCATCGCCAAAAGCATTAACAGCCGCAACAAATGTTACGGCTAAAATCAATAAATATTTTGCGATTATTCTAACCATTTGGGAAGTTCCTGCCTTTCAGGGTCAGCCTGTTCGGCCATTTTCATGAATTTGTCGGCCTTGGCATTATCGTTTTGTTCGCGATACATGCGGCTGAGCATGACAAGTGCGCCAACACTCTGAGGCGATTTGGCGAGTTTGTCTGCATTGGGTTCAACAAAAGGAATTATGCCCTCCTCATTATCTATAAAACAAGCACGAAGACTCATCAGATAGCCATACTGAGGCCATAGTTCCTGCTTTTCTGTTGTTGGAATCAGTTCATCCAACAGATTCTCCACCTTCATCTCATAATCCGAATTGCGAGTTTCCAGATATGTCCATAGCAAGGAAGTCCGGGGATAAATGTCATTGGCATCAATTGATTTCATCTTTACAGCGAAGTATTCCATCGGCTCCACGGCACTGTTTCCTGTTCCGTTCAGTCTATTCCACCGGGTTAGCTCGTCAATGGCATATTCATAGACAGCCTGATTGTCCTCTTCCTTACCGACAGCAGTATTCAAAGCCGTGATATTTTCAATCGGCTCAATGCTATACGGATTAATGTGATAAGCCTCTTTGAAATAGGCTATGGCATGTGGAAGATTGTTTTCCTGCCGTGCCTTGATTCCCAAATCCATCATCTCTTTATAGCCTATGGAGTCAATCTCCACAGCATCGAATCCTTCATACTGAATATCTTGCCTATCGTCCTGAAGCTTGTAATTCACCGGCAACACATACCACACATTCACCTTCTCTCCATTCAATATACCCGGTGTAAAGCCCTTCATGAGACTGACAACACGCACCGCTTCGGCGTCCAATGCAGGGTCAACCGATTGGATGACCTCAACGTTGGCAACATTACCCTCCTTTGTCACGACAAATTTAACCAGCACCTTACCTTGAATATTGTTCTGCACCGCACTCTCAGGATAGACAAGATTCTGTCCGAGGAACGACATGAGTCCGCTCACGCCCCCGGGATATTCGGGTTCGCTGTCGAGCGACTGCAAATCATAGACCGAAGTCTTCTTCCCGTTGACGTTAACAGAGTCCGGACCCTTGTCTTCGACAATCATTATCTCCGTCACCTTTTGCTCTGTTTGAGCAGATGCGGAGAATGTAGAAGCACTTGCCGATGCAGAAGTGGTTAAATTGTTGATATGTAGATAGATGCAAATCTAATCCGTACAAGTGACGTGAATTTTCTACGTTTGCAAGTGGTTAACCGTCTGTTTCTTAATTTCTTACAAGCCGCATTTGCCAAGCTGACAACAGTGACTCAATGCAAAGATAGCTATAATAATCCGATTATCAAAGGAATATATGAACTTTAACTTTTCGCGACATACAGATGCGCGTACAAATCCACTGATTTTTACTCTGTCGATATGTGTCTGCCGCAGTCTTATCCATAGAGGAGTTTTATCCTGTTTATCGGCTCAAATTTTAAGCTATATCCATGAAAAATGGTTTCAGATTGAGCCGATTTCTCCAATGTTTTAGCCGGATTTGAGCCTATAGGCTCTATTTCGGAGGGAACAGGATTTCAGCCAATCGGATTTTCTCATCGCCTGGAAGATTATAAATGTCCTGTTTTGTCAGGTCGGTATAGAGGTTCATATTGGGTCTGACGAATCTTCGATGACGCTGTCCGTCAATTATCACAACTACTTCATAATGCCCTTTGGAATTGACTGATACCGAAAAATCAGTGATAGTTCTTCCGTGCATATCGCACAAGGATTTTTCGATACCATCGTCTTTGGAGATATAACCGAAAGCGATAAGATTGTCGTCCAGTGTCTTTTGGATTATACCACGCCATGGTTGAGTGATATGGCACCGCTCGGCGTATTCGCCGAATTTTGAGATTGCCTCTGCTACACGGTTTATGATTGCGTTGGCATTCTTTATATCATGCTGTTTTGCAAAATCGAGTAGGTCTGTCTTGGAAATCTCACTTATTTCTCCTCCAATACTCAATCTACGCTCGATATTGGGGCCTGTGCCTTTTGTGTTGAATATAAATGTCGTATCGTATGACGGTGACATCCGCCATTTCCCATCCTCTTCAAGTAGGAATGAGAAGTTTTTGTTATGGTCATCAGTATTGTTGGCCATGACATTAAAAACCATCCGTGCGAAGAGCTGCTCAATCTCAGACTCGGGGATTGACAGTTCGCGACAGGTCGCAACGAGGTCTTCATAGCTTCGTGCCTCGGGGTTTATGGCAGCCAAAGTCTGAACATGAACCTTTTGGCCGTTTTTCCTATCGAAACGTTTGGTGAGAAAATGGTTGATGCCGTCTATGGGCAATAACCGACATTCCTCCATTTCGATTCCGGCTGCAACTGCCATGTTGTAATATGCAGTTTCAATTTCGGCAATAGGCATGGATTTGTCACCAAACTTCAAGATATAATATTCATAACCGTCAAGTCCATCTGTCTGACCCGACCGGATTTCTCCGGTCGGGTTGTCAATGGCGATAATCGCCTTCATCTGGCGACCTCCGGCTGACGTACCCACGGCAAGCAATGCCTGCAACGTCAGTTCCTCGTTGGCATTCAGTACGATGTTGTCTCGGTCTTCAAGAATTTTGAGAGAAATATCGTATAGCGATTTGATGTCGATTGTGCGAGTATGGGTAAGGTCTGCAGCGTAAGGCTCATATTCCAAAGCTCCCATACCTCGTGTGCCAATGAACATCAGTTTATACAGTGGCGTAACTTTATTGCGTGGTATTTTATTGTCCTTTACCCATTTGTCAAATAGAGTGTTACCCCAGGAATCCGGCAACGAATCAGCTATAAACGGAGGAAGCCCCTGGTAGATAGGCCGATCATCCCCATATATAGGCAAAAGAAAGTTCCGGTTCTCCGCAGGAGAAATTAGCGGAGCAATGTCAGGAATCCTGTCTTTCAGCTCTGGGTTATATGTAAAATATGTACGTCTCGTGGCTGAGTCCCACACGAGCCGTCCGATTTCCTGCCCCCATAGATTCACTTTCAAGTATTTCATGCCCGTAATTATTTTTTCGCGGAATGGCGAACACGTTGTGCCTTTTTCTCATTGTCGTTATACATATAAGGTGATTCAGGCAATTCGGGCAGCAGTGCATCCCAGTTCTCTCCAAGCCCAATTGTCTTTAATAGTCTCAGAAGAGTACTGAACGAAATGTCAGTCATATTGCCGGACTCAAATCTATAAAGTGTGGTCATGCCGATAGATGCCGCTTCGGAAACCTCCTTACGGGTCATGCGCAACCGCAACCTGTAATCACGAAACCTCATGCCGAGATTCCTGATTACATCAGGTGTAGCCAATGATTTGTTCGTAAATGTCACCATGATGATATTTATGTCTAATATATTAGTATAACACTCCGCAGAATGATATTTACAAAGTTAGACATAAAATCCCATACGACCAAATTTATTGTGCTTTATTGCGGATTTCGGAATTGATGGAGAGTGGTAAAATTGGTATATGTAAAGTTCATCCTAATGCACTGGCGATATGATTTGAACCGATGTATATCATTACAGGCTATTCAATCCATTTATCGAATCGAGGTGCGAACATGTCGATGTCGCGTTGGGGAAGTCCGAGTCTGCGGGCTTCTGTGCGCCACGATTTCATGGCAGATTTTACTTTGTTGATAATACACTTGGCTTTGTCAGCTGAAAGCATATATTCTCCAGCGGATGTCAGTAGAATATTGAGGTCGGATTCGCTTGTGGATCGGTTTATCAGCAGGCTTTGATTATCGGCGAGTGTCGGGTTGATGTCGTATGCCGGGGAAAGTTCCCAGCCTTTGCGTGTCAAGAGAAATCCGTGGTTGCGGAAATGGTCGTCAGAGTTGCCGACAATTATGTAGAATGCCACACGGCGATATAGTTCCTCTAAGTTTTGCTCGACATTGCTACCGTGTTGAACTATGAAATCCACTATGTCGGTGTAGCCGTAGCCGGTTGATGCGTTGTCGCCGTCGGTCAATCCAAGCAATGTCAATGCGGAAGCGAAATGTATTCGTCTGCCGGCGCTATTCCTGTCGAAGCGTTTTGAGAGAAGGATGTGGTAATCTTCGTCGTCTATTGTCCGTGTCTCTGCAACATTCAATCCGGCTTTGCGCCCCATTATATGACAGATATGCTCCCATTGGGCGACATCATAATCATCCTTGCGCGACGGAAATTTGGCAACAGTCAGACTGCCGTCCTCATCAATGACAGATGCCTTCGGTCTGGCACCTCCGAGGGACGTTCCGGGGTGTAACAACTGCGCCAACCATTTCTTTGACGGCAACAGATGTTTCTCCTCGCTAATTTCAATCTCATGCGCCGCCCGCATCAGTTCTCTGACATTCGCCAATGGTGGTACTCGAAGACTTTCCTCACAGTTGATGAACCTTCCACCGGGCATTTCGGCAAATCGGAAACCGCCCATGCGTGAAGCATCGTCAATACCCATCAGATAATCAAAAGAAGTCAATCTGCGCACGGCTCTCTTTTCATCGGCGGCTGCAATCTGCTCCCGGCGGTTCAGCAATGTGCGTCCCCAGCGGTCGGGTAGAGCATCCGAGAAACAAGCGAAAATATCGCGCTCCGGTCGGGTGTATTGGATGCCGGTATAATTCTGCAAATCCTCACTGAGAAAAACATCGCCATATTTGGCAAGCCACTCTTTATCATACGAAAAACCGTATGTCTCGCTCCCGCGCACCGAGTCATAAGAAAGTTCGCCTATCAGTTGGGGCGTCTCCAACCAATCAAAGTCGGCATAAACGAATAGTTTCTTCATGGCTTATTCCTTTTTTGATGCGCGCTGGCGGTGCTTCAGCGATAGGTCTTGGAGATTTCTACCCAATGAATCTTCTTTGGCAATCAAAAGAAGATCGTCATCAAGTTGCAAAGCATAAAGAACACGGGCATAGATGCCGATTGAGACGGTCGGAGAACCTTTCTCGATGCGGTTCACAGTGAGAGGCGAACAGGTAGCACGTTCAGCCACCTGCGCAATCGAGAGGTTACGACGTAGCCGGGCAAGCTTAATCTGCTCACCCATAATAGCCATTTTATGCTCCAGTTTCCGGGGCAACTTAGTCCCCATAGTGTTCTTAGCCATACTTAATCTATCTTATGATACCGCAAAGATAGCAAAAATATTTATTATATGATATGTTGAGCGATGAATAATGAACTTATCTTAGTCACTTATCTCTCTGACCAATGACCATTATACCGTGTTACTATGCCGATAATGTTACTTGGCAGGTGTTATTTCAGGATTATCCACTTGCCGGTTTTGTCCGAACCCTCTCTCGCAATGTATCCAAGTTTTTTAAGGTCTCTGGTAGCTCGTTTAGCTGTGGATTCTGAAATATGAAGAGTCTCCATTATTTCAGAATGTGTAATCTCCGGATTGTTTAGAATGGCAGTATATACTTTTTGCAGGGTTTTCTTTAGTCCTGTTACAATGTCATTATTTGAGTTTGCGGTATCATTTACAGTGTCACTTTGCGTATTTACAGTGTCATTTTCTTGAAACTGCAAAACTCGGCGGTTGAGATTCGCGATATGGTGACGGAGCATAACGTCCTGTGCGATTGTCGAATCGTCATTCTCACGGCTGTCAACTAATGACTGGATATATTCTCCTTTGTCTTCCTTTCTGACGATGGAAGGAATTAGTCCTAACTGACGCTGAATCATATTCATGACCAATCGGGTCGTTCTACCATTACCGTCAACCCACGGATGAATGGTTACCAGCAGGAAGTGTGCTTCAAAACTCAGACGATAACATGCCGCGATGTTTTCCCTATCCGCAGTGGCAATTTCTTCATTTAGCCAACTACAGAAATCGTCCACGACACGTGGAACCTTATTATATGCAAGATAACTCCTGCCGCCAATACCGGCACTGACATTACATAGGCGAAACTCTCCCTTCGATGAATCGAAATGTCCGGCAATAGTAGAGTATTCGCTTCCGGTACGGCGCATAACGAGGGCTGACAGTTGTTGCAATAATTGAGGCGTATATGTAGGATTATCAGTCGCTAACTTGAAAGCATAAAGATAAGCGTCTTTCAGGTCGACATTCATCATCTGCTCAGTCAGAGAACGACCCTTTGCGGCAATACCCTCATCGAAAAGAAGTTGATTCTCAATTTCAGTGACAGTAGAACCCTCAATCGCCGTGGAGTGGGTCACAATGGAATAGAGGTAGAACTTCTGATAGTCCACCTGCTCCTCGACTCCTGAAGTCCGATAAGCCTTCAGAGCCTCCTCTATCTGTATGTCAAGAACTTTATCCATAACTAAAAAGGTACTTTTTATGTAAGGATTTCCCACCATCCGTTGCGTCGTCCGTTTCGGCGGATGAGTATGCCTTTCTCAACGAGGCTTGAGGTTATTCGCTTAACTGTGGATGCGGATTTCTTTATGGATTTGGCAATATCAGTCTGGGTGATTTTGGGATTATCCTCGATAACCTTTAGTACGGCTAACTCTTCCAAAGTGCAGTTCAAAGTATCAATTTGAGACTTTGAAGCAGATGTTGTGATACTTTGGGGCATCGTCTTAGGCAGCGAAGCACCAACAAGCATATCGCGGTTGCGAAGCTCATTCTTTTCGCCGAGAATTACATTACGAAGGAATCTCTCAACAAATTCGGTCGTTGGCGAGATATTCAGCCCTTTATAAGATGCTCTGACAAGTGCATTGCGGAAATACCATGAATGTTCCTTGAACATATCGTTGGTTGCCGGAATGCCCATTGAACGGAGGTATTTTATAAGGAAAACGGCAGTAGTGCGGGTATTGCCCTCTCGGAAAGGATGTATTTGCCACAGGTCAGCAATAAACCGCGACAGGTGATTGATAATTTCTGAAATAGGGTGAGAAGAGTAATCAAATTCCTTTTCGCGAGCGAGGTCATATTCTATGGCTTCTCGGAGGTCTACAGCCGGTTGGTAGCTTACAGAGGCATTACCGCCAAGAACCCACTCCTTTTTACTCAATTCTACCGTTCGTAATTGACCAGCAAATTTGAATACGTCTTCAAATATGCGCCGATGTATAGATGTAAGCCCTACTAATGAAAATGCAAACGATGGTTCACTCAGAATCTTAGCGATGTTGGCAGAAACCTTGTCGCCCTCCTCATCCACAGCATCATGTCCGGACTTAGTCTCATAATACGCCTTGATGCGTTCACGAGCCTCATCAATGGAGATGTCTCCCTCAATGTGCTGACGCGCAGTGTCAAGCAGATAAGCTGAAACTTTCAGCCCATCCACATCCTGAAGACCGATAGCCGTTTGCCACGCATCAGCCTTCTCCTTCTGCCCCGGTTCCCCGTGGACTATATATTCGTCAAATTCGCTCATTTGTCAATTATATGATCTTAGTAATAAAGAATAAATGCAATAAGGAAAAACAATTTTGGTATAGGGCAGTATTGGTAATGTCTCATTTAGTTATAGCTCCCATCCTCTAAAGAAACTCTTTACCACTTCATCATCCTCCAATTCATCGAACTCTGATTGTAAAGATTCAATCTCGTCTTCGAGGAAAGTTACTTCATCGAGTTCTTCTGACGACATTAAATCATAATTCCCAGTCATAATTGGGGATGTATAGGCGTTATCAAGCTGGCTAAGATCTGCTTGGAACTCATCAGTAATATCCTTTCTGTATGACTTTTTATCCATATCTCTATTTTATATTAAATGAAACAGTGTAAAGTATTCCCTCTCCATTCTTTTTTTGATTGTAAAGAGGCAAATTAATTTCCAAATTATCACAGACAGATTTCACTTTGAGGTCTGAATTACTTCGGCCGAATGGCTTCCATCCATTGGCTATTCCTGCATCTGGTCTAATGAATAGTTCGTTATCTAATGATCGTATTGCAAGTGAACGCTCATGCTGAATGTAACCGGAATCAGTGATTGTAGGTGTTATTCCTGTAAGAGATTCTATAACCTTTGCTAAGAATAAGTTTCTGTCTGCGCTACTTCCAAAATTATCGCAGACATTTACGTCTTCAGCAGCAACACCAGAATTGCCATATGGTTTTGTTAGATTTAATATTATTTGAGTTATCTGGATGTTCAGGAATTCTTCGAGAGATTTTAACATGTGCGCAAATATCATACATCCCAGAGGTGTATAAAGGTAACGATCAGAATACTCAATCGATACGGATTTAGATTCTAACCGATTCTTTATTAATTCCCATTTATCAACCTTATAATTCATAAGACTTTTGAATACTTCGGAGATACTACAATCCTCTTTTATTCTTGTATCAAACATAATTGAATCAGTTTCCGAAGCCAGCTGGTTGATAATACTTTCGGGAAGAATGGCGGAATATATGAATTCTATGGGAGATGGAGCTTGATAAATTACACCGGAACCCCATTTATCAGATAATGTCCTTACAATACCTGTTCCAAAGTAAAGCTTCCTTGAGCCATCATTCAATTCTGCTTCAATCAGTGGTTTAAGATTTGAGGGCAAAGTCGCATTGTAGACCCCGAACTGCCATTTAAAAATGGCAGATAATATCATAGCTCTTTCCTCATAGGGAATTTCGCTGATTTTTAGTTCTTTATTCAGAACAAAGACCACACTTACACCATGTACTTTTAAATCTTCGACCAATCGATTAAAAGGATACTCCGATGGGCACCAAAGACTATAATCATTGTCGATAAAAATCCTTAGTGATCTCAAATTCTGATTGCGGCATAGCTGTGAAAACTCAGTTGCCAAATCACTTGATATACCAGAAGCAGAAGGCACGATGTCGGTGATTTCGGAAGGAGCAATTCTTGCCAAACGTTCTGTCTCCATCCAATCGATCACTTTTTGTCGGTTAAGATAGTTAAGATACCATTGTGAGCGACGGTCAATCAGACATTTCGTACAAGACCTTTCGCAATCACAACCTTTCAGAGCCTTGTAAGCCATATCCAATACGATATCTTTGTATTCTCTGAAAAGGGTTGAATAACCAGCCCCACCAAGAGCCGTGTCATAGATGAAAATGGAGTGATTAATGTTATCATATCCAAATTCAATTTCCCCTTCATTGACACCAAGTAGTTCCGTAAGTTTACGACTAAGAATCACCCCTAAGGAGTATAGTGTCTCAGTATCATCAACTTGATTGTCAAACTTGTCATAAAATTTGATTTCAACAAAGTCTGTTTGGTATCTGCCTACAAGGAGTACATGACGTCTGATTGAACTCCCATTTGATTCACCTCCCGGGCAGGTGGAACCAGAAGATAGGTGTTTATGTCCTGCCATAAGAGATTCGGCAGAGTCCATGGCCTTCTCTGACTGCATCCTACCGCAATACGGGCAAAATGCGTATCCATAACCATTCCTCCCTCTATTGTAGAAAAGAATTTCGGATTTGGGAGTAGAACAGCGAACTGTAAGTTTAGCCGATGATGTCCTTTTTTGCCATGGTTCCATTTCAAGAAGAACCGGCTGAATAAAATTCATCGGACTGTTATCCATTTTTCTCGTTGGTTTTGATCCATAGGCCACTGAGAACGCCGCTGGCTCTACAACCTCGGTAAATCTTTGCTCCGTGGACGCGGAAATATCTCTAATACCGTGCATAGAGTTTGGCTTTCCACACTTTGGGCAACCAGTCATCGCACTGCCGTAATTTATTGTAGTATAACCACAATTCGTGCAATTTTGCAAAATATATCTCGAAGTGCTGTTATCGTACTTCGATTTTAGTCTGATACCGGTCGGTTCGTAAACCCATTCATTTTTTATAATTTTACTACCCGGAGCATAGGACGAAATCGCTTGGCTAAGATGCATTGTCGGATATTCAGAGCCATTTTCCAATCCCAATATGCATTGAACAAGGCCAGTCGGAATTCCAGCACTTGGTAAAAACGATGTTTCCGCAAGATACGGCAGCAATGAAGCCTTTAGAAAATTGTCCTTTTGGATTTCAATTGCTTTGATTGCATTTCCTGACGAACCACTGTTTCTCAGAAACTCCAATGTCTTGTCAAGGGAACCCAAATGAGTATCGAACCCACACTTTGTTGCTGCGATATCTCTTTTTGTTGAGTATGCGGCATCTTCTAACGGAAGATTTTCAATTGCAGTACCCCGTACAATTCTATTATACGACTCAACCATATCCTGACGTTGGCCAGATACTATTTTATCAACATGAATTAGGAAAGCATCAAAGAGCGATAAGCCGTCATCCTTAATGAAAAAGTCTTTCACACGGGAAGTTACCTTAAAGCCTCCCTGTTCGGATACAAAGTGTCCGAATATAAAAGCGTTGATATGTCGTTGAATCAGTTGGCGGCTTTCCAGTTTCAGCAGAGGTGTCTCTGTCAAATGAGTTATAGGATAATGAGGATGGGTCCATGTATGACTTCCTATTGGATTGGGGGCGCAAAATGTCAGAGCTAAGGCTTTGGACTCATTACGACGACCTGCTCGCCCAGCCCTCTGGAGATAATTTGAAGACTTAGGCGGAACATTATTCATTACGACCTCACTTATACCACCGATGTCAACTCCCATCTCCATAGTGGTTGAACATGATAATATATTTAGGTGTCCAGCATTGAAATCCTTCTCAAAGCGGTCAAGATCTTCATTGGACTGTTGAGCCGAGTGTTCTGCGGCGAGGAAGATAGGCCTTTTCAGATATATTCGTTCATGTATATCAGAATAGAGTCCAGTTTTCATAAGTTTGGAAAGATTGGATTCAATCCATTCTTTGACACTTTTATCAGACCATTCGATAGTTCGAAAAGGGAAATATGGATAATCAAAGGTCTGCGTTACGAGAAAACGTTCAAAATTTTCTTTCCCGATATATCCGTTCATGCGTGGGCTATATCCCTTGAATACCACATCAACGATGACATTATCAACCGGACAGACATGCCCAGTTACTATTTGCTGCAACCGCACTTTCGGCCCAAGCAAATCAAGCATATAGCCATTGTTCTCGCTATCTACGGGTGTTAGAATATTGGTGGTCAAAAAATCCCATGCCTCTTTGAGAACACTGTCTACATTTGCTGACTTTTCCTGATTGAATTCACTTTCATTATCATATCCAAGAAAAGCGCATAAAAGCAATACGAGCCTTGACTGGGAATCACTTACTCCTGATCGGCCATGTCTTAGTTTAGGCCATTTGGTTACTGGGATTCCATTCTTTCGCAGCTCCGAATTTGACGGGTAGATTGCGGATGTAAAATTAATTTGAGTGAGATAGTTATTGAACTCATCAGATAGCATATAATGCCGTCCTCCACGAATCTGGTAGTCAAGACATATTTTAAGGAAGTCTTGCCAATCTTGATTCGTACAACCCTTTGAAGCCAAAATAGTGGGGCATTTGGCTTTTCTAAGGTCTGGATATACCAATCTCACAAAGCCCATATTTTCAAGTGAATTGGCACGGCGAGGAATCCAGCCGAACTGATCAACAAGCAATGCTTTAAGGTAAGACGACTGGTTGGGATATTTGCGATTACCATGTGTTTCCTTAACATGCTTGTAAAGCGTTCTGAACTCTACATCGTTTTCAAGATTCCTCATAAGTTCGTCCCATCCTATTTCTGGAGGAGCTGGAACAGATGAATTACCAGTTTTCTTTGTTTCCAATAGTATCAACTGTTCTAAAAGCATTTGAGGAAGAGACTCACGAGGTTGAGAAGTCAAATAATTATAGAGTTGACTTTCCGAATCCGATAACCCTGCCGGTTGTACCAAATCAAGGCGTTTATCCGCAAGTTTATGAAAAATCGAAGACCTTATCCATGCTCTTTCCACATCTTGGTTTATACCCATAGCAGAACGTGCGGATCCTTGTCTATTGTCAGTAAAGGTGATATATTTGCGTCCATCATATAAAGTCTCGGCATCTCTACCTTTGCTTACCTCCGCATTGTCAAGGATCAGAGAGGTTAAAATGCGACCCATCTGGGTTGCACTGGCTCGCAAATAGTTTCTATCTTTTATGGCATTTCCACAATGAGGGCAGAGCTGTTGGTTCCTATCCGAATGACGAAGCGATTTATAAGCAATTTCCCAGTCTATGCCTTCTGGGGCAATTTTTATTTTTCCTTCCTTATGATCAAATAGATGCAGATGTTCCATTGTGTGGTGACGGAGACATTTCCCTTCTGGTTTGGCTAAATAGAAAGGTGCGAAGCCGTCTGTATCTTCATCGTTGTTTGTGATTTCAGCAGATTGTTCCTCCAAAACAGAAATATCATCACTTTCATCATAGAATAACATTTTGTCCAAATCTATGACATTGGTGTGCATACGGAATCCTTTTGAATTGCTTGTCTCTCCGAATACAATAAGACCGCCGCATGAAGGACACGTTGTCACTTCAAGCATTTTTGACTTGCATGACGGGCAGTTTGTGTTCTGATATGTAGTAAGGTTCCCAATGTTCAGTCTATGGTCTTTATGTCTATCGCATTCGGGATTGACACAGACATATACACCATTTATTGAACGAATAAAAAAGTGCGCCCTTGAAGGTAACAATGCTGCCTCTTTCCCGTCAGCCAGGTTAAGTCCGGGTATTTTATTTCCCAGTACGTCTATCAGCCTCAGCGACTTGATTCTGCTTTTTGCAATCTTGGTGTCAAGTAGTTTTGCTATTTCATTCGTTGTAAGAACCGGCTTAGAGTTTAGTTTTGCTCTTAATCGCTCAATCGCTTCTAATGTAATATTAGTGCTAAATTCTCTATTTACAGCATTTATCGCATCTTGTGCTTTCGCTCTATCCATTTCAGGAATTACACGTTTGCCTCCGATAACCACAATGCTGTCCAATGATTTACCTGTCAATTGGGCGACAAATTTTTTAAGTTTTATTTCCGTTGCCGAGTCCTTTTCATCGCCCATTGTCGCCGATGTGACAGCAAAATTGACTTGATCGATTGTTACTCCGAACGCATCAAGAACCCGACGAAGCTGTAGTGCCAGCTCTGACGCCGCCGATCCGGTATATGTATGAGCCTCATCGAGAAGAATCCATTTTAATTTTCCCTTTGATTTTTCAAGAATTTCTTTGTCCTCCGCTCTTACCAGCATATAATTCAGCATGGTAGGGTTGGTGAAAAGCACTTGTGGTGGAGTCTGTCTGATTTGGGGGCGGGTAATTAGTTGTGGATAAAACCTTTCAGTATAACTTTGTGCCCTTTTAGACTTTTCAGTATCTCCGTTATATATTGCATAAGTAACTTTGTCTGGAATTGCGTTGCACCATGCATGAATCCTTTTTTGTTGACTTTTCATGAGTGCATTCAAAGGATATAGAAATATCGCTTGAACACAACCTTTCTCATTACGTTGCGCAATATCCTGTAGCACCGGAATCATGAAGCATTCTGTCTTGCCCGAGCCCGTTCCGGATGTAACGACTATGGTCTTGCCTTTTCCGGATAGCATAGTCTGCCAACTCTTTGTCTGGTGCTTGTATGGATGGCGGTCTCGGGGAAATCTTAAATCCTCATTAACATTCTCGCTGCTTAGTGCGTCGACAAATTGCGGCGTAAGGATGCCAAGCTTGCTGGAGTGTTCTCCGAAAGTTTCGCGATCCTCTTCCCACGGAAATATTGATTGGAAGACAGGCTCTGCAAGCAGCGGCTCATCCTCCGTCAATATTTTTCGCATATAGTTTTGCTCTTTGGCACGTCCCTTGAACCATAATGTTACAAGAGAGTCTACAAGCATACGTTCAGCTGATATATAGAAGTTTGAGTAATCCATATGAGCATATTAACGGTTAATATATTTTAGAGTGCGGAGAAATATGTCGCAATATGTCTCCTTAAAATATTTACGATAGAAATTAGCAATTCTTGCATGTTCCTTGTACTCCTTTGCAAACAAATCAGTGCGGTTAACAATACCACTTGCGTTTTCAGCAGCACACATTGCCGATTCTATCATTACACGGTATGAGAGTAGCATCTGATCCTCATATGGATAATACTTTCCATGTAATTTATATCTCACAACCGGAAGATCCATATTATTATCAGACAATCCTTTGATCTTAGATTTGTACTCGTTGATGTCAGACCTTGAAATGAACTGTCCTTTATCAATCTTTTGTGTTGTGATGTATGCAGTCATTACCTGAGCAAGCTCATTGGTTACAGTGGCATTCAAGAGTCCTAATACTAATTCGGTAAATTCTGCCAGCTTCATAACTATAATTTGCATCATTGGCTCAGGGATACTTGCCATCATGTCATTGATACTCTCCTGCCAGACATTTACAGGTATCCAGTGCAGAGCTACTTCAAGTTCTTGCTCAAACCGATCTATTTCTTCTTCCAAAACATTTCGGTCTCCGTTAAGCCACATTGCAATAATGAATTTAGCAATTAGATTTGGCATCCTTGCAATGGAACGTAAAGCGTTGTGGGTAGAGAATGGAAGATTGAAAGTGCTGCATAGCTTAAATGCTCTACAGACTTCCTTCCAATGATTTCCAAACATGACATTCTCATCAGCTAACAATATTTCCCATTTTGAAATATTGTCTATCTGCATTTCCTTCCGATTTACCCTGTCAAAATCATAATCATCCCGATTGTAGTATTTGGGCACAATGCGTCGTTTATCTGCCGCTCCGGAAAATACAATCACTTCCTTGTGACAGAAATCTTCAGGAAATGCAAATGTGTTTGTGGCAGAATTTGTTCTTATGAGCATTACAGGGAATAAATCCTGAATGCAAAGTTGATCGCCAACCGGGAAAGCGAAAAGTTCACCCTCATACAAATAATCATCCGTATTATCTTCGGTATTGTCAATCACTGTGACCATACCATCTTTGACTATTGAATCAAGAACAAATTTTCTGACAAATACAGGATTCCCTGAGATGTTGAGCGTTACACATGAACTTCGGTTGAAACTGTTAGCTCCATATAGATTGAATATCCTATCAATAAGCGGTTTATAATCGATTAATGAAACTATTCCGTCATAAACCTTACCGTCAAGACTCTTGATTTTAGAATCATCTTCTGTTTTATCGGAAAAATAGGAAACAGACAACTTTCTTCTGCCTCTGCCGTGAGACATAATACAATAGTGGGCAAGATTGGCAAATGATATAATCTTACCACGTGGGACTAAACCTCCATTGATATCTGTGAGTACAACACCCTCAAACGGTATGGCAATGGAAAGTTTTAAGACGGGGGTATTATTCCTATATATCCTAAAACTGCATTCGGACGGCCATGAAAGAGTATCGGCACGTCTGGAAATGCGCCACCCGTTGTCTTCTATGTTGATCACATCAGCTCCTTCAATTATTTCAATTTCCGCACGGAACGATTGATTGCTTTTGAAGTAAATCTCGGTGGACATATTACCTTCATTGCAATGGGCGAAAGCAATATCTCCTATGCAGTAGAATGTTTCGATGATGCGGTGCGAATCCGGAGTTTCCACACATATGTCAACAATGCCTGAAGGGAGTACACAGGATGTTTTCAGAGTCCTCCATTCCTTATCCAGACCATGACGATCTCGATACTTTACCTTGACGTTGCTGACCCGCTCCTTTTCCTTATCATATACTTTTACGATAGGTACCGATGATAATAGTTTGAAATTGGAACGTTCAAGCCAAGGGATATAGCTGTTGGAAAATTCCACAGTATATGGGGTAAACTTATTTTCCAACAACACGGTCTCTCCAGTCGATGAATCCGTAAGCGTTAGATCCTGAGAAAACTGCTCGTAAAACAGATTATGTCCGGCGATTGAAATCGGAATTGAAACCAGATTACTCCATGACTCTGAGAATAATGCTATGTTTTTCTCCGAATTACCTGTCTCGGACATAACATATATATTGTTGTCAAGCATCTGGAATACTTGCGGATAATCGAAATTAGGTGCGAAGCTACCTGCGATGGTCAGAAAAATACGGTCATCATTGTCGCATCTTACCTTGACCTCTACTACTGGTTCTCCGTTCCATCTGATTTCCCTGCTTGGCCCCATGGATATACGGGTATAAACCGCGCTGATTGCTTGTCCCTCATCAGAAAACTTTGTTTCCTTTCTTACATATTTCCCCGTGAGTACTCCGGCGACAAATACATCGAAAGAATAACAGGACGTAATGTTTAATCCCGGGATTGATTCAGATGATAAATCCTTTATTGCTTCTGGAAGGATGTATAGACATGCGTTATCATCATCAACAAGATGTAATCGCCACTGCAATGATAGGGGGCGAAACCGAGAACCGTTTCTGACGCGAGAATACTCGCGTTTCAATGAATCAGTAAGCTCGGCAAAAGCCTTGTCACTATCATCATATGGAAGAAGAGCGTTCTCTTCCATGATTATGGCACGAGCTATCTGAATGGAGACATCATAAATATTCTCGTTCTTGAACGAGTCACCAAGATAAGAAACACATGAAAACTGACGAATTACCGAGGAATCTGCGTTATTCCAGTCATAATTTATAGAGGACAACTCTTTCACCAAACCTTTGAGAAATCTGGAAAAGTTACCCATGTTGCCCTCGTTATTACGGATATATCTGATAGGTAAGCCCCCTTGGTTAAGAAGGGTTCGAAAGTATTCTGTCCGCTTTATGGAATGGATGAACGTGAATCCGTTTCTTTGCAATGCCATTCTGGCTGCCATATACAACTCTCCGGCTCGGCATATATCAAGACCTATCTCGACAGCGACATCCTCCTTTGACGGAATATTCCCGTTGTAGTCACGTCGCCACCATTCGGCATAACATATAGCCGCTTCCATTCCGAATTCATCAAGTTCATCGGAATGTTCGATGAGCGTAGACTTTAGTTGCCCATACTCGTCGTCGCTCACTTTGAGTTTCCATAGCGGTTTGTCTGGCAAAACCTTTTCCATCCCTCTGGAATGAAGTATGCCGGCCAATGCCGAGTGGTCTTTGATGGATGACATAATCGTTAAATTATTTATAACCCGTTCATTTCGAGGTCGGTAATGCTGCGGGATATGACGTAGGCGTACATGGTCACAAGGATATGTACTGCCTCACGCAATTCGGCATCCGGAATTTCCGGGGCGCTATGCGCTTCTTCGTTTCTCCAGCCGCGTACTTTATCCAGATAGTCGCGGAAGCGGAAGTAACGCGCATCTGTCGTATGCTTCAGGCGCTTTAAGGAGTCGTGACCGAAGATGCAATCTGAGAATGTGGTGCTGTCGGCTGAGCCTTCGCGTGTAGTCAACTCCCTGTTATTGATGAGGTAGTATAGCTTCTTCAGGAAAGGCTCGAATTTTCCGACAAGAGTGTTGAAATGGGCACGCCGGTCCAGCTCAGTCAAGTGTTCATTGCAAAGCAAATGGTTGAATGAGTTAATCAGCAGATCATTGGCTCCGTTCAGTCCCGGTTTGGCAGCTCTCTTCTGAATTACATTGATAAGATACTCTGCAACCTCATCGAGCCGACGGGATGTCTGCGCCAGTTCAACAAATTCTTCGCGTATTTCAGCCACAATCTTCTCGGCGAGGCGATGCAGATCAAGGTCGATGCTGCTTTGCTGGTTGTTGCGCAATGCCATGTCGAGAATGCCACGGATATATTCGCGTGCAAACGGCGTGTCGTTGATAAATTCCTCGTAAAGATCTATGCCCTTGCCACTCATATCGAGCACCAGGTCCTGAGCGCGTTCCGAGAACAGTTCGCGCAACACGCCATATGAATTACCGCTTCTGACTGCTTCGTTTATCTTCTCGTCGGTAAGCATCAGGTGGTTCAGCGGACGGAGCACGATGTCATGGTCATCCAAAAAACCTTTGTATGGCTCGTTCACGATGTCGAGAATCTCGCGCAGCGAGCGTTTCTCATCTTCCGCCGGGGCCTTTACATCTCCTATACGTGACGATTTCAATTCGGCGTCCTCCTCTTCGAGCGCTATGGTTCCCTCCATTATCATCTGGAGACGAAGTTTGTTGAGGTCAACGCGGTCGAGAATCTCCATCGGCAGAGTCTCGCGTGTGTATTGCAGACGGGGATAAAGGGCACGGAGGAAGATATACTCACGTTCTAAATCGGGGTCGCAGTATGTGAGTAGCTGAGCCATGAAACCATAACTGCGTATGTAGCGGTTCACAAGTTTACGATATTTGTCCTTATCATCATTGCTCAGCGGAGTCTCACGCTCCTTTACAATCGAATTGCAGAGTGATACGGCAGAGGCAACATCCTGCTTCATCATGTATTCAACCACGCGGTCACGTTCCGAATCATTGTAAAGTTTGAAAGCCTTGATGTCGTCGAGAAGGGTATAAAGACGCTGGGTATCTACCTCTCCTGTGAGAATGGTGGTCTGATAATATTTCTGGAATGCCTTCTGCACTGCATCGGCATCGTTGCGGAAGTCGATAACCATCGTGTCCTCTTTCTTCACGCCTCCCTTGTCATAGCAGCGGTTGAGGCGTGATAGGGTCTGTATGCACTGGATGCCGCCAAGTGTCTTATCCACAAACATGGTGTGGAGTAAAGGCTGGTCGAAACCGGTCTGGAACTTGTCGGCCACGATCAGTATGCGGTATTCCGGCGTGTCGAATGTCTCGCGGATTTTGTCGTCTTTGATACCCCAACCGTTCATCTTGTCCTCTGTGTATTTCGAGCCGTCGGGAAGTTCCACTTCTCCGGAGAATGCCACGAGGGTCTTGAACTCGCTCCCGTATTCCTCGGCAATCAGATTGTCGAAAATCTTCTTGTAGCGCACTGCCGAAGCCCGGCTGTCGCTCACGAACATTGCCTTCGCCCGTCCTCCGATTTTGTTGCGCGTATGCTGCATGAAGTAGCTGAGCGCAAGCCGCGCTTTCAGCGTCATGTTCTCCGGTTCGGTGTTGAGTTTCCGAAGAATCAGCGCCACCGATTTCTTCTCGCCGTAGAGTTCTTCCGGTTCTTTGGCCACACCTTCCGTAGTCATCGCCATTGTAGGATGCGCAGTGTTCTTCTCGATGTATTCAAACATCGTTCTGTAGGTGGTGTAGTTGCGGAGCACGTCGAGAATAAACTTCTCGTCGATGGCCTGCTTCATCGTATAATAGTCGTGCGCCACATATCCCTCGGGTGTTTTCTTTCCGAAGAGTGCGTATGTCTTGTCTTTCGGTGTTGCTGTGAAAGCGAAGTAACTGATATGGCTCATCTGCTGACGCTGTGTCTGCATATATGCCATGAGGGCATCCATTTGGTCTTCATAACCATCTGCATCCGCCTGTATCATCGCAGCCTGTATGTCGGCTTCGGTTGAGAGTGCCGCCACTATGTCTTTGGCGCTCTCGTTGCCGATTGCGGTGTGGGCCTCGTCGATTATCACGGCATAGTTGCGGTGCTTTTCGCGTTTCAGTTCACTGAGCGCATAACTGAATTTCTGAACAGTGCTGACGATTATTCTTCCACCTTCGTTGATTGCTTTGGCGAGTTTCTTGCTGCCACGGCGGATGTCCTTAACCACACCGGCCTCTGTGGCGAATGCGTTAACATCGTCCGCCATATTTGCATTCAGCACGATGCGGTCTGTAACCATGATGATGGAGTCGAACACCGGAGTCTGGTCGGGATTGACAAGGTTCACCAGCTGGTGTGCAAGCCAAGCCATCGACTTTGTCTTGCCGCTGCCTGCCGAGTGCTCGATCAGGTAATTGTGTCCCGGACCATCCTCTACGATCCATTTGATAAGATTGCGCACCACGCGCAACTGATGGTAGCGGGGAAAGTAGGTGACGCTCTTACCATCGCTTTGCACGTTCTTGATGAAGTGGTCGATTATGTTTAACAGGGAATCCGCCTGCCATATATCGCGCCATAGGTAACTTGTGGCGTAATCGCCCGGCACCAGCGGATTGACCGAATCCACATTGAAGGGCAGAAATGCCGTATCCTCGCCGTTGAGGAAGGTGGTCATGAAGGCATAGTTGTTGTCGATGACGAAATGCACCAACGCAGTGCGGAGCATCGGATTCTTCGGGTCGCGGTCGTGGCGGTATTGCCAGATTCCGTTGGTGTAGTTTTGGCCTGTGCCTTCGTTTTTCAGTTCGGCGGTGATAATAGGAAAACCGTTGAGCAATATGCAGAGGTCAAGTTCATTCCCTTTGTCGGCTTTGTCGAGGGAATAACGCATCTGGCGTACCACGGCGAAGCGGTTGGCGAGATAAAGCTGGTGCAAGGCGGAATCTACGCCGGCGAGTGTCGGTTTGGTCTGCATCAATTTGATGGGAATTCCCTGTATCTTCAAGCCCTTCCGCAGAATATCCACCAGCGAATGACCGTTGTCGAGTTTCGAGTTGTAGTCCTTGATTACAGCATCGAGAGCCGCGTCGCCCGACTTGAAGCGTTTGACAAGGCGGTTCCAGGTGTCGGTCTGGGCGTGGAGGAATTGCCAGAGCATATCCGGGTCAACCCGTCGCCTGATGTCGAAATCACCGGGAGTCCGCTTTACATATAGGGGAGAGGCTAAAAGTGCCACTTCGATATGTTCTTCAAATTTGGTTTCGTTGTCGATATTCATTTGTGCCTTAGGTTATAATTTTTATGACTCTGCCTTATCACTGCCAAAAATATCATCCATTATTTTCTTTATATCTTCTTCTGTGGCAAATCGGATCTCGTCTTTATTAATTTTTTTACCCAATTCTTCATTGAGTCTTTCAATATAGGATTGCATAGATCTGTACGACTCCATAGAGTCCTTTACGATAGTTTGTAAACCCTTCGATAACTCCGAAAATTGTTCAATTAATTTAATACTGCGATCATTGCATTTTGAAAGGTGTTCAACCTTATCAGATATTGATGAAATCTTGTAAGTAATATCGTTTGTTAATGTTTGTGTGGTATTGAGCATTTGTTCAGCCTTAATTTTTGCATCGACGGCATCTCTCTTGGCTTTTTCAGTATCAAAAACAAGGTCTTTAAGATTGAGAGCATTATATAATTGCCATCCTACCAATATCGCAACTAAAGCACCTAATATGCCTACTATTATTCCAATATAGTCGAGACCGGTGCTGGCACTTCTGGGATATGTTACGCATATGGCAATAATACTAAGTACTATTGCTATCAAAGATAATGCAACCTGAATATAACTTAAGAACTTTTTCATTTGCTTTCGAGTTAGATAACTTTTCGTTTGCCGGTCACGACCTCCGAAATTATTGACTGACGCAGTTCTTTCAGCGTCTCTCGTTTCTTGGTGAGTTTTGCCTTCAATCCATCCATCTCGGCACACTTCTTGTCAAGGTAGTCGGCGATTGCCTGCTGCTCGGACAGTGGAGGTAGGGCTAATTTAAAAGACTTGATAGTATCTTGACTAATATTGGGCTGTCCACCACCATAAGCTGAATTAATTAACGTACGCTTTCCTGCCCTAAATACATAAAATGCAAAATCATTATCGATCTCATTACTGTAAGGTAGTACGCAACATGCTTGATTTGTAGCGGTTTCGATATTTAATTTCCCCAATTTTCCAATAGTAGCTCCATACATGGCTATAACAATGGATCCTTGGGGATAAATTTTTAATGCACTAAAATCATGTAGAGCAGCGGTTGTTATTTTCTTTGATGTGTCACTAATAGTCCCATCATTTAAGTCTCCGGTTTGAAGCCAATTGATACCATCCTCACAATAATATTTGTTACTACCAGACGTTGGCGTTGTGCCGCTACCAATACCATGAAATAATTGAGCCGTTTTCCTGATAGTCCAGTGCTCAGGGATGTCGCCGATCCAGTCGATGCCGGAGGGGCGGAGGGGAGTGTCGGGATTGAGACCACGGGTGACGACACGCGAAATCTCGCTCTGTTTCAATTCGTCAATCAACTCAATCTCTCGGTCAACCTTTGCAATCGCCGCATCAATCTCCCCACACTTCTCATCCAGCCATGCCGCTATCGCCTCCTGCTCAGCAAGAGGAGGTACTATGATGTCGGAGTTATTCATGTTTTCCATAGTTAAATGTTGCATTGCCGAACCATGCATGTCATTCAACTTTACTTTCGTGATGACATCAAGCAAATAGAAGGAATATTTTTTATCCATTTTACCTGATAAACCAACCTTCCATATATGGTAGTGAAAGATAACTTTTTCTTCATTCCATATGTATGGACCAATAGAAGCAGACCATGCATATAAAAGATCCCCTTTAGAACAGTATTTATTATCTTCCAACTCCATATCAGAATAGTACCAAGAGTCGTTTGTGAAAAAATTTCCAACTCTCAAAATCCGATATTTGCCCTCGGATAACAATTCTGGCTGAAGATAAGCTCTGCCATTTATAAGATTCATGCCGAATTTTAATCGTTGAATCTTCCAATGGCTCGGAATATCCCCGATCCAGTCGATGCCGGAGGGCTTATATGAATCGTATTGCTGTTTCATCGGGCTTCGGAAATTAGGGATTGGAGTGCGGATGTGGTGTCGGCTTCGAGTGCCATGAGGTCGGCAAGTATCTCGCTACTGTCGCGCAGGGGAGTGTAGCGGTAGAAAAGACGTGTCATGGGGAACTCACAGCCTACCTTGTCCTTACTCGGATCGCGCCATGCGTCGGGAACAAACGGCAGCACTTCGCGGGCTATATATTCGTCAATATTCTCCTTCATCGGTATGGTCTCGGTGTCGGTAAGTGCGGGGTCTATTACAAAGCCGCTCTCCGGTTTGCCGGGGGTAGCCCACACGGTCGGGGCCTCCGGGTCGGTGGTACCAAGCGAGCGCACAAGTTTTACAAAGCCCTGTGTAAGTTTCTTGCCGAAGTGCTCGCGCATTATCGCAAACATCTCTTCGTCGTTAATTTTCTCGTCGGGGAATGTGATGGTGGCAATATGTTCAAGTATCTCCTTATCGGCTTTCTTCACCTTATCTCCTTTGGCAGCTTCGGCGGCTTTCTTGGCAATGTCGGAATATGTCAGGCGCAGGGGACGATAGATTGTGACAGTGGTGTAGAGAAAATCCTCAACATCCATCAGTCGCGCCACCTTTATGTCATCGCTGTCAGGGAGTGTGGCGTCGGTGAAGTCGCCATATATACCCACAATCTCGTCTATAGCCTCATCGGGTATCTCATAGCGTTTCTTACCGAGACTGCGCTGGAGCAGACGGGCATAACGAGGATGGGTGGCGTCGACCATCAGAACTTTACCCTTGCGCCGGGCCGGTTTGTTGTTGTCGAGAATCCAGAGATAGGTGGATATGTCTGTTCCGTAGAAAAGATTTTTCGGCAATGCTATGATTGCATCGAGCAGGTCGCGATCCATGAGCATCTTGCGAATCTCGCTCCAGCCGCTGCCGGCAGCGCCGTTGAAAAGCGGTGAACCGTTCAGCACGATACCGATGCGGGAGCCGATCGGGTCCATCTTGCTTATCATGTGAAGCAGGAAGAGCAGGGAACCGTCGGAAGTGGAGGGCAAACCGACAGAGAAACGCCCGTCACTCTTGGCGGCATCCTCCTTGACCTTGCCTTCAATCTTCTTCCAGTCCACTCCGAAAGGAGGATTGGCAAGCATATAGCCGAAATGCTCGCCGGGAAACTGGTCGTTGGCGAGAGTATCGCCGAGGGCGATGTTTCGGTCTTTGTCGAGGTCTCCTTTTATAAGGAGGTCTGACTTGCAGATGGCGTAGGTCTTTTCGTTGAGTTCTTGACCGAAGAGATACACCTTCATTTCAGTGCGGTCAGTCATTGACTGAAGATAGCGTTTCCCTTCGGTCAGCATACCGCCGGTTCCGCAGCAGGGGTCGTAGATCTGGAAATGCTTTCCGAGTGTATTCACCTCGGCCTCGCGTCCGTGCATTACAAGTGACACCAACAACCGAACGACTTCACGCGGAGTATAGAACTGACCGGCCTTGGTGTTGGTGGTTTCCTTAGACTTACGGATGATAATCTCGAAAATTGTACCCATCATGGCGTTGTCGACGCTGTCGGGATGCAGGTCGGCATTGTTCACGAAACTCTCAGTTACCTGAAAGAGAAGGTCGTTGCGGTCGAGACGCGAGTAAATTCGGCTGATGTCACCGTTCTCGCCATCTTCCTGAGTAAATGCCAACAGAATATTCCGAACATTCTGGGTGAAACCGTCAAGATATGTCTTGAAATTGTCGGCAAGCATTTTGGGTTGGGTCAGCAGCTTGTTGAGCGACAGACCGGAGGTATTGAAGAAAGTCAGGCCATTGCGCCGCATCAGAGCCATCAGCATGACATCTTTCTTCTCGTCAGGAAATTCCTTGTATTGCTGATACAGTTCGTCGTACCGGTCCTGCAACACGCAATCCAGCCGCCGCAGAAGTGTGAACGGCAATATCACATTCTCCACTTCTGTATCGTCATAGACACCACGGATAATCTCCTTGATGTTCCAAATCATTCCTGCAAGTTCCTGTTCGGTCATATCTTGAAAGAGGTTTTAGTCGTTTATAATGCAAAGTTACTAAAAATATGTTCATTCTTCGTGAACCGAATCATAATTTTTTATCGACAGCTCTAATTTAGATTTAATTTTGTTCCGCAAATCGGCCGGAGACAAGACGCTCAGGCCTTCCCCGTAGGAGAGAATCAGTTGTTCAAGCTCAAAATTCGGGCGCACCTCAATCTCTATTTCATAGCTGTTTGCATCAGACTTCTTCAATTTTTGCGTTTCATGCAACGGCTTTGTTTGGATGTAAGGAAAGAGCGAAGGAGATACCCATAACTGTATTTTTTGTAGCTTATGATCAAGATGCTTCGTAACTCCTACAATATCTGAAAAATAATCGTCATTGAAGTCATATTCATTATTCTCGATATACGAAACCCCTGTAACGTCGTTGATATGTTCAATCCGGTCGAACGCAAGATGCGAGATTGAATCGTATCCGTGTTCCCTCCCTAAAAGAAACCACCGCTTGTTATACTCCTTAATATAATAGGGATGCAGAATTACTTCCTTGACTGCGTCTTGCCGGAAACTCTTGTAACCGATAGCCAGCACTTTCTTATTGCATATCGCCGAAAGAAGAGTGGAGAAGTATTCTTTACCCCTAAGATAGCGGCAATCATCGAATCCGACCACCTGTCTGCCATCGACATCAATGTTCAGAGATAGCTTGAAACGCTCTATAAAGGAGTGCATCCACTCCATCTGAGGGGTTCCTTCAAACCGAGAAAGTATTGCCATGCATTGGGAAAGCTGGGCAAGTTCATCATCATTGAACGGGAGCTTAAATATTGAGGACTCCGGATTTTCATAAGAATATGTCACGTTACGACCGACCTTCTTATCCACAATGCTAATTTCCGGATATGAATTGACGATGTGATCCATATCCTGTCTAATTGTATTCAATGCAGAGACAGTAGGAAATCCTTGAAGCTCCAATTCCTTATTCACCTCATCCATAAGATCTGAAGTGGAGTAACCGCCTCGTCTGAGGCAACGGTCGAGCACCTTATACCGGATATCTGAACTTTTCGTGTTTGGCATATCAATTGTTTTTCGATACGCAAAGGTAATATTTTTCTCCCAAAGGTGCAAATAGAGTGAGCCTATTCATTGTAATTTTGCAACACGAGGATAAAATCCCCCTCGTCAAAAGCAATGAAGAAAGTATTCTCGCTGATGTTGCTCCTTGCAACTCTCATGGTGTTTCTTCCGGCGTGCTCTGATGATAAGGACGAACCGGACGACATCAAGTCTCAAATCATCGGGACGTGGGATGCCACGTCGGTAAAGTTCAGTGATACGGACTGGGTTGACATCTCAAATTACCCCAGCATGGCACTTTCCATCACCTTTAATAAGGATGGAAGTTACTACGGTCGCGGCGCACTCGGTAACGGTGGCGGTACATACTCCGTTACAGGTAAAACCATCAAGACCTATATTGATGGCGAACTTTATGGCACATATTACGTCAAAAGCCTAAGCGGTAAAAATGCGGAGTTGTCACTTACGATGGGATCATCCAGCATGGAAATTCGTGCGGTGAAACGATAAAACCCAAAGGAATATGAAAAAGATCTTACTTGCCTTGTTCATGTCCGTCCTGATGCTTAGCGTCAGCACAACGGTATCGGCAGAAGAACCGACTCAAAGAGTCTATGCAGAGTTGCTTGGCACCGGAACCAACTTCTTAAACCTTAACAAGAATGTGAAGGTTTCAGTCGATCTGGGACAATTCCAGTCTGCAACGAAAGCATACACGCTTCTTGATGAGAATGGGAAGGACATCAAGTTCAACAGCATGGTCGCTGCCATGAACTACATGGGTGAACGCGGCTGGAAATTCATTCAGGCTTATGTAGTGACGGTAAGCAATCAGAATGTGCTCCACTGGCTTCTATATAAAGACATCACTGACCCTACTCAGATAAAGGAGGGTCTCAATGTCAAGAACATGGACTAACTTTAATAATCTCCAGATATGAAAAAGATTTTCTTCCTTCTTGCCATGATAATGGTTTCAGCAGGATGCTTCGCCCAAAGTAGCAAGGGCTATCATGGCTTCGCGGATCTCGGCTATACAATCGGTGTAGGCGATTACGACTTGGGCCGTTTTGAAATCAGCACCACACACGGCTATCAAGTAAACCCTTATTTCTTCGTAGGTGGCGGCGTTGGGTTTCACTTCATGCAGTCCTATAAGACCAAAGGCATGGACATCTCACTCGATGAACGCGACTCAAAGGTAAGCATACCTTTGTTCGCAGACTTTCGAGGCACGTTCACCAAACGCAAGTTCGCCCCTTTCGTTGACCTCAAACTTGGCTACTTTGTAACCAACAACGATGGTTTCTATGGAAACATATCAGCAGGTTGTCGAATGCTGACGAAAGGCTCCCAAGCGATCTCTCTGTCAATCGGCTATACATACGAGAAACTAGAGTTCGAGACATTCGACCGGTTCACCAGCTCAACCAGCATGAACTACACGCGCTCCCCCCGTAAACTCGACTGCGAAGGCATCTCCATCAAACTTGGTTATGAGTTCTAAGTGTCACATTTGTCATAACATAAGTCCCTTGCCATGCCTAATTGGCAGGCAAGAGGCTTTGGCATGGCTTTTGTAATAATTCTTAGTATGGAAACAAAAGTAATTTCGCTTTTTGATACATATGATTTAAAGGCTCGATTTTTTCCTGCTTTTATCTTGGCCTGTGTCATAATATATCGTATTGCGGGATATGGGAGTATTCTATCCTATGAATCCTTTGTCAACTATTCTCAGACCCTCAGATTCATTTATGGATTCATTGGGCTATCTGTTGTTCTTTTATTCCTCTGGCCCATTTCAATGATAATTGCTAAACTCGGAGATTTGATGTCAAGGTTAATATATTTGAAGAATGGATTAGTGATAATGCCAACAACCGCCATGTTATTACCGAAACCTGCATCTCAGTTATCAAAAGAAGATAAAGACTTGAGGATTCGGATTAAACAGGATTACGACATGGACCTCCTTAGGAATCGAAAACATAACAAAGAAATAGTCGCTGAGATAGGATATGTTGTTAAACGCATAATAGAAAAAGTGCGAGATGAAAAAATGGTGACATTAAATCTTACAAATTATGGAGTAATGAGGAATTTACTTGCTGTGTTTGCCATTTTAGTCTTTTTCGAACTTTGTATGCTGTTCTGTTTAATATATGATGAGATAACAATTTCATCTTTTGTTCCGTTAGGAATGGCAATTTTAGCGTTTGTTATCGCCCTAATATTAATGCGGCATTACGGGAAAAGATATTCAGATGCAGTGTATACTGCGTTTCTAACTAAAACTAATTAATAATGACTCACAAAATTACTTTTTACCCTGTCGGTAATGGCGATTGCAATCTCATCAGCTTTAGCGATGGAGCTTCGATGATCGTAGATTGCAATTTCCGTCAGGAAGCAGAGGAAGAAGATTCTCCTTACTTTGATGTATGGAAGGAGCTAACCTCCGAGAAGTTAAATACCAAGTTTGGTTTGCCATTCGTAGATGCCTTTGTTCTAACCCATCCGGATCAAGACCATTGCCGAGGTTTTGCCGAAAAATTCTTTCTCAAAGATCCTCATAAGGATGCACCGTCTAAGTCGGAAAAAGATGACAAGCTCATTGTCATCGGTGAGCTATGGTATTCTCCACGTGTATTCTCAGAACACTCAAGAGAACTTTCTGATGATGCAAAGGCATTCAAAAAAGAAGCCGAACGTCGGATGAAGCTTTGGGAGAATAATGATGCCAACAAGAATAAGGATGGCAATCGTATAAGGATTATCGGTTATTTCGATGATGAAAAGATCAAGAATTTACCAGACTCCGTCAAAGCCTTTCCGGGAGATACAGTAAAATCTCTAAACGGATCAAGCCGCAAAGAATATCGTTTCTTCATTCATGCACCATTCAAAGATGATATTGAAGGGAATGATAGAAACTGTACCAGTATAGTATTCCAGATTAAATTTGATGTTGACAAGACATCCGATGTAGGAAAAGTTATTCTTGGCGGAGATGCTGAATGGAGAGTTTGGCGTAAGATTCAGGAAGCAACTGATGACGATACCAATTTGAAATGGAATATTTTCGAGGCTCCTCACCACTGCAGCTACACCTTCTTTTCGGATAGTCGCGATAATGAGCCGGAACAATCTGCGCTAAATTTTTTAGCATATAGGGAAGGCAACGGGTATATAGTGAGCAGTTCTAAGCTCATAAAGCCCAATACTGACAACCCTCCTTGTCAGAAGGCCAAGAATCGTTATCTGGATGCAATGGACGACAAAGAGGATGAGGACTATTTCAAGTGTACCACAACTAAAGATGACGAAGGTAATGAAGTGTATAACCCCGTAGTGTTTGAGATTGTGGCTGATGGAATAAAACCCGTTGTCAAAACAAAATCTGAAACCAAGGCGAACCGACATGCTACCACGCCTCACTATTATGGCTAAATTCTCAGATAGTTTACCGACCATTGAGGAGGCTACGGCCTTTTCAACAGTAATAAACATTATCAACCAGTTTCTTGACGAATCCTTCAAGAAACTGGTTGCTTTGCCAGATGGCAGAATAGGTTATGTCTGTTCTGTTATTACTGGAGCAGCTTCTAATTCTAATTTGAAATATCGTGAACCGATTATAATAGCAAGCCCAAGGAATTCCGATATAGAGTCTCCTGAGATGACTTTGAATGTTTACCCTGACAGGCTGGATTTCCCATTTACATATTTCCCTCATATAAACCCTAAGGAAGAGGGATTCCCTCGATCAATTTGTCTTGTTCGGGAAAACTTTAATGATTGGTATGCTGAGCATACATTTGAAGATTTTCTATGTCTCATAATCAAATGGTTTACTGATGCCAAAGACGGGAATCTTGTCAAAACCAAAGAGGGGGATCGCTGGGAGCCTTTTTACCTTGGTGAGCCAGATTTATATTATTTCCGATTTCCTATGTTTGACAATACTCTTCAAACGTACGACGACCCATTTCAATTGACATTTGAAATTGATTCTAAAACATTCAAAGGACCTCATGATTATAAATCTGATCCCGATAACGGAATTTTAGGATTGTTACTTTATAGGGGCGCCAGCCGTCCTCTTAAAACATGGATTTATGACAGACCCCTGACAGTAGGTCAACTCTTAAATTTAATAGAGACATACGAGGTTTGGAATACAGATTCTCTTATCAACAAAGTGAGAGAGTGTCGGGACAAGTACGAATATATATTTTTGCAAATTGGATTCTGTAGACCGATAAACATTATAGGAAAGACTAATAAGGTAGATTACATTTGCTTTAAGGCTTCCGTTGATGCTATTGTCGAAAGAAAATTTGATGATAAGATTCAGTTGGTCCAAATAATAGATTTGCCAACTCCACAATTTGCACGAGGCCTGAGCAATACATCAGAAGATGTCGGCTCCAAAGATATTGCTATCATTGGTTGTGGAGCTATAGGAAGTAAATTAGCATACCATCTTTTTAGAACTGGATTTGAGAAATTGACGCTTATAGATTCTGACCAGATGCTCCCACATAACTACTTAAGACATGGCTTATCAATGGGAGGATTTTTGGATAATAAAGCCAAGCTGCTTAAAGAGTTTCTCAAAATAATGCTACCAAAATTTGGGGGGCAAATCAAATCGGTTGAAGAGGATGTTATACCAAAAATCAACTCGAATAGTCTACATAACGATATAATAATCGATTGCACAGCATCTGCAATGCTTCTCCATGCTATGGATGATCATAGGCCAGATCTTTCCCAGTCGATAGTCCGATTTGCAATATCTGATGGTGGAAAGGTCGGGTTGGTATATTTTAACAGCACAAAAGGCGTGAGGCTTTCCGATTACTATATGTACCTTTTGCGTATATGCGTCACAAATTCAGAATATGAGGAGGATTTTTGTCAATGGTTCAAGACTGAATCCAGTTACACTTTAGATAAAGTCCGTATTGGCGAAGGATGTCATTCGAACACGATGGTTCTTGGAGATGATTTGATTTCTACCCATGCCGGAATTGCATCCAATTTGATTAGAAATCATAATTATAACAACCAGAATAACGAGATATATCTATCTTTCTTAGACTATGATTGGCCAGGTTCATGCCATACAGATAGAATTTCTTTACCTGATTTTAAACAATACGATGTAGACTCATCCGAGTGGAAAGTCCGGCTTCCCAAAGACTTGGAAGATTTAATAAGGGTTCAATCACGTCGAGCTGGCAAAAATGAAACTGGAGGCTATCTTATGGGCTGTTGGGATATTAAACGGAAAGTAGTATATATTCTACATACCTTCGTACCTACAGATATTCGAGGCACCCATTCAAAACTGACGTTAGGAACAGGAGGCTGGAAAAATGAGATCGATAGGGTACAAAAATTGACATCAGGCTCTCTCAGATATATAGGAGATTGGCACTCACATCCTAAAGGTTCAACAAAAATGTCAAATATTGACGTTGAATCATGTGCGACTACCTTATATTCAGAGATGGACAACAATCGGTTCCTCTGTTTAATTTGTAATAATGACCAGCTGTCTTTCAATATCATATCGTTAAATACTTGAGTTCAGTGATGATTGTCAGATAAAATTATGCGTCCGTTTGACTGCGATGCAGCTGTTGTCGTTACCCCTCAGGGAGCCGAGATTATTGTTTTAAAGATTATTAGAAGGTAATCTTAGTATATGAAACGCCCCGACAAGAGGGTGAGTCTTGTCAGGGCGTTGGGTGAGATTACCTCTTAGTAGAGGCGGATGCAGGTGACGTCGGCTTCTTTGACGATGGCCGGGTTGTCAGGCTTGTCTTTGGAGAAGGCGAAAGCGAGGTGCTGGATGCGATGCTTGGGGCAGAGCTTCATGAGGAAGTTGGTGAACTTTTTCAGCTCGGCGGCGAGCCATTCTACATCGTTGGTCGAGGTGACTCCGCCGAGCAGCAACACGTTGTCGGGGAGATGTGCAGCTCCGTTTGTGGCTGTTAGGATTACGAGCGATACAGCAAACGTTGCATCTTCGGATGTAAGAGTGGCTCCATTGGTGTAGTCCTGATAGCGCAGTTTGGCTACCGGTGTACCGTAATTGTCGGCGAGATATTTCTCGATGTCGGCGAAGGCTGCTCTGAGGCGAGGGTCGCTTACGGATGCGATGCCGGTGGGCGGCTCTGCCTCAAGTGGGCTGTTGGCTGCCGAGGTCGCCTTGCGGCCAAAGATGGTTTTTACACGGGAGAGAAGTTGGTTGAGGTTGTTTGCTACTTTCATTTTCTAGAATTTTTGTTGGTGTTTTGGGAATTGAGTTCGTTGATTTTTTCTTCGAGGCGTTGCTTTTGGTCGAGGGCGCGGGCAGTTTCCTGCACACGGTCTTCGTAGGCTTTCACCTCCGATTCGATATGCTTGACGCGCTCCGGGTCACGGAACCAGCTCTCGATGCTGTCGAGTCCTTCGGTCCCGACTCCGCCGTGCATCAGGATGTAGTGATACTTGATGTCGGAGATTCGGGCCTTCTCGATGCGTGATTCCTGCCATATCGTAGTTGCGCCAAAGAAGATGAACGTGAATACCGCGATGAACATGGCGAGATAGACCTGCCATGATTCCGGGGCGATACGGATTGTCTTTTCAATCTTCTGCACCGGCGGATTGGCGGTGAAGTCATCAATTCTATTGGTGATTTCGGTCTTCAGGTCGTTGACTTCGGTTGTCAGATTACTTCCTATTTCGCTGACCGTCTGCGTCTGGGTTTCGATGGATGTCTGCATCTCATCGACTTTCTCGGTGACGGCTGACGTTATGGTTGTACCCATATTGTTCAGGTCGTCGGCGGTGGCGCAGTTGAGCTGCGACTCCTTGATTTCGGTACAGGTACCGCTGATGTTGCTGAGGTCTTCAGCGATGTTCTGGAGAATGTTCTCCTGAGAATTTTCAAAATTTTCTTTCATGCTTTTTCGTTTTTGAAATTACAAACTTCTGCCTTTTTTTCTCTTTTGACGGCGTTTCATCTCGTTGATGAACGCCTCTTCTTCCGGGTCGTAGGCAGGTCCGACTTGGAAGATGCCGCCGATTGCGTTGCCGAGATTTTCGGCAATATCGGCTACGGCTTCTATGGCTTTGCCAATGGCGCCGGATTCCTGTTTGGGGTGGGATTGCATCTGTTTCGGAGCGGATGCCGCCGGTTGAGCCTGACTGTTTTTATTCCTTTCGAGTGCCTTGCAGATTATCTCGTAAGAACATCTGCCGTCGCGGTCAATCTGCGAAGCCTTGAACTTCCGGCCATCCTTCGTGTATGACAGTCCTTCGACTTCGGTCGAGTTCCGGCGGAATTTCTTTTTCACGGAGATGCCTTTCTGTGCCAGTTCGCGTTGGAAAGTAGTCCAGTCTTTGGCAGTCCGTTTGGCAGCCTGAACCGCGAGGTAGATCTCCTGACGGGTCTTCGAGCGTCCTTTAAGTCGCTCAGTTTTCACTTGGTCTTTGTTCAATCCGTAGGTCAGACCATACTTCTTTTTCATCTCGTCGCAGATTTCGTTGTTGCGGTAATACTCGAAACTGTCGCTTACGCATTTGCCGTCATTGTCCACTCGGTTATATACGATGTGGCAGTGCGGATGCTCCTTGTCGAGATGACGGGATATGATAAACTGGGTGTTTTTGATGCCCATTTTCTCCATATATTCCAGAGCGAGTTTCACCATAAATTCATCGCTCATGCGCTCCGCGTCTTTCGGAGAATAGGACAACGAGATATGTCCGCACCAATGCTGAACGCGGTAGTTGAGATGTCTCTGACACTCAAAACCGTCGATAATATCTTTCGGTGTGTCGGTCAGCAGTCCCTCGGAATAAAGCAGACGAGCCTCTTTGTTTTTCTCTTTCAGCGCGAGTGCATACTCCACGCAGCCGGAAAAACAGCTTCCTTTAGTTATGCCTCCAATCATACGACAGTCGTGTATAAAGAGTTTTTATTTCTTTGCTAAGACCTTTGAGAGACCACTCCACGAGCTTGAACCCCGCTTCGTTGGCCTTCTTCGCAAGCTGGTTCAGATTGTTCGCCATGCTCCCGATCTGACGCAGAATCGCCATGTCATCGGGTGTGGCTACTGCCGTAACCTTGGCGTTGAGCAGAGCGTGGCGCCAGAAGTCGGATAGCTTTCTGCCGGATTTTCGACAGTTCTCCTGCACGGTATGATACTGTTCTTCATTGAGCCGGACACTGACTACGTATGACTTGCCGGACTTCTCGGTTGCTCCCGGAGGAGCCTTCTTTCTTTTTGTGAAAGTCATTGTCTTGGAATTTTGGAATTTGACATTGTGACCATCGGGAACGGACTCCAGCCACCCGGTAACGGAGGATGCAAGGTCGGAAATGTTTACATTGCCACTACCTTGCTATCCTCCTATTCTAGACAGAATATCCGGATACCGGCGCTGCCGATGGCTTCGCCATTTTCACTGCCGAGGGGCAGTGGTCAGAACGATTTACTGATTAGAGTGAACCAGCCTTCATAGTTGGCAGCGTTATTGTCGAGGTGTTCATTGATGATGTGTTCGACAAAGTTGCTGACGCTGTAACCGGGACCGCCGAAGAATCGGGCAGTGCGCTCGACTCGGTCAAACGTGTCATTGCTGATGGCTACCTGATGCTTGTTGTCCTTGCCGAGTTTAATCGGGGCAAAGAAAGCGGTTCGGTAATCTTCAAGTTCGCTCTTGCGCTGCTTGGCGGTGGGACGGGTTGACTTGGGCTGAGCGGTTTCGCTCTGTCCTGCGATTGGCTGGACATTGGAGTTGACGTGATTTTCCACAGTTTCGGAAAGATTTGAGTTGTTGAAAATATCAGTCACTTCAGATGACTGAGGATTTGAGATTTTTGATTGTGCCATTTTATTCAGATTTCAGTGAGCTTTCGCTCGGTTTGTATTCTTCGATGCCTACGAGTTCCAGCTGTAGCGCGTCAACGAGTTGTCGCAATGCCGGATTTCGTTGCATCATTTGTTCAAGGATGCCGTGTGGAGTTTGCTCGGCTATCAGGAAGTCCGCAATGTCGAGACCTTGTTCACGCTGCTCATCGGTAGCCATCTGTTCAAGCGATTCAAACAGAGTTGCCTTTATTCCCGAATCATCGAATAGCGTCAGTTTCTTGCGCCAATCGTCGGTAGCGTTAAGGTCGGGCACAAGCATCACCTCTCTGCCTCGAAGTGCCTTGATTGCCTCGCGGTTGAGACAACTGCACTTGCCGCCTGTGGCGAGCCACAGATATTGCGGGAGGTAATGGGTTGCGAGTATTGCCGTCTTTTCACTCTCCACAATGGCAACCGGTTTGTCGCGGATGTATGGGAGCAGATGCTCACCGAAGAAACATTGGGTTAACTTGAAATCGGGCAATCTTAACACTGAGTGTACCCAGTTGATGTGGGGGAACGGTTCCTGCACACGATGTCCGGTCAATCGGTCATACAGCATAATCTTACCACCACGGACGTTACCGTCAGCCGAGATTTGCCAGAACACCGTGGCACCTTGCCAATGCTTCGATGTGCCTACGCGATACATTTCCATCAACCGCTGTGCTTCTTCACTTCCGATTATCGCCGCCACGAAAGCGAACAGATTGTTTCTGTCGTAGCCACGCATGGTGGCCGCTACCATTGCATCATCAATCCTGTTCATCGGAAGTAACTTTGTTAGTGGAGTAACAAGACAGCTTCTTATACCACCCTTGGCGTACACGACGGAAGAGAGTGTTGAGATTGCGGGTGAGGAACATCTTGAATGTATGGTCTTTCATCCCGAACCGCTCGGCTATACGGATACCGTCGGCGGTTGAAAATTCCTCGGTGAGATGCTCATACACGGTGCGGTGCAGTTCATTCAATTTCTCCTCGCTGATGCAGGTGAGTACGCTGAGCGCATTGCTTCGGAAATATTCAGCCAATTCTATCACTCCTGCCACGTCGTCATCTTCGATGTATGAGGGGCGCGGCTCTTTATCACTGACAGCCCAGCGAACCAATCGGAGTATAAGGCAGAACCGGAGCACATAGATTTCGAGTTTGCAGAAGAAGCTGACCACATTATCGCTCATCTCGTTGTCGCATAGTGCGGCATTCTCATGTTGCCATTCATAGAGTCTGCGCTTGGCATCCGCAGTGAACCGCATGACAGTGGGAATTGGCTCCTTTTCCTCGTTGACCACACACTCCACCGAAAGAAGTCGGTTGAGTATGCGCTCCCATTCACGGTCGAGATCGTCGCGCACTTCATCCTCGTTCCATCTCGGCTTGCCGTTGCTCTTGGTCATTGCAAAGAGTATGCGGTCAATAAACCCGTTGGCGGCTCTCTCACCGTTGGCAAGTTCGGTGAGCAGACGTTTTTGGATTGTTCCGACCACCGAGATGAACGGACGCTTGATGAAGATGGAGTTCTGGCAATTCTTGCGGTCCGACATTGTTGTGCTGCCGTTGAAAGCCGAAAGCCAGAATTGTTCTTCCGAGCCGGTGTTGTAGCGGGTGAAGTTCTTGAACCATGCCGACAGTTCATCAACCCAAAGGCATAATCCACGAGGATTATGGGAGTGGATGGCACTGAGACCCTCCTGCGTCACGTCCGACACCAGGTAGCGCAACCGTTTCGGCTCTTTCGGAAATTCTTCCAGTCCGGCACTGATGCGCTCCTTGCGGCTCATCGCTATAGCCTGCTGATATTCGCAATGCTTTTTCTGAAACTCCTGATTGTTTTTCCAGTCGGCATTGACCAGCGGGCGCATCACGAATGTAAGCGGATGTGATTTGCAATCTCCGGGGCGTCCGACAATCGCGATATACACGATTGCCGATTCTTGCCAGCTGCGTTTCACTTCTACGCGGTGGGTATTGCCGATTGCCACAGATATTGCGGCAATCATAGCCGATGCCGTGTAGTCAATCGGGAAACCGCATGTGGTGTTGAGTTCGAGGATGATCCGTTGCATCTTGGCGGGGAACACATGTACCGGGAAATCACTATCGGATGTCTTGATGTGATTCATCAGTGCGCTGATTACTGAGTCAGTGGTAATATTCTTTTCCATAGGCTCAGAAGTTATATCCACCACGGGGACGGCGTTTCATTCCGGCAGTTATGGCAGCCGCAGTTTCGGCGAGTGATGGAGCGACGGAATGTTTGCGTCCGCTTTCAATCCATGCGTACAGTTCATCCTCATAAAAATAGAGGAGTTTGCCGCGCTTGTAGCTCGGAATGGGGTCATTCGGAGCCTTGATGCCGCGGTAGAGACTCGAAAGTGACTTGCCTATTATCTGGCAAGCCTCTTTCGCATACACGAGTCTGCGCGAGGGCTTGGACTGTTTGGAGTGGCCGGTGAAGCCTGCCTTTTCAAGCAGTTCAAGCACTCGGTCGAGTTTCTCTGAGAGACCGCCTACCACGTGGGGCAGTTGGTCGAAGGTGATTGTTGGTGCTTCCATTTTAGTGCGGTTTTATATTGTTTACGGAAATAGAACCGCACTGATTGAAAGTGAGTTGTCGGTGAAATAAATAACCGCAATCACGTTCTAAAATAACCGTTTGGCAAGTGTTAATACTGTGATATTCAGAAGGTGTTTTGTGAAAATATTTGTATGGTGATTCGTAAAAACAGTAGGTGATTTCAAGGTTATTTTGAGCAATAACCTTTAATGGCTTTCATTGGTGTGGAAAGTTGAGTAAATTTGCGTTATAATTGAGATTCATTATGGTATATATCGAAACTGAAAGGCTTATTTTACGTTCGTGGAAACCGGAAGATTTACCATTGTTCATTGCTATGAATAAGGATGAACAGGTAATGCGCTATTTCCCGGCTATACTGAGTGATGGGGAAACTATGGCATTTTACAAACGGATACAGGATGAGTTCAATCAAAAGGGTTGGGGGCTTTATGCAGTGGAAATAAAGTCTACCGGAGAATTCATCGGATATGTCGGGCTTCATGGGATAGGCTTCGATGCAGTTTTTACTCCCGGAGTTGAGATAGGCTGGCGACTTGCAGCCGATTATCACAATAAGGGATATGCAACTGAGGCGGCAAGATCAGTTTTGAAATTGGCAAAAAAATCAGGAATTGAACGGTTGTTTTCTTTCACAGCCAAAATTAATGCTCCTTCAGAACGTGTGATGCAGAAGATTGGCATGGTAAAGGCTGGAGAGTTTAATCACCCGAAACTGTCAGATGCTTCACCGCTATGTGTTCATGTACTTTATGAGATTGAGTTATAGCAAAATAGGCGAATAGTCATGACTTTTGTCCCGACTATTCGCCTGTAATATACTTAGGATTTCCTTGTTATTTCCCGCTTTTCTTTTTTGCAGCCTCTAATTTGGCTTTAGCCTCTTCCTCCGCCAATCTTTTGGGTATAATGTCGAGGTTGATTGTCTTATAGCGTTTATAGTGTTCAAAGAGATAATTCATTTCTTTGGCTGACAGTAAAGGAATACGATCCTTCTTTGGATTCTTATCTGCAAGTTTTGCTATAATTGTTCCTATTTTTACGGTGTCAAAACTCTCTGCAAATACATTTTTGACGAATAGTGCAATTTCATTCCCCTTAAGATTCAGGAACTTGCCGACATTGTAACAAAGATGTTTGATGTCTTCTTTCGACAGGTGATTGCTTCGGAGCCGAACAGAAGCGAATTTAGCTATGGGATTTTTAGTCCATTTTTCAGCGTTCTTATGAAGTTTATCGAGTTCGTGAGACTCCATGAATTGTTTCATGGTATGTGTGATATATGCACATATAAACGACACCTGTTCAAGATTATATAATTCTTCGTGACGTTGCATCTCCTCAAACGCCTCATCACATTGTTGTTTTCTTGTGATTATTTCTTCATGCGTTTCTATGGTGTCTTTGTATTTCTCATAAAAATTGCATATTGGACCCATGTCTTCGAGATAATACACCGAACCGTCGGGAGTAACATAGACCTCTTGCTCTGTTTCCTCGATCAAAGTAGTTCCATCCGGATTGTTGTGGATCTCTTGAACTGATACTGATGAAAAGAAACCTACTTCTTCACCATATTCTCTCTTCTTTTTAACGCGTTTAATACCGTGGTCGTGGTCATATCGTTCTTCCGCAGTCATAGAGTCAAGATACTCCTTGTATGCCTCTTCAAGTTCGGCATCATAATCTCTTGAATCGTTATACGCTTTTTCAAGGATAATCTCTTCATCAGATAGACCAATACCCACATAGGCTTCCTCTCCGTCCGAGAAACGGATATGACGCATATCGTCTACAACTTCCAAGACCTCAAACGGTGCTTTGTCCGTTGATTTCTCAAAAGTTGCATTGCTCTCTTCAATGTCAGACACTTCTGAGTTGGTCTCGAAATATTGCGTCATTGTTACTGATGGTTCTTCAACTGAAACGTGCATTTTCTCACCGTTGGCAGTTTCAGCAATAGCCATAACTTCACGACGGCGAAAAAGAGTTGAAAGACGATTGAAAACATCTTCGACTGCCGACTGGAATCCGCAATATAGACCGATTGTGAGGACAAAGAAAACGGCAAAGAGAACATTGCCGGTAAATTCGTCAGTGCCGAAACGGGTTATGGCGGCATGACGACCAAGTAAAGCCATGATGCCGCAACCGGCAACCACGGCACTCCAGATAAAAATTTTGTCCCGGGTAGGGGGAGCGAGGCTCCTCAAGCGCTGGGGCGTTTCCTTCATAAATAAAACAGTGGGTTAAATATTCACGTCTTTATAGACAATTTAACCCACTGTTTTGTTCGTTCAGGTAAGGCCACAATTTAATCGTATTGAATGCGGAGATATTCCGCTATATCAATTTTTGCCTGGGCTATATCTGGATTTGAGAGTATAGGAATCAATGTATCAACCTCTTCAATGGGACGGTTCCACCATTGTAGACGCTCCAACAGGTCTATCATTTCATCGTCAAATCTGCGGCGTATGACTTTTGCCGGATTGCCCACGGCTATCGAATATTGAGGAATGTCGGAGGCAACCGTGGCATTTGTGCCGATTATGGCTCCGTCGCCAATATGCACGCCGGGCATGATTGTCACATTTTGCCCGATCCACACATCATTGCCGATGACTGTGTCACCTTTGAGCGGCAATTCATCCATTACCGGAGCAATCGCACCTCCCCAATCTCCTCCCATTATGTAGAAAGGATAGGTGGTGGCGCAATCCATCCGATGATTGGCGCCGTTCATAATAAAAGTAACTCCCTTAGCAATGGCGCAAAAGTTACCGATTATCAGCCTATCACCGATGAACTCATAGAAATGTGTAACGTGTTCCTCAAATCTGTCGGCTCCGTCTATATCATCGTAATATGTATAATCTCCGATAATGATTCTCGGATTCTTCACCACATTTTTTATGTAGCAAATGCTCGGAATCGCAGAATTTGGAAATGCTTTGTCTTTGTCAGGATATATTTTCATCATTATAGAAATCTTTGCGAAGAAGGATGTATTATATAGAGAGCTTCAAATTCGGCATAATGGCATCTATCATGGGCTGGGGAACTTCACATTCCCTTGCCAAGAGAGGCCAGCGTGAAGACACTTCGGCAATACGGTCAATTATTTCAGTAGCTTCCTTTATATTGTTGTGTCTCGCAAATTCCAAAAGGTCTTGGCGAGTGATGTCGTCAAACTTTCCGTTTATTGACATCTGGTGCTGTGCTGTCCATCCACCCTTCGGATTATAGGCAAATCCCATGTCGTATGCCGGCGAAAGAGTCCATTTCCCTTGTCTGTCCATAAGGAAGGATATGTTTTTTGTGTGGTCATCCTGATTGCGGATTACAACATTGAATACCATGCGACGATACATTTCCTGTGCCTGTGAGTATGGCAGTCTCAATGCTCTCATCACGTTGAACGCCTGCTCGTAAGAGTATGAACGGGGATTACGATAATCATAATGCGCTATACCACAGAGTGTCTGCATATGAATTTTCTCACCATTCCGGCGGTCAAAACGCTTGGTGAGAAAATGGGCGCGTCCATTCTCTTCTATCAGACTGCAATCCGACATTTCTATGCCGCATTCCTTTACAAGCCGATAGAAAGAGTATTCCAGTCGGCCGAAATTCTGAGTTTCCCTGAATCCGGCTTCAGCGGTTACACCGTCGAGTTTTATCAGATAATAGTCAAAGCCTTCCGGGGCTTCAATCTGTCCTGAACGAACTTCCCCGGTCGATGGATTGTAGGCTATGATGGCTTTCGCCCTCTGTCCTCCGGCAGAGGTACCAAGTCGCACTATCTCGGCTATTGCCGCCTTCTTGTCCTCTTCAAGATTAGCTCCAAATTCTTCCTTTTCCGACAGTGCTTCGCTTGCCACTTCAACAAGGGAATCAAGTTCTATTCTGACATCGGGACCATAGGGCGCATCCATGGCCGGTTCAAACTCCAACGCTCCCATACAGCGTTTCCCAAGAAAACATAACGTCTCCACAGCGTTCCCGCTGCTACGCCCGGTCAGCGCAAGCCAGCGGTCGAACAATGCTCGTCCGTAAGTATCGGGCAATGAATCTGCAAGCATACCGGGAAGTCCCTTGAACGTCTCACGACCTATGTCGGAGAATGAATACACCCTTCCCTGACGCACAGGCATCAGAAGCGGCGAGGGTTCAAGACCTTTGCCTATGAAGCTTTCGGCATACTCGAAATGTGCCAGCTGGCGGTTGCTGTCCCATCGGAATGTACCGACGGGTTGACCATACAGGTTTACTCTTGCTATATCTACCATTCTGATTCCTCGGTATTAGGTTGTGTGTTGGTCTTGTTATTGCCGCTTGCGCGTTTGCGCTGCTTCTTCTTGCTTGCTTCGACAAACTCGAAATATTCATTGGGACTCATCTCATCTTCCTTAATGAGTGACGAGAACACATCCAGTTCGCCAAGTATGCGAAGCACGCGCATCAGGGAATCGAAATAGCTTATATCGCCTTTCTCGATTCTCTTTAGTGTCGTCAATGAGACTTGCGCCTGTTCTGCGAGTGATGTCTGAGTGAAGTTCTGTCGGAGTCGCAGATGCCTTATTTTTTGTCCCAGCCGACGGCGGATTTCACTGTCAGGTAACATGTATATATTCTCTTCCATAGTCGTACTTGCGTCTATTAGGTTGCAAATATAGCAATAATAGCTCAAACTACGACTATTTTGTGCGATTTTTTTTGAGCCAGTCTGAAGATTATTGTCTATTTACAGGATGGTCAAAGATACCCTTCTGCCGAGACCCTCAAAGATTCGGAAGAGGGTGCTGAGCTGGACATCAGATTTGCCGTTTTCCAGACGAGAGATATAGGTTTTCTTAGTACCGATACGCTCAGCGAGCTGCTGTTGGGTCAGTCCGGCTTTGAGACGTTCTTCTTTGAGTGTCTCTGCCAGACAGAACGCCGCCGCATCAGCGTCGAACTGTTCCCGCTCCGAGGTGCCGGGCTTGCCATATTCTGCATCAAGAAGCTCGTCGAAAGTTGAGCAATGCATTATCTTGTCATCGTGATTAGAGGTATTGCTTTCCATCACACTATATGGTTAAAAGTTTGACGCCGAGAGCATCGGAAATCTTTGCTATCGTTCTCAGTGTGAAATTATGAGTGCCTCCAAGCCATCGAGATACTTCTGCTTCGGTCTTGCCCATCTTTTTTGCCAACTGTTTCTGACTGATATTCTTTTCACGAAGAATCATGTCAATCTTATCGGCCAAGGCAAACGACATGTCAAGTTCCATCTTGACATCGTTCTTAACGGTAGCAAGACATTCATCGAATAGTTGGGCTGTAGTTTTCATAACTCAAATGTTTTATCGGTTATTCCATTCAGGACTGTTTCTTCGACAATGATGGATCCTTCTTTCTCAGCTGCTTTTAATAGCGCATCAAATTTCTGAAGATCCATGACATAACCATTGAGTTCCTGATTCTCATTGTATGTCTTTGTTTGCTTAATACCTCCATTGCCAAGAATCAATATTTTATCCGAAATTCTCAGGCAATATAATCTCAGTTTGCCTGAGTCAATCGGGAGTGCGCATACTCTGTCTGCATATTTCCCCTCGGGACGGAAATATCGTTCCTGCACTCCATTTTCCAGAATTTTTTGCAGGGCATACAGAATCAGCTGATAGTCACGCTGGAGTTTGCCATTGTCCTTGAAGCGGTTAAGGAATTTTGCGAACTCCGACATATCACCATCCTCAAAGATGATGGTGTAGAGGCTTGCCGATTCGGAAGACCTCACAGGCTCTATTTTTACTTTCTTACTCATAATTCGTCTACAAAGATATAACAAAATTTCGAGAGTGTTAGCTTATATGCTAATTATTTTATTTCAGGATAATTGAATTTTAGCGGCATCGCGTAGCTTTCAGCGTACACAGGTTATGATGATTCAACACAAATCGGTGTTTTTGTGGCGTTTTAATCGGTGTTTTTGCGGCATTTCAATCGGTGTTTTTGTGGTGTTTTGATCGGTGTTTTTGCGGTGCCTGCTTTGAGCTTTAACCTTATCAATCATTTGAGGGTGATTGAGTTGGCGGCATCACGCTTCTTCTGGCTGATGACCTCTGCATATATCTGAGTCGTGGCGACGTTTTTATGCGTTAGCATCTTGCTGACGGTGTAGATATCTGTACCGTTGGTAATCAGAAGTGTAGCGTAGGTGTGGCGAAGACCGTGGAAGGTAAATTTCTTCTTGATACCGGCATCTTTTAGCCATTTCTTGAACGGTTCGCGGGTATGGGCACGGCTCAGTCCTTTGAATACCATGCCTCGACCTTGTTCACCACAGTACGACAAGGCTTCATCGCTCAATGGCAGTGTTGCCTGCGTCTTAGTTTTCTGGGTACGGATGCGCATACAGTAGCCGCCATCGGGTGACAACTCAATATTCTCCCAACGGAGCTGGAGAATATCGCTGATGCGAAGTCCTGTCATACAGGCGAAGAGTGATGCACGTTTTAGTACATCGACTTTGCATGGCGTGGCAGCCAGTTTCTTAACCTCCTCGATTTCGAGATAGTTGATTTTCGGTTCCTCCCAGTCAATGCGGTCAAGGTAGTCATTGACGTTCTCACGGAGCCAGCCTTCCTTATATGCCAACTTCAACAGAGCGCGGAAGGTTGACCAGTATCCGGCGGCAGAGTTGCGTGAGATTATGTTGCCCGTTTGTTTCACCCCGATTCTGAGAATGTAGGTGCGAAAGTCGTTACACAGTCCGATAGTCACGTCTTTCATCAGACATCTGCCATTACAGAAGTCCTTGAAGTGTTTATAGACGATTTCCCATTTCTGATATTTCTCTTTGGTCTTGCTCTCGAAGTATTCAAGAAAGTCCGCTTGTTTCTTGGTGCGGTCAAGGAAGCCAAACTCCTCATTGATGATTGCCAGTTCGCGGGTGGCACGGATGCCACGGGCTTTGAGCATGATTTCCTCGTTGTAATCAAGCTCGAACTTGTCTTTTGGATTACCGATGAGATACAGACCGAGAAACTCCCGGCGCGACATCTTCTTGATGTGCGGATTCCAGATGGGTGGGTAGTAGTCGAGATAGAGCGACAGTTTGCCGCTGCGGAGTTTTTCTTTTCGGAGGGTCACTTTGGTGATTGTTGCTGATTCCATATTATGCTGTTTTAGATTTATAATGTGTTAGGGAAAGAGGTGGTTGCCCGGTGAGAAAAATCACCGGATTATAACTCAATCTTTGGGTTGAATAACTCGGCTAACTCTTTGGCGTTCAGTTTGACATGCTTACCACAGCGGAGCTTGGTTATCTTGTATCTTTTGACGTAGTGATACAGCTGGTCACGGGTCAATAAGTATTTCTCCATGGCATCAGCCACCGAAATAAACTCTACATCCTCGGCTGACTTAGCACCCTTGGCCACATCGAAGTGATATTTGGAATAGTAGACCTTTGAACCCTCTTTGCGCTTTGGTATACCGATTTTCGACACCAGAGAATATATCGCAGAGAGAGTCATACCATACTTTGACTGAATATCCTCGACCGAATACCACTCCGTAATTTCCGGATTCTCCTTTCTCGCAGAGAAAAGCCGGTCGATATGGCTCTTGCTGAAATATGCCTTACCACGAAGAATGGTCTTAGGCACATTGTTCTCGGCAACGACCTTGTATATCCACGAATCCTTGACCCCGAACTTCTCACGAATTTCTGCGCGAGTATAAAACTCACTTATCGTTTTCTTTTCATTGGTTTCCCTTTTTGTATATGGGGAACCATCAAGCATTTTGTCTATACTCTCACGTTTGATAAGTGTCAAACGAGAACTGAGTTTGGCCGCAACAAGATTACCGCGATAAATCAGTTTATAAATACCCTGCCGAGTCATACCCAGCACTTGCGCTGTTTCCGCGACTGTCAGATAATCTTTCTCCTTAATAGCAGATGTCGTCGCTGGCACAGTTGAGTTTGCGAGTTGAATCTTCTGCTGTCTCATTCGCTCCTTATAGGAGTGCTCCGCACATCGCTTCGAGCAGAAGCGAGTGACGGTAGTCTGAGCGGTGAATTGTTTGCCACACCACTCGCAAATTTTCTCAATTCTAATGTTGCTACTCATTTCATTTGTGGAGATTTCTCCGTTGTTTGTAAATGTTCGTAAACCATTGACAACCATTGTCAACTTTCTCCACCACCTTGCTGACGCTTGTGGTGAAATGAGTCGCTGTCGTACAAAATCCGTACAAAATAGTGCATAAAAACGCCTAGCACTGACAGTTATCAGCATTAGGCGTTCTTGTAAGATTTAAGTTTTATCGTTCAGTAATAGTCAATTACTATCAATTTAACGCATTGATAATCAACCATTACTTGCCGATGCAGAAGCGGGAGAAGATGGTGGCGAGGATGTCGGGGGTGGTGATGGTGCCGGTGATGGTGGAGAGGTGGTGGAGGGTTTCGCGGACGTCCTGGGCGACGAGGTCGCCGGGGAGGTTGGTGGTGAGGCCGTCGATTACAAGGCGCAGGGATGTGGCGGCCGAGAGGAGGGAGCTGTAATGGCGGGCGTTGGTTACGATGACGGCGTCGGGGGTGTCGGCTGCGTGGGGTATTGAGGCGGTTGCTATGTGGTGAAGCTCGTTTTTCAGGTTATCGATGCCTTGGTTGTTGAGTGCCGAGATAGGGAGGGGGGGGATGGTTGCGAGGTCTTGGTCGGGGAGGGGTGTGGTTTGTTTTTGTGGCTGGGTGGCAAGAAGGTCGCTTTTGTTTAGAACCGGCAGGATGGTTGTGCCGGTTGTGCATTTGGAGGTGAGCTCCTTATGGAATGACCGTAGGTAGGAGGGGGTGCTTTGTGGGGTTATTACCCAAAGGATGATTTTGGCCTGGGTGGTTTTTTCCCATGCACGCTCGATTCCGAGGTTTTCGATTTGGTCGGTGGTTTGGCGGAGGCCGGCGGTGTCGATGAACCTGAATGTCATGCCGTTGATGTCGGTCGTGTCCTCTATTGTGTCGCGGGTGGTGCCGGGGATGTCGCTGACTATGGCCCTGTTGTCGCCTAGCAGTGCGTTTAATATGGTTGATTTGCCTACATTCGGTTCGCCGATTATTGCCACGGGTATGCCTCGGCGGATTGCGTCGCCGGTGGAAAAGGATTCGGCGAGGCGTTCCACGGTTTGAAGTGTGGTTTGTGACAGGTCGAGCAGTTGCCTGCGGTCGGCAAATTCCACGTCTTCTTCCGAGAAATCGAGTTCAAGTTCGAGCAGCGAGGCCAGTTCGAGCAACTGGTCGCGCAGGTGGCCGAGTTGCGACGAGAAGTGGCCGCGCATTTGCGACATTGCCACGCGGTGTGACGCGCGTGAGGTGGATGCTATGACATCGGCCACGGCTTCGGCTTCTGCAAGATCCATTTTTCCCGATGCGAATGCGCGCATTGTGAATTCACCGGGTTCGGCAGGCCGGCATCCTTGCCGTATCAGCAGGTTTATAAGTTCGGTCTGAATCCAGATGGAGCCGTGGACTGAGAATTCCACTACGTCGTCGCCTGTGAATGACCTTGGCGCGCGGAAGATTGTTGCCACTGCCTGGTCGAGTGTCTCGTTGTTCTGAGGGTCGACGATATTGCCGAGATGGGCGGTATGGGATATGGCGTCAGAAAGTGTTTTTCCGTGCCATACGGTATCGGCTATACGGACTGCATCGGGGCCGCTTATTCGGGCTACGGCTATCCCGCCTATGCCTGCCGGGGTGGAGATGGCGCAAATAGTATCGTCGTTGTTGGTCATTGCCAGGGTGGGTTTATGGGTCATGAAACTCTGTTTTTCGGGGTTATCTGCGGGGCATGCGGCTCCAGCGGTTGAAATCGCATTGTGCTTCTACGGTGGTTTCCACATCGTCGGGGAGCGCTGTGAAGAAGTCGTGACCGGTCAGTGCCTCAACCGAGTCGACACTGACGGCGTGTGTCTGCATACCTCCTTTCACATAGCTGTTGGGCATGATGAACCCTATTGCCGACGGAGGGTCGGTGTAGGGGGAAAGTATGACTTTGAAGAATTTTCTTGGCACGGCTACGCCTGTTGTCCCGATTCGTTCTATGCCTTCGCCAGGTATGAAGACCGGCCCGCATACGATGACGACAGCGCTGTCGGCAATAGCCCGTTGCCGACATTTTTCTTCAAGTTTTTTCCATGCGCCACGGTTAAGTTCGCCAGCCTGGGGGCAGATGTTGGTCAGCAGGAATGATTCGCGCATGGTTTCGGGGCTCCATTTCATGTCGCCTGCAGGAGCCATATGGCCTCGGTCATAGCCTGAATTGCGATAGTCGTCGGTAGTGGCGCATCCGTCGACAGCGGGGTCGGTCTGGAAGGAGCTTTCGCGACTGTTTTCGCCATCGGTTTCTGATGTAAGCAGTTCCCATGCCACCCAGTTTGGCTGGTGGGTGGAGCGGTTGAAAGATACTGTCATTCCCTTGTAGTTGATTATTTCCTCTTCAAGCATCGGGTTTGTCTTGACATACTCCAGCGAACCATCCGGCACGATTTGCCTGTGCGGGTGGTTGCGGGCTGAGGTGACCAGGTAGACTATGGCTGCCACCACGGTCAATGCCAGTAGGTAGCCTGCACGTTTTGTTGAAGCATCGGAGGCCGGGCGTCTCCGTTTGGAGGGCCCGGCCTTCCGGCGTTGGGGTTGTTTCTTTGGCATTATCTTGTTGCTGTCACAGGTGCGGTTTTGTTGCCATACCTGTTGATTGCCTTCTCTTTATCAGAGAATGGCTGATATGTTGAAGTTTTGGAACTCAAGGTCTTTTGCAGCTTTGTCGGCCAGTGAGCGGTCGAGTTTCACAGCCTGGCGAAGGTTGTTGTTGACCATGGTGTCGTTGTTGGTGCGTGCACCGAGGATTGCCGTGATATAGTATGTCATGGCGTTGGGTGCGGTCACACCGGCGAGGGTTGATTTAGCCTTGCTGTAGTCTTTTGCAAGGATTTGGGCAAGGGCGGCGTTGTTTGTTTTTGCATTACCAAAGGCTTTGACTGCGGCATTGGCGTCGCCTGTCATGAGGTAATATGTACCCATGGCATCGTTGAGTTCCTCAAGGCCGGCTGCTGCACCGAATTTCTGGTTTGCCTGGCGGTAATCCTTGTTCATGAGCGAAATCAGCCCGAGGTTCATCTGGGGTTCGGCTGCTTCCGGCGCAAGGCGGGTTGCCTTTGCAAAGTTCCCTTTCGCAGCGTCGTAATTGCCTGCTACATACTGGGTGAGGCCGAGGTCGTTGAAGGCGCGGTAGTCGTTGGGGTAAAGGCGTGCGGCTGTTTCGTAGATTTTCATTTTGTCGCCGTTGTCATCAACCAGCGTTGCTGCATAGAGCAGCTCGTCGGCGCTGAGAGCCGATGGGTTGGAGCTGTATAGGTCGAGTATTTCCTGATCGCTCTTGCCGATTACGTTGATTGACGCTGTGATGCGTGATTTACGCAGACGTGGAAGAATCTGGTCGGCGAGCTGGTCGAAAATCGACGACAAGTTGCGTATTTCTCGTTCACGTTGCTCGGGGTCTTTATACATTGACAGCACGCTTAGAATAAGCTCTTTGTCCTGGATGTTGCTGGCGGCTACAAGTTTTTGGAAGCCTTCCCAGTCCTCGGGGGTGAAATTGGCGGTGAGTTCGCCAAATTCGGTCACATTGTCCTTTTTAAGTTGGTTTTTGAGGTAGGCCGAGGTGTTTTTTTCGCGGTTTTCTGCGAGACGGGTGTTAAGGTCGAGCGAACCTTCAGGCGATGCATATGATGAGATGTTTATTTCCTCGATTTCGCGGGTCTTGTCGCCGCTGGCATCCTTTATCTGCTGGTTGAGCGCGAGCATTTCGCTTGATTTCACCTGGCCGTCGCGTACGTTGGCCTGGTTGATCAGGAAATGTATGTCGGCATTGTATTTTTCGTTGATGATGCGTTGGAATTTGTCGTGGGCGAGTGCGGGTGTCACCGTGGCGGCATCCGCAAGTGCGGCAGTGGCTACTACGCCTTTGGCCACTTTCACACGCGGGAGCACATATTGCTTGTTGCCCTGCCTTACGTCGAATGCGAGTTCGAGTTCGCTTTTCATCATGTCGGGCTGGTACTCATACATGACCGGTATAGTCACCGTGCCCCCGTTGTCGTAATTTATTACAGGGGCGTTGCCACGCACCTTTTCCCCTTGGAAGGCATAGGGTTGGGATGCCACTTCCTGCCCGTTGAAGCAGAGGTAGGGGGTCACTGTTACCTGGGCGTTTTTCACGAAGAATTTTGCCGGTACGCGTGCTGTGACGGTTGCGGGAACGCGGTCGCCTACTACTTCCAGCGGGTTGGGGTTGACAGTGAAATAATCAGCCTGGAACTGATTCAGTTTTTTGCTGCATCCCGTAAGCATTACGGCGCCGGTGGCAGCCAGCAACATGAGGTGTTTAGAGTTCATGACGAATATTGGGTTAATCCTTAAATGCAAGTTTTTGTGATGTTTGGATGTCCTGCCAACTTCCTTGTGGGAAACGGTCAGACATTTAGGGCAAAATTACTGAAAATTTGTAATTTCGCATACCTCATACCGGCATAAAAGAAGTCGGGTGCATATAAGAAAAGTTACAAACGGGCGTTGCTAGGTTAAAAATAGTTAATAGTGGTTCCGTTTTAAAAATGTACACATATTGTAACGCATGTGTAATAAAGTCGGCCTAACTTTGCAATGCAATCTGGCAATGATGCTTTGATTGTGAACTCAAGGTGATAGCACCTTTTCTAACTACAGAAAGAATATAGTTCAAAAGATAGTAATTTAGAGCAAAGTAAATAGAATACTTCATTATCCCTTAAAACGGATCGTCGATGATGACGCTCCGTTTTTTTATTGTCCGTTATGGCGGGACTAGTGGACTAAGGTGGACTAATTGCAAAAAAGTAGGCTGGAAAGTTATGGCGTGGGGTACCTATATCGTACAGGAATCCTGAATCCATAGCAAGGCATAAGAAATCGTTCTTGAACTCGTAGCATGAGGTGGAATAACGTCTTGAGGGTGTGTCATAATGACTCATCTGGGTCGTTGCTTGCGGGATTCGGCTTCGGTCATTGACCTTGGTCAACTCCCTTCGGCCTCACCCTTAATCTCCTACCATCTGAATCATTCTGACAGCACCCTCGACATCCGGGCGAAAGCCACGGCGGTGAATGTAGGCATTATTTTTTTTGTATAGCGCTCCTTTATTGGGCGCCAATTCCATTAAAATAGACCTATACCGTTGTAAAGCCTATCCAGTATGGGCTTGTTTGCTGGTGATGGATATGGGTCGCTGATACGGGTGCAAACCGATGTGTGGCGTATTAGAATTTCTGCATGTCGACGAGGTGGCGGTAATAGCCGTCGAGTGCGAGCAGTTCTTCGTGTGTGCCACGTTCAACTATGCGCCCTTCGTGGAGCACGCAGATGAGGTCGGCATTTTTAATGGTCGACAGGCGGTGTGCTATGACCAGGGTGGTGCGTCCGTCCATAAGGCGGTCGAGAGCCTGTTGAACGAGTTTTTCGCTTTCGGTGTCGAGGGCAGAGGTTGCCTCGTCGAGAATCAGCACAGGGGGGTTTTTCAGAATTGCACGCGCTATGGATAGGCGTTGGCGTTGTCCGCCTGACAGGCGGCATCCACGGTCGCCTATGTTGGTGTCGTAGCCCTTTTCGGTCGCTGTTATAAAGTCGTGGGCGTTGGCTACTTTGGCGGCGCGAATCACATCGTCCATCGAGGCGTGCTGAACCCCGAATGTGATATTGTTTAAGAAAGAGTCGTTGAACAAGATGGCTTCCTGGTTGACATTGCCCATAAAGGAGCGGAGGTCGTGGACGCGGAGGTCGCGGATGTCTATGCCGTCGATTTTGATTGCCCCCTTCTGCACATCGTAGAACCGTGGCAAAAGGTCGGCCATTGTAGATTTTCCAGAACCGGACTGCCCTACGAGGGCTACGGTTGCCCCGGCAGGGATGTCGAGGTTTATGTCGTGGAGGACATCGACATTGTTGCCGTAGCCGAATGTCACGTTATCATAGGTGATGCGCCCCTTGAGTTGTTTTATCTCTTTGGGTGATTCTGGGTCTTTGATGGGGTTTTGGGCGCCGAGGATTTTATCGACGCGTTCCATTGATGCCAAGCCTTTCTGAATTGAATACATGGCTTTGGAAAGGTCTTTGGCTGGGTTGATAATGCTGTAGAAAATCACCATGTAGTAGATGAAGTCGGATGCCTTCAACCCTGAGTTGCCGCTGAGAATCAGTGAGCCGCCGAACCATAGCACGATGGCGATTGAGCAGGTTCCGAGGAATTCGCTCATAGGGTGGGCCAGGCTTTGTCGGCGGGCAATCCTGTTTGACAATCTGTAGAACAGGTGGTTCTCGCGATGGAAACGGTCTTTTACTTTCTCTTCGGCATTGAAGGCTTTTATGATTCTAAGGCCGCCCAGGCATTCCTCGATGTTCGACATCAGTATGCCCCATTGGTTTTGCTGCTCAAGTGATTTCCGTTTGAGCGATTTCCCCACATTCCCCATAACTAGTCCGGCCAAAGGCAGGAGTACGAGTACGAATATCGTAAGCTGCCATGAAACGAGGAACATCATTGCAAGGCATGACAGAATCATGATGGGGTTTTTGAACATCATGTCGAGCGACTGCATTATGGAGTTCTCTATTTCAGCCACGTCTCCGCTCATGCGTGCCATCACGTCGCCTTTCCGTGCGGATGTGAAAAAGGAGATTGGTAGTGTCACCATCTTGTTGAACACATAGTTGCGGATGTCGCGCACGATGCCGTTGCGCATCGGGATTATGAAATAGGAGCATAGATATGCCACGCCGGTTTTCATCCCGGTAAGCACCACAAGCAATGCTGCGAGTGCTGCCAGTGTGGCGGGGGCTCCCCATTGCACTATTGCCTCCTGTGTGTAGTAGTAGAAATTGTTGATCAATACATCCTTGAGCGAATGGCCGCCGCCCAGTTGCATGTAGTCATAAACCTCTTCGTTCACCTTGAAAAGCATTTCAAGGATAGGGATGATGATGGCAAACGATACCAGTGTGAGTAATGCCGAAAGGATGTTGCAGATTATGTTGAGGGCTACATATTTCTTGTATGGTGGCACGAATCTGCGGAGCAGGGCGAACAATTCCTTCATCTGTTGATTTGTTGATGGTTTTCCATGCAAAGGTACAAAAAAGAAGTCATAAGCAGAAAGCCATAAACCAAGGAGCCTGCATAAAATAACCTGTACGGTTAAATTGCTTAGACTACTTGGTTTATGGCTTTCTGCTTATGACTTATAGCTGATAACTTGCAGCTAAGGGTATGCTTATGCGCCTACAAGTTCCATCCCTTTGCGGATGGCGGTTTCGTTGACGGGTATAAGGTGGTGGTGACGTTCGGGGAGGGCTTTCTTCAAGCCGCGAACCACAGCTTCCACAGGCACATCGGGGCGGAGTTTCAGGAGTGCACCGAGCAGAATCATGTTGTAGCTCTTGGCCTGTCCCATCTCGATTGTAGCCTCCATAGCCTTTACAGGCACCACTGTTATATCGGTGCGAGTCGGGGCATGGCGGATTTCATACGGGTCATATATGAGTACGCCGCCGGGCTTTACCTTGCTCTCGAATTTGTCGAGGCTCTGCTGGTTGAGGATTACAGCGGTGTCGTATGTGTCGAGTACTGGCGAACTTATTGGTTCGGTACTCAGGATTACGGTTACATTGGCCGTGCCGCCTCGTTGCTCCGGGCCGTAGGATGGCATCCATGTAACTTCCATGTCGTTTTCAAGCGCGGCATAAGCCAGGATTTTCCCCATTGAGAGGACGCCCTGTCCGCCGAAACCTGCTATGATAATTTCGTCTGTCATGGTGATGTTCTGTTGTTATGGGGGATTTATTTGGCATTTTCAGCCGGAACGGTTGTATCCTTGATGTCGCCGAGCGGGTAATGGGCAAACATGTTGTCGACCATCCACTGGTTGGATTTCGCGGGTGACATTTTCCAGCCGGACGAGCATGTTGCAACGACTTCGACAAACGAAGTGCCCATTTTGCCACGTGCGTTAAGGAAGGCTTTGCGGATGGCGGCCTTGGCTTTGCGGACGGCTGCGGTGGTGTGAACCGCCTGGCGTGTCACATAGCAGGTGCCGTCCAACAGGCTGACCATGTTTGCAACCCGCAGGGGGAAGCCGTTGAGGTCAGTCCGACGTCCGTAGGGTGTGGTGGCGGTTTTGGCTCCTTCGAGTGTGCAGGGCGACATCTGGCCGCCGGTCATGCCGTATATACCGTTGTTAATCATGATTACAACGATGTTTTCACCACGCGTGCAGGCATGTATTGTCTCGGCCGATCCGATGGCGGCGAGGTCGCCGTCGCCCTGATAGGTGAACACTACCTTTGAGGGGTGCAGGCGGCTTACGGCTGTTGCCAAAGCCGGTGCGCGGCCGTGGGCTGCTTCAATCCAGTCGCAGTCGATATAGTTGTAAGCGAATACCGAGCATCCTACAGGAGCGATGCCTATTGCGTCTTCTTCCAGGCCGAGTTCTTCGATTACTTCGGCCACGAGTTTGTGAACCACGCCGTGGCTGCACCCGGGGCAGTAGTGCATCACGTTCTTGTCAAGAAGCCGCGGACGCGAGTAGACTTTGTTTTCGGGTTTGATTATATCTTCGCGTTTCATGCTTTAGGTGTGTCTGAGGGTTTGATGAAATCTTTTTCCAATGCATCGAGCACTTCCTGCGGGTTGGGAACGATGCCTCCCATGCGTCCGAAATGAGTTACCGGCACGCTGTCGCTGACGGCAAGGCGTACATCCTCAATCATCTGCCCGGCATTGATTTCCACGCATAATATGCCTTTCACGTTCTTTGCGGCTTCGCGGATGGCATCGTAGGGGAAAGGCCAAAGGGTTATAGGGCGGATAAGGCCGACTTTGATACCTTGTTTGCGGGCATCGTCGATGGCTTTCTGGCAGATACGGGCAATGGAGCCGAAGGCAACGATGAGATAGTCGGCATCCTCGGTGTATTTCGCTTCATAACGCACTTCGTTGCGTTCGATTTCGCGGTATGTGCGCTGGAACCGCTCGTTGTTTTTCTCCATCATTGCGGAGTCAAGCTCGAGCGATGTCACGATGTTGCGTTTGCGACCGCCCTCACGGCCGGTAACAGCCCACGGGCATTGTTCGCGAAGCTCTGCTTCGGTGCGGCGCGGGCGTTGCGGGGGGAGCACAACTTTTTCCATCATCTGGCCAACGATGCCGTCGGCGAGAATCATGGAGGGGGTGCGGTATTTGAACGCGAGGTCGAAGCCCAGACCTACGAAGTCGGCCATTTCCTGCACGGTGGAGGGGGCAAGCACAATGAGGTGGTAGTCGCCGTGTCCTCCGCCTTTGGTTGCCTGGAAATAGTCGCTCTGCGAGGGCTGGATGGTGCCGAGGCCGGGACCTCCGCGCATCACGTTGACGATTAGGGCGGGCAGCTCCGATGCGGCAAGATAGGATATGCCTTCCTGCATCAGGCTGACGCCGGGAGATGATGATGATGTCATGACGGCTTTTCCCGATGCGGCTCCGCCGTAGACCATATTAATGGAGGCAACCTCGCTTTCTGCCTGGAGCACTACCATACCTGTGGTTTCCCACGGCATCAGCGCCTCAAGGGTTTCAAGCACCTCCGACTGGGGGGTGATGGGGTAGCCGAAATAACCGTCGGCGCCATAGCGGATGGCGGCATGGGCTATGGCCTCGTTACCCTTCATCAATTTTATTTCATCTTTCATTCTGGGGGAATGTGTTTGTGGTTATCAGACTTGGCAGCCGGGCTATGCGGCTCCCGGTTTAATTTATTTTTCAATCACCTTATAAACCTCGATGCAAGCGTCGGGGCATACCATGGCGCATGCGGCGCAGCCGATGCATGCCTCTTCGTTGCGTGGATAGGCGAAATGATAGCCTCGGTCATTGACCTCTTTGGGCTGGAGGGCGAGCACGTCGCATGGACAGGCCACCACGCAGAGGTCGCAGCCTTTGCAGCGCTCCTGCTCGATGGTGACGGCACCGTGAATTTTTGCCATACTGTTAAATAGGTTTTAGTTTTCAGGTAAAGTTTTGGTTCGCTCAGGTTAACAAAGCGGGCTGGCAGGTCACATTTGCCGTGGGCTTGTGTGCCGTGTTTTTGATGTCTCTGCCATCCGAAACACAAAATTAGCGTTTATTTTTTTTAATGCAACATTTTTCGCAAATTTTCGCGAAAAAAATCGAAAACGCCTTTTATGCCCCTTGATTCGCCCGTTCGTCCTAATCATTTTCAACCGGCAGCGCATACCATAATCCGACAGGTTACTTTCTTTGGCATATAGTTTCAAACGTGTTGTTTGTCAAGGCGCATGGCCGGGGCAACGTCACGGACGGCAATCATGTGGGTTCCCGGTAATGCCAAACAACCCTGCCGGGTTTTACGGCAGGGTTGTTTGACAGGGTTATTTATTGATTCTGACGCATCTTATAGGGATAGCGAACGACGGATTTGCCGCGGAGTTCACCGAACTGACTCCGCCTATAAGCGACATGCTCAGGCGTGTGGGGGTATAGTAGACATATCCCTGTTCGATGGCTTCCTCTAAAGTGAACGGAAAATCGGGGTTATCGAGAACTCCGAGGAAGTCGTTGACATGGTATCCGCTGTTCCAACTCATGAAGCCGGGAAGCCCCAGCACGTTTTCGGCGGTATCATAAAGACGGTTTTGGTTTCCGTGTGGGAAATAGGATTCTGAACCATTGAAAGAATATATGGCTCCTGTCTGGTTGTCTGTGACAACGATATAATCGAAGAATGATTCGCCCCAGTCGGAATAGGAGGGTATTTTGTACCCGGCCGGACTCGGATCGTAGTCGGTCTTGTCGATGTCCCAGAGTTCGGGGGCTCTCTTGTCCAGCCAGTTGCCGTTTATTGCAAAGAAAGTTGTAGGGGCTGCGATTGATTCTTCCATAGTGGTGGCTGCTTGTTCGACTTTCCATTCAAGCCCGTATTCCGGATTCATGACAGTCCATTTTCGTGCGGAATCAAATGTCTCGCCATTTTCACTGAATTCCTCCTCAAAGCCACCGAAAATAGGGACGGGACGCCCCCATTGATACACAACCGCTCCCCATGTGCGTGTATTGTCTTCCGGATTCGCACTTGTGGCTCCCATGAAACGGTCGAGGAACATGCTGCCGCCTTCGAATTGCTTTTCTTCGGGCTGGGGTGTCATCCACAAAAGCCATACCCATACAATCTTTCCGGAACCGTCAAAACCGGCCACGGCCACATTGCCATAGTTGCCGGTGGCCTTGAATCTTATCCTGCCCTCTTCGAGGCGTACGTCGGATACGAGTTTCTGTTCTGTATCCTGTGGGTCGAGTTTCTGTGCCCATATCCAGTCGGCTTTGGAGATACCTTCAATCTCTTTGCCTGACGGCAGCACGGCTTTGAACTCATATTCTCCGGGACGGGAGACTATATAGGTGTTGGCCGGTTCCTCGAACACGAAGGTTTCGTTTCCGCCTGGAACATATTTGTCGGGGCTGAATACGATGCGCTCCACATCCTCGTTATTATAGGATTGCGTATCACCGTTTTTCAGATGCACGGTAAAAGACTGCGCGCTTGCGGTCATGGAGAGGCCTGTTATGGAGAACGCCAGTGTCAGGGCGCGGCTTATTGATTTCAGATTCATGGTTTTATTATTTTGAATGATTGGCTGTTGCATGTAGATATGATATAAACGCCTTTGGCGAGTGCAGATAGGTTGAATGAGGCCGTTCCGTTGCTGTCGGCCTGGGTTGCCGCCAGTGTCACACCTGACAGAGAGTGAAGGTATGCCGGCGTTTGGGCATCCAGGCCGGAGATTTCTACACAATCGCTATTTTTATAGACAATGCGGACTTCGCCTTTCTCCAGGATGGGGTTAAGAACGCCCCCTTCCAATCCGAATGTGAATGTGTCGACGGTTTCGACGTCATATGCCGTTTCAAGTGCCGGTGATTTGATAATCATTTGTGATGCATCAAAACTCACTTCAGGCCGGTCGTTTATATCAAAACTTGTCGATGTGCCGTTTTTGAAGTTGACAATGAGGCATTCGGCAGTAGCATACTGTGTTGGCAACAACCAGGTTATTGCCAGCGATGTTGTTAAAAGCGGGATTTTTATCAATCCCCATAGTCTGGTAATATTGGCCATAGGTATTAAAGGTTTGGAGGCCCTGTAATTTGTCCATATTGGCTAAAAGGCGGGACCTCTGACTGCCTTTTGGCCAACATATCGCAAAGATAAAAAATCGGAGGTGAAAAATGATTAAAAAGTACAAATGTTTTTTGCAGATTAATGCCGATTGCATGGAGGCATTGTTCTGACTACGGCGAAATTGCTTGGCTGTGAAAGGGTTTTGTGTGGGTTTCAACCATGAGATCGCCGTTCGTGCAGCCGATATGCTCAGTGAGTGGGGCGTAATCAAATTCGGGGTTGGAAACTTCCCTTGACTGGAGTTCTATGGTCATCCGGTCAAAGCATCCATCATCCGGCTTAGTCTTTGATTATAATATTGAGGTGTGATACCAATCCCCTCAAGCCGTTTTCAGAAAAGATTGTCTTTTTTAGTTTGCAGTCGTTTGGATTGATGGTGTAATTGCAGGCTGTTGAAAAATCGGTTTTTTCCAGGTTGCAATGATAAAATGAGGTGCGTTCGAGGTTGCACTCGTCAAAACTGACGGCAGTCAGGTCGCTTTCGTCAAAGGTGGCATCGAATAACCTGCAACGTCTGAAAACAGAGCCACGCAATTTAAGGTGTGTGAAAATGGCATAATCAAGGTTGCAATCAATGAAGGAGAGGTTTGACGAGAATTTGTTGAGTTGGCTGAAATCGGCACCCATCATCTGGCAATTCCTGAATTCCACATCGTGCATGGAGCCGCCTATTTTTATCATCGACATGTTGCATGCCGAAAACACGCAGTTATGAAAATCCGTATTCCCCGTATCTGCGTTGGCCAATGAGCAATTGTCAAATCTGCATTCGGTGTATGTTTCTTCAATGTCGGCGGAAGATAGCACCGCCTTTATAAAGGTTGATTCATTTGCCATTTTTGCCGGATGCATAGTGAATAAGGTGAAACATTTCCGCACAAAGATAGCCGAAATTAGTTAAATCCGGGCAAAATCCAAGGATGAAATGACGGAAATCCGGCCCGGATTATATGAACAAATCGCTGAAAACAAGAGTTTAATTTGCTTGTTTCCAGCGATTTGCTGATTGAGCGGTAAACGAGGCTCGAACTCGCGACCCTCAGCTTGGGAAGCTGATGCTCTACCAACTGAGCTACTGCCGCATGACGCTAATGCAGTGCAAATGTAATGCTATTTTTTTTATTTCCCAAATTTTTTTGAGAATGTATTTCCACTCACAAGACAGTCAGGTTTTTATTATGAATAAATTGAATTTATTTGAGAGTGAACTTGCTGGTGAACGGTCAATCCGGAATGATTAATTTAAGATATACAAGCTCGCATTTATCTGAGGAGGTTGTGTTGTACATTGAGATATAGAGGGTATTGTTTCCTATCCAAAAGGTTGTAGTGGGTAAATCCCAATTTTTTGCTGATTCGTTATCCATGATTGTTTCTGCAAAATATCCTAATGTCTTGAAATGGAAATATTCGTAAACAAATTCGTCAGTGCGTTTATAAAAGTGCAGGTCGAGAGGCCAATCGCAGTCATAGCCTTTTTGGGCAACGATTGTACCGTCGGAAGAAACTGTAAACGGATATAAAATTTCTCCCAGAAATTCTCCTGATTCGGAGTCATAGCAATACACAACGGCATCATGAATGGTCGGGATGGGTAACCAATACATTTTCAATGACTTGATATAAATTAGTGAATTGACGGAGAAAACGTTGTCATATTCAGGTGCATCTATATCATAATCCTCTTTACTTAAACTGTCTAACTGTTCAAATCTGTTTCGTGCATCTGTAATTACCAAAGCAGTGAGCTTTGTCGGAAGCACACTGTAACGGAATATATTGTCATAAAAGTGATTTTGGTTTAGCTCAGCCTCCTTGAATTCTTTGACCGAGATTTCCTCCAATGCGAAAACGGTTTTGTCGGACGTAGCACTCCAGCCGGAAATGGAAATATAAATCAGGATTAAAGTAAAAAGGTATTTCAAACAAAATTTCATGGTTATTAGGCTCTATTCTATGTCTAACAATGCTTTTACTTCCAATTTAAGTAACGGCATGTGGTTGACTACGATTCCCCATAGAATATCAGGTTTTAAAGAGTCGTATGCATGGATTACAAAATTTCGGGTATCAACAATTTTTCGTGATGCCGTTATGGGAATATCGGGATTGATTTTCAAAACTTGATTCATCGCTTCGCCCATGATTTCCATATTCCTTTCAACTCCCCTCCGGAATAATGTATCGTTGCAAAATGTAGCATATTCCTTCGGCCTGTCCTCCATAAATGATTCTATCTCCAAGATTGAAGAAAGAATATCAGACAAGTATTTTTGTAATTTTCTATCCATAAATCAGATATTTTGTTTCCTCGAGTTCTTCTTTGAAGTAGGGATTTTTTATTGCCGACTCGTCTACAAGGTCAACATCTCTGCCGAATAACGATTTCAACGCGTGGTAGAAATCAAAATAATTGTCCGCATAACTGTCATGGTCTATTTCTGAATTGAAATCGACAAGAATATCCACATCACTGTGTTCATTGAACCTTGGAGTAAGTATTGACCCGAAAGCATACAATTTTCTTACTTTATGCTTTCGGCATAAGGCAAAAAGTTTCTGGATATTGTCAGTTATAATATGCATATCGTTAAACCTCCTGATTACAAAGGTAATACTTTTAATATGATTTTGGTTCGCTTCGGCCGATATTTTTACCGCGAGGTGTCGGGATGGTTCGCTTTCGGGGCTTAGGCGGGGAGTTTCAGGGGCGGTTGGGGTTGTTGAGGAGTTGGAAGATGAGGATTTCGAAGAGGTCGAACTGGTCGGCGCGAGAGCCTATGCCTTTGCTTTGGGCGTCGAATTGGCGGATGGCGGAGATGTTTTTGATGATTTGCCAGGGACGGTAGTTGGCGAGGCCGGGCTTGATGTCGGTGAGCTGGCCGGGCCATTTGAACCCGAGTTCGGCCATGAGGCCACGGTCTGATTTGTCGGGGGCGTAGAGCGCGGTGAGCAGGTTGGCGAAGAAGTTGAAGAGGAGGGGTGTGGTGACAATCGGCTGATGGTTCTTGGGGTCGCGGCGGAAGTAGTTGATGATTTTGTAGATGCGGGGCACGTCGCGGCGGGCGATGGCGGCAATCAGTTCGAAGTTGTTGTAGTCTTTGCTGACGCCGATGTTGCGCTCCACGCTTTCGGGGGTAATCATGGCGTTGGCGGGGAGTGCGACGGTCATTTTGCCGATTTCGTTGTAGATGCGCGACAGGTCGGAGCCTACGTAGTCCTGAAGCATTGCGAGGGCTTTGTCGTCGATGGTGAGGCCGCGCTCCTTAATGAATTCACGGATGGTGTTGGTGACGGTTGCGGGCGCGAGACGTTTCGACTCAAAAACTACGGCGCGGCCTTTGGCAAGGCTTTTGGTGAGGGTTGCGCTCTTGACGGATGCGCCGCGGGCTATGATGACGAGCAGGGTGGTGGCAACGGGGCTTTCGAGATAAGGGAGCAGCTTGTTGAACCATGCCACGGGCACGGCCTGCGCTTCCTTGACGATGACGACCTGACGCTCGGCCATCATGGGGTAGCGCTGGCAGGCTTCTGACACGGTGGCGGCGTCGGTCTGCGGCGCGTAGAGGGTGTACTGGTTGAAGTCGCGTTCCGACTCGGGTAGGATTGTCTCGAAAAGCCCGGCAAGCTCGTCGATATAGTATCCCTCCTCGCCGTGAATGAAGTAGACGTTGCTGTATTGCTTGCGGGCAAGAGCGTTGCGCAAGGCTGTGTATGTTACTGCGTCGGCCATCTGTAAGTGTCGTTTAGCGTGCGGCCGTCAGTTTTTTGATGCAAAAGCCGCCGATACGTGAATTATTTGCTAGGGTGTTCAGTTTGATGTTCCAAAAAACGTCATTCAAAACACCTGAAAAATTAATAAAAACACGTGCTTAAAAATATTGATTTTTAGCGCAAAAGAGTACATTGAAAATTTGGATAATTCATTGATTTTTAGTAATTTTATAGTCTAATAATCAACTGAAAAGCAATGAAAAAATCAGATTCAAACACTCCCAAAGAAACCCCGGAAGAGGAACTGAAACGTCTTCGTAAAGAGAACTCAAAGCTCAAGGCGCAGAAGGAAGCCGATAAAGCCAAAATCTTAGACTTGAAGAAAGAACTCAAAAAAAAAGACGTGCCGACAATAACCGTGACCGAAGAACAACGCAAGTTACTTTCGAGCCTGTTCCCGGACATAGATTCTCTATTCAGTTGATAATGCTTTGCGTGCTGATCTATGTGCGGACCGGATGCGGACTGCGAACTGTAATATCCATAATCGGGATATTTGAGGAGGTCCTCGGAGATTCCTTTGGGAAGATTCCGTGCTACAACTCCGTGGCCAACTGGGTTCGCAAGCTCGGACTCTCCGTCTACGAGGAGGATGCTCCCCAAGGCGGTAAGTATGCCCACATAATCGATGAAAGCATCATGATCAACAAGGAGAAACTTCTTGTAGTGCTGGGTGTTCCTGCCGAACATACAGGCAAACCACTGAATCATGATGATGTC
>OFEY01000114.1_pt1 | contig 80709 bp, 76 predicted proteins | sample 1521251 | NCBI WGS metagenome assembly OFEY01 (sample SAMEA3504100, study PRJEB24116) | mouse gut metagenome | biome: mouse gut; feature: mouse-associated habitat; material: faeces | place: Denmark | collected 2011
TTTTGAAATTGGTAGGGTAGTTTTGTGCAAATTTCTATATTTGCTCATTTATAGTTAATAATATTTTATGTAAGCGTACATAATACTTTTATTTAATAAAATTGATATACAGATAAAGGAAAACAATACCACATATAAGCACTAACAAAAAGCTGCTGATAATAGTTGAAATAATATTTATCATGCTTCGGCTATCTCGGTTTTTAACGCAGATAATAGAAAGTACCAGTCCCCCAAAAACGGAGAAGATGTTTACTCCCGCCCAAATGGAACGTACAATATCAGTCAACACCATGTTAAATAATGTGGGAACAAATGCTGCCAAAGGCAAAATGCTAATAATCAATGCTGCTACACTTATTTTTTGTAGTCTTTTATTATCCATAACTTACCTCATTTCTTTTTTTCCAAAACGTTTCACCGCCACTGTAAGTACCAATATAAAAACCAGAATTGCACATGGTAAAAACGGGAAGAGGTTAAAACCAATGCTAATTCCCTTTGCCGTAAAATCATGCAGTGAGCAGGAAACCAAATAACCACTATAACAATAAGGGTAAACAATCCAAAGCCGTGTATTTGCTACCAATACGCCGGGGATCACAAGAAGCAGGTTTAAGCCGACGGATAGTAATGATTTTTCAAAAAGTACCGTAATGGCCCACATTGTCGCCGCACTGGGAAGCATAGTAAAAAATAATCCGGCACACCATCTCAGTATATACATGACCGGTAATGCTTCTGTGATTCCTGTATTGCGCGTTGCTACCAATCCTGCTATCACAAAAACAACAAGAAAAACAACCATTTCCATAAATAAAAAGGAGAGAAGTACGCAAAATTTAGCGGCTGATAGGGCATAGCGGCTGACGGGCAAGGCTAACATTTTTAAAATTCCGTTGTTCTCCGTTTCGCGCCCCACAATCATTACGCATACAACTATCATGCTGAACGGAAGCAGATAATAGGCATAGACCAATGCGCTCTGAATGAACATGGCTGCCCATGCGTTTGTATATTCCGGCGAAAAATAGTTTTGCAGATTTGCCACGCCGGAAGCTACGACCAACAGCGGAGCTATAAAAATGAGAGGTATCATTTTACCCCGTTTTACTTTCATAAACTCGATTTTAAGCAGTTCTAAAAAGCTCATATCCTACACCTCCCTATTCGTAGCGCAAATATTTAGCAGCCAATAATCCGGAAAAAAGGAAAATAGCTGTTTCAGCCAGTGAAAAAATAACAACTATAAGATCAGGCTGTGCGCTCATCGCAACAGCTGGTTTTAACATAATCACAAAGGGGTGTATGGAAAGCAAAATATTACTCGATGCAGCCAATGCCATACCACTTAAAAATCCTGCAACACCGATACCAAGAGGCACCCACATATTTTCAAAGCGGGAAGAGACAAAAACCATAAAAGATAATACGGGCATTGACGTTATAAATGAATATCCGGCAAAAGATAGCAGCGTCTCAAATTTAAATGCACCCTGTGGTAAATCCGTCAGACCAATTTTTGTAAGTGCCAAATTCTGAAAAGCTATTGCAATAAAAAGCATAACCGTTAAAATCAAAAATTTGCAAAAATACATAAGCGGAACACTCATAGGGAGCATATACATTTTTTTAACGGCACTTCCCTTAAATTCCATATTGTAAATAATACATGCGGCGACTATGATACCGAACATATTCAGAACCATAATCATGCCATACAACTGCGTAAGCAGCACGTCCATAGGAGCCAATGGCAGATTTAAAAGAGTGTTTTTCCGCACAATGAAATTGACAAAGGCGTATGCTGCCCCCAGAATGCCGACTGCAAGCATTAACGGAATAACACCTGTGCGCTTTTCTTTTCTAAGCTCGATTGTAAATGTCCTCATAGTTCCGCCCTCTGCTTTCTGCTGGCATTGTCTTTATCAACCATAGACAGGAACATTTCTTCCAAATTATCCGCAGCAAATCCAGACTGTAATGCGTTCTTCCGTAATTCGTCCAGACTTCCCTCAAACAGCAGATGACCATGATTGAGTATTCCTATATCGTCTGCCATTAACTCAATTTCGGACAGCATATGCGAAGAAATGAGAACTGTGCAATCGTAAAGACCGGGCAGCGATTTAATCAAATTTCGGATTTCATGTATGCCGGATGGGTCAAGTCCATTTGTAGGTTCATCTAAAATCAAAATAGGTGGTCTGCCCAACAAAGCTCCGGCAAGTCCCAAGCGCTGCTTCATACCCAATGAATATTTTTTTGCAAGTCGCCCGCCAAATTCAGAAAGCCCGACAAGCTCCAATGCATCCGTAACAGAACTTTTGGAAAGTCCCAAGATGCGGCGGATAATATCAAGGTTTTCTTTGCCGGTCAGATTTGCATAAAAAGAGGGTGATTCGATAAAGGAACCTACTTCTTTCAAAATGGAAAGGCGGTCATTCGGAAATTGCTTTCCATCGATTGTGAAACTGCCTTTTGTGGGCGCTGTCAATCCCAAGAGCATTTTCATAGTAGTGGATTTGCCCGCACCATTAGGACCGAGAAAGCCGTAAATACTGCCTTTCCGAATGTTCAACGAAACGTTATTAACAGCCACAAAAGATTTGTATTTTTTTGTCAACTGTTTTGTTGTGATTATGTAATCCATATAAACATCTCCTTTCTTTGCCTACATGTTACCAGCGCAACCTTGTGACAACATTCTCTTTACCTTACATCTACCTTACATTTTCATAAATCCCCAAAAAATTCATAAATATATGGTAAAATAACAGGGAAAGTACAGTTCATGCTTACATGAAGCCGTATTTGACGAGAAACCCATCGAGACGGCAGTCGAGATGTTACGATGTAGCTGTGAAAGGAGATTGACTATGAATGAAGATTATCTGCTGAATAAACGTATACTGCTTGTTGATGATGAACAGGAGCTTTTAGATATGGTTTTGTCTATTTTGACTGAATACGGATTTCAAAATGTCAAAACTGCAAAAAATGTGAAAGAAGCTAAGGAACAAGCTGTAAAATCCCGTCCGGAATTAGCAATACTTGACGTAATGCTTCCGGACGGGAACGGGTTTGAGTTAATGGAACAGTTAAAGAAAGGCGGCGATTACCCCATTCTTTTTCTTACTGCCCGCGGCGAAGATGATGATAAATTCAAAGGCTTTGGTTTGGGAGCCGATGATTATATTATAAAACCCTTTTTGCCAAAAGAGCTTTTGTTTCGTGTCATGGCAATCTTACGCAGAAGCTACAAAGACGAAAATCCTCTTGTATGCTTACATGATAGTCAAATTGATTTTTCGCGTGCGGAGGTCATAAAGAATGATGAACACATCCCATTGACAGCAAAAGAACATGATTTGCTGTCTGTCTTATATCGCAATGCGGGGCGTATTGTGACGATTGATGCATTGTGCGAAGCAGCGTGGGGCGACAATCCCTTTGGATATGAAAATTCTTTAATGGCGCATATACGCCGTATCAGAGAAAAAATAGAACAAAATCCTTCACACCCCATTTCGTTGGTTACAGTCAAGGGATTAGGTTATAAGTTAATTGTAGAGGGGAAATAGCATGAAAAGTATTCCAAAACTAATACGCCGCTTTGTGGGAATAATGGCGTTGAGCACAGTATTTCTAGTTATTTTGAATATTATTTTTTTTGCGATAGTCTTTGTAAGAAATGCGTCAACATTTTCCCCGTGGGATATGGCGGATCATGCCGCCGCCGCATTGCAATTAACAGATGGCGGTTATTCCATATCTGATAATGTAATGGCTGAACTAAAAGAAGAAAATGCCTGGGCTATCCTTATTGACAATGATACACGGCAAGTTGTATGGCGGACAGATAATTTGCCTAACAATATTCCTATGCAATATACATTATCAAATATAGCGGAGCTGACGCGAGGCTATGTAGATGGATACCCTACTTTTACGGGAGAAGCGCAAAACGGATTATTGGTATTAGGCTTTCCAAAAGAAAGATTTTGGAAGCATACAAGGGCAAGTTGGGACTATAACTTTATTGCTAATTTGCCCAAAAACACAATTATTTTTTTGATCATCAATATTGTCTTAATTTTCCTTATTTATGTTGTGGTTGATTCTAAATTGTTGCGTTCCATTAGACCGATAACAAATGGAATACAAAATTTGTCAAACGGCAGTCCTGTTTGTATTAAAGAAAAGGGTGTGTTTGCTGAATTAGCTGAAAAAATCAATAAAACATCTAAAATATTACAAATGCAGGCTGAACAGTTACGAAAAAAAGAAACTGCAAGGGCAAACTGGATCGCGGGCGTTTCCCATGATGTCAGAACACCGTTGTCAATGATTATGGGGTATGCCGGACAGTTGGAAAATTCAAAAAATCTGTCAGAAATTGAGCGTAAAAAAGCAGCTGTCATTATAAGGCAAAGTAGTCGAATGAAAGATTTGATTAACGACCTTAATCTCGCTTCCAAGCTCGAATATGATATGCAGCCGCTAACAATGAAACGGGAAAATGCAATATCTATTGTTCGGCAGGTTATTGTGGAATTTATGAACACCAATATTGATGATAAATTTCCGATTGAATGGAAAACCGCTGATACCCTGTCTGCCTGTTACATTAACGCTGATAAGGATTTACTGAAACGTGCAATATCAAACCTTATACAGAATAGCATAAACCACAATGAAAACGGGTGTGTGATTTATGCATCCATTGATGATGATAACAATACCTGTAAGATTTGCATTGAAGATAACGGGAAAGGAGCGTCCGACGAACAGATTGACAGATTAAACAATGCACCGCATTATATGATTTGTGATACGAATACTACCGAACAGCGGCATGGTTTGGGATTGCTTATTGTGAAACAGATTATCAAAGGGCATAATGGAAAAATTTTAATAGACCATAGTGAATACGGTGGATTCAAAGTCGTACTAATCATACCCAAATAAATTTGCTTGAAAAAGCGGGGAAACCTGCAACTTCGATGACGCTGGATCCATTCCCAACAAGCAAAATCTGTCCTGCAGGCCATAGCGCGGACGGGCAGATTTACGGAAAAGGATTCTCTATTCTTGCTTACACCAGTATGAAAGAACAGCGGCTTTCGATTTCTCAAAAGCCGCTGTTTTGGGCGTGATAATGCTCCGCTGTACAAAAGCCAGAGCTGGACTGGATTTCCTATTGCGTGTGTTCGTCAAATTCTGCTTGGCTAAATTTCTCAACGGCTGTCAACGTTCCATACCCGGAAGTGTTCAAATTTGCAAAATCACGAACCGTATAGATGTCGATTGACCCGTTTGCGTTCCACGAACTCCGGATTTCGCCCTTGAACTTGCCGCTGGTCAGGCCTTCGCCGTTGGAAGTCAGCACATCCTGAAAGTACCGCACTTTTTCACCGTAGAAATACCACTGGTCACTCTTGAAGTCATAAGTGATACCAAACGACTCATATTCCTTGGCCATATCTTCAAGCTCCTTTGCAGAGGGCGGATCGCCGGCTAGGGCAACGACTGGAGGAGGATTTTTGATTGCCTCAATGTCACGGGCGGCAAATTCTTCCGCCGAAAACTCCTTTACACCGATCAGCTTTCCGCTGGGGTCGAAAGAGCCATCTTCGGAGCGGACAATGTTGTTGAGGTCACGGACGGCATATACATCAACCACGCCATTTTCGTTGAAAAAGTTGTTGCCAGCCTGCGCTCCGTTCTCCACGGTATAGTAGTCCTCGAACCACCGTACTATTTTGCCGTTATATTGCAGTTCGTTTTTGATGGCATCGTACGTCAGGCCAAACTGCTCATAGGGCTTAAATTGTTCCTCGTAGGAGACATCCTTGTCTGCCCCTCCATCTTCGGTAGTTTCAAAAAGGGTCGGGCCAGACGCATTTGAGGTTTGGGGGGAAATCGTACCGAGTGAAAGAATACCGCCGCTCTGGGATGCTGCTGGCGTACTGCATCCGGCTAAACTCCCTACAAGCAGCACTCCGCCGAGGGCTAACGCAAGTAATTTCTTTGAGTTCATTGAAATAAACACCATCCTTTCTTTGAGTGTACTTAAAGAATACCATCCTTTTTTGTGATACATTTGGGAATAGTTTGTGATTTATGTGTAGTTGAAAAGCGGCGGGCTAATTGCCCACCGCTTTCCTATATCTGTCAAATTGTAAAAGAAAACTTTACCCCAGACTGTGTATTGCATACGGCACATTCACTTCCATGCCGGCGCAGTATCTCCTGCACAATATACAGCCCCAGCCCACTTCCGCCGTTATTTCGGCTCCTGGATTGCTCTACACGATAAAATGCGTCAAATAGTTTCGGAATACTATCTTCCGGGATGTTTGCCCCCTTATTTTCAATTGCAAAATTTATCCGGCCATGTTCCGCACAGGCAGAAATGCAGATGGACGCCCCTTGCGGAGAATACTTGATTGCATTTCCTATTATATTTGAAAACACCTTTTCCATTAACATTCTATTTCCAGTTATGAAAGTGGAGGGGTGAACATTGAGATGTACCTGCAAATCTTTCCCCACAATCAAATCTTCGGTTTCGCTTAAATAGGATTTGATGATCTGAATGCAATCAAAGCGGTCTTTTTTGAAATCTGCCCCTGCCGTTTCCAATCGGGAGATAGTTAATATTTCCTGCACCATTGTTTCAAGGGTATTTGCAATTTCCAGCGATCTTGTTAAATACTTCTCACGGTCTTTGTATGCACCAATACCGAGCAGCATCCCCTCTAACTGGCCTTTGATAATGGTGATGGGCGTTTTCAGTTCATGGGACACGGCTGAAAAGAAATCTGTACGGGCCTGCACCAATTCCTTTTCATGTTCAATATCAGCTTCAAGTTTCCTGTTTGCGCTTTGCAGATCGGACAGGGCGGTTGAAAGATTGAGGGATAGCCTGTTTAGGCTTTTTCCAAGGGTTCCCAATTCGTCAGTCCGTTGTTCGTCAACCGTCCAATCCAACTGCAAGTCAGACATTTTTTCGGATATGTGGCTGATTTCCAGCACAGGACTTGTAATCATACGAGAGTAAAGCCATGATATGACAAAGGCAACTATCGAAACAGTCAGCAGGATAAGCGGGAAAATACGGATAAAGGACTGTTGCAGTTCCAAGATATGTTCTGCCTTACCATAAACAACAAGCGTATAGCGGTCATTACAATCAGAAAAAGAAAAATAGTAATGGTTTGATAACACGGGAGAGGTTTCACCAAAGCCAGAGACCGCCGTTTGTCCGATATTACCCTCCCATTCGTTATCAAATTCATTTGTGGGTAATGCAACCCAATCGCCGCTACTGTCGTATAACTCAACTAAATTGATTTCCGTATCTGCAATAAATTGATCGAACAGTCCACCACTGTCTGAAAGGGACACTTGCTCCAGTTCAGACACAAAGCCCTGCGCCCGCTCATCCAAAATTGTGTTCAGCTTGTTGGAGTAGGTCTGCGGCATTAACCATGCCAACATTCCGAACACCAGCAGCGACATACAAAACAGCATAATCACGGTAATGAGAAACACCTTTGCAAAAAGACTGCTTTTAATTTTCTTTGTCAATTTTATATCCCACCCCTCGGATTGTCTGAATAAAATTAATTCCCAGTTTTTTTCTTAGGTTTTTGATATGCGTGTCAACCACGCGCTCTTCCCCATAAAAGTCATACCGCCACAGTTTATCCAAAAGATTTTGCCGTGTTAAAATGCGTCCTTGATGGGTCAGCAGTTCATTCAGCACTTCAAATTCCCGCTGGGTCAGTTCATAAGTGGTTTCGTCAACCATGGCAGTATAATTGTCGTAATCCAAAATAAGGTTTTGGTAAGCAATCGTTTTATGTTCATCCTCCCCAGGCCCGCCGCTCCGCCGCAAGACAGCGGCAATTTTGCGAATTAAAATCGGCACGGAGAAAGGCTTTGTAATATAATCGTCAACTTGCAAATCCAGCCCCCGTATCTGCTCTTCCTCGCCATTCAATGCGGTAAGCATGATAATGGGAACCTTAGACTGTTTGCGTATTAGTTCACAGACGGCAAAACCATCAATTTTAGGGAGCATCACATCAAGCAGAACCAAATCAAACGGTGCGGTTGAAAATACGGAAAGAGCCTCTACTCCGTCATTTGCTAAAATAATATCATAGCCTGCCTCTTGCAGAAAGTTCTTCAATAATTCTTGAATATCCAAGTCATCCTCGACAACTAAAATCCTTTGCATAATGCCGCCTCCGAAAAAAGCATATCATAGAATTTTGTGATTAGTGTGTAGTTTCCAAATTTCCTGCTTATTATACCTCTGTCCGGCGTATTTCGCAATCTTGCCGAGTGAAACATAATACTTCCTAAAAATGCAAGAAATCCCTCGCTCCCTTATGTAGAACCGGGGCCGGCACACCTAATTTCTGTTTGCTGCGTCGTTGATTTCAATCATATAAATGTCACAAGGCGATAGTTTCATATTTTCGGTAGACATTGCATTTCTTCTTTGAATGTCAGCAAAGCCTTATCCCGTTCTGCAACCGTTACAAGTTCCGGGGCATTGATAGAATAAGTGACATTCGCATCAACGAAACAGGAAAAACCATATACTGTTTCCCCGTCCTCGTCCAGATAGTCGCACGGTCTGCTTTGTTTAGAGAGTGGCATAAAAAATGTAAGTTCTTCTCTCATATGCTCGCAGTATAATTCCTGGGACGAAAAGGGTATCGTGGTTGTGAAAAAGTTGTAGTTTTCGTCATCGTGGGATATAGTGTTGCCCACATCAGCTACTGCGGCAAGAAGCTCTGTCAATTCATCGGGTGTCAGTGCAAGCATTGCATTAAAATCGGCTATGCTCTGCTGTCCGTAATTCCCTGTCTTATATGCAATCAGCTTTTCATATGCAGCAGACGCAGTAGGGGAAACGGTGGGGCTTGAAGCCCCGGTTGTTGACTTTACAGGTTGGCTAATAGTGGTTTTCAACAAATTTATTTGCTGTTTACCTATTTCCGGGTACAAAAAATAGGCAAGCAATAGCGCGGGCAGATTTACGGAAAAGAGTACTTTTTTCTCAGGGTGATGCGATGTCCGGAAGAACATCTGCCGGTTATTGAGGGAGCATTAGACAGGGCTATCCGGCATCAGGGCATTCTGTGCGTCGGGGAATGCAGCTATCCTGTATTTTAGAGAATCTTGATAATACCCTTTTGTTTGCAGTACAATATTATTTTGGGAAAATAGGACTGAAATGAGTCCCATGGTTTTCCGAAATATAAATAAAATATAATAAATTATGATAGAAACCTAAAAGAGGTGGAACGGTTGGAACAAAAGATTAAACAGGATAATAGAGGGAACATAGGCAAAAATATCAGGGAAATAAGGGTTTCAAAGGGGATAGGACAGACAGAATTGGTTCGTTTACTGGAGCTTCAGGGCATCCCAATTACAAGGGAATGCCTTGTGAAAATAGAGCGGGGAATACAGCATGTGCAAGTTGATCAATTAAAGGCCATCAAGGATGAACTTAAAACGACATATGAAGAATTATTGAAATGAACAAATAGATATCATAAAGGATGACTGGTAATATGGCAAAATATAAGGTTAAAACCAGGGGATACCAGTTAGTTGTGAAAGCGAAGCTGACCCTGAGAGAAAAACTGGATGAAAGGCAATTTACCCTGTTTTCAGGCAAAAATATCAGAGGATTGCTCAAAGCAAAACGTCTGGGCAGGAATGCCGTGCAATATTCGGGTCCGATTGGAATCAGTCTGGTAGAGAGACTGAAGAAACCGATCGTTAAATATGATTTTCTGTTTATCATGGAGCAGGTCGTGTACATCTTCCAAAAATTGAAAGCTAATTCCCTGGCCGCAAGTTCTGTGGTATTGGATTTAAGACATGTGTTTATAAATGAAACTACAAAGGAAGTACTGTTTATATATCTTCCGTTGGAACAAGCAGGGCAGGAGACAGATATATTTGCCTTTATGGAGTCTATTATCTATTCTGCGATTTCTGCCCGGGAAGAAGATATGGACTATATATCCCGATTTGTATATTTTATAAAGAGCCTGAATGTCTATGACGGGGAGAAGATAGAAAGATTTATAAGCGGTGAGGACAAAACGGTTGTCAGTACCATAAAAAGGCATGATGCGAGGAAAAGCAGTTCTGCGACAGGGAAGCCTGGCGCGCAAAATGAACAGTACGACGGCAGGAAAACAGAGGCTACAGGACTGTTGGACCATGGGGAGGCCACAGGATTATTGGACCATGAGGAAGCCACAGGATTGCTGGAGGATGAGGAGGCCACAGGGCTTCTGGTAGAGGATGAGGAAGCTACAGCATTGTTACAGGAGGAAGATCATAGAGACGCATCGCTGTGCAGACAGAGGACATATGAAATCATCTTAATAAACAAGTCTGTTTTTCGTGTCGGAAAAGAAAGTAAATATGCTGATTATGTTGTGCGGGATAATGACAAGGTCAGCAGGAGTCATGCGGATATTATTACCAGGGGTAACAGATATTTTATTATGGATCTCAATTCCACAAATGGGACATATATAAACGGCAGACAGATCCCGGCGAGGCAGGAAGTGGAAATATTTAACGGTGATTGCCTGAAACTGGCAAATGAGGAGTTTGAGTTCAGAATATAACCGGGGGCGGGGAAAGGTGCATTTTACTGTTGCGGCAGAGACGGATGTTGGAACAACAAAAGAAATAAATCAGGACAGTATCCTTGTCAGACACGGGAAATATTCCGAAGGAGAGGTGCTTATGGCCGTGATCTGCGACGGGATGGGAGGACTGGATAAGGGAGAACTTGCGAGCGCCACGGTAATCCGGGCTTTTTTGCAGTGGTTTGACAAAGAACTGCCATATGAGTTGGAAAATCCGGACATGCAGGTTATCGGGGAGAAGTGGTCTCTGCTTTTGAAAGAGTTAAATGTCAAGATTCAGGAATATGGGCAGGCCAGAAAAATATCCCTTGGGACAACGTTTACCGGCATGCTGCTTGCGGGCAGTCAATATGTGATTGTGCATGTGGGAGATAGCAGAGCCTACCGGATCGGGAAAAATTTGCGGCAGATTACATCGGATCATACCCTTGTCGCCCGGAAATTAGAGCGGGGAGACATGACAGCGGAGCAGGCTAAAAGGGATAAACGCAGAAGCATGCTTCTCCAGTGCGTGGGGGCGTCCGACATTCTAAATCCCGATGTGCTGGTGGGGGATACGGAAAAAGGCATCTATATGCTCTGCTCCGATGGTCTCAGGAATGAGGTGACAGAGGGAGAGATCTTTGATGCATTTAATCCGAAGAAAAATGGTGACAGTGAGGCTATGCATGCAAATGCAGGCCATCTGATAAGGCTTGCAAAACAAAGACAAGAAAAGGATAACATATCCGTAATACTGATCAGAACTGACTGGGAGTGATAGTACATGGCTGAGGCAGGTTTGATTATCGGTGAAAAATACGAGATACTGACCAAGATCGGCGAGGGCGGCATGTCTGTAGTGTATCTGGCCAGGGACACCCATCTGAACAAGCAGTGGGCAGTCAAGGAAATCCGAAAAAAGGGCAGAGAAAAAGAAGATGATGTGGTGGTAAACAGCCTGCGGGTGGAAGCTGACATGATGAAAAAGCTGGACCATCCCGCGCTGCCCCGCATTGTGGATATTATAGAAAACAATGTGACGATTTACGTTGTGATGGATTATGTAGAAGGCTTATCTCTGGACAAGATATTGGCAGAGTACGGAGCGCAGCCGGAGGAAATGGTCATAGAATGGGGAAAACAAATCTGTGACGCGCTGATATATCTGCATGGACAGAACCCACCCATTATCTACCGGGATATGAAGCCGGCCAATGTTATGCTCAAGCCGGAGGGCAATATCAAAATCATTGATTTCGGCATAGCCAGGGAATATAAAGAGCAGAGGCTGGCGGATACCACACTGCTTGGAACCAAGGGATATGCGCCGCCGGAACAGTACAGCGGACAGACGGATGCCAGATCGGACATTTATGCGCTGGGAATGACATTGCATCATCTGCTCACGGGGATTGATCCCAGAGCGGGGGAAGCATATGCTCCTGTCAGAATGTGGAACCCTGAATTATCCGAGGGTATTGAACTGATCATCAACAAATGTGTGGAACCCGCAGCGGAAAACAGATACCAGAACTGTCAGGACATTCTATATGATTTGGAGCATCCCGGTCTTATCACTGAGGGCTATAAGAACAAACAGAAGAGAAAATTACGTATATTTTGCGCTGCGTTTACACTGGCAGTTCTCTGTCTGTTCTCGGGTATAGTCTGCGGAAAGATGTCGGAATACATCAATAACAGTGATTATGACGTGCTGATCTCCACTTCCACCGCGTCTTCCCTGGAGGACAAGGCGGCCAGCTACAAAAGAGCCATAGAAATATATCCGGAACGTACTTCGGCCTATCTGTATCTGCTCCAGGCATATGAGGACGAGGGAAGGTTCAGCAAGTCGGAAAATGATGAATTTCTGGCATTGTACAATGCTCATAGGGATTCTTTTGACGAATCCGGAACGGATGTGGCTGAACTTAAATATAAGATCGGAATGATGTATTTTAATTACTATACGGAGGATGACGGAGGATACAGTTTTTCCACAAGAGTGCAGAAGGCATATTCTTTTTTTGTAGAAAATTATGAGAGCGGAACAGAATTTGAAGGAAAAGCATTATCGGACTGTTACTACCATATATGCTCTTTTTATAAGAAATATATTCTGAGCGCTTCCACGGTGGAAGAAGCATCAAAGGATAATTTTGATATTTTGTTTGAAACCATAGAAAGCGCCCTGAGCAGTGTGGAGAATGCCGGCGCCTACGATCAGCTATCTTTATACAACGGTACATTTATGCTGCTGTATGATCAGAGAAACAACATTGTCCAGGTGAATGTGGAGCAGGAGGAGGTTCTGGCCCTGCTGGAAAAAGTACGGGATCGCGCCGCCGCTCTGACGGTACAGAAGGAACAGTCTCAAAAATTGCAGCAGGAAATACTGGACAACTATGATACATACAGAGAGGCGATTGAGAGGGCGTATAGAAATGCCCAAGAGAGGATTTAGATATGGCGGAGACATTATCCTTGATCTCGCTGATTTCTTTCCTGGCCGCCGGAGCGTTTGGCATATTGACGGTGATTCTGTGGTTTGTGTTTCGGATTCCCACTGTACAGGGAGAACTGTCGGGGAGAATTGTCAGAAAAAGTATCGAGCGTATGCGTAAAAGCAATGAGGAGGCAGCAAAGCCCATCTGGGAACCGGGAACAACCATGGGAGAGCATCAGCAGTCCCCCGCTCATATGAGACAGGCAGAGAAAAGCAGGAGCGGGGGAGAAAAAGCGAAGACGGATCTGCTGTCCCAAGGCCCGCCGGGAGTGGATCATGGCGGGAAAACGGAACTGCTGACAGGGGAAAGGGGCACGGAAGCCGCTGCGAAAGGGCCGCTGAGCCGCAGGGCGCCCATGGTCAAAATAGTTCTGATAGAGGATATTCTTTTTATACACACAAGAGAGGTGATTGAGTGAACCGGATGAAAAGAAAGCGGTGGTATTATCGCCTGGCCGCGATTTTATTGTCTTGTTTTTCCGGGACATTTCTGCTGATGCCCCTGGCCGGCAGGTTTCCCCAGAAAAATGCCAAGGTAGTTCTGGCTTGTGTGGGAGCATTGTTCTGGATAACAGGGATCGGCGGCTACACACTGCTCCTTCTGGCCCACAGGGCGGAACGCAGAACGGACGGGAAGGATGAAAGGGCAAAAAGAACAGGAATTTTTCCTGTAAATACAGCTGCTTTGATTCTGGACATTATTTTTGCAGTGGGAGTAGTGATCTTGACTCTATGGTCGGGAAAATTGTTCATGCAGCGCTATGGGGCGTATGTGGTACTCTTTGTAACCACCATGGCTTTTCATATGCGGCTGCTGCTGGGTCTCTGGCCGGACAGAGGAAGAAAATGCTCCAAGGGAGGTATGAAGAATGACCGGGGTGGGAAGAAAGGCACCGGGAGGTAAGATGCGGGTCATGGATGAGATTATAAAAAGATACAATGTACGAAAGCGTCTGGCCATAGGGATGTCCCTGGTGATGGTGCTGGGTTTGCTGTCAAATTCTCTTATGCAGGTGAGAGCGGAGAAAAAAGAGGTAATTATTACAGTGACAGAAGATGAAGGGGGCCCTGTGGAAGGTGCGTCTGTCATTTATACCATTACCAGGGGAAGTGCCGGGTCCGTATCGGGTGACGGCGCCGGAACCGTGTCGGGAGGCAGCGTCAGCGATGGGAACGGAAATATGCCATTTCCGGAGATAACGGGAAGCGGTACAACGGATGCTCAGGGGAAAATCACGATAGGAGTATCGGCTTTTACGGAGGGAATGACAATCTCCCTGGAAATCTCCAAGGAGGAATTTGGCAAAAGGATTGTCCCGGAACAGGCCCTGGAGGCCAATGTGGCGGTATCTCTCAGGAAAATACCCGAGATCCGGGTACTGGAGGGGGTATACAACAGGGCGGACCAGGAACTGGTCACAGTGATAAGCCGTGACAGTGACGGCGATGAGATCCGATATTCCACAGACGGCGTTAACTGGCAGGAGGAGGTGCCCACGGGGAAGGAGGCAGGAGAATACGCCGTGTATGTGCAGGTGTCCAGAGAGGGATACGAACGGTTTGAGACGGGAAAACTCACGGCCATAATCGAGAAGGCGAAATTCGATGTGGAGCTAAGTCCCTATAAGGCGGACTATGACCAAGAGGAACATCCGGCCCTGTCCTTCTCCGGGCTGGAGACAGGGGACAAGGTCATCTGCAGGTTAGAGGGGGCGAACAGGGACATCTGTTTCGACTATGACGGCGCCGATTCGGTGAAAGTGCCGGCATTCCGGACCCCGGGGGAATATGTTATCAATGTCAAAGTGGAAAGGGAAAACTATGAAACATATGAGGAGCAGATTACGGCGGTAATCAATTCGGTGGACATCCCGGGGCTGACGGCTGCTATGCGCAGTGATCTTGTATATAACGGGCAGGATCAGGAACTGTTGGAAGCGATCGAAGGGCTGGAGGACGGCGATAGGGTATCTTTTGCGGTCAAACCTTCGGCAGATGCGTCACAGTCCGTTGAATGGAAGGTACTGACAGATCAGGAAAGACCTCGAGCCTGTGACACAGGAACTTATCAGGTGGGGATCAAAGTAGAGAGAGAATACTATAACGAAACGGAAATAATACCTATTCCGGAAGTCTGTATTCAAAAAGCAGAGCCGCAACTGGTATTTGTGGATTGGCCCCAGGGAGACAGGGTTGATTATGACAGTCAGGGGGACAATATCTACCACTTCTCAGTGAGCTGTAACGCGCTGCAGCCCCAGGAGATTTCATACAGTGTGGAAAATGTGGTGGAGGATGATGAGACCGACATCGCGGAGATTGCGTCCGTGGTGGAGAACGGTGAAAATGCCGGGAATCTGATAATCACCCAGGCCGGACATATTATCAGAGTCACGGCCACCACGGCCGAAACTTCAAACTACACAAGCGTATCAGCGACTCGGGATCTGGTCATCCGGGATACGGACGAAGACCTGATCCGATTTGGGGAGAGCCAGGTCAACTTCACACTGGGGACAGATAATGAGATTTCCGTGCAGAGGGCGGAAAAGCGCCATGAGGATGATAATGGGGCGGTTACATATGAAGGAGAGGTAACGGGTTTCGCAGGGGAGCTGAAGGATGTGGGAATAGAACTGTCCGACAGCGGAGAAGTTTTGCTGGAAGACCTGGGACTTTTAAGCGATGCGCTGGGGAAGAAAGGGAGTCTGAACATTGTTATTACCGCCAGCAAAAGAGAGGGAACCAGGGAATATGAAGGGGGAATCTGGGGCGTATATGCAGAATGTCAGGCCCGTTATACCATCCTCCTGTCCACGGAAGAGATCCCGGAACGGGCGTATACAAAATACAATTCTGCGGGAGAGGAAATCCTGCCCGGGAATCTGGTCAACGGGTGGCACAATACGGCGGTTACGGTTCGACCGGCGGAAGGATATAGCATAGCCCGGGACAGGGTTATAAATGCTTTTGGCCATAGTGTGGTATTTGGAGGCGGGGAAGGCAACAGGAAAGATGACCAGGGCGTTAAAAGCAGAATCATCTATCTGAAGAATGAGAAAACAGGCGGAATCACGGCTCCCATCACAATTGACCTGGAGAAACTGGATAATGAGAAACCTTATGATCTGCAGATTCATTTCCCGGAGCCGGAGCAGACGAAGGACGGAATAAAGTATTACGACGGAGAGATTACCATCATCTTTACCGCAAAGGATGATACTTCGGGCGTGGAAAAGTTCCACTGGTCCTATAAGAGTGACGGCGGTGCGGGCAGTACCCTGAAGAATGCCGAAGGGGATCTGGAGGCAGTACAGGATAAGGAAGATCCCACAAGATATACAGCTTACCTGACACTCCCGGAGAAGGAGGCGGAGCAGCTTAGAGGGCATCTGGAGGTATATGCCCAGGATGCTGCCGGCAATTTGTCGGATGTTTTGCCTGCTGACGGAATCTTTGTGGTGGATACCATAGCGCCGGAGCAGAACGTCAGTTTCGGGCTGCGGGATGGGGACGGAACCTGGCAGACGGTGGGGACAAAGCATTATTTCTCCGGTTCCGTGGACTTTGCATTTCACATTTCCGAGGCTAATTTCTTCGGGGAAGATGTACATATAAGCCTGTCAAAGGACGGGGGAGCGGCCCGGGAGCAGTCTGTCACATGGAAATCCGTCGGAGAGGGGGAGTATGAGGCAATGCTTACCCTGGAGGAGGACGGGAATTATGTAATAGGAATGAACTACACGGACCGCTCCGGCCATGAGATGCCCTCCTATACTTCGGGAACCATAGTGGTGGACACCACGGCACCGGTGATTGAGTTTGCCTATGAAGATCACAGCGGCGAGAATCCCCAGAGGGCAGTCATCACCGTGACGGAGCATAATTTCCGTCAGAGCGATATAGTGGTGACAACAAAGGCAGAGGACATTGCGGGGCAGGAAGTTTTGATCGAAGATCTGCAGAATTATCTGAGAAACTGCCGGTGGGAGCATGAAGGGGATGTACACAGGGCGTATTTGTCAGATGTGTTTGCGGACGCGATCTATGTCCTGACATGCAACTACCAGGACCTGGCGCTGAATCCGGCGGAGGTGAGGACGAACCCCTTTGTGGTGGACCATACTCCGCCGTCGGCGGACAAAATGTCGGTAAGTTATTCCGCTTCCGTAAAGGATACGGTTCTGTCAGTTATTACCCTCGGGTTCTATAATCCTGCGGTCACGGTGACGTTTACGGCATATGACGACACGGCGGGAGTGGATTATTTTACATGGAGTTATAAGCGGCAGGAGGGCGTCAGTGCGGAAAACCTGGAGCAGTATGGGGATACGCAGATCGCTGCCGTGCAGGATTTTGCGGACCGGGCAAAATTCACCGCGTCCATAACGCTGCCCGGTGAACAGGCCCGGCAGCTTCGGGGAAGTATTGCCTTCACCGCCACGGACAAGTACGGAAATGAAAGTAAAAAATTGACGGACAGCGGTTATGTGTTGGTGGTTGATACCGTATCGCCTGTCATCACGGCGGAATATTCGCCTCCTGACAATAGCTTTGGAGGCAAGCTGTATTATAATAAGGCGCTGACGGCCACCTTTACGGTTGCGGAGTCAAATTTTTTCAGCGAGGATGTGATTGTGATGCTGGCGAAAGATGAGGAAGAGCCGATTCGGGTAGAGCCGGTCTGGAGGGATCTCTCCGCGGACGTGCATGAGGGGACCTATGTGATTGAGGCGCCGGACAGCCACGCCAATGACGGGGATTATGTATTTACGGTAAGTTACACGGACAGAAGCGGTAATGCCATGGAGGAGTATACCTCCGACATATTTGTGATAGATACCATACTGCCGGTTATCGAAGTGCAATATGACAATGGGAGTCCCGTAAATACATTGGCGGACGGCCAGGGAATGACAAGGAAGTATTTTCCCGCTCAGCTGAGTGCTACCCTCACCATCACGGAACACAATTTCAATCCGGAGGATATCGAATATAGCATTGCGGCCGCAGATGTGGCCGGCAACCCGCTGGACGCCGACGCGTTGTACAGGGTTACCGGATGGAGTTCCGACGGGGATGTCAACACTGCGACCATCGTATTTCCGGGAGACGCCAATTATACATTTGACATTGCGTATACGGACCTGGCCCTGCATGAGATGGCGGATTATCCCACGGAATATTTTACGGTTGACACTTCCATGCCCGAGACCCCGGAGGTGACTTACAGCGCCAGTGTGCTGGACACCATACTGGCGAATATCAGCTTTGGATTCTACAATGCCCAGATGACCGTGAATGTCACGGCCGTGGACAGGATTTCCGGTGTTCATGGCTTTGTCTACAGCTATTTGAAGGCGGACGGGGTAAGCACGGTCAATGCGGAACTGGCGGAGCAGCCCATAGAGGAAGCCCAGATCAGCTTTTCGGAGGGGGGAGCCGCGGCCACTGCCAGCTTTCAGATTTCCCAGGCGGCTCTCGCCGCGGGAAATCAGTTCAACGGCACCGTCAGAGTCAGAGCTACCGACAGGGCGGGAAATCAGACTGACGATCTGCAGGACGGGAAGCGGATTGTGGTGGACAACATCGCTCCCACAGCCACTGTGGAATATAATATGCCGGTGCAGGAGGCGGACAATATCTCCTACTATGACGGTGACATAAACGCCACGGTCACCATCCAGGAGGCAAATTTCTATTCGGAGGATGTGACGATTTCCGTGACCAGGGACGGGGCGCCTTACACCGTAACGCCGGTGTGGAATGACAACGGCACGGATGTTCATACAGGAAATTTTACGCTCACCCAGGACGGGGACTATTTTGTGGAAATCAACTACGCGGATAAGTCAGGAAATACCATGCAGCAGTACCTGTCGGAACAGATGACCATAGACACGCAGATAGAGGAAGCGGTCATCACCGTCAATGGTATGGAAGGGGACGGGAAGGCGTTTAAGGATGAGGTAGTGCTGGAAGTCAGCTTCGAGGATACAAACTTTGAAGACTATGAGATCCTGCTGACCCGGACAAATTTTGCCAATAAGAACATGGATGTGACGGAGCAGTTTGTCGGAGGACGGGTGACCACAAACGCGCTGGGAGGTTCCGGGCGTTTTGACACATTTTTAAAGACTCCGGAGAACGATGGGATCTATACGGTCAAAGTCAGCCTTTCTGACAGGGCGGGTCACACCGTGGAAAAAACGGTGACTTTTACGGTAAACAGATACGGCTCGGTATACGAATACAGCGATTATCTTGTGAACTTGATCAAGGATGGCGGAGCATATATACAGAGGATGGAGGAGGATCTGCTGATTACGGAATACAATGCGGACCGCCTGGTGAGCCAGTCCATTGACATTGAGATTTCCAGGGATGGAAAGCCGCTGGAGAATTGTGACTATACAGTTATACCACAGAGCAACGAGACGGCGGAGGCAGAGAACAAAAACTGGTATCAGTATCAGTACATCATCCCCAAGGAGAATTTTTCCTCCGACGGCGTATACAAGATATCGGTGTCTTCCACAGATCAGACCGGAAATACACCGGAGAATACCAATTATGAGGACAAGGCAATTCTGTTCAGAGTGGACAGTACGGCTCCGGAGATCAACAGTATTACCGGACTGGAGAGCGCCATCGTCAATGCCACCAGTCTGGAGATTAAGTATACTATTTACGACACCATAGGCCTGGAGTCCGTGGCTGTCTATCTGGACGGGAAAGAAAAAGAGAACATTACGGATTTTGCAGAGGATGCTCAGAATTATTACGGAAGTCTGCTTCTGACAGAAAATCCCCAGGCCCGGAGAGTGAGGCTGGTGGTGAAGGACCTGGCCGGCAATGTGACGGACACGGACGCGGAAAATTTCATAAGCGCATTCGCGTTCACTCCTTTTGTCACCATATCCACCAATGCCGTTGTACGCTGGTATGCGGACAAGGCGCTCTTTTGGGGAAGCATTGGAGGAGCGGCCGCAGTGGTCGGATCGGCAGCGGGAAGCGCCATATTGTTCAGACGCAGAAGAATACGGACAGCCAGAGCATAGCAGGGGAAAAGAGGTGGGAATATGTACATGCTGAAGGACCGGGGAATTATCAGCGAGGTAAACTGCGGCAGTAATTTTGAATATGTACTGGAGAACAGCGCCCATTTTGTCAATACGGACTACAAGGTATTGCAGAGCCAGACCAACGGCATCTTCGTGCAATGCATGAAGATGCTGCGCAACGGAAAACTGGCGCTGTATTATGTGACAGACGACTACAGGCATCTGGAATCCATGTCTGCCAACATTACCCCGGACATACTGGTGCTGGTGGTGATCAATCTGCTGGCGGATGTGATAGAAGTCAGAAACAATGGTTTCCTGGACTGCCAAAACATTGATTTATCCTGGAATAAGGTGTTTGTGGAGCAGAATACCCTGAAGGTTAAGCTGGTATATATCCCTGTCAGCGAGAGGGTTTTTGGCAGCTATGCAGAGTATGAAAGCGAATTGCGGATCAGTATCGTAAAGCTGATCAATCTGGTGTTTTCCTCCCCCGACGAGCGTCTGAAGCATCTTGTAAGTGATCTGCGGAACGGCTCCCTGTCCCTGGAGGAAGTATACAATAGATCCAGAAACGCGGGAATGCCGCCCATCATAAATCCGCCCGCGACAGATGATATGCCGGGGACGGAAGAGGAACGCATCCGAATGGTGGCCCTGAATGCGCCGGAGCCCTTTGAAATCCTCATTGACAGGGAGGAGATGCTGCTGGGAAAGAAGCGGGCGCTGGTGGACGTGGTGATTTCCTTCAACAATATGATCAGCAGGAAGCATTGCAGAATCAGCAGGGACAACGGAGCATTCTATATTTCCGACGAGGGAAGTGCCAACGGCACATATGTAAACCGGGTTAGGTTGTCCCCGGGGCAGCGGCAGCGGATCAAAAAAGGAGATATTATCCGTCTGGCGAACAGTGATTTTCGGATAGTTTAAAGCAAAGAGGTGCGCACATGCCAAGACCGAGAGTGATCATAGCGGACGAGGACAGGGGCTACATCATGCCCCTGCAGCTGAAATTTGTAAAAGAGTTTTTTAACCGGATAGACCTGGAGATTGTCACGGACAGGCAATATTTTCTCGAATTGTTTTCCCAGCCTCAGAAGGCGGATCTACTCATACTGTCAGAAGAACTGTATGACTCATCCCTGCAGAAGCATAATTTAGGATACATTTTTGTGATGACAGAGCAGAATGAGGAGACCGGGACAGAAGAATTAAATGTGAATAAGCTGTACAAATACACCAGTGTGAAGGAAATCTTTAACGAGATTGTGGGGAAGAGCAAGGAAGCCCTTCATATGGAAAGGGATGAAAAGCAGGAGACCCGTATCATCCTTGTCACCTCCGCCAACGGAGGCGTGGGGAAAACAACCATTGCCATGGGGGTGAGCGCGTTTCTCACACGATATTATGGAAAGCGAGTGCTGTATCTGAACGCAGGCAGGCTGCAAAACTTCCAGTATATGCTGGATAATGATACGCCCATCACATCTCCCGAGATATACACGAAGCTGCAGAATCCCTCGAGTCAGATCTATGAAGAGATCAGGCATGTCCTGCGGAAAGAGGCGTTCAGCTATCTGCCCGCATTCAAGGCCGCGCTGATGTCCATTGGTCTCAAGTACGCAATATACGGTAAAATTGCCCTTTCCGCAAAAAAAAGCGGAGACTATGACTTTATTGTGATTGACACGGAATGTACCTTTGACGAGGATAAGGCCCGCCTGCTGGACACCGCAGACAGGGTTGTTATCGTTACGGAACAGAGCGTCAACGCGGTACATGCGGTGAACGCGCTGATCTCCAATATCAACGGTACGAAATCCGACAAATATATTTTTGTCTGCAATAAATTTGAAAAAGAGGCTTACAATGCGTTGATTTCCCCTTCGGTGACGCTCAAGTTTGCAGTCAATGAGTATGTGGAAAAATTTTCGGTAAGTGGTATCACCAAATGTGAGGAACTTTCTGAAAAAGAAGGAATTAAGAAAACGGCGTTCCTGCTGTTATAGCGGGACGTCCGATTGGGGCCGGGGTGCTCCGGTGCGGAGGATTCAATGGAAAAATCTACGATTATTATAAGATTTATTATCACCAAAAGAGGTTTTGAAGTCGATGTGGATGTCCCGCTGGATATCACCGCCAACGAACTGGTGCTGGCATTGAGCAGCGCTTATCAACTGGGAATAGACCAGGCCGATATAAAGAAGTGCTATCTGCAGGCAGAAAATCCCATTGCCCTGCTGAAGGGAAACAGAACCCTGCGGGAATTCGGGCTGAGAAACGGAAGTGCCGTATATTATACCAACGAATGTTAATTGTTTCGGCTACATACATAATAATTGAATGGGTGACAGGCAGATGAATGAGAGATATAAGGTAGTTCTTTCCAACAAGAATATATATAAGGAGATAGAGATCACTTCGGAGCGAAAGTCTCTTACGGTGGGAACTGCCATGGATTCTGAGGTGAGACTCAGAAAAGAATTATTTTTCGGAGAAATACAGCTTAAGTTTCAGATGACGGACGGCCTGTGGAGCGTGCTGTGCTCGGACAACCTGTACTTTGATGTGGGGGATGTCAGGAAAATGATGAGCCTGCGGCTGGAACATGGCGCAGCGGCGAAGGTCTGCTACCAAAATTCGGATCATGAAGTATTTACGCTGGAATTTGGTATTGACTTTGACTACGAAGAGAAAAATTATGACAGAAGGATATGGATTGACGCCCCGGGGCAGTTGCTGGTAGGAGGTACAGAGGAAGCGCAGATCCGTCTGGACAATCCCCATGTGGGAAAAGACTGTTTTTTATTAAAAAAAGAGGGGCAGCGTCTTGTGCTGTATGACAGAGGCTGTCGGTACGGCGTATATGTCAACAGGGAAAAGATCGAAGGGAAAAGAGAAATAGAGGAGTATGACTTTATCTCTATCGTGGGAATCAGCTTTTTCTATAAAAGGGGATCCCTCTATACATCAAAAGATCCCTCTATTACCGTGAACGGTTTGCGGCAGGAGGCGGCCCGGCCCGGGACAACGGTGCTGAAGTATCCCAAGTTTAACAGAAACACCCGAATCCAATGTGAGATTCCGTCTGATAAAGTACAGATACAGCAGCCGACGGCCAAACCCAATCAGCAGAAAAAGAGTATTATTCTGTCGCTGATTCCTACCATTGTCATGCTTGCGATGACCATAGTCCTGCGGGGGATTATAGACGGCGGCGGTACGCTGGTGGTCTACAGCGCCGTATCCATGGGGATGGGCGCCATTATGTCCATTGTCACCTATGTCCAGGACCAGAAGAAGTACCGGGTGGAGACCCAGGAGCGGGAAAAGGCATACAGAGGCTATATCGAGGAAAAGGAGACGCTGATTCAAAGCAGCAGGGAAAACGAACTGCGGGTTATGAGGCTGATCTACGAATCCCTGGACGACAGCATACAGGACGTAATGGACTTTGGAAAAAGGCTGTTTGAAAAGGGTCCTGAAGACGAAGACTTTCTGAAAGTATATCTGGGCACCGGGGCCGTGGAGTCGGCCAACCAGATCCAGTTTTCGAGACAGGAGTTTGTTGACGCCACAGATCCCATAAGCCTGTTGCCGGCGGAAATCGCCCAGAAGTATAGGCGTATGGAGAATGCTCCCATCGTGGTGGATTTGAACCATTCCGGCGGAGTGGGGATCGTGGGGGAGGCGGCGCAGCTCGGTCAACTGCTGCGCAATATGACTTTGGATCTGGCGATCAGACATTTTTACCGGGATGTGAAACTGGTCTATCTGCTGGACCGGGAATATGTCCGGGAATTCCATTGGGTGCGCTGGCTGCGAAATGTGAATAACGATAAGCTGGATGTAAGGAACATCGTCTGCGATGAGGAGAGCAAGAACCTTCTGCTGGAAAATCTCTATGTGATATTGTCGGAGAGGGAGACATTGCTGGCCGAGAAAAAGGAGTGCAGATTTGAGGAACGGTACATTGTGTTTGTGACGGACGCCTCCATGATCGCGACCTATCCTGTATCCAGATATGTGAAAGACTGCGCAAATTATGGATTTACCTTCGTGTTTTTGGAAGAGCATGAGGAGGAGATTCCCCGGGGCTGTACGGAGATCATACGGCTGGGCGCCGGGGGAACGGGAGAAATTCTGAATACCCGCAACGGGGATAGTGCGGTCTCCTTCGAGTATCCGGCCGTCACAAACAAATTGGCGGAAGAAGTGGCTCTGAAACTGGGAGCCATCCATGTGGATGAAGTCACCCTGGAAAGGCAGTTGACAAAGAGAATCACAATGTTCGAATTACTGGGAATTATTTCCGCAGAGGACCTGGATCTGGAACGGCGCTGGAGAGAGGCCCTGGTATACAGGACGCTGGCGGCTCCCATCGGGGTGAAAAGCAATAATGAGACTGTTGTGCTGGACATCAGCGACAGGGCGGAGGGACATGGGCCCCACGGCCTGGTTGCTGGGACCACAGGCTCCGGCAAAAGCGAAATTCTGCAGACCTATATCCTGTCCATGGCAACGCTGTATCATCCGCATGAGGTGGGATTTGTCATCATAGACTTTAAGAGGGGAGGAATGGCCAACCGGTTTGCCGGTCTTCCCCATCTGATTGGGACCGTCACAAATAACGACCGGCGGGAGATAAAGAGGTTCCGATTGTCCATTAAGGCAGAGATTGCCAGACGGCAGGAAATGCTTTTGGAGGCGGAGGTCAACCATATAAATGAATATATCAAGTTGTATAGGGCAGACAGGGTTAAACGCCCCATGCCCCACCTGATCGTGATCGTGGACGAATTTGCCGGGCTGAAGGCGGAATATCCGGATTTCATGAAGGAACTGACAGCGGCGGCTCACACCGGCCGCACCCTGGGAGTCCATCTGATCCTGGCAACCCAGAAGCCGGCAGTGGTGGACGCCCAGATCTGGTCTAACTCCAAGTTTAAACTCTGTCTGAAGACGCAGACAAAGGAAGACAGTAACGAGGTGATTAAAACGCCCCTGGCGGCGGAGATTGTGGAAGCCGGGCGGGCTTATTTTCAGGTTGGCAACAATGAGATATTTGAACTGATACAGTCGGCATACAGCGGGGCAGGGATTCCGGCGGGAAATGACGCGAAGGAAAATGTGTATGAGCTTTATGAGAGAAACCAGTGGGGTAAAAAGAAGCTGGTCTATACCAATAAGAAGAACAACAGAGACAGCAAAAACAGATCCCAGACGGATGCTCTGGTGGATTGTGTCAGAACGTACTGTGAGAGCAGCGGTATCCACAGGCTGCAGGGAATATGTCTGCCCCCTCTGAAAGCAATCATAAGGACCGATGAACTGGATTATGGGGATGCGGGTCTGCCGGGATATTCCATTCCCATCGGATGGTACGATGATCCGGAGCAGCAGCGGCAGGGAATCATGGAATTGGAACTTTCCGGGGATAATATATTTATCGTGGGATCGGCGCAAACGGGGAAAACCAGTCTGCTGCAGACCATTGCGTATGGGATTATGAGAAAGTATTCTCCCGACCAGGTCAATATATATATGATTGACTGCGGCAATATGACTCTGAAAAAATTCGAGAATTCCCGATATGTGGGAGGCGTAGTGTTATCCAATGAGGAAGAGAAATGCCAGAGCCTGTTCAATCTGCTCAATACCCTCGTCACCCGGCGGAAAAGGGTACTTTCGGACAGAGGGGTGGGAAACTTTGCCCTCTGCGCTGAAGCAGGGTACACGGATCTGCCTCTGGTGGTGCTGATGATTGATAATATGGCTGGCTTTAAGGAATATTTTCCGAAGCAGGCGGAGCGGATAGACAGCCTGTCCAGGGAGGCGCAGGCTGTAGGAATCTCCATCGTTATCACCGCTGCCGCATCAAATGCGCTCAGCTACAGGGAACAGACATACTTTGGGCGGAAAATGGCACTTCGCTGTAATGACAGCCAGGAATACGACAATATTTTCGGGCATTGTGGGGAAACGCCGGGTGGAAATGCCGGCAGCGGGTTGTTTATGTCCGACGGGCGGATCCTGGAGTTCCAGGCGGCTATATTTGGAAAAAGCGTGAAAGAAGGGGAGAGAAGCAGGGAATTGAAAGAGTACATAGAAGAGAGAAACAGGGATTTTGAGGATAGAACGGAAAGCATTCCCATGGAATAGGACCTGCGGAGGAAAGCCGCTTTTTACACTTGATTTTATCTTTCAACTGATTTAAAATAAATTCAATGGAGACCTTTAAAGTCCGAAGAAGTAAACTGGGAGGTTGCTGTATGCAAAAGCGGATATTGGTAGTGGATGATGATGCCATGAATTTGAACAGGACGAAAAGAATCTTGGAGAAAACGTACGAGGTTCTGGTGGCAGATTCGGGGAGCAAGGCATTGGACTTACTTTTATATGAAGAAGTGGATTTGATCCTGCTGGACATTGCTATGCCGGACATGGACGGCCTTGAGACTTTTGAACGCATGAAAGAGTTTCACAATGAGGCTCCGGTGATTTTTTTGACTGCCTCGGGGGATGAGGATGACGTGATGAGCGCAATCAGGCTGGGAGCAGTCAACTATTTGAAAAAACCATTTTATCCGCAGGATTTGCTGCAGCGGATTGCAAAGGAGCTGGATAAGAAATGAGAGCAGAGGCGCAGGTAAGTACACATTTGCTCATGGCTGGCGTTGTCAGTGTGTTCAGCACAGTGCTGATATTGGTCACCCTGGCCATGTCATGGGAATTATGGATCGTTCCCCTGATCGTTCTGGGCTGTATTGTGGTATGGTGGCTCCACATCGGGAGAGTCGGCTCGGGAATTCTTTATGAGAACATGTGTGCCTGGCTCATGTTGGGTGGCTTTTTCTTCTTTGGGGTACATAAGGCAAGCCTTTATGAAATACCTTCGGTAGCATGCGTGCTATTGCTGGTATTTTCGTTTTTGAACAGGAAGTGCCTGTTGTATATAACAGGTGCTTTTTATATGTCAGTGCTGTTATACCATTTCCTTTTTTTTCATGATATCGCAAGTACTATGGAAATTCAAGATGCAGTACGTCTGGGAATCGGAGCGGCTGTGGTGGCGGGAGCCGGGCTGATTGCGAGATACCGTGTCAACAGAAGCAACGAGGAGGGGGCGCGATATAGAAACATGCTGGCGCAGCTTGACGCGGCCAGGAGGCAGAACGCCGATTTCCTGTCAAATGTATCCCATGAACTGCGGACTCCTATCAATATGGTAATCGGCATCGGCGAAGTGGCCCTGTGTAAGCAAAATGTGGCTGAGATTCACGAGGATATACAGTCCATAAAGCTGGCCGGTAAACGTCTGTCCAGCCAGATCAATAATATTCTTGACTATACGGAGATCGTGGAGGGCACGCTCACGGCAACGAAAGAAGGATACAATATCACTTCGGTGGTCAACGATGTGATTACCATGACGGCGCTGCAAAGCAGCAGACACCATCTGGAAATGGTGTTTGATGTTGACCCCAAGATCCCTTCGATTCTTATAGGGGATGCCGAAAAAATTTCTCATGTGCTTAAAATCCTGGTGGAAAATTCCATAAAGTTTACAGAGGAGGGGGGCATCAATGTCTGCATCGGCTTCAGGCGTGAGAGTTATGGGGCTAACCTGATCATAGATATATGCGATACGGGCATTGGCATGACGGCCGCTCAGATGACGCAGATGGCAGATGATTTTTATCAGGCGGATTCCGGGAGCCGCCGTTATGCGGGCGGCTTAGGCCTGGGGCTCCCCGTTGCCCGTGGTCTGCTGCATTCCATGGGCGGTTTCGTTCATTTTGAAAGTAAGGAGCAGCAGGGCATGCAGGCCCACATTATCATTCCCCAGGGAGTGGGGGATGAAACCCCCAGCATTTCGGTGGCCAATGCCGGGCAAGTATGCATTGCTTGCTACTTCAGGCCGGAGAGATACAGCAATGACGAGATTAGACGGTATTATGACAGAATGATCCTGCACCTGGTGGAAGGGTTGGGCGTTGAGGGATACCAGGCTCATAACTTTGAGGGGCTGGAGAAACTGCAGCGGGAACATCATTTAACCCATATGTTCATCGCCCAGGCAGAATACATGGAGAACAGCGACTACTATGAGGAAATGGCCGGAAAAATCAGAGTGGTGGTGATTACGGACAGGAAGTTTGCGCTGGGCAGGGACAGCAGACTGATGGTCATCCGTAAACCGTTTTCGGCTCTTTCCATTGTCAATCTTCTCAATGGACAGCTGGATGCCAACGGATTTGAAAAGGCACAGGCGCCGGGACGCAGGCCGTTTACCTGTGCGGGAGTCCGGGCGTTGGCCGTGGACGATGAGGAGATGAACCTGGTGGTGGCCAAAGGCGTCCTGGGGAGTTACGGCATAAAGGTGGATACCTGTCTCAGCGGCAGGGCGGCAGTGGAGCGGTGCAGCCGGATGTCCTATGACATTATTTTCCTGGATCATATGATGCCGGGATTTGACGGCGTGGAAACGCTGCTGCGAATTCGGGAGATTAATAATGGAATGTACCGGGATCTGCCCATAATTGCCCTGACTGCCAATACAATCAGCGGCGCGCGGGAAATGTTTAAAAGCGAGGGATTTACGGAGTTTATACCAAAGCCCATTGAGCGTTCCCTTCTGGAGCGGGTACTGCGGCGCGTGCTGCCGAGAGACAGGTTCCAGAATGACGGAGAGACGACTGCTTCGGCTGTGGTACCGATTTCAGTACCGGAGGAAACGGATTGTGTATCCTGTGCCGAAGGAAGTGAGTCGGAGGCAGAGCAGCTCTCCGGGTTTGATTCGTTGACGCAGGCCGGCATTAATGTGGAGATGGGGTTGGACTTCTGCGCGGGCGAGAAGGATTTTTATGTGGAGATGCTGCAGATGTTCGATTCCCAGGCCGAAGAAAAGAAACAGGAACTGGAGGATCTGTATAAGGCGGGCAACTGGGCGGATTACGCGGTAAAGGCCCATGCATTAAAAAGCACATCCCTTACCATAGGAGCAGAAGGGCTGTCGGCCTATGCGAAAACCCTGGAGCAGGCGGGAAAGAATGAAGACGCAGAGTATATCCGGGAGAATCATCCCGTGCTGCTGGACATGTACGACGAGGTTTGCAGGAGCATTGCAGGGCAGTTGGACAGTTTGTAATTTAGGAGGAAATGCAGCGTGATAAAAAAATGGTTTGAAATAATCTTTAACCATAAGATCAGTCTGCGGGAGCGTATGTTCCGCCTGGTTACAGGCATCAGCATGATCGCGCTGATATTTGTATTGCTGATGAGCAGAAATCTTTTAAGCCTTTTCATCTTGGTGGTAAGCCTTATTTTCATGGCTTTGGTTGTAAAGTACAGCATTCGAAAGGGTTGTATTAACACAGGTGCCACGGCCATTGCGGTGCTCCTCCTTCTGCTCTTTCCGGTGAGTTTTTTTACGGCGGGCGCGATATACGGCGGGGCGCCTGAATGGTTTGTGCTCTGTTTTATTTACATCAGCATTGCCCTGCAGGGAAAGCGGAAAGGGGTGTTTTTCCTCCTCTGCTCGGCGGAGACGCTGCTCTGCTACTATATCGCGTACCATTATCCCCTGTTTGTGGAGAGGAATACCACGGCCCAGGCCTATTTTGATTCCGCGCGTTCCGTTATTCTTGCGGGAGGATTGACCAGTATACTGCTGCTCTTCCAGAATCATCTCTATGAGGAGGAGAATAAACTCTCCATACAGCAGAAAAAGGAAATTGAGGAATTAAACCGGGCGGAAAACCATTTTTTCTCCAGCATGAGCCACGAGATCCGTACCCCCATCAACACCATCATCGGATTGAATGAGATGATTCTGCGGGGAGACATTCCCGAGGATATTGCCGAAAACGCCAGGAATATCCAGGGGGCCAGCAAGATGCTGCTCACTCTTATCAACGATATATTGGATTTGTCTAAAATCAAGTCGGGAAAGATGGAAATTGTAAACACCTCCTACGAGACGGGGGCACTCTTTTCGGAAATTGTCAATATGATATGGATCAAGGCAAAACAAAAGGGGCTGGATTTTCGGCTGCAGGTGGATTCCTCCATTCCCAGCATGCTCTGCGGGGACGAGGTGCGAGTCAAGCAGGTTTTGATCAATCTTTTGAACAATGCCGTGAAGTACACAAGCGAGGGTTCCGTTAAACTGTCCGTTCGCTGCGAACGCCTGACTCTGAACAGGGTGCGGGTCTGGTACTCTGTGGAGGATACCGGGCAGGGGGTGAAAAAGGAAAATATTCCGTACATATTCAACGCCTTTAAACGGGTGGATGAGAGGAAAAACCGTCATATTGAGGGCACTGGCCTGGGGCTTAACATTGTTAAACAACTGGTGGAACTGATGGGAGGTGAAATCAGCGTCAACAGTGTGTATACCAAAGGATCAACCTTCATTGTGTCGCTGGAACAGGACATTGTGGACAGCAAGGAGTTGGGGACATTTACCCTTGAGTCCCGCACCAGGAGCCATGAGGGGGAGCAGTATAAGCAGAGTTTTGAGGCGCCGGAGGCGCATCTGCTGGTGGTGGATGACAATGATATGAATCTGCTGGTGGTGCGCAAACTGCTTTCGGAAACAAAGCTGCATATCCATACGGCTTCCAGCGGTGCGGAATGTCTGCGGCTCACGCAGAATCAGCATTATGACGGCATTCTGATGGATCACATGATGCCGGAGATGGACGGGATAGATTGTCTGCATGCACTGCGGGCGCAGCCGGGAGGCCTGTGCCAGAATACTCCCGTGATAGCACTGACGGCCAATGCGGGGAGTGACAATCAAAGCATTTATCGAAAAGAGGGGTTCAGCGGATACCTGGCCAAACCGGTCAACGGCGCGCTGCTTGAGGCCGCCGTATTGAGCATCCTGCCGAAGGAACTGGTAAAACTTAGTGAGGAGACCAGTCAGGCCGAGATCGGAAAGGATATCCTGATCTTTGAGCAGGCCAAGCGCCTGTCCATTATGGTCACCACGGACAGCGTGTGCGACCTCCCGGAATCACTCACGAAAGAGTTCGGCATTTCCGTATGCCCGTACTATGTCTGCACGGATCAGGGGCGTTTTCTGGATGAAATTGAGTTGAAGGCGGATGAATTGCTGACCCATATAGAGGAGGGGAAGAATGGCGTATCGGAACCTCCGGATGTGGAAGACTATGAAAGATTCTTTGCGGAAAAACTTACCGAAGCCCAAAATGTGATACATATTACCATGGCCAGGAATGTCAGCCGGGGGTATCAAAATGCCGTGGAAGCGGCGAAATCTTTTGAGAATGTTACGGTGGTGGACTCCGGACATCTCTCCAGCAGCATGGGGCTTGTGGTGTTGTATGCCGCTTATCTGGCGGAGAACCATGCCACAAAAGCGGAAATAGTCAAAATCGTGAAAAACCTGCAGCGATATATTTCTTCGGCGTTCATCATTGACAGTACCCATATGATGTGCCGCGCAGGAAGGATTTCCAAGAGGGTACAGATTCTCTGCGACGCGCTGCTGCTGCATCCCATCCTGGAACTGCGGCATAGCAAAATGGTTGTCGGGGACATGAAGATGGGCAGTTTCAAGCATGTTACCAGAAGCTATATCCGAAAAGTGCTCATGGACACAAGGAATATTGACCGGCGCATCCTGTTTATTACTTACGCCGGAATGGAGGAGCAGAGCCTGGAGTATATCAAGGAACTGGTGCAGCAGCACTGCCCGTTTGAGAGGGTATATCTGCAGAAGGCATCCTCCGCCATCTCCTGTAACTGCGGACCGGGGTCGTTTGGGCTGCTGTTCATGAAGAAAAATGAAGCGGAGATATCATTCTCAGGTTCATCAAAGTGGGAGACGGATAATTGAGTGCCGCTTGATGTGTTTTTGACGTAGAAATGCCGTAGACTGTAGACGTGAAGGTCTGTAAACCTCTGTGCTTGCGGACCTTTTCTGCTACATTGCCCTATATCAACTGCATACATAGTCTAAGAAAAAAATATAAATATTGATATTCCCTATTGCAAAAAAAGAGATTCTGTGATAACATACATTTGTTAGGTCGCATTAAAGTTGAGAACACTACAAATTTTGTAATGCCGTCCTGTGATTTGGCTCCATGGTCAAGCGGTTAAGACATCGCCCTTTCACGGCGGTAACACGGGTTCGATTCCCGTTGGAGTCACTTTTATATGGTGCGATAGCCAAGTGGTAAGGCATCGGTCTGCAACACCGTCATCGCCGGTTCAAATCCGGCTCGCACCTCTGGAAAGGATCCCGACTGTTCGGGGTCCTTTTTTACGATAACTCTGATTCTGTATGGAAATTGCTGCTGCAGCATTGGAGAAAACGGAGAAGGATTGTAATGGGCCACAGGAAGAAAACAGGAATTACGATTTTTTTGAGTATATTTGTCTGTCTGATCGGACTGGCAGGCAGCATGGCGGGCAGTCTGCGCTATGGGTTACGGGATAAGGCAGTTGATACACTGACGAGGGAGTGGGATCTATCCCAGATGCAAATCACAAAGATTGCGGCGTTTATGTCCATGGCTCAGTTTTTTGTGGTGATGGTAGACACCCCGGGGATTCAGGAAGCAGGGGCCATTAAGCTGTTGGATGCGTCGTATACGAGAGATTATATTGCTGCCAAAATGCGGGATTACCGGGATGATCTTCTGACAGGCAACGGAAAGGGCAGATTTGATTTTGAGGAGATCCGGCAGCTGGAAGAGGCGCACAGGGAGGAAGTCTGCCGGGATCTGCAGTACAATATTACTGCTGAGGATATGACAAAATACGAGACTATTTGGGATAATCTGGGATTGGCGGACAGGACCGCCCTGGAGTATTACCGAATTGACCGGCCGGGGTTGTTTTCTGCGGCGGGAATGATATTGTCCGGCTGGTTTCTGTTTCTTTCGGTACTGCTGGTGGCAGGGACAGGTGTGGGGCTGTGGTTTCTCAACGGACACAGCTTTGCGGGACATGGCATTTATGGAGGGGCTTTGCTGGCTGTCGGCATACTGGACTGTGCTGCCGCAGTGTCCTGCGGATGGGCAGCGGAGGCTGTAAACCGCTTTGTGGATATGCGGAGTAATTTGATGGCGTTGTTTTTTTCTCCCGTAGGCAATATGCTGCTGGGACTGGGAGTAATTTCTGCGCTGCTGGGTGTACTTGCGATTGCACTGTCTGCCCTGGAGAAGAGGAGATAGAGATCTGAAGGACCTTGGCTGCGGAATGCAGTCAAGGTCTTTTTTACGGAGGATACAGGGAGGTAAGTTTAAAATGAGTATAATGGGCTTTGTGATCGTGATTTTAATTTTTATTGTGGGCATCGGTCTGGTCAATGAGAAGTGGATTCACCTGCAGAGTGATATCTCTTTGGTGCTTTTCTCTTTGATTGTCAGCCTGGCGCTGCTGCTGATAGACATGGCGGTACCGGGGGAGTCACTTTCGGAACCGCTGCATCAGATTGCCAGTTTTGAGTTTGAGGCATATCTGCTGGACACGGTGCTCTGCTTCATGCTTTTTGCTGGGGCCAGTAAGGTAAATCTGGGAAAATTCCGTCAGAATCTTAAGGCCATCAGTCTGCTGGCACTGTTGACCACGGTGCTCTCCTCCCTCCTGTATGGTGTGCTGTTCTGGGGGGCGGCAAGATTGTTCCATGTGCCGGTGGATATATGGGTGTGCATTCTGCTGGGCTGCATAGTTTCCCCCACCGATCCCATCGCTGCCACCGGCATTTTAAACAAGCTGGGACTGTCCAAAAATGTGACTTCCGTGATAGAGAGCGAATCGCTCTTTAACGACGGCACAGGGGTGGCGCTTTTTGTATTTTTTAAAAGTATAGTGGGTCGCAGCGGGGGGAGTAATTTCCTGGTGGTGATGCTGAAGGAAGTGATGGGTGCGTTGGTGGTTGCCCTGGCCGTGTCTTTTCTGCTGGGCCAGTTAATAAAGCTGACCCGTGAGCCGGTGAGGCAGATTCTGATCAGTGTACTGGATGTGGCGCTGGTATATGCGATATGCGAACATTTTGGATTTTCCGGGGTGATCGCTTCGGTGGTCTGCGGCATGTATTTTGCCTATGTAATGGGAGGACAGGAGCGGAAACGTCAGGTATATGACCCCCATAACCTGTATGTGGACTTCTGGGAAATATTGGACAGCATACTGAATGCGGTTCTCTTTGTGATGATCGGACTGTCGGTGTTGAATGTGCATATCAGCTCCCATATCCTGTTTATTCTGCCGGTATCGGTGGCGGCGGTGATCCTGTCCCGTTTTGCCGGTGTGGCCCTGTCCAGCCTGCTGTTGGGAAAACACAAGATTCCCAGCAGCTACAGTCTGCTGGAATTCGTGTCTCTGATGACCTGGAGTGCCTTGAAGGGCGGCCTGTCTCTTGCTTTGGCCATGAGTACCCGGGAAATTCTGGATTCGGATGTATACCTGGTGGTACTGAACACGGCCTATATCACAATCCTTTTTACGGTGGTGGTACAGGGGCTGACAGTAAAAAGCGGCTATCGTCTCATTGAGCAGCACAAGGCCCGCCGGGTCCGCCGGCAGAGTGAGCGCAGGCAGGAAATATAGAAATTCACGGATAATTACGGACAGAAGGAGAAGAGCAGATGAAAATTATTATAGTGGGACTGGGGCAGACGGGGACTTTACTGGCTCGGCGGATCGCGGCAGAAGGGCATGACACAGTGGTAATAGACTGTGACAAGGAGAGGGTGGAGGCGGTCACCAACCTTTACAATGTCAGTGGGGTGTGCGGCAGCGGCGCGTCCAAGGAGATTCTGCTGCAGGCCGGGGCCGCCACGGCGGATGTGGTCATAACAGTATCCCCCATAGACGAGATCAACATGATGGCATGTATGGTGGCTAAAAAATGCGGCGCCCGATACACCGTGGCCAGGATTCACAGACCCGAACTGTCAGGAGACGGGGACTATTTTGCGGAGGCTTTTCAGATTGATTATATTACCAATCCCAAGCTGGATACGGCGCTGGAGATGTACCGGCAGATCGGAATGCCCGGAAAGGTAAAGGCGGATGCTTATTTCAGCGATGTGGCCACAATCATACGGATCAACATGGACAAAAACATTATCCCCGGCGGCAGCATGCCTCTAAAGGATGTGAAGGAATTTTTCGGCACGGATATGCTGGTGGCCACTGTCACCCGGGGAGAGAAGCTGTATATCCCCAAGGGGGATTTTGTGATCCAGCCCGGAGATGTGGTGGGCATCATTGCCGCAGATACGGTAATCCCCCAGATTATCATGAAATTGGGTCTGGCCCATAAGACTGCCAGGAAGGTGGTGCTGGTGGGGGGCGGCACAGTGGCTTATTATCTGGGAAAGAAACTGTTGGAAAATAAGAAGAGCGTTACAATCCTGGAGAATGACCGCAAGCGCTGCGCAGAATTGGCGCAGCTGCTGCCTCAGGCGGAAATCAGTTTTGCGGATGGGGTGGATGCCGAAGTTCTGCTGGAAGAAGGCATGAAAAAGGCAGATGTGTGTGTCTCCCTGACCGGAAACGACGATGCCAATCTGGTGATTTCACTGTTTGCCTGGTCCTGTGGTGTGAAGTCAGTGATTACCCGTGTCAATGCCACTGCCTATGAGAAGCTGCTGAACAAGGTAAACATGGATATCACTATCTCCCCGGCAGTGATTTCCGCAGACCGGGTTATGGGCTTTGTGAGGAATGTGACGGTTCACAATGCCAAGGGCAATGATATTCAGTGTTTGTACCAGCTGGCGGGAGGCATGGCAGAGGCGATAGAATTCGTTGCCTATGACAACTGCAAAAAGCTGGGGGTGGCTTTCAAACAGCAGGAGTTCAAGTTGAAAAAAGAAATTTTGGTGGCCATGCTGATCCGTCAGGGACAGGTGATTATTCCGGATGGCAACAGCTGTATCCAGTCCGGGGACCGGGTGGTGGTGATCAGTAAGAGAGGTCACGGACTGAACACGCTGAATGATATTTTTGCCCTATAGCCCTGCTTCCAGCGCGGCGAACACCTGGCCTATGGGTTCCTGGATGCACAGATCCGCAAAGCGGTCCCTGGGAGTAGGGGACATGTTTATGACGATCAGATGCTTTCCCTGAAAATAGTCGATGAGACCGGCGGCGGGATAAACCGCCAGGGAAGTGCCTCCGATGATCAGCACATCTGCCTGCCGGATGGCGGTGACGGCTCCGTTTACAGTGTCCTGGTCCAGGCCTTCCTCATAGAGCACCACATCCGGTTTTACCGGGCCGCCGCATTTGTCACAGCGGGGCGCATCTTTTGATTTCATTATATAGGCCAGGTCGTAAAAGGCATGACAGTCCTCACAGTAGTTGCGGAGTACGGAGCCGTGGAGTTCGTAGACATTCTTGCTGCCGGCGGCCTGGTGCAGGCCGTCAATGTTTTGGGTAATGACGGCGTCCAGCCTGCCCGCTTCCTCCAGGCGGGCCAGCATCCGATGGGCCGTGTTGGGGCGGGCATCGGGAAAAAGCATTTTATTGTGGTAGAAACGGTAGAACTCCTCCGGTTTTTTGCGGTAAAAGCTGTGGCTCAATATGGTTTCCGGCGGGAAGTCATACTGCTGATTATACAGCCCATCCACGCTGCGAAAGTCGGGGATTCCGCTCTCCGTGGAGACCCCTGCGCCGCCGAAAAATACGATGTGACGGCTGTCTCTTATAATCTGTACGAAACGATCTGATTCCTTTGACATGGAAGTTTCCTTTCTGATTTAGAGTTCCGCATCTTCTCTACAAGCACACGATGCGGGTGCTCCCCATGCGCCCACAGTGGTGTGCGCCTGTGGAGCAGTGTACTTTCCGAGAAGATGCTGATTAGAGTTCCGCATCTTCTCTGCAAGCACACGATGCGGGTGCTCCCCATGCGTTATTTAAAAAAATGACCGGGCAGTACAGGAAAGCACTTTCTCCTATTCTGCCTCGGTCATTTTCACTGGCCCTGTCCCCGCAGACTTTTACCTATCTGCCATGGCGGGCACAGGAACGATTATATTTCCTTATAGGCGGGAACAAAGATGGGGAAGGTGTCATTCCCTTTGAGTTCCTTGCCGGTGGAAATGGTTACTTCCTTATCTGTGATTACATATTCCATCTCCACGTTGCCCATGATGGTGGTGTCCTGCATCAGAATGCAGTTCTTCACCACAGAGCCGCGGCCAACCTTGACGCCTCTGAACAACACACAGTTTTCTATCTCGCCCTCAATTACGCAGCCATCGGCCACCATGGAGTTCCTGGCTCTGGATCTGCCTATGTATCGTGTGGGATTGTCATCCCGCACCCGGGTATAGATAGGGGAGCGGTCGAAAAGGGCGCTCAGGTTCTCGTCCTGCAGCAGGCGCATGTTCTCGTTAAAATAGCTGTTTTTGTCACTGATGCGGGCGGTGTAGCCGGTGTATTCATAGCCGTAGACCTTCAGCTGCTCCAACTGGGGAGCCAGGATGTCGCGCTCAAAATAGCTGAAGCCATGGGCATATGCATTGGATATCTGCTCGATCAGTAATTCCCTGTCAATCAGATAGATATTCATGGAGAAATTCTGGGGGCCATGCTCCTTGGGGTTGGTCTTGATCTGTGCCACCCGGCCGCTGTCCCCGTCCAGATTCAGAGTATAGTACAGATCGGTGGTCAGGGTGGGCTGCAGATTCATGAAACCGTAAGGAATTTCTTCTTTTTTATATGCGATAGTCACATCAGCGCCGCTGGCCACATGGGCATCAATCATGGCATTAAAGTCAAAATTGGCTACGATGTTGGCATCGGAGATAACCACATATTTCTCTTTTTGTATCTTCAGGAATTCCAGTATGCTGGCCAGCGCCTCCACTCGGCCATTGTAAACCTTAACGGTTTTCTCGGCGAAAGGGGGGACAATATTCAGACCTCCATGTTTGCGGGTCAGGTCCCATTCCCGGCCGGAACCCAGGTGACGCATCAGAGAACGGTAATTTTTGCGCACAATTACGGAGATATTGTCTATACCGCAGTTTACCATGCTGGACAGCAGAAAGTCGATCATGCGGTAACGGCTTGCAAAGGGGATGGAAGCCATCAGACGCTCGCTTACCAGTTCGGGAACCTGGTTGTCATAGCTGTTGGGAAAAATAATGCCCAGGGCATCCTGATTTGTATTTACCATAGTGATTCACCATCCTTTACATCATTTTCTACCATGGCCTTGGGACCCACCAGTGCTCTGGCGCCAATGTGCACGCCGGGTCCTACGGTGGCAACGCCGTTCTCATCATTCTCCGGCATTGCGCCCACCACGGCATTGACGCCGATCTCGGCATTTTCCGCCACGATGCAGTGCTTTACGGTGGCACCCGCATGAATGACGCTGCCTCCCATCACCACGGCGTCCTCCACAGTGGCACCGGATTCCACTTTGACGCCCGCAAAGAGAATGGAGTGCTTCACATGACCGTTGATGCGGCAGCCGTCCGTGATCATGGAGTTTTCCACCACGGCGTTGGCCCCGATCTTGTGGCCTGTCATACCGCTGTTGCGGCTGTATATCTTCCAACTCTCATCAAAAAGGTTGATGCCCGAGGTCTCGGGATCCATAATTTCCATATTGGCTTCCCAAAGGGAGGAAATGGTACCCACGTCCTTCCAGTAGCCGTTGAAATGGTAGGCGTACATCTGGCGGCCGTCCCGGAGCAGATTGGGTATAATATTATTGCCGAAGTCGTTGGAGGAGTTGGGATCCGCCTCATCCTCCACCAGATATTTCTCCAGAATGTCCCTGTTAAAGATGTAAATGCCCATGGATGCCAGATTGGATTTGGGCTTTTTGGGCTTCTCCTGGAACTCCGTGATCTTGTCATTCTCATCGGCAACCATCAGACCGAAACGGGAAGCCTCTTCCCAGGGTACCTCCATGACAGCCACACTGAATTCGGCGCCTTTTTCTTTATGGAACTGCAGAAAATCATTGTAATCCTGCTTGCAGATCTGGTCGCCGGAGAGGATGATTACGTACTCAGGGTCATACCGCTTGATGAAAGACAGGTTCTGGTAGATGGCGTTGGCCGTGCCCTTGTACCAGTCAGACCCCTGCGCCTGCTGGTAAGGGGGAAGCACATGTACCCCGCCATACAGGCGGTCCAGGTCCCAGGGCTGTCCATTGCCGATGTATTCGTTCAGTACCAGCGGCTGGTACTGGGTCAGTATACCAACAGTGTCAATTCCCGAGTTGACGCAGTTTGATAAGGGGAAGTCGATGATTCGATACTTTCCGCCGAAAGGAACTGCAGGTTTAGCCAGCTTCTGTGTCAGGGCATACAGCCTAGAGCCCTGTCCGCCGGCCAGAATCATTGCAATCATTTCTTTTGCCATACGGATTCTCCTTTTTGATACTTATTTGGTGTAATTTGCATATTACACTTTGTTATATATTAGCATTTCTGGACAATATAAACAAGTACTTAATGAAAAAAACAAAAACTCTTTTTAAATAAGAAAAATTTAAGAATTCCGACACGCTGCGACAGTTGAGCAAGTTTGAATTTTCTGCTATAGTAGAAAAATAGAAATGGTTTACCTCCGGCAGGGGGCAGTATCGGGAAGGAGGAAGGGCATGCGCAGGAGAAAAAAGGATGAATTGATTCCCTACAGCAAGACGAAGAGGGTCATATATGTTTACCGGCGGGGAAAAAAGCGACCGGCCGGCGTCATAGCGGGAGGAATATTGCTGGGGATCGGAGGCCTTTGCCTGTTATATTGCCTGTTTATTCTGTTTTTTGTGAGTTTTGGATCCTGGTTTTTTCTGGTGTGGGGCATTGGCGCACTGATACTGCTTCTATGGGGAGGTCTGCTGGCAGCCCGCAGGACGGAGCGGCTTCCCCGCTGGGTTAAAATTTGCTGGGGACTGCTGGTGGGAGTGGGGTTGACGGCTTTTGTTGGAGTGGAGGGGCTGATCCTTACGGAGTTTGGAGCCAGAGCCCGGCCCGGGGCGGACTATTGTGTGATTCTGGGTGCTCAGATAAAGCCCCATGGACCCAGTGATATGTTAAAACGCCGCCTGGACAGGGCTGTTGTCTATCTGACGGAGAATCCGGAGACCCAGGCCATCGTATCCGGCTGTCAGGGCAGCAATGAGCCTATGAGCGAGGCCAGGGGTATGTATGATTATCTGGTGGGTGCGGGAATTGCCCCGGAACGTATCCTGCTTGAGGAAGATTCCCGGAATACCTGGGAAAATCTGGAGTTTAGCGGCAGGCTTCTGAATCCTGGGGAGGACAGGGTGGTACTGGTGAGCAACAACTTTCACATGTACCGGGCGCTGCGGCTGGCCGGTGGTGCAGGCTACAGAAAGGTAGAGGGACTGTCAGCCAGTTCGTATCCCCTGATGCTTCCCAACAATATGCTCAGGGAATTCATGGGTGTGGTAAAGGATTTCTTTGCAGGGCATTTTTAGCTTGCCGTCCTGCCGGGAGCAGGCTGCCGGCGCAGCAAAAACATCAGTGAGGTATACACTATGGAGATTAATATAGGTGACATTCTGAAATTAAAAAAGCAGCATCCCTGCGGCAGCAGGGAGTGGGAGGTACTCCGGGTGGGAGCGGACTTTCGGCTGAAATGCAAGGGCTGTGGACATCAGATCATGATTGCCAGACGGTTGTTGGAGAAAAATATCAGGGAAATTGTTCCGGCAGAGTGATTTTTTGGGAATTTTCGGGGGAATGCAAAGTTTTTGCTTGCTTTTCCAAAGGCAGTATGTTATCATTGATAGCTGTGATATATTAATTCCTTGCTCCCGGCGAGGCGGGGGCCAGAGACCAAAAGGAGGTAACTTTAATGAACAAGTACGAATTAGCCGTTGTTGTTAGCGCTAAGATCGAGGACGAAGAGAGAGCACAGGTTGTTGAGAAGTGCAAGGCTCTCGTGGAGAGATTTGGCGGTACCATCACAGAGGTGGACGAGTGGGGCAAGAAGAGGCTTGCTTACGAGATCCAGAAGATGAAGGAAGGCTTTTACTATTTCATTCGGTTTGATGCAGAGCCCACCGCGCCTGTAGAGATCGAGAGCCGTGTCCGTATTATGGACAATGTCATCAGATACTTAGTCGTTAGACAGGACGAGGCATAAAGAAAGCGAGATAAAGCATGAACAAAGTAATTCTTATGGGACGTTTGACCAGGGATCCCGAAGTGAGATATTCACAGGGAGCCAGCCAGACTGCGGTGGCGCGGTTTTCCATTGCGGTGGACAGGAGATTTAAGCGTGAGGGAGAGCCGGACGCCGATTTCTTTAACTGTACCGCATTTGGCAAACAGGCCGAGTTTATCGAGCGCTATCTGCGTAAGGGCGTGAAGGTTGTGGTTTGCGGCAGGATTCAGAATGACAACTACACCAACAAGGAAGGTCAGATGGTCTATAGTGTCCGCGTCATGGTGGATGAGATTGAATTTGCCGAGAGCAAGAATGCATCGGCGGGCAATGGGGACGGCGGATACAATGGCGGTGGCTACATGGGCGGCGGCAACAGCGCTCCTGCGCCCAGTGGTGCAGGCGATGGCTTCATGAACATTCCCGATGGGATTGACGAGGAATTGCCGTTTAACTAAAAGGACGATTATTTAAAGATAGGAGGCACTGAAAATGGCTTACAATAAAGCAGAGAAATCTGATTCTCCCATGAGGAAGAAGGGCGGTATGCGCAGAAAGAGAAAGGTGTGCGTATTCTGCGGCAAGGACAATGTGATTGATTACAAGGACACCAACAAACTCAAGAGATACGTGTCCGAGAGGGGCAAGATTCTTCCCCGCCGTATTACTGGCAACTGTGCCAAGCATCAGAGAGCGCTGACTTCCGCAATCAAGAGGGCGCGTCATGTTGCGCTGATGCCTTACGTTCAGGATTAAGGCCGGAAATAAAAAGTCGAAATAAAAGGGAACACTGTGGATTAAGAGCGTCAGCTATTTCACAGTGTTCCTTTTTGGATTTGCCTGTAGAGCGCACATTTTTTATAATTGATGATGGGATATCATGGCGTCACGAAATTCTTCATAGCTATTCGCCTTGGCGGCGGCCTTGTGCCAATGACGCAGGACGCCGGTATCTTCTTCCGCATATATGCGGCTTAGAATGTCCTGCGGGGTTTCGCCCAGATCCTCTAAAAGCTCTAAAATATCCTGGCGGCGGCGCTTCAAATCGCCAATGTTTTTCCCTTGCTCCAGCCCCTGCTGCCGACCTTGCTGCAATCCCTGTTCCAAACCCTGTTGGTGGCCTTGTTCCAGCCCCTGCGCTCGCCCCTGCTCCAGTCCTTCGGTCATTCCCATAGCCTTTCCTATGGACTTTCCTTCATTTATGGCAATATTTCTCAGATAGATCCGGTCCCGCTTTATTCTCATATGTTCTTCATACAATGCCCTTAGCCGTGCTCCAAGATTCATAGTCATTACCTCTTTTACTGCCTCCATGATACCCGGATTTTCACTATGTATCATATGGAGGTCCTCTCTGTGTTCCGCTCTGAACAACCGAACCCAGTCATCAAGCCTGTGTCCGGTGAGTTCTTTGTTCAGTTCGATAACATGTATTTCGAATTGATCTGAATACAGCCTTCCTTCCTGGTCACGTAGAGAATATACTTTGTGATATCCCGGATAAGCGTCCCAGCTAAATCCCAGCACACATATTACTATGCATTTCTTTAACAGGGCGTAGTCCTCTCCGGCATGCACCCCTTCCACGTACATCCTGGACAGGTAAAACAGGCTTCACTTGTCCCAGGCAGGGATGTTTTTGATCTGCAGTTCAATATTGACCCGGCAATCATTATTGAACAGCAGCTTTACATCCAGAATACCTTTCTTATCCCGTCTGCCGCGCCTGCCTAAATATGTATTTTCCAGGCGCGTTTCCGAGATTTCCTCCGGGGGGATTCCCAGAACATCGCTGATAAAATATCTGCGCACTGTTTCATTGCGCATCAGTTCTTTGAAAGCCACATCTGACTTTGGGGGAAGAAACTTCCCCTGCATTTTTTGCTTTTTCACTTTGCACCTCCTTGGCTTGCAGGAGATGCCGGACAAAGACATTTTCCGATCGCAAAAAAAATATTTTTGCCGTGAAAATCTCCTGCTTTTTTCAATTGTTCTTTTTTGAATTTAAAGCATAGATTTTCCGATAATTTGAAAATTGACTTGCTTTGTCAAAAAGTGAAAAGAAATATATGCTTTAAAAGTATATTAGCATATAAGAGAATGATTTGCAAGAGATTTTGTAAAAAAGTATGCCTGAAAGCCGATGCGAAATGGAAATCTGCGGCGAAGCGCCGGCAAAATTTTTTCATCCCCCCATTTTACCCGGATCTGTCAGGACTCGGGTAAAGGTTTTGTATTATGACAAATTAATTAGTGGAATAATGCGGCAAACTATGGTACAATATAACCGTATTCGAACCGGGAAAGGACCGGAAACATCCGCGCCATACCCGGAAAAGGCTGGGGCAGCAGGCTTAACCTGCGCAATGCGGGCAGAGGTAATTATGGCAAAACATATGAAAAAATACATCAGACTAAAGGGACGAATTAAGACCTATCTGAACTTTATTATATATCTGGGGATACTGCTTTGCGCCGTATCGGCGGCGGTATTCCTGATTGATTACCGGGCCGGCGGCATTGTAACCTGTTTTACCGTGTTTTATCTGGCAATCACCCTTACCCTGTATTTTTATAACAAGCCTCTGATCATGAACGAACTGATCAGCTTTGCCACGGAATACGGCCAGATCCAGAAAAAACTTCTGCGGGAACTGGAAATCCCCTATGCGCTGCTGGACGACGGGGGAAAAGTGATCTGGACAAACACCGCTTTTGAGATGGTGGTACACCAGCCAAAGGGTTACAGTAAATCTCTCACCAGCCTGTTTCCCACTCTCACCAGGGACCGGCTGCCGGATGACAGCGGCCTGGACGAGGCCCAGTATGAACTACGCTATGAAGGAAGCGAGTATGTGGTCCGTTTCAAGAGGATTTCCCTGAAGGAGATGGCTGAGCACAGCGATATGATTCAGGCGGAGGGATATAATGGCTATCTGATTGCCATGTATCTTTTTGACGAGACGGCGCTGCATATCGCGTTGCAGGAAGTGGACGACCAGTCTCTGGCAGTGGGAATGGTCTATCTGGACAATTACGATGAGGCGCTGGAGAGTGTGGAGGAAGTAAGGCGTTCCCTGCTGATCGCTCTTATAGACAGGAAGGTCAATAAGTACATTTCCGGGCTGGATGGTATATCCAAGAAGCTGGAAAAGGACAAGTATCTGATCATCCTGCGGAAAAAGGCGATTGCCCAGTTACAGGAGAACCGCTTTGAACTGCTGGAGGAGGTCAAGACAGTCAATATCGGCAATGAGATGGCTGTCACCATCAGCATAGGCGTGGGTTTGGACGGTCTGACTTATGCCCAGAATTATGAGTTTGCCCGCAACGCCATAGACCTGGCCCTGGGCCGGGGGGGGGACCAGGCGGTGATTAAGACCCCGGAAAGTGTCACTTATTATGGCGGCAAGAGCCAGAAGGGGGAGAAAAATACCCGAGTGAAGGCCCGGGTGAAGGCTCATGCACTGCGGGAGATCATCACCACCAAAGACACGGTACTGGTGATGGGGCACAGAATTCCGGATGCCGACAGCTTTGGGGCTACGGTGGGTATCTATCGGATCGCGCAGACCCTGGAGAGAAAAGCCCATATTGTGCTGAATGACGCACCGGCCTCCATACAGCCTCTGCTGGAATTGTTCCGGCATAATCCGGACTACGAGGAAGATATGATCATCGACAGCCAGCGTGCCATCGAGATCGCCGGAGGCAATGTGGTGCTGGTGGTGGTGGATGTGAATAAGCCATCCATCACGGAGTGCCCGGATCTGCTTCGGTTCTGCAAATCCGTGGTGGTGCTGGATCATCATAGAGCCGGCAACGAAACCATTGAAAACGCCACACTTTCCTATGTGGAGCCCTATGCGTCCTCGGCCTGTGAGATGGTATCGGAGATCCTGCAATATACTTATGACAATATTAAAATCCGCCCGGAGGAGGCGGACTGTATGTATTCCGGCATTATGATCGACACCAACAATTTTGTCAGCAAGGCCGGCGTGCGTACCTTTGAAGCGGCGGCGTTCCTGCGCCGCAACGGTGCGGATGTGACCAGGGTGAGAAAGCTGTTCCGGGAGGATGCCAATGAGTACAAGGCCAAGGCGGACGCCGTCAGCCAGGCCGAGATATACAGGCAGAATTTTGCCATCTCGGTATGTACCAGCGACGACTTGCCCAGCCCTACAATCGTGGGGGCCCAGGCGGCCAACGAACTTCTGAACATCAAGGGGATCAAGGCCAGCTTTGTGCTGACAGATTACCAGGGGAAAATCTATATCAGCGCCCGCTCCATTGACGAGGTAAATGTGCAGTTGATCATGGAACGTATGGGGGGCGGGGGGCATATGTCCATTGCCGCCTGCCAGATGGAGGGTACGGGAGTCATTGAGGCCATAGGCGTATTGAAATCCACCATCGACAATATGCTGGAGACAGGAGAGATTTAAGAGCAGCCGGACGAGGTCAATGGGTGCCGGCAGGGGAGTACGGAACCGGGACAGGAGGAAAATGTTGAAAGAAAAGCGCTTTCAACTATTGATTTTGAGTCCGCCAAAGCGGATAGGGGGTATAATATGAAAATAATTTTGTTACAGGATGAGAAGAAGCTGGGGAAGAAGGGCGATATTATCGAAGCCAGTGACGGATATGCGAGGAACTATATCCTGCCGAAAAAAATCGGTGTGGAAGCTACGCCAAAGAATCTGAATGAACTGAAGCTGCAGAAGGCTAACAGCGAGAAGGTCGCCCAGGAGCAGCTTGACGCGGCCAGGGCCCTGGCCGCCGACCTGGAGCCCCGCCAGGTGGTGGTGCGGATCAAGGCCGGTGAAGGGGGAAGGACGTTCGGCTCCGTATCCTCCAAGGAAATTGCGGCCGCGCTGAAAGAACAGCATGGTATTGAACTGGACAAAAAGAAAATACAGCTTGGAGAGAGCCTGAAGAACTTTGGCAATTACGAGGTGGCGGTGAAACTTCATCCGCAGGTAACGGGAAAGTTCACTGTAAAAGTGACAGAGGCATAGGGGCCTGCGGGAAAAATGTATGGATGAAATAGCGATTAAGAGGATTCTGCCCCACAGCGTGGAGGCAGAGCAGGCGGTGATCGGTTCCATGATCATGGACCGGGAGGCCATTGTGGTGGCTTCTGAGATTGTCCTGGGGGACGATTTCTACAATAAGCAGTATGGCATCCTGTTTGAGACTATGGTGGAACTCAACGACAAGGGTTATCCTGTGGATCTGGTCACATTGCAGGACAAGCTGAAGGAGAAGGATGTGCCGCCGGAGGTGAGCAGCCTGGAGTTCGTCCGGGATTTGCTGGGGATGGTGACCACTTCTGCCAATATCAAATATTATGCCAATATTGTGGCTGAAAAGTCCACCCTGCGCAAACTGATCCGGCTGAACGAGGAGATCGCCAATACCTGCTATGTGGGGAAAGAAAGTCTGGAGAACATTCTGGAGGATACGGAAAAAAAGGTGTTCCAGCTTGTACAGAAGCGCAATACCGAGGACTTTACTCCGATTCGGCAGGTGGTGATGAACGCCATGGACAGGATTGAGGCGGCTTCCCGACAGAAGGGAACGGTTACGGGTATTGCCACAGGCTTTCTGGATCTGGATTACCGGACAGCGGGTCTGCAGCCCTCCGACCTGGTGCTGATTGCGGCCCGTCCGTCCATGGGCAAAACGGCATTTGTGCTGAATATTGCCCAGCATATCGCTTTCAAGCTGGATCTCACGGTGGCGATTTTCAGTCTGGAAATGAGTAAGGAGCAGTTGGTAAACCGACTTTTTTCGCTGCAGTCCAGCGTGGATGCCCAAAATCTGCGCACCGGCCAGTTAAACGATGAAGAGTGGGAAAAGCTGATTGAAAGCGCAGGGGTGATCGGGCGATCCAATCTTTTTATTGATGATACCCCCGGAATCAGCATCGCAGAACTGCGTACAAAATGCCGCAAGCTGAAGCTGGAGCACAACCTGTCCATTATTATCATCGACTATCTGCAGCTGATGTCCGGCAGCGGCAGATCGGATTCCCGGCAGCAGGAGATATCTGATATTTCCCGGGCATTGAAGGGCCTGGCCAGAGAACTTCATGTGCCGGTGGTGGCATTGTCCCAGCTCAGTCGTGCGGTGGAACAGAGACCGGATCACCGTCCCATGATGTCGGATCTTCGTGAGTCCGGCGCCATCGAGCAGGATGCGGATGTGGTTATGTTTATATACCGGGATGATTATTACAACCATGACACAGAGAAAAAGGATATTGCGGAGATTATCATAGGAAAACAAAGGAACGGTCCCATCGGTACGGTAGAACTGGCCTGGCTGCCCAGGTATACCAGATTTGCCAACTTGGAAAGATAAGGGAATAGAACATACGAAAGAGAGTGGAAGGGAAAGTCCATTCTCTTTTTTTACATATGCGGAACTGAAAATGGCATATGATCGGAATATGCGGGACTTTGATGAGAAAGGGGAAAACTATGGGAACTTATTTGCTTATATCGGACGCCGCCAAGGAGGTCAGGGTGGAGAGCCATGTGCTGCGCTATTGGGAGGAGGAACTGCGGCTGCCTATCAAGCGCAATGAATTGGGGCATCGGTACTATACCCAGGAGGACGTGGAGCGCTTTAAACAGATTAAGGCTATGAAAGAAAGGGGATTGCAGTTGAAGGCAATTAAGATGATCTTGAAAGATGGAAAGTTGGATGTTCTGCCCCAGGAGGGCTTCCGCGAGAGGACAGGCGGGATGGAGACAGTCTGTCTGGGAGGTGCACAGGAGACCGATGCGGATCAGTCCATGGCGATTGAAGTGGTCTCTGTCAGGGATTCTGGGGAGTGTGCGGAGGAGTCTGATGGCCTGATGGAAGCGCAGCGGGAGATGGCGGAGCCGATGCGGCAGAGAACTTCGGAATTGTCTGCGGAGAGCCGGGAGGACAAGGCCCGTCGCCTGCAATGGCTGCTGCAACAGTTGATTCGTGAGACACTACGTGAGAACAATGACGAACTCTGTCAGAATATAAAAGAAAGTCTGATTAAGGAATTGGATTACCAATTCCGTAACCAGGAAGAGCGTGAGGAAGAGAGGGACCGCCTGGCCCAGCAGCGCAGCGAGGAATACTACCGGAAGATGGACGAGCTATTGTGCAAAAAGAGTCGCCGGAAAGTGGAGAAGAAGGATAAGAAGGCGCAGGCAGCGGAGAAAACAACGCCTCCCAAGCCTGCTGCAGGCAAGAAAAAAAGGCATTTCGTTTTTTGAAATGCCTTTCGCCCTCACAAATACAGTTACTCTTCGCTGATGGTGCCTACAGGGCACTGACCGGCACAGGAACCACAGGAGATGCAGGTATCGGGATCGATTACCGCAACACCGGTTTCCATGCTGATTGCGCCTACAGGGCACGCACCGGCACAAGCACCGCAACCTACGCAAGCGTCGCCTACTACAAATGCCATATTCTTATCCTCCCTATTAATTAGAATTGTATACTTAATACCTCTCTTATTGTAATATAGAATGTGGCTGAATACAAGTATTATTTTTTCTCGGCGCGGCGTTTTTTGATGCCATCCAGAATGACCTGTTTTTTCTCCACCACCTTTTCCTTGTCCATGGCGGGAACTCCGGCCAGTTTGTAGGGAAGCCCCAGTTTCTTGTACTTTGCCTCCCCCATGGTGTGATATGGAAGCACATCCAGTGCCTTCAGATTGTCGAACTGACCGATAAAATAGCCCAGGTCAAACAGGTACTTATCATTATCGGTAAGGCCCGGAACCACCACATGGCGGATCCACATATCTACTTTTTTCTCGTTCAGGTATGAGGCAAATTCCAGAATATGCTGATTGGGCTGGGAGGTCAGTTCCCGATGCTTGTCCGGATCAATGTGTTTGATATCCAGCATAACCAGATCCGTCAGTGTCATCAGCTTATCCAGCTTTTCCAGCCAGGCCGTGTTGGAAGGATTAAAGGCAATGCCGGAACTGTCGATGCAGGTGTGTATATTTTTCTCTTTTGCCAGTGTAAACAATTCGGTCAGGAAGTCTACCTGCATCAGGGGTTCTCCTCCTGTGACTGTCAGACCGCCGCCGTTCTGATAAAAGGCGCTGTTTCTTTCGTACTGTTCGATAATGTAGGCGGGTTCCATCATGGTTCCGCCGTTCATTTCCCAGGTGTCCGGGTTGTGACAATAGGCACAGCGCATGGGACATCCCTGCACAAACACCACAAAGCGCGTGCCGGGGCCGTCCACAGTGCCGAAACTTTCAAGTGAATGAATTCTTCCTTGCATATTTACCCCTTTCCCATTGACCAGAATTCGGAAGATATTTCCTGCCTGGCCTGTAAAATAATTATAGCAGAAACAGGAACAAATGAAAAGGTGGATTTCCAGTGATATAGTATTTCCCACCGTTTGTTTTCCTATTTAGATATATGATGGAATTGAAATAAATAAATTCTTCCCGGGTAATGGGCAATTCCTGCGTAAAAAAGAGAGCGTCCGGCAAAGGACACTCTCTCTCTGGATTCGGTCTGTATGATCTTCCGAAACCTGACGGCGGACTAGATTGCCTCGTGGAAGGTACGGGAGATAACGTCAGCCTGCTGCTCCGGGGTCAATTTGATGAAGTTCACGGCATAGCCGGACACGCGGATTGTCAGCTGGGGATAGTTCTCAGGATGAGCCTGAGCATCCAGTAAGGTATCCCTGTTCAGTACATTCACGTTCAGGTGATGACCGCCCTTAGTAGCATAGCCATCCAATAAGTTTACCAGGTTGTCAACCTGTGCTGCACTTGCTGCCATAATTTTTTCCTCCTGATTATTATTTTTAATATTATATGCCGCCCACCCGTAGGAGGGCGGCATGGGTTGCTTTATTCGTAATCGTCCAGCCCCTGATGCAGGGTGGGTACGCTGCAGGCCAGAGGGGTGCGGGAGCAATCCGAGCAGCCCATGGTCTGAACGGTTTTGTTTTCCTCGGCGTCGTCGCGGTCCACATTGATGTGTCCCATGCCTCCGGCCATGCCCTGATCGAGCATTTTTACGAGGTCATCAATCATCTTGTTCTCATCCATATTATCCTCTTTCCTGCATGGGCGGAGTCCGGCACAGGCCAAACTCCGGCCACAATATTGCACTTAGGCTGGTCTCGGTGTCCGCAGCATTTACTTGCTCAGATCCAGTTCAATATCACCGGAGAACACCTGGTCTTCCTTACCCAGAGCGCCGGGAATGATGGTGAAAGTATTGGAGATACCGTCCTGCGCATCATTGAAAGGCAGCTTGGATACGGATGACAGGGAAGCCACTGCGCCATGGGTGTCACGGCCATGCATCGGGTTAGCACCGGGAGCAAAAGGCTGTCCTTTTCTGCGTCCATCGGGGGTGTTGCCGGTTGCCTTGCCGTAAGTAACATTGGAAGTGATGGTCAGGATGGAAGTGGTAGGGAATCCATCTCTGTAGGTGTGATGCCTTCTGATAGCGGTCATGAACTTATGAACCACATCCTGGGCAATACTGTCAACGCGGTCATCATCGTTACCATACTTCGGGAAGTCGCCGGTGGTCTTGAAGTCGACGATGATACCGTCCTCATCGCGGACAACTTCAACCTTGGCATACTTGATGGCGGACAGGGAGTCTGCCACGATGGACAGGCCGGCCACACCGGTAGCAAAGTATCTTTTTACATCTCTGTCATGCAGAGCCATCTCGGCTCTCTCATAGCAGTATTTGTCGTGCATATAGTGAATGATATTCAGAGTGTTTACATACACATCGGCCTGCCACTCCAGCATGTCGATAAACTTGCTGTATACATCGTCAAAGTCCAGAACATCGCCGACCACAGGGCGGTATTTGGGTCCAATCTGTTTCTTGCTAACTTCGTCTACACCGCCGTTCAGAGCGTACAGCAGGCACTTGGCCACATTGGCGCGGGCGCCGAAGAACTGCATCTCCTTGCCGATTCTCATGGAAGATACGCAGCAGGCAATGCCATAGTCATCGCCATGAGTTACTCTCATCAGATCATCGTTCTCATACTGGATGGAAGATGTGCTGATAGAGGTCTTGGCGCAGAAGCGCTTAAAGCCTTCAGGCAGCCTGGTGGACCACAGTACGGTCAGGTTGGGCTCGGGTGAAGCGCCCAGGTTATACAGGGTCTGCAGATAACGGAAACTCATCCTGGTAACCATGTGACGGCCATCTACGCCAACACCGGCCAGAGACTCGGTTACCCATACGGGATCGCCTGCGAAAATCTGGTTGTACTCGGGTGTACGGGCAAACTTAATCAGACGCAGCTTCATGATGAAGTGGTCAATGAACTCCTGAATCTGCTCCTCGGTGAACACGCCGTTCTTCAGGTCTCTCTCTGCGTAGCAGTCGATGAAGGTAGAGGTACGTCCCAGAGACATAGCCGCACCGTTCTGCTCCTTTACTGCGCACAGATATCCGAAGTAGGTCCACTGAATTGCCTCCTGCACATTGGCAGCGGGCTTGGAGATATCGCAGCCATAGGAAGCGGCCATCTCCTTCATCAGCTTCAGGGCAACGATCTGCTCGGAAATCTCCTCGCGCAGACGGATTACATCATCGGTCATCACGCGGCCGGTGGAAGCCTTCTGCTCCTCCTTATCCTGGATCAGCCTGTCAATACCGTACAGGGCAACTCTTCTGTAGTCGCCGATGATACGGCCGCGGCCATATGCGTCCGGCAAACCGGTTATAATATGGGAGGAACGGCAGGCTCTCATCTCCTGATTGTAAGCGTCAAAGCAGCCGGCATTGTGGGTCTTTCTGTGGGTGGAGAAGAACTCGCTGATCTCGGGATCAACCTCGTAGCCGTTATCGGCGCAGGCCTTCTCTGCCATACGGATGCCGCCGTAAGGCTGAAGGGATCTCTTGAAGGGCTTGTCGGTCTGGAAACCAACGATGGTCTCCTTGCTCTTGTCCAGATAGCCGGGACCATGGGAGGTGATGGTGGAGACAACCTTGGTGTCCATATCCAGAACGCCGCCGGCCTCTCTTTCCTGCTTCTGCAGATCCAGTACCTGTGCCCACAGATCTTTTGTGTTTTGTGTAGGGCCGGCCAGGAAAGCGTCATCTCCGTCATAGGGATGATAGTTTTTCTGGATGAAATCACGGACATTGATTTCATGTTCCCACTTGCCGCCTACAAACTCGTTCCATTCAGGTCTCATTTGAAATAGCCTCCTATAAGATATTGAATTAGTGAATGTGTTTTGGTAACTCCTAATCCTTATGCCACTATTATAGGAGAAAGAATCGGGATAGTCAAGGCTGGCAGTGTACTTTTTCCTGTACATAATTGCTATTTTGCGTATGGTTTTTATTAAAATTTTATAAAAACTGTCCATAAAGAATGTGACCATTCCCTGGCACGGCTGTTTGCCGGGATTGTATGTCTCCCGATTCGTAATAAGTTTTACGGAATAGAATGGTTAGGCTTGTCAGAAGAAGGGAAAAGTATTATACTGAAAAAGATAATTTTCACACTTTTATGATAAGGAGGTACAGAACAATGGAAGGAATCACCAAGGAAATGACCATCGGCGAAATCCTGCGGAAGAACCCGGATGTGGCCCCGATCCTGATGGAGGCGGGTATGCACTGCCTGGGATGCCCGTCCGCCCAGGGCGAGAGCCTGGAAGAAGCTGCCATGGTGCATGGCATTGACGTTGAAGTATTGATGAAGAACATTCAGGAGGCATAATCCGGGGCGCGGAGTCCGGCGGAAAACCTCAAAAGCCTGTGGGCCGTCAAACCCACAGGCTTTTATTATGCGTCTCCAGACATGTATTATGCCCTTCAGATTTGTGCCAGAGCCTGCAGCGCGTTCTCCAAAAGCAATGTCTCACAGTGCTCCTCCAGATAGGAGGGGGTGGAGGGTGTCACCTTTGTAAAGGAACCGTATTCCGAAAGGATATTGCAGCACCTGTTAAAGTCAGAAGCATCCTTCTGAGGGTGAGACAGGAGAAGCAGGTAACAGTCCTCCCGGGCATCCTTGTATAGGGAACTGCCGCCGGAAATGCCTCCGGAGACTGTGGCGGCGGCCGACAGCAGCAGATGCAGGGACGAGAACTTCAGCATTCTCATGGTCGGCGGGTTTCCTGCATCCGACGAGGGCTTTGCGCCGGGTGCGTCCCCCGAAGGCAGTTCCTCACTGCCCTGCAGCCTGCGGAACAGATCCAATACCTCATCGGTGCCGCCGGAGACTTCTTCCTCGTCCTCCCCCATTTCCTCATGTACGGAGGGGGCAAAACGGGCGAACCGGGTATCCAGTTCTTCCGGATCCTCAACTTTTGTTATAATCAAAACGATGCATTCCGCGTTCATGGGTATGGCCTCAATCATCAGCGGGATGTCCTCGGCCTCAAAGCCGAATTCAAAATTGGCCTGCTGCATCATATCGCGAAACAGATTTTTTGCCTTTTCTGTTCCATAAGCCAGTTCGCTGATCTGGAGTTCCCGGCTGGCCAGGTCTTCCTTGGTCAAGGTGCAGCGAATCTGGTTTTCGCTTACTTTTTCTATTTTCATAGGATAACTCCTTTCAGAACCGCACAATAAACCGTTATTTGGACTTGTACCATCCAAACTTGCCTTTTCAGCATATACTTTCCCAGGTTCTTCGTCAATAGACCTGGGAATGTTTTTAGAAAAAATTTAATTTTCTACTTGCCAAAATCTGACAGAAGACTTATAATGTATCTCAGGAGATGCTTCCGATATTCCGTACAGGAAGGGAGGCAAGCGGTAAAATATCTTTATCTATTCCGAAAATTCGGAACTTTTCGTTCCTCTCATCCCTTTTATTTATAGTATGAGTCAGTTTGATTTTTGCTAAACTAATTCGGGATGTCTTACAAGCGGTTAATGCGTGCTTGATCGGTCTATATAATATATTTCCCACTTTTAAATTTTAAGTCACATTATAATTCAAAATCTACATTTTATATTTTGCGTTGTACTGTCGGAGCTCTCTGGACCAACTATCCCCTGTGTCACCCCAATACAAATATGGAAACTGCTGGCATAATATATCACATTTTTCCTTTTGGATGTACAGCATGCGGGGAGGAGGGATAATTTGAACGAAGAAGAAGTCCAAAGCGTCCGGGAGATGATGCGGATGCAACTGCAGAAAGTGCAGGAGCGCGGTGTGGGCCTGTATATGGATGACCGGCCTGCTTCCCCTGAAGAGGTGGTCCGCAAATGCATGCAGGAGCAAACTGTCTATATGCCCGATTATGTTCTGAACGATATGGGCATTCTTGAACAGGTAAGGTTTGACAGAATCGATCCACAGTAAGCCATGGATCAGTGCCTCGAAACAGGGCGGAACGGATGCCTGCGGCGGAGAATGCCTCTCTAACAAATAGCGGCTGATAAAAATAATATGACGTTCTGCCGTATTTTGTCAAAATAATTGGTGACGTTATGAGGATAGTTTGGTATACTGTTACATATGGGCGGAAGGGGCATTTCCCCCTTTCGCCGGTATGTATGGTGTTTGTTCGTATAGTGTATACAATATTTCATATGAAAATGTATGAAGAAGGGTAAGGGAAATAATCTTATGAAGAAAGCGGTTCCGGTAATCGTTGCGGTGGTACTGATCCTGGTGATCGGCGCGGTGACTCTGGGCAGTATGCTGGTGGAAAAATACTCCTACTCCAAGGAAAGGGTGAATCTGGCCGAGTATTATGGCCTGCCGGAGACGGGAGCCGATGGATGGACAGCCGTGTACCTGCAGGATGAGCGGCTGGATATGCTGGCTCCCATGAGGGATGGAATATGCTATTTTCCCATGGATATGGTGCATCAATATTTTAATGATACCTTTTACGCGGACCGTGCGGAAGGGCTGCTGCTGTACGCCCTGCCGGAGGAGGTGGCGCGGGTGGTGCTTGGAAGTTCCGTGGAGGAGCGGGAAAGCGGCAGCCAGGATCTGGGCTATGTGATTGCCTATGAGGAGGACGGCCAGGTCTATGTTGCGGCGGATTATGTGCGGCGTTACAGCAATATGGAATTGCAGTATGCCCAGTGCCATGTACAGGTGTATAACCAGTGGGGCGTGTCCCTTCAGGCTACGGTGGCCAAGGACACGGCGGCGCGCGTAAAAGGGGGTATTAAGAGCGAAATTCTGTGGGACGTGCCCGGGGGCAGCCAGGTGAAGGTGCTGGAGCAGATGGAGACCTGGAGTAAGGTGCGCACCCAGGACGGCTACATCGGTTATGTGGAGAACAAGCTGCTTCACGAAATGATGGAGGTCCAGGAAATCCCTGTGACGGATTATGTGGAGCCGGTATACAGTTCTCTTCGGCTTCCCGGTAAGGTCAGTATGGCATGGCATTCCATTGGAGGCGTGGGGGGCAATGATACTCTGGAGAGTATGGTGGCCGGTACCAGGGGCATGAATGTGATCGCCCCCACCTGGTTCAGCCTCAGCGATAACGAGGGCAATTTCCAGAGTTTTGCAAGCAGTTCCTATGTGCAGCGCGCTCACGGGATGGGACTGCAGGTATGGGGTGTTCTGGACGATTTCAACTATAACAATGTGAACCATGCGGGAATCAACGACTTCCAGATTCTCTCCTCCACCACCATCCGGGGACGGCTGATTTCCAACATTGTACAGGAGGCGGTGAACCTGGACCTGGACGGCCTCAACATTGACTTTGAGAAAGTGACGGCGGAGTGCAGCGACCACTATGCCCAGTTTATCCGGGAGTTGTCCATTGCCTGTCGGAAAAATGGACTGATCTTATCTTTTGATAACTATGTGCCTTTCAATTTTAATGACCATTACCGCAGGGATGTACAGGGAAAGGTGGCTGATTATGTAATTATCATGGGGTATGACGAGCACTGGCACGGCAGCGGCGATCCGGGATCCGTAGCCAGCATCGGCTATGTCAGCGGCGGCATAGACCGCACGCTGGAGCAGGTACCCAAGGAGAAGGTGATCAATGCCCTGCCCTTTTATACGATTCTGTGGACCATAGACGGAGCAACGGTTACGGACGAGTATCTGCTGCTGTCCAACACCAAGGACTATCTGCAGCGGATCGGCGTGGAGGCCAGCTGGGACGAGGAGACTTCCCAGTTGTACGCGGAGTGGCAGAGTGGGGGCAAGACTCACAAAATCTGGGCGGAAACAGAGGAGTCCATACAGGTGAAGCTGAACGTGATGCAGAACCGGGGAATTGCCGGTGCGGCTGTATGGCAGATCAGCTATGGCACACCTGCGGCCTGGGAATTGATAAACGCCTATGTGAACGCGCCGTAAAGGGGCGCTGCATACGGATGAAAACCCGGACATATATTGATAATTAAGAAGAGTCTGGGATGAATTATCAATATGCAGGAACGAATGGAAAAGATTTTTTCGCTGTCGCTGGGGGTGCTTCTGGCCCTGTCCATGATTTATGTGGCTCACAGCGCGGCAGTGTTTGTGAGCGGCAGGAATGTGGAGGGGGAGAAGGACGGAGACAGTTCCGGGCAGCAGGTATGCGTGGTTGTGGATGCCGGTCACGGGGGAGATGATCCCGGCAAGATAGGCGTCAACCAGGTGCTGGAGAAGGATGTGAACCTGAGCATAGCCCGCAAAGTGCGGCAGTACCTGGAAGCCCAGGGCATCCGGGTAGTCATGACCAGAGAGGATGAGAACGGCCTGTACGACAGTGATGCCTCCAATAAAAAGGTGCAGGATATGAAGCGAAGGGTTGCCCTGATCGAAGAGGCAAAGCCTGCCATTACCGTCAGCATACACCAGAACAGCTATCCTGAGGAATATGTACACGGCGCACAGGTGTTTTATTATGACGGCAGCAGGGACGGCCAGTTGCTGGCGGATTTGCTGCAAAAGCAGCTTGTGGAGAAACTGGACCCGGAGAACCGCCGCCAGATCAAGGCTAACGACAGCTATTATCTGCTGAAAAAGACGGATATACCCATTGTGATTGTGGAGTGCGGCTTCCTATCTAATCAGGCAGAAGCGGCTTTGCTGGCCCAGGAGGACTACCAGGACCGGGTGGCCTGGGCTATACATATGGGAATATTACAATATCTTGCGGAGAGCCATTAGACAAATTCAGCAAAGTGTGCTATGATAGATAAAATGTGGAAATATGTTGAGAAGCGGGGGCATAGGTTTGCCCGAATGCGTAAAGGATATTGGAAATGAATACGAAAATCATAAGGATACAGGGGCAGGGAGAGAACTTTTCCGGCGGGGAAGATATGGCTCTGCGGGAGGCCGGAGAGGTGCTGCGGCGGGGAGGTCTGGTGGCTTTTCCGACAGAGACGGTTTACGGCTTGGGCGGAGATGCTCTGAATCCTGAATCTTCCCGGAAAATCTATGCCGCCAAGGGACGGCCTGCGGACAATCCGCTGATCGTCCATATCGCCCGGACGGAGGACTTGGCCCGCATTGCCGACCGGATTTCGGAGTCGGCAATGCAGCTGGCCCGGGCGTTTTGGCCGGGTCCCCTGACCATGATCCTGCACAAGTCACAGGAGGTACCCTATGAGACTACCGGAGGGCTTGATACCGTGGCGGTGCGGATGCCCTCTCACCCGGTGGCCCGCAGGCTGATCTCTTATGGCGGCGGTTATGTGGCGGCTCCCAGCGCCAACCTGTCTGGCAGGCCCAGTCCCACATCGGCCCGGTATGTGAAAGAGGATATGGACGGCAGGATCGATGTGATCATTGACGGAGGGGACGGGGAGATCGGCCTGGAATCCACGATCGTGGATCTGACAGTCAGTCCGCCCCAGGTGCTGCGGCCCGGGTTTATTACCCGAGACATGCTGGCCGGCGTATTGGGGCAGGTCGATTTGGATCGGACCTTGCTGAGGGCTGACAGCGGACAGGCTCCCAGGGCCCCGGGGATGAAGTATCGACATTACGCGCCCCAGGGCGTACTGACCATCGTGTCAGGGCAGGCGGAGCAGGTGACAGCCTATATCAACGCATGCGCTGCGGAGGATGGAAGCCGAGGGCATAAGGTGGGGGTGATCGCCACGGACGAGGAGTTGCCGGGGTATCGCGCCGATCTGGTCTGCAGCCTGGGCAGCAGGCGGGACGAGGAAGAAATCGCCCGGCGCCTGTACGGCATACTGCGCCGCTTCGATGATGAGAAAGTGACCCGGATCTATTCGGAATGCTTTGACGACACAGGATTGGGACAGGCCATTATGAATCGCCTGTTGAAAGCAGCCGGGCACAGACTGGTGGTTCTTGAAGGCAATCAGAAATAGGCTTTTGCGGGCATGCCCGTATCTATAAGCGACAGAAGGAGGCAGATATATGATAGCAATAGGAAGCGACCATGGCGGTTATGATTTGAAGCAGCTGGTGATTCAGTATCTGGAAGAGAAGCAGATTCCCTATCAGGACATGGGATGTGACAGCAGAGCGTCCGTGGACTATCCCGTTTATGGGAAGGCTGTGGCCCAGGCTGTGGCAGACGGCAGCTGTGAAAAAGGAATTGTGATCTGTACCACAGGGATCGGAATCAGCATAGCCGCCAACAAGGTGCCGGGAGTGCGCTGCGCTCTGTGTTCGGACACTTTGTCCGCCAGGATGACCCGGCTTCACAACAATGCCAATGTACTGGCTATGGGAGGCGGCATGATCGGTCCTAATCTGGCGCTGGACATCGTGGAGACTTTTCTGAATACCCCTTTTTCCGAAGAAGAAAAACATAAGAGAAGAGTGGACATGTTAAACGCATAGAGGAAATGCGGAACTCTAAACAGCATATCCCCGGAAAGCGCACTGATATACATCCGAACGTCGAAGCGTTTGGATGTATATCAAGGGAGTGGTGTGCTTGGAGGGGAGATGCGGAACTCTAAATAGGAGGATAAATAAATGGCTAAAGTTGTAATAATGGACCATCCCTTGATCCAGCATAAGATCGGTTTGATTCGGAGGACGGAGACAGGCACAAAGGATTTCCGGCAGGCCATCAGCGAGATTGCCATGTTGATCTGCTATGAGGCCACCAGGGATCTGCAACTGGACGAGGTACAGATCGAGACGCCCATCTGCTCCGCCACGGTAAAGGAATTGCGGGGCAAGAAGATGGCAATTGTGCCGATCCTGCGCGCGGGCCTGGGCATGGTGGACGGGATGCTGAATCTGATTCCCGCGGCAAAGGTGGGACATATCGGCCTGTACCGGGATCCGGAGACATTAAAACCTGTGGAATACTACTGCAAGCTGCCTGCAGATTGCGCAGAGAGGGAAGTGTTTGTGGTGGATCCCATGTTGGCCACCGGCGGTTCCTCTGTGGCGGCTATCCAGATGCTTAAGGACAAGGGATGCAGAAATATCCATTTTATGTGCATCATAGCCGCTCCGGAAGGAGTGGAACTGATGAAGAAGGAGCATCCGGACGTGGATATGTACATCGGAGCGCTGGATGAGAAGCTGAATGACCATGGTTATATTGTACCTGGCCTGGGGGATGCGGGGGACCGTATTTTCGGCACAAAATAAGAGGATGGGGTTATGGGCGGAAAGAGAGAGGACTATATAAGTTGGGATGAGTACTTTATGGGGGTGGCCCAGCTTTCGGGCATGCGTTCCAAAGATCCCGGAACCCAGGTGGGGGCCTGCATTGTCAGCCGGGAGAATAAGATTCTGTCCATGGGTTATAATGGTTTTCCCAACGGCTGTGCGGACGATACCTTCCCCTGGAGCCGGGAAGGGGAGGAAGAACTGGACACGAAGTATCCATTTGTGACCCACAGCGAGCTTAATGCGATTCTGAATTACCGGGGAGGTTCCCTGGAGGGGACTAAACTGTATGTGTCCCTGTTTCCCTGTAATGAGTGCGCCAAGGCTATTATCCAGGCGGGCATCAAGACCGTGGTATATGCCAGCGACAAGTATGAGGGACTGCCGTCCAATGTGGCGTCCAAGCGTATGCTGGACGCGGCGGGGGTGGAATATATAGCCTATCATAAAACGGGAAGAAAAGTGGAACTGGAGTTGTGAGTTAGATGAAGACATATCATAACACCAAGGGAAAAAGGATGATTTTACTGTTGGCAGCGGTGGCGCTGGTGTCGGCCTGTGTACCGTTTCCTTCGTATGCAACCAGTTCAACCAGGCAGGAGATTGAGGAAAAAGAACAGGAGAAAGACCAGCTGGAGAACCAGCAGGAGGCCAACCAGCTGGAACTGAACGGGCTCAAGGGTGAACAGAAATCTTTAAAGAAGCAGTTGGCGGAACTGAGTGAGCAGCTGACGGCGGTCAGCGACCATCTGGCGGAACTGGAACAACAGATTCGGGACAAGGAACAGGAAATCGCGGATACTATTCAGGCACTTGAGGATGCCAAAGCCACGGAGGCCTGGCAGTACGAGTGTATGGAAAGAAGAATCCAGTACGCCTACGAGAGAGGCCAGGACAGTTTGCTGAACATTTTTTTCAGCTGGGAGAGTTTTGCCAGATTTTTGAACCTGTCCACTTACACAGAGCACATCGCCCAGGCGGATGATGAAATGCTGGATCAGATTATTGCCAACAGGGAATTTATTGAGTCCGAGGAGATCCGTCTGCAGCAGGAGAAGGAGGAGTTGGACTACCTGAAAGTACAGGCCGAGGCGGAGAAAAGCAGGGTGTCCGGACTGATCAGCCAGACCAGCAGCCGCATGGCTGACTATGCCGATCAGATCTCGGATGCGGAGGCAGAAGCCAGGGCGTATGAAGCCAGCTTAAAAAAGCTGGAGGAAGATTTGAAATATCTGAAGGAAAAACTGCGGCAGGAGATCGCCATGTCCCAGCGGGCGGCCAACGCTACCTGGCGCAACATCTCGGAAGTGTCTTTTGCGGAAGGGGACTTGTATCTGCTGGCCAATCTGATCTACTGCGAGGCGGGCGGGGAGCCCTATGAGGGGAAACTGGCCGTGGGCGCGGTGGTGATCAACCGAATGTTAAGCAGTGTCTACCCGGATACAGTGGTGGGTGTGATTTATCAGAGAAAGCAGTTTTCTCCGGTGGGCAGCGGCCGTCTGGAACTGGCACTGGCATCCAATAAAGCAACGGCGGACTGCTATAGAGCGGCAGAGGAAGCCATGTCGGGTATGAGTAATGTGGGAAATTGTGTGTATTTTCGTACACCTATACCGGGGTTGTCCGGCATCTCCATAGGAGGGCATATATTCTATTAAGAGTATCGGAATCTTGCAGAAGCCTCGGACATTATAGTCCGAGGCTTTCCAGCTGTGCCTGCAGTTGGTCAAATTTATCCTTATAAATATATGTGAGCAGGTGGTCCAGCTGCCGCAGCGCGGCGGAAAGCTGTGGGGCGGTCAACAGGCCCGTGTCGAAAGCCTGAGCCAGTTCATCCAGATCCACCACTTTGATCCGGCCATCGGGATAGACAATCACGTCTGCCAGCAGATCCGTGGCAGTCAGAGTATGGGCCTGTTCATCCCGGGCATACTCTACAATGTCACAATACCAATATAGCAGAGAGCCGTCCTGACGGTAGAATTTGCTGATCTTAAAGCCCTCGTTCAGGAAGTAGCAGGAACAGCCGTGGCTGAAGGAAATCTTGGGGTTTAATGTATTCCAGGAGGTGATGACCAGTTCCTCCGTCTGCTTTACGATAATGTCATCCTTCAGCAGGATACATTCATCGGGGATCAGGCGTCTGCGGTACAGTTGTAATTCGCTCATGGGGCCTCCTTTTGTGTGGCGGGACGTCTGCGAGCCGGCATAAATCGTCAAAGCCGCACCCTGTGTCTGATAAAATCATACTACAATGCCCCCGTTCGGAAGTCAACTTTATTTTGTAGAAATTTTTATAGAATTTTCTTGGGATATTGGCTGCTTGTGCTGGACTTTTTTAAAAATTTTATATATAATATTGGAATGAGTAAAAAAGCGCCTTATGACAGAAAAGACAAACAGGATAAAAGCGTGTACCGGGCATTGGTGCTGGTAATGCAGTTTGGCATTAATATGCTGGTTCCCATCGGGGCCATGTCCTGGCTGGGGATTCTGCTGGACCGCAAGTGCGGCACCTCTTTTTTCATGGTCCTTTTCTTCTTTGTCGGCGCTGTTGCGGGATTTCAGAACATCTGGCGCATGGCCAGGTCGGTCTATGAGGAAAAGCCTGGGACGCAGTGTCAGGAAGAGTCGTCCGGGGAACAGGATCTCCAGAGCAGACAGGGGGATGCGGAAGAGAGGTAAAGGGATTGCTGCGGTTGCGGAAAAGATGTCGGATATTGCCGGAAGGGGCAGAGGAGAGCCGGATGATACACAGAGTGAAAGAGATGAACCGGGCTCTGCTGGAATTGGATCTGGGAATCCTGTTCGGCGGTGTGGCCTGTCAGGCTGTGGGCATGTGGTTTGCCGGCAGCAGGGGGCTGTATGCTGCCGCCCTGTGGCTGGGCATCCTGCTGGCCCTGCTGGGAACCTGGCATATGTACAGGACCCTGGACCGGGCGCTGGACCTGGGGGACGGGGCATCCAGAGCAGTGGTGACAGGGGGGCTGCTGCGGTATGGTATATTGTGCATTGTTCTGGGAGTTATCATGCTGACGGACGTGCTTAATCCCCTGGTGGTATTTCTGGGATATATGATGATGAAAGTAGCGGCTTATCTCCAGCCGTTTACTCATAAATTATGCAATATGCTTTTTCATGAAACGGACCCGGTGCCCGAGCCCATGCCGGAAGAAGAGACAGAGGCAGAGCCGGCGGAGTAAAGGCATTGGAAGCCATGGAAGAGCATAAAGATAAGAGGGAGGTGAGAGTATGCAAATTGGACCTTTGTTATCCTCGGCTGACGGGATCGATTTTATGATCCATGGCCTGTTTAAATACAGTTTTTTCGGCCATGAAGTGTGGATAACAACATCGCATGTGTGCATCCTGATCGTCATGTTGATCATTATCGGCTTTGCCATCGCGGCAAACCGGGCCATGCGGAAAGCCACGGAAGTGCCCAAAGGCCTTCAGAATGTGGTGGAACTCATGGTGGAGAAGCTGGACGGCATGGTGGACAGTCCCATGGGGAAGAATGCCCCCAGGTTCTACAATTATATTGGAACGGTGTTTATCTTTATTCTGCTGTCCAATATATCGGGACTGCTGGGACTTAGGCCGCCCACAGCGGATTATGGGGTGACGCTTCCGCTGGGTATCCTCACTTTTGTGCTGATTCATTTCAATCAGTTTAAGCATCAGAAGCTGAAGGATATCTGGGTGGATATGTGTTCGCCGCTGCCGCCATGGCTGCCCATATGGTTCCCCATCAACCTGATCAGTGAGATCGCGGTGCCGGTGTCCCTGTCCCTGCGTCTGTTTGCCAACGTGCTGTCCGGCACGGTGATGATGGCGCTGGTATATGGACTGCTGGGATGGTTTGCCACCATCTGGCCTGCGGCGCTGCATGTGTATTTTGATTTGTTCTCCGGAGCAATTCAGACCTACGTATTTTGCATGCTGACCATGACATATATTAACAATGCCATCGGCAGCGAAAATTAACTGACAAAGAGGCAATCGCACCAGGCTGTGCGATGCATACGCAGTTGTCCCGGGGCCGGATTCGGTTCTGATAAGTCCTGTGTCTGCGGGGATATGCGAAATTTATTTTAGGAGGAAAAAAATATGGATTTCAACACTAACTTTATTTTGGGATGTTCTGCAATCGGCGCAGGTCTGGCAGTAATTGCCGGTATCGGACCTGGTATTGGACAGGGTATTGGGGCCGGCCATGCCGCCGCCGCAGTGGGACGCAACCCCGGCGCCAAGTCCGCCATTACTTCCACCATGCTGTTGGGGCAGGCCGTGGCAGAGACCACAGGTCTGTACGGTCTGTTGATTGCCATGCTGCTGTTATTCGTAAAGCCGTTAGGTAAGTAAGCCTCCGGGACAAATAAATTCTACATCGGAAACGGTGTACTATGGAACGATTATAAAGGAGGCAGAGAATGATACTTTTAACGGCCCAGGAGCCCATGGAGAGACTCTTCGATCTGGACTTTCAACTGCTGGCTGACTCCATGCTGATGATTATAGCGATCTTTGTACTGTTCCTGCTGCTGAGTTATTTTCTGTTCAATCCGGCCAGAAAAATGCTGCAGGATCGCCAGAACAAGATCAGGAGTGAGCTGGACGATGCCCAGAGCAATATGGAGCAGGCCGCAAAGCTGAAGGAAGAGTATGAGGCTAAGATAAGGGAGATCGACAAGGAAGCGGAGGAGATCCTCAGCGATGCCCGCAAGCGCGCGCTGGAGAATGAGAACGATATCATTGCCAAAGCCCGGGAGGAAGCATCCAGGATCATGGAGCGAGCCCGCACGGAGGCTCAGTTGGAGAAGCAGAAGATGGCTGACGAGGTGAAGCGTGAGATGATAGGTATCGCTTCGATGATGGCAGGCAAGGCTGTGGCTGCTTCTATCAACACGGAGATCCAGGACAGCCTGGTAAATGAGACTCTGAAGGAAATAGGTGACAATACATGGCTAAGCTAGTGGAACAGACATATGGAGAGGCTTTGTTCCAGACCGCCATGGAGGCGAATCAGGTGGATGCATTTCTGGAGGAGGTGGAACTCATCCAGACGGTGCTGAAGCAGAATCCGGAATGGGACAGACTGATGAAGCACCCTAAGATTTCCAAGCAGGAAAAGGTGGAGATCATGAAAGGGGCATTTGCAGGCAGGATCAGCAGGGAGATGACAGGCTTCCTGGAACTGATTCTGGCCAAGGAGAGATATGGGCAGTTGCAGGCGGTTTTCCGGTACTTTACGGAGAAGGTAAAGGAGGAGAAAAAGATTGGCACGGCCTACGTGACCACCCCCATGGAATTGTCCGAATCCCGCAAGGCGGATATACAGGCCAGACTCCTTGGCACCACTCCCTATCTGACCATGGAGATGCACTTTGCAGTGGATCCCTCGCTGATCGGCGGGATGGTGATCCGCATCAAGGACAGAGTGGTAGACAGCAGCATCCGCACAAAGCTGGCGGATATGAAGCGGGAATTATTACAAATCCAGTTGGGTTAGACCAACCGGAAGAAAGGTGCGAACCAACCTATGAATTTGAGACCAGAAGAAATAAGTTCCGTAATCAAGGAACAGATTAAGCGGTATGCGTCTGAGCTTAATGTATCTGATGTGGGTACGGTCATTCAGGTGGCGGACGGCATCGCCCGTGTGCATGGTCTGGAGAATGCCATGCAGGGTGAACTGCTGGAATTCCCAGGCGAGATTTACGGCATGGTGATGAACCTGGAAGAGGACAACGTGGGTGCGGTACTTCTCGGCAATCATAAAAACATTAACGAAGGCGATACGGTTAAGACTACCGGCAGGGTAGTGGAGGTCCCGGTGGGCGACGCCATGCTGGGACGTGTTGTGAATGCGCTGGGGCAGCCTATCGACGGCAAGGGTCCGGTGCAGAACAACAAATATCGTAAGATTGAGAGAGTGGCCAGCGGCGTTATCACCAGGAAATCCGTGGACACTCCTCTGCAGACAGGAATCAAGGCTATTGACGCCATGGTGCCCATCGGAAGAGGACAGCGCGAACTCATCATCGGGGACCGTCAGACAGGCAAGACGGCGATTGCCCTGGATACCATCATTAACCAGAAGGGCCAGGATGTGAAATGCGTGTATGTGGCCATCGGCCAAAAGGCTTCCACAGTGGCCAATATTGTAAAGACCCTGGAGGAATACGGGGCCATGCAGTATACCACCGTGGTGGTATCTACTGCCAGCGATCTGGCACCTTTGCAGTATATTGCCCCCTATGCCGGATGTGCCATCGGCGAGGAATGGATGGAGAACGGAGAGGATGTGCTGGTGGTCTACGATGATTTGAGCAAGCACGCCACCGCATACCGCACACTCTCCCTGCTGCTCCGTCGTCCGCCCGGGCGTGAGGCATATCCCGGCGATGTATTCTATCTGCACTCCAGACTGTTGGAGCGTGCGGCGCGCATGAGCGAAGAATACGGCGGCGGCTCATTGACGGCTCTGCCCATTATTGAGACCCAGGCGGGGGACGTATCGGCCTATATCCCGACCAATGTGATTTCCATCACCGACGGCCAGATTTATCTGGAGACGGAGATGTTTAACGCAGGTTTCCGTCCTGCGGTCAATGCAGGTCTGTCCGTGTCCCGTGTGGGCGGCGCGGCGCAGATTAAGGCGATGAAGAAGATTGCGGCTCCTATCCGTGTGGAATTGGCTCAGTATCGTGAACTGGCAGCTTTCTCTCAGTTCGGGTCGGAGTTGGATGCGGATACCAAGGAGAAGCTGGCGCAGGGCGAGCGTATCAAGGAAGTGCTCAAGCAGTCCCAGTATCAGCCCATGGCCGTACAGTACCAGGTTATTATCATCTATGCGGCAACCAACAAGTATCTGCTGGATGTGCCTGTGGACAGCATTACCCGTTTCGAGAAGGAACTGTTCGAATTCCTGGACACCAGGTATGCGGAAATTCCCCGGGCTATTGCGGTGGAGAGAGTGATCTCCGGGCAGACCGAGGAGCAGCTGGTTAAGGCTATTAAGGAGTTTAAAGCGCAGTTTCACTAGTGTGTAGAGAGCAATGCGGCATCATGGGGTCCGGCCGTTGCCGGACTTCGGATGCTGAATACGTATTTATGCAATATCGCAGACAAATCTGCGATATGCGGGAAAGAGGTAATTATGGCATCAATGCGTGATATCAAGCGTCGGAAGGGGAGCATACAGAGCACCCAGCAGATCACCAAGGCCATGAAACTCGTTTCTACCGTAAAGCTGCAGAGGGCCAGAGCCAGTGCGGAGAATTCCAAGGCTTATTTTAACTGCATGTATCAGACGGTTAACCGCATACTGGCCAAGGTGGGCAATTTGCAGCATCGGTATCTGCAGCCTGCCGAAACTGTCAAAAAAGCGGTGGTGGTGATTTCCTCCAACAGAGGACTGGCAGGGGGATATAATTCCAATATTGTAAAGCTGGTGACCCGTCATGAGGGCTGGGACAAGAAGGACGTGCTGATCTATGCCGTCGGACGCAAGGGCAAGGATGCTTTTGTCAGAGAGGGCTACGAGGTGCGGATGGACCTGTCCGATGTGGCGGAAGAGCCTGCCTACCCGGACGCTATGCTGCTGTGCAGCGAATTGCTGAAGGCATACGCAGAGGGGGAAGTAGGGGAAATCTACCTGGCCTACACGGCTTTTAAGAACACGGTGAGCCATGTGCCCACCCTGTTGAAACTCCTGCCAGTAGAGCAGGGGGAGGAGATCAAAGGAGAGGAGTCGGAAGTGCCCATGAACTTTGAGGCAGACGATGAAGAGGCTCTGGAGATGATTATCCCCAAATATGTGGCCAGCCTGATCTACGGAGGGCTGATGGAGGCCGTAGCCAGCGAGAACGGCGCGCGTATGCAGGCCATGGACAATGCTACCAGCAATGCGGAAGAAATGATAAGTGATTTGACGCTGAAATACAACAGAGCTCGTCAGGGCTCTATCACACAGGAATTGACAGAGATTATAGCCGGAGCGGAGGCAATTTCATAGTTTCTCACTCCTGCGGAACTCTAAATCAGCATCCGGCCCGAAGTGCCTGGAGTACAAAGCAGCCGAAAGGATGATTTGTACTCCACCAGGAAAGGTGCTGAGGCGCTGGATGCGGAACTCTAAATCAGCATCTGGCCCGAAGTGCCTGGAGTACAAAGCAGCCGGGAGGATGGTTTGTACTCCACCAGGAAAGGTGCTGAGAGGCCGGATGCGGAACTCTAAATAAAGAAGGGATGTTTTATGACAGGAAAAAATATAGGAAGGATTACCCAGATCATTGGTGCGGTGCTGGATATCCGCTTTGGTGAGGGCCAACTGCCGGAGATCAACGAGGCAATCGTGATTCCTGGCGGGGACGGCGGTGAACTGACGGTGGAAGTATCCCAGCATCTGGGCGACGATACTGTGAGATGTATTGCCATGGGCACCACGGACGGCCTGGTGAGAGGCATGGAAGCCATCGCCACCGGCGCGCCTATTACTGTGCCTGTGGGTGAAAACACCCTGGGACGTATCTTCAATGTGCTGGGAAAGCCCATTGACAACAAGCCTGCTCCGAAGGGTGTGAGTTTTGAGCCCATCCACAGGGCGGCGCCGGATTTTGAGGAGCAGTCCACAGAGACGGAACTGCTGGAGACCGGTATCAAGGTGGTAGACCTGCTGTGCCCCTATCAGAAGGGCGGTAAGATCGGCCTCTTTGGCGGCGCGGGTGTGGGAAAGACCGTGCTGATTCAGGAACTGATCCGCAATATTGCCACGGAGCACGGCGGCTATTCCGTGTTTACCGGCGTAGGCGAGCGTACCCGTGAAGGGAATGATCTGTATCATGAGATGAGCGAGTCCGGGGTTATCGACAAGACCACCATGGTGTTCGGACAGATGAACGAGCCCCCCGGAGCCAGAATGCGTGTGGGTCTTACCGGTCTGACTATGGCAGAGTATTTCCGTGACAAGGGCGGTAAGGATGTGCTGCTGTTTATTGACAACATCTTCCGATTCACCCAGGCGGGCAGCGAGGTGTCCGCTCTGCTGGGCCGTATGCCCTCCGCAGTGGGCTATCAGCCCACGCTGCAGACAGAGATGGGCGCTTTGCAGGAACGTATCACATCCACAAAGAACGGTTCCATCACATCCGTTCAGGCAGTATATGTGCCTGCGGACGATTTGACTGACCCGGCTCCCGCTACGACCTTCGCTCATTTGGACGCTACTACCGTGCTGTCCCGTTCCATCGTGGAATTGGGTATCTACCCTGCCGTGGATCCGCTGGAGTCCACCTCCCGCATTCTGGATCCCCGCATCGTAGGCGAAGAACACTACAAAGTGGCTCGGGGTGTGCAGGAAATATTGCAGAGATATAAGGAATTACAGGATATCATCGCTATTCTGGGTATGGATGAACTGTCTGAGGATGACAAGCTGGTGGTTTCCCGTGCCCGTAAGGTACAGAGATTTCTGTCCCAGCCTTTCTTCGTGGCGGGCCAGTTCACCGGTATGGAAGGCAAATATGTGCCCATCAATGAGACGATCCAGGGCTTTAAAGAGATTCTGGAAGGCAAACATGATGATATTCCGGAAAGCTATTTCCTGAACGCCGGCAGCATCGATGATGTCCTGGCCAGAGTGAAATAGGGAAAGGCAGGTTTTCCATGGCAGAAAATAATTGCTTGACTTTGAAGATCATCACCCCCAACAGAGTTTTTTATGAGGGCGAGGCGGAGATGGTGGAGTTTAACACATCCGAGGGCGAAATAGGCGTGCTGCCCGGACATCTGCCAATGACGGTGATCGTAAAGCCCGGCGTGCTTACCATTACGGAGCCGGAGGGCGAGAAGGAAGCCGCGCTCCATGCCGGCTTTGTGGAGATTCTGCCGGACAGGGTCACAGTTCTGGCAGAGATTGTCGAATGGCCGGACGAGATTGATGCCGCCAGGGCGGAGGCAGCCAAAGAACGTGCGGAAGAGCGTATCCACGAACATGCCAGCGACACGGACATAGCCAGGGCGGAGACCGCTCTGCTGCGGGCGATGGCCCGCATTCAGGTCATAAAGTAAGGCCCGGCCTGCCTTCCCAGTAACGGCGGGTATATCGGATGCATATGTTATAGAAAAAGAAAAGGCATCATGGACATGGATTTTGAACGCAGAATCTTACCTTTTTATATGACATATCCGGCGGCAGGCTATGGGAACGGTACTCTTTACGGCAGGCAGGACGGGGACGTGCTGCGGGATCTGGAATATTTCCGGCAGATGTATCCGGCGCAGATCAGGCATTACCAGACCAGGGTCGCCGAGATTCTGGATAAGCTGGACTATGAGGGCAGCGTGATATACGATGAATATCCTGACCGCTATACCTTGGAGCGCACGGCTGATAATATAACCGATATCATCCGGCGGGAGGAGAGGCAGAAGTATTCGGACCAGGAGAATCCGGGCGACGATGGGGAGCCCAGACAGCCGCTGATATTTGTGCTTCTGGTAAATGAAGTTTATAAGCGCCGTCGGGGCGGCAAAAGAGGATTTTTCAGCTTGAGCTGACAGGGAAATATAACAGGCAGGGCCACGGGAACCACGCGTTTTCGTGGCTCTGCGGGACTAAAGACATAAATTTGTGGAACTCTAATTAGGGAGAGTTGGGGATGGACGAGTTAAGCGGATTGCTGAAAGAGATGATGAATGAAGGGCTGGTACAGGTGGTATTGAGTAACAGCAGGGACAAATCTTACGGGGACAAGCTGAAGATTCGTCCGGTGCTTCTCAAGGGAGAATTACGCTTCCAGGGGACAAGGTATGCCGGAACCCAGGTATTTCATGAGAATCATAGTGCGGGAGAAATCTGTGAACTGGTAGAAAAGCTGTTGGCCGGTACATTCTGCCAGTGTGAGATCATGGCAAAAGACAGGAGTGCCACTGTGCTGGTGAGTAAGAAGGGCAAAATAACGGTCAAAACCAGACGGATATCCTGTAACATTCCCAGGGAACTCTCCCATAACCGTGAGAAGCAGTATATCCTGCAGGAAGGCCGTCCGGTGGATTTCCTGGTGGGATTGGGAGTTCAGACCCCGGACGGCCGGATCACCAGGAGTAAATATGACAAATTCCGCCAGATCAACAGATATCTGGAGTTTATAGAGGATATATTGGACCAGCTGCCCGGGGAGGGGCAGATCCATGTAATAGATTTCGGCTGCGGCAAGTCGTACCTGACTTTTGCCATGTATTACTATCTTCATGTGCTGCAGGGCAGGGATATCCGTGTTACGGGACTGGACCTGAAAGCCGATGTAATCCGGCGCTGCAATGAACTGGCCGGAAAGTGCGGTTATGAGAATCTGCATTTTCGGGTGGGAGATATCAGTACTTATGAAGAGAACCAGAGGGTGGATATGGTGGTATCTCTCCACGCCTGCGATACAGCCACGGATTATGCGTTGGAAAAAGCCGTGAGTTGGGGGGCCAGGGTAATCCTGGCGGTTCCCTGTTGTCAGCATGAGGTAAACAGACAGATTCATTGCCGGGAATTGGAGCCATTACTGCGATATGGGCTGATCCGGGAGCGCATGTCTGCTCTGATCACAGACGCGGTAAGGGCGGGATTGCTGGAGCAGCAGGGGTATGAGGCCCAGATTCTGGAGTTCATCGACATGGAACATACACCCAAGAACCTGTTGATCCGGGCGGTGAAGAGGCAGTCCGGGACGCAGGGCGCCGCTGGGGCACAGCATATGCGAAAAAGGCAGGACACCTGCCGGGATCAGGGGGCTTCGCTGCAGGAAACCATGGAACAGCTGGGGATATATCCCACGCTGGCGCATTTGCTGGAGCAGTGAAGGAGCAGGGGATATCTGCAATAATAAAGTTTGGATGGAAACCAGGACACATTGTCGGACTGAAGCGTAGATACAGGCGGTCCCGCGGCGTATGGGAAAGGAGCGGCCATGAAAAAGGTAATAATAAAATGGGTGATTTTTCTGCTGACTTTTGTGGTCGCATTGCTGGTGGCAGGCCGGGTAATGAATCATGACAATCGGAATATGACCATGGAATTGTCGCCGGCCAGTTTTCCTGTTATAACCCTGGAGAAGGGGGACATTGTTTATAATGAACTGCATGGGTACGCTCAGGCGATGGACACCGCCTATCAGCGGGGAACTATCGCGGAACTGGGGACGAATAGGGAATTGGTATTTCGGATTGACACCTATGGGATCAACCTGGCAGGAATCCGCATGGAGGTGCGCAGCCGGGACGGCAGTCGTCTTATAGAGAATACCGAGATCACGGAGTATTCGTCCGGGAGTACCATACGGGTGGAGACAGCCTTGAAGGATCTGATTGAGAAGGACAAGGAGTATTCTCTGGCGCTGGTGCTCACCGATGACAGCGGTCGGGAAATCTGGTATTACACCCGGGCCATATGGAGTGACAATACATGGGGATATGAAAAATTGCAGTATGTGTGGGACTTTCACCAAAAGACTTTTGATAAGGAGGCCGCCAGGGACTTGATCAAGTATCTGGAGAGCAGTTCTCAGGGGGACAATACTACTTTTCATAAGGTGGATATTCACAGCAGCTTTCAGCAGATTACCTGGGGAGATTTGGACGTGAGGCGTCTGACCCAGCCTGCCGTGAATCTGGTGGAACTGGCCACGCAGACAGCTTCCATGGAACTTCATTACCTGGTGTCCACAGGCAGCGGCCGGGACCAGGACTGCTACCTGGTGGAAGAACTGTACCGAATCCGCTATACCCCGGAAAGGGTATATTTGCTGGAATTTGAGAGGACCATGGACCAGATTCCCGCTGTGAAGGGGGATATTTATGGCAGCGACAAGATTATGCTGGGAATTGTGGGGGAAGACACGGCTCTGTTGGAGAGTGAGGACGGCAATATTGTGGTCTTTGAAGCGGCCGGAAGACTTTGCAGTTACAATGTGACCACCAACAGACTGGCGCTGCTTTTTTCTTTTTATGAGGACCAGTCCCAGAACAATCGGGTACAGTGGGATGTCCGCGAGATGTACCGCCGGTTCAATCTGAAGATCCTGGATGTGGACGAGGGCAACAATGTGCAGTTTGCCGTATACGGGTATATGAACCGGGGACGGCATGAGGGAGAGGTGGGCATCCAGCTCTATACCTACAACAGCGGGCGGAATACCATTGAGGAACTGGTATATATTCCCTATGACAAAACCTATGAGATTTTGGAGCGGGAACTGGAGGAACTTCTCTATCTGAACCGGGAGGGGAAGCTTTATCTCTATCTGGATCACGGCATTTACGAAGTGGACACCCTGGAGCGGACCAGCAACAGGATTGCCCTGGTGGAGAGCGACGAAGCCATGGTGATATCCGCCAGCCACAAGATCGTAGTGTGGCGTCAGGATCAGGGGCTGCAGATCATGAACCTGGGGACGGAACAGATTACCCGGATTGATGTGAACGCGGACGAAATAGCCCGTCCGCTGGGCTTTATGGGAGAGGACATTGTCTACGGCGTGGCAAGACAGGAAGATGTGACCAGCGATGCGGCGGGACGTCTGTTTTTTCCCATGTACCAGGTGTGCATCAGAGATGCATCAGGAAAGCTGCTGAAAGCCTATCAGCGGGATAATATTTATACGCTGTCCTGTCAGGTGGAGGAGAACCAGATCACTTTGGAACGGATTCTGCGCAGGGAAGACGGCAGCTTTGTGAGTACGTCTCAGGACCATATTATGAACAGTGTGGCCCAGGATGAGGGTAGAAACCGGCTGGTGGTGGCAGCGGTGGATACCTATGAAAAGCTGGTCCAGATTCAGGTGCGGGAAGAGATTGATGTGAAGGGGCTGCAGGTCCTGACCCCCAAGGAAGTTATTTTTGAGGGGGGAAGAGATGTGGTACTTCCCATGGACAATCAGCAGGAGCGTTACTATGTGTATGACCTGGGCCGTGCGGCGGGTATTTATTACGATCCGGCGGTGGCCATCCGCCAGGCGGATGCCTGCTCCGGTGTGGTGGTGGACGAAAGCGGCAGAACCATATGGGTCAGGGGGAACCGGGTGCTGCGCAACCAGATTATGGCCATCACAGCCCAAACGGCTACGGAAGACAAGGGCAGCCTGGCCGTGTGCCTGGATACCATGCTGGCTCTGGAAGGGATCGTGGGAAATACGGATAATCTGCTGAGTCAGGGCAAAACGGCCAGGGAGATTCTGGAAGAAAATCTGGAGGGACAGGCGCAGGTGCTGGATCTGGGGGGCTGCAGCCTGGATTCCATGTTGTATTTTATCAATCAGGACATTCCGGTACTGGCCCGTCTGAAGAATGGGGAGGCAGTGCTGCTTACGGGCTTTAACGAGTATAATATGGTGGTGATGGAGCCCGCAACAGGCAGGCTGTATAAAAAGGGAATGAACGACACCCGGGAGTGGATGGAGGAGAACGGCAATTCCTTCATCACCTATATCAGAACGATACAATAGTGTTCCGACACATCGGAAAGAGAGCGCAAAAGAAAGATTGCCGGTTGCGGGGAGAGGAAACTGGTAAATATGCAAAAGAACAGGATTCGGTATCTAGACATTTACAAAGGACTTGGAATTGTGCTGGTGGTGCTGGGCCATATGGAGGCAACTCCCTACTTCTGGAAACTTCTGCTCAATGCTTTCCATATGCCGCTGTTTTTCGTGGCAGCAGGCTTGCTGACGGGAGAGGGGAGGCTGTATGAGCGGGAATCGGGTTCTGTGATCAGAGACAGAGCCCGCTCTATTCTGATTCCATATTTCTGGTTCAGTCTCATTGGCATTTTATGGGACTGCGCAAAAGAGTTTTTTGCTCCCATGCCCCATTCTTTCACGGGAATATCCGGCAAGGTATGGGACGCCATTTCATTTTTCGGTATTTCCGTGCTATGGTTTTTGCCGGTATTTTTTGTGGGAGCCACAGGATACCAGCTTTTGCGTAAAAAACTGGCTTATCCTGCGGCGCTGGCTTTACTGGCTTCACTGGCTGTGGGGCTTTGTGCCTTTAAGGGGGTGCCGGGCCAGGCAGCGGGGATGGAGATGTCCGCCGGCGTGTTTCTGCTGAAACTGGCCAGTACGGTTCTGCGCGGTTGTATGGGTATGTTTTTCTGTGCGCTGGGGGAGGGCATGGGCATATTGGTGAGATGCCTTGCTGAGCGGAAATGGGTGCTGGCATTGGCCGGTGCCGGCCTGATCGGTGCGGGATCCTGGCTGTCTGTCGTCAATGTCCGGGTGTCGGGTTACCCGGTATCTTTCTGTTATATGCTATTGGGGAATGGAGCCCTCTTTATCCTGGCAGCCTTGTGCCTTACCGGCGGAACCCTCTTCCTGTGCTGTCTTCCGGGACGATTTGCGCCCCTTGAATATCTGGGGAAGCATTCCCTGGCCATCATGGTGACACATCTGGATATGCGTGTCATTTATATTGCCCAAAAGGCGGGGGGCTTGGCCTTGGCGGCCACAGGCCGGCTTTTTATTCAACATATTGCGCTGTTTGCGGTGATGGTCATATTGGAACTGTTTTGGATCTGGCTGCTCAACGGTTGTTTGGGATTTCTAATGGGAAAGAGAAAGAATACAGGAGCACAGATTGTACAGAAGGAGGAGAGACGGAAATGAAAGTAGTGGGAAAACAGAGAAACAGCAAAATGTGCTTTATCTGCGGCATGGATAATCCGGTGGGTATGAAAGCCCAATTCTATAATATGGAGGACGGCAGCGTTATGACTATCTTCCGATATGAAGAGGAACACCAAAGTTTTCCCCAACGGGTTCATGGGGGGCTGGCCGCAACTATGCTTGACGAACTGGGGCTGAGAGCGCTGTGGGCCCGGGAGGGGGAGTCGGTTCTGGGAGTTACCATGTCCATGGCAGTAAAATACAGAAAGCCTGTGCCCTATCAGGAGGAACTGGTGGGGAAAGGAATCCTGGTGAAATCTACTTCCAAGTTTGCCACTATGAGGACGGAGATATATGATCGGAAAGGCATATTGCTGGTCAGCGCAGACCTCAGATATATAAAACTGGATGCAGAACAAATCGCGGGAGATGTGGATGCCCATGAAGAGATGTGCTACCTGATTGAAGACGAGGTGAGGGAGATCATACTGGAACTGTAAGGAATCAGCTTATGAGAACATCTGCTATGAAATAGCCAGGCTCTATTATTGGAACAGGGGGGGAATGGATAATCCATTTGTATGAGAGAGAATTGTGAAGAGATCGGGAACCGTCGGCAAATATGCAGGAAAAATTGCAGAAAGCGGAAAAAATTGCCAGTTGGTTCCCGATTAAACGCATATGCCAGAACTGTCCTGTAAACAAATAATAACGGCTGATATATACTATGCCTGAGACTGTCAAATGCGTACACCCTTGTTCCAAAGGTGTTTTTGCTGCTCAAATAGCGTTGCAGAAGCCACTTTGCGCAATGGTTAGTTTATTCCTTTGCCGATGCGGCAGGAAAAATATATTTTTTATACTTTTGCAGCAACAGAAGCAGCAATATTCCCAGCACGCCGCAGGAAAGTATTTCTCCCAAGCCCACGGTGAGCATGAAATAGGGGATGGAGCCGGGAATGTGATATGCGAAATACAACACCATCGGCACGATCAGCGTGTTGGCCACAATGGGAGGCAGAGGGGCCAGCCATTTGCAGCGCCGCAGCAAGTACGTGCCGACAGCGCCCAGCAGTGTTGCCAGACTGCCGAATATTATATCCCATAGAATGGCGCCGGTGAGCAGATTGCTGATCAGGCATCCCAGGAACAGGCCAGGTATGGCGGCAGGGGTGAAAAAGGGTAAGATGGTGAGCGCCTCGGAGAAGCGAAGCTGGATGGCATAGTTTGCCAGGCCCAGAGCGTTGGCAAGCAAAGTCAATACCACATAGAGGGCGGCAATCAGCGCCGCCTGGGAAACAAAAAGTGTTTTACTGTTTTTCATTGTATAAATCTCCTCTAGTATTTTTTTTACGAGTGGAAGGTCTCGAACACTCGGTTTGGATCTTCTGACACCCATGTCAGTGAGACTCCTGCAACGAAAAACAGTTTAACACATTTTGGCTGGAATGGCAAGGGGAGGCTTATTCTACAAATCCGGCTTTTTTAAGCTGCCTGCGAACCAGACCGCCCAGTCCCAGAGTAATGGCAATTTTGATCATGTCGGCAGGAATATACGGGATTACGCCTATCCACAGCGCCTCCACGAAAGTGCGTTTCAACAGGTAACCCAGCCACAGTGTGCCGAACAGATAGCACACCGCCACCCCCAATACCATGCCGACCAGATGAAGAGGCCATTTGGAGGGCCATTTGCCGATAAAAAAGCCTGCAATCAGGGTCAGGAATATGTATCCGATGAGATATCCGCCTGTGGGTCCGAACAGTTTGCCCACTCCCCCGGTAAATCCGGTGAATACAGGTAAACCCACCAGTCCCAGCAGAAGATATACCAGGCAACTCACCGTGCCCCATTTCATCCCCAGCATATAGGTGGCCAGCAGTACCCCCAGAAGTCCTAGGGAGATGGGGACCGGGCTGACAGGCAGCGGAAAGGAAATGGGGCCCAGCACGCAGATTACGGCAGTCATCAGGCCGATCAGAGCAATTTTCTTTGTATTCATTTCTTTCTCCTTTTCGTTTTTTTGATGTTCTACATTGACAATCCCGGATTTGAATTCTCGGTGCTGATGCCTTACCGGCACAGGCAGTCATTAATCTGCCCGAACCGGGAATTAACTTATGGGGATTGGAAATGTACATCATAATGTAAACTAAGTATACAATTCATAACGCAGATTGTCAACCAAAAATTAAATACAGTTTACAATCTGCGTTATTTTTGCACAAGGTTCGGCATGACACCGTATACATATGAGTGAATTTTAATAGGAACACTGTAATATCAAGGCTTTCCACGCATAAAGAACATTTTGATATTTCGGAGGGAAGTAACAGTTTGGTGCAACAGCGCCATGCTGTTACTTCTTTTACCTGCGAAATTCCGGGGAAAAATCAACCTCCCCGATAAAGTTGTAGTGTACGTCAATCCGCTGGATGCGGTGGCCGCTGGACTTGTCGGCTTCGTGGACAACGATCTTGTCCACAAATTCATGCAGGAGTTGGGGAGTCAACGCTGTCGGCTCGGTGTACTTCTTTACAATTTTCAGAAAACTTCTGACATTGACAGCCTGCGCTTCGGATGCCTCTACAATGACGCTCAGACTTTCAACGGACTGTTTCAATTCTGCCTGCTCCGCTTCATAGGCTGCGGACAGTTTGGCAAATCGTTCGTCTGTCAGCTTACCTGTCACATTGTCCTCATAAAGTCTCTGTATAATTGCGTCCAATTCCGTAATACGCCGCCTTTGCTTCTCCAGCTTTCTTTTGGATTGCTCCTGTTCCGTGCGCTGAACAGCCAATTTGTTTTCTATCACGCGCCGGACAAACTCATCTTCGTCCTCCCGCGCATAGGCCACAACCCGCTGTAAGTTTTGCAATACAAGTTCTTCTAAAACTACTACGCGGATATAGTGTGCGGTGCATCGGTTGCTAAAGCGGCGGTAAGTACCGCAAGTGTAATTCTCCCGTTCATGCGCTGTGGAAATTCCACGACTATGATATAACCGCTTTCCACAAACAGAGCAGATAACCAATCCAGAAAACAATCCGATCTCGTCCTGCTTCATGGGCCGTTTCCGTTGCTCTCTGTTTTTTTGCGCGATTTCCCAGGTATCAGGGTCAATAATTGCTGGATGTGTATTTTCAAAGAGCATACGTTTTTCGGGAGGATTACGGGCGATTTTTTTGCTCTTGAATGAGGGCTTGGAATACTTGAAATTCGTTGTCTGTCCTAAATAGGCGTCCTGCGCTAAAATGCCCGATATAGTCTCACCACGCCATAAACAAGGATTATCGGGGTGGTATCTCCCTGCCCGGCCTGTCCTCTGGAAGATGATAGTACCAGGAGTGGGTATCTCACGTTCCTTGAGTATTCTCGCAATCTTCCCGGTGCCATTGCCCTCAACACAAAGCTGGAAAATTAACTTGACTATGGGGGCGGTTTCCTCATCAATTACGAGTTGTCCAGTCTCGTCTTTGATATACCCATACGGAACAATGCCGCCCAGCCGCTGGCCAGACATACCTTTATTGCGGAAAACCGCCCGTACCTTTTTGCTGGTATCTTTTGCATACCACTCATTTATGATATTTCTTCTGTAGAGAAAAAAGATGCAGGCCCGTAACCATTGCGGCGCAACGGGTTTGAAGATATACCGCCCAACCTGCGGAAATTATGGCTACAACGGAAAAGCGTCCGGCAAGGTGGGAACCTATTGTGTCAGTTCCCGCCCTGCCGGACGCTTTTCACAGTTTCAGTCGGATGATCTGCTCGTACAACAGAACATATTTCTTTTGGATGATCCTATCCATGTGGTAATGCCCGAAGAAGTGGTATTTGAACTTGCACCGCTGGGTAACTTCCTCCAGGAAATCTGTCAGGGCGTCTGCCTGATAAAATCTGCCGCTCAATTCATCCTGCACCGAGGTGGAGCAGCAGTGGGTGATGATGTAGTCCACCTCCCAGCCTGCTCTGTCCAAGTTGGCTCTGGCGGTCTGGTACTCATCCTCGCTGGGCAGTTCCTCCTTCCACCGGGACAGGTGGTTCACCCGGTACATCGCACCCCTGGCGTCCAGTTCCCTGCATTTTTTCTTGAACAGAGGATCGTCCGGTTCCAGGATGCCGTCTTGAATGTCGTGGCTGCTGGCCCCGCCCATGGTGAAGAACCGTTTCCCGCCCAGGCTGAATATCTGTCCACGTTCCAGCAGGATGACCGAGGGGCGGATTCGCCGGATGCTCCCGCTCCGCCACTCCTCCAGGGGGTACTTCCGCAGGGCATCGTAGTTTTCATGATTCCCGGTCACGAAGGCTGTGGTGAAGGGGCGTCCCTCAAGCCAGTTCAGACTCTCATCGTCCCGTTCATCGCCGTGCCACACGCAGCCGAAGTCTCCACACACCAGAACGATGTCCTCTTTTGTGAGGCCCTCCTGCTCATAGAAGACCTTCGGCTGGAAACGCCGGAGATCTCCGTGGAGGTCTCCCGTGATATAAATTTCCATCATGAGCCTCCCTGTCAGTTCAGGCTTTTGTCAACCTCCAGCCGCGAATAGCGGAACTTGATGCGGATGGTTTCAGCGTTCAGGACGGTGATCTGCTCCACAAACTTGCGGGTGATAGCGTCATCGTATACCGCAAATTTCGTTCCCCGCTGCTCCGCAAATTCCCGCAGACGCTCCATCCGGGCCGCTTGGCCAGCCTGCCTCTCATCTGCCTGCCGGAGCGATCCAAGCTGGTGCAGGACGCTCTCCCGCTCCTCTGCGATCTCCCTGAGTCGGGCATTCAATTCTTCATTTTCCATATTCTCCGGCAGCGCCAGCGCCTGTTCCATCAGCACCGCCTGTTCCGCCGTCAGGGCCGTCAGCCGCTGCCGCAGGGCGAGGGGATCAACCCCGCCGCACTCCTGTCCCTGCTGGACAAGGCTGGCGATGTCCAAGAACTCCTCCGTGATCTCCTGCCCGGTCTGGTCGAGGCCGTTGATGGCCTCCAGGATGGCCCGGTGCAGCTTATCTTCATCCAATGTGGGAGAAGTGTGGCAGTATTTCGTGCCGAACTCCAGCCGGGAGACGCACCGCCAGACGAT